>OLFY01002654.1_pt1 | contig 17010 bp, 16 predicted proteins | sample 1605611 | NCBI WGS metagenome assembly OLFY01 (sample SAMEA3888923, study PRJEB22519) | human gut metagenome | biome: human gut; feature: human-associated habitat; material: faeces | place: Denmark | collected 2011
ACATTGACAATCGAATAGACAGCACAACAGGTACATAACCCATGTACGAGCGAATGTGAAACGCCGCGAAGATGGAGCCGTCAGGGAGGTGATGAAAGAACTGCTTCGGAGCGATCTACGATTTCATAAAACGGATTGTGGCAGATTCGGCGCGATGACTGCATGGGGGCTTAAAGATACTTCCTCACGGCCCGCCAAAGACTTGGGGGGAACCCTGCGGCACACGATACGAACGATGCTGCGGAGTTATGACAGCCGCGCCAGCGGAGACCTGTTGTGTTCCCATCGTCAGGGGGCGTGGCAAATGTGATGAAAGCTGAGTTATATAAATAGGAAGCGTTTGCAGCTTCCTGTTCAAAATCAGATACCATGCGCTGGCAGTTTCAGCTGCCAGCGTATTCATGTGGCTTTGAACAAACACGATGACAAACTTGACAGATTGGAGGAAATATGCTTTATGGAAAAACTTATTACACGAAAAGAAGCAGCAGAAATTTTAGGTATCAGCATTGCAACGCTGGACGCGGCCCGTAACAATGGTCTTATTTCTTATGTGCAATATGTGCAGAATGGCTGTGTGTACTTTACTTCAGCGGGCCTTCAGGAGTATATCGCAAAATGCACCCACAGAGCAAAGCCAGCAGAAAAGAACGCAACTTATCGTAAACCTCGCAGAGCTGGAGTGTGAGCCGGTCCGTATCCTTGTCGAAATCATAATGGTCTGATAAAACATAGATACAGCGCTGGAGTCTATTCTTAGGAGGTGACGGAATTGGCAAAAAGAAAAAGAGCAATTCCACAATACGGTACAGTTACGCTTAACGGCATAGATTATTATAGAACGCGGGTTCAGAACGCAGATGGAAAACTGGTGGCCCTTTATGCGAGAACACCGGAAGAATTATATGATAAAGAGTTGGGAGCATTAGAGCAGATCGACAACGATACATTCTGTCGGAAATCCCCGACGGTTGCAGACTACTGTGAAAAATGGCTTTTGATGCAGTCGGTTCATGTGAGGGCAACCACGCTGATAGATTATACCTCAAAGGTCAGACGGCACATTATAAAAGAACTGGGACAGATGCGGATGGCAGATGTGACACTGGATGACATTCAGCTTGCACTTGTTCCTGTTTCCGAGAAGTCCGCTTCGGTATATAAGTCAGTGGTTATCCTGTATAAATCCATTTTCCGTGCAGCAAAGGAAAGTAAGATTATTGATAACAACCCAACGATTTACCTTACAGCCAAAGGTGGAGGCGTTCCGCAGAAGGACAAAGCTGCATTGACGGATGAACAGGCCGCCAGACTGCTGGATGCCATTCAGGGACTTCCGCCGTATGTATTTGTCATGTTAGGGCTGTATGCAGGATTGCGGCGAGAAGAAATTCTTGCCCTAAAATGGGATTCTGTATATCTGGATGTGGATTGCCCTTATTTAACGGTACGCAGGGCATGGCACACGGAAAATAACAGACCGGTGATTCTGGATGAGCTGAAAACGAAAGCCGCGCATCGAAATATTCCGTTGCCGGTTTGCCTGGCGGACTGTCTGAAAGAGACAAAAGCTAATTCACAGTCAGAATATGTAGTGTCGAACAGAGACGGTGATCCGTTATCCTATACGCAGTTCAAGCGGCTCTGGCAGTATATTGTGACCCGAACTGTCAAGGAGCGTTTCTATTATCGCTACGAGGATGGAAAGCGTGTAAAGCACACGGTTACGCCGGTCCTCGGTGAAAAGGCAGCACATAACGGAAAAGTGATTTACAGCTTAGATTTTGAAGTGACGCCGCACCAGCTGCGGCATACATACATTACGAATCTGATTCATTCGTCCGTAGACCCGAAAACGGTTCAATACCTGGCGGGACATGAGAGCAGTAAAATTACGATGGACATTTACGCAAAGGTCAAATACAACAGACCGGATGAGCTGGTAAGAACAATGGGTGGTGCATTTGCCCAGTGGGATGCAGCACAGGCATAACATTATAAAAGCAGGAAACAACGCAGGAGCGAGGCAAGGATGTCTCGCTCTTTGTTTTTCATAATCCGTATCTTTGATTAAGTTAGTGCTTTCTGATAAAAAGAAGGTGTGAATTTAAGAACACTCATTATCAGGAAAGGAAGATTTGTATGGCTAAGAAAAAACAAAGCGTTCCAGAGTACGGAACGGTTACAAGAAAAGGAACACTGTATTACAGAACCAGAATTACAGATGCCGATGGAAAGCAGGTCAGCTTATATGCGACCACCTGTGAAGAATTATATGAAAAGCAGTTGGAAGGCCGGAGACAGGTGGAGGAAATCATCTTTCGCCGGAAGCATCCGACGGTTGCCGAGTATTGTGAGAAATGGCTGCTGATGCAGTCAGCAAAGGTGTCTACGGCCACTATAAAAGGATACAGACAGAATATGAAGAATTATGTCATCAACTCTCTGGGAGATATGTATATGGAGGAAGTGACTGCGGATGATATTCGTCTGGCGCTTGTTCCGCTGTCTCAAAAATCGAAAGGACTGTATGATACGGTAAATATGCTGATTAAGTGTGTGTTTTATTCGGCAGAGCGCAGTCAGCTGATAACCGATAATCCGTGTGTAGGAATTTCAGCAAAGGGCGGAAAAGCATCGAAAAAGAAAGATGCCTTAACAGATCAACAGGTTGCGGTTCTGTTGGATACGGTGAAAGAGCTTCCGCCATATCTTTTTATTATGATTGGTTTGTATTCCGGCTTGCGTCGGGAAGAAATTCTTGCATTGCAATGGGATTGTGTATTCCTGGATGAATCCACACCATACATTTCCGTGAGACGTGCATGGCGCGCGGAGCATAACAGGCCGGTGATTTCTACCGTTCTAAAGACAAAAGCAGCTAAAAGGGACATTCCCATTCCGAAGTGCCTGGTGGACTGCCTGCGGGAAGCAAAAGCCAATTCCATATCGGAGTATGTGATTGCGGACAGTGAGGGACAGCCGCTTTCCTATTCTCAGTTTACGAGAGTTTGGCAGTATGTAGTTGTTCGTTCTGCAAAAGAGAGAACCTACTATAAATATGTGAATGGACAGAGCATTAAATATACCGTCAAGCCGACATTAGGAACAAGGCAGAGGAACAATCCCAAGATTCGCTATACCCTGAATTTCGATGTAACACCGCACTTGTTGCGGCATACCTACATCACGAATCTGCTCTATGCGGGCGTTGACCCTAAGACAGTTCAGTATCTGGCAGGGCATGAGAATAGTAAGACAACTATGGACATTTACGCGAGGGTCAAGTATAATAAACCAGAGGAACTTTTCGAGGTAGTGAATGATGCTTTGAACCAGGAGAATTTCGATGAAAAATCACCGATTTCTATGGTTAAGGAATAGGACAACCAACAACAGAAAATGCGAAAAAGCCCGTAATATCAAGGAAAAACGCACCATAGAGATGTTTAAATACGGCTTGAAGGCAGCTCGCCGCGCGCCGCAGTTCTCCAAGCGTTGAGTTTTCTTTCGATTTTTGTATCCAAAACCCGGACGACCGTGTGCCGTCCGGGTTTTTCTGTTTTCCGACACGCATCGGGCACATGCGGCATAGAATGACACGGGAACGGATGTTCCCAAATCTTTTTCTGGAGGAATACAGAATGGCTTCTTCCTGCAACGGCTGCTTCGGCGGCCTTACGTTCCCGGACTTTGTTCAGCAGCGGTGCTGCAATCCCTGCTGCAGACAGACGACCGGCTCTGTCGGCGGTACTTCGACCACGAATCCCACCTGCACCTGTACCTGCACCTGCACGCAGCCGAGCGGCACGGTTGCCGGTACGTCAACATCGACGGGCTGCGGATGCTGCCGCCGCTGTGACTGCGGATGCTGCCGCCGCTGTGGCTGCGGCTCGTGCTGCAGTGTAGGCGGTACTTCCACTTCGACATCCAATTCTGGCTGCGGATGCAGCCGCTGCTCCGGCTGAGCAGATATGCGGCGGGCCGCTCCACCATCCGGTGGGGCGGCCCACTGTTTTCCGCTCTTTACAAATAGAACAAATCTGTTATAATAGTTCCTGGATAATATCGTCACGTTGCACAACAAGCGCAGAACAGGAGGCATTTCTATGCGGCTTGCAGTTCCGTTTGACCATGGCGAAATTTACGGGCATTTTGGCCGTACTGCACAGTTTAAGCTTTACGACCTGACTGACGGGCGAATCGTCTCGACGGCCATTGTGGATACGATGGGCAACGGTCACGGTGCGCTGACCGGATTTCTAAAGGCATATGCCGTCGATGCACTCATCTGCGGCGGCATTGGCGCAGGTGCGCGCCTTGCACTGGAGGAGGCCGGAATCCGACTCTATCCAGGTGCGGCGGGCAGTGCGGACGAGGCAGTCCATGCCTTTTTGGCAGGGACACTTCAATATCAACCCGATCTCGTTTGCAGCCACCATAGAGACGCGCCGCCGCGCGTCTGCGGCAGTCACACCTGCTCGGCTGCCTGCTATCACGAACGACAGGAGAAAGCATGCCATGAACCGAACTGACGCTCTGTATCAGAGTTTTCTGGAAATTTTGCGCGAGGAACTTGTGCCCGCAATGGGCTGCACGGAGCCGATTGCCATCGCCTACGCTGCGGCGCAGGCCCGCGCCGTGCTCGGCAAGCGGCCCGAGCGTGTGCGCATTGAGGTCAGCGGTAATATTATCAAGAACGTCAAGAGCGTGATCGTGCCGCATACCGGCTCGATGCACGGCATCGCAGCTGCTGCTGCCGCCGGTATCATTGCGGGCCGGGAAGACAGGGAGCTTGAGGTTCTGAGCGAGGTCACGCAGGCGCAGATCGAGGAAATGCGCGCCTATCTTAAAGAAGCTGCCTTTGAGATTCGCCCCATTGACTCACCGTTCATTTTCGACATCCGCATTACGGTCTGCGCGGACGGCGATCAGGCCACGGCCCGCATTGTCGGCAGCCACACCAATCTTGTCCAGCTGCTGCACGGCACAACGCGCATCATCGACCGCCCGTGCAGCGAAACAGTGTCCGAGCGGCGCACGGACCGGAGCATCCTGACCGTGGAGCGTATCGTCGATTTCGCTGATTCCCTCTGTCCGGAGGATGTACAGGAACTCTTTGAACGCCAGATTTCGTACAACATGGCCATTGCCGAAGCAGGACTCAGCGGCGCCTATGGCGCAAATGTTGGCCGGACGTTGCGCGAGGCCTACGGCGAAGCGGTGCAGAACCGTGCCCGCTATATGGCCGCCGCTGCCAGCGACGCACGCATGTCCGGCTGCGAACTGCCGGTCGTCATCAACTCCGGCTCCGGCAATCAGGGCATTACCGCCTCCGTGCCGGTCGTCGTCTACGCGCAGGAACTAGGCGTGAGCCGCGAAACGCTTTACCGGGCGCTGGCCGTGTCCAATCTCAGTACGATCCATATCAAGGCACATATCGGGACGCTTTCGGCCTACTGCGGCGCTGTTTCGGCAGGCTGCGGCGCGGGAGCCGGTATTACTTATCTCTACGGCGGCGGATACGAGCATATCAAGCACACGCTCGTCAACGCCATGGCGATCACATCCGGCATCATCTGCGACGGAGCCAAGCCCTCCTGCGCGGCCAAGATTGCGACCAGCGTGGATGCGGGGCTGCTCGGCTATCATATGTACCGCTGCGGCAACCAGTTCTACGCCGGGGACGGCATCGTCAAATCCGGCATTGAGCACACCATCGAGACAGTCGGCACACTGGCCCACATCGGCATGGCCGACACCGACCGCCAGATCGTCCGACTGATGATGGAAGATTGAAGTCGCCGCTGCAAAGCAGATGAAAATTCTATATTGTTTTTTGATATATACGAAAAGACCGTGCTGCGGTGCAGCACGGTCTTTGTTGTGAAATTGGACTTAGCCGAAGACGGCGAGCAGGAAGCCTGCCGCAATGGCGGAGCCGATGACGCCCGCGACGTTCGGGCCCATGGCGTGCATGAGCAGGAAGTTGGCGGGGTTGGCCTTCTGGCCGACCATCTGGGAAACACGCGCGGCCATCGGGACGGCGGAGACGCCGGCCGAGCCGATCAGCGGGTTGACCTTCTTGCCGGACAGCTTGCACATGATGTTGCCGCCGATGAGGCCGCCGGCCGTGGAGATGCCGAAGGCAACGAGGCCGAGGAAGATGATCTTCAGGGTCTCGGGCTTCAGGAAGTTGGAGGCAACCATGGTCGCGCCAACGGAGGTGGAGAGGAAGATCGTGACGATGTTCATGAGCGCGTTCTGCACGGTGTCAGACAGACGGTCGGTGCAGCCGCATTCACGGAACAGGTTGCCGAGCATCAGGCAGCCGATCAGCGGAGCCGTGGACGGCAGGAGCAGGATAACGAAGATGGTGACGATGATCGGGAAGAGGACCTTCTCGGTCTTGGAGACCGGGCGGGACTGCACCATCTTGATCTTGCGGTCAGCCTCAGAGGTCATGAGCTTCATGATCGGGGGCTGGATCATTGGGATCAGGGCCATGTAGGAATACGCCGCGATGGCGATCGCGCCCAGCAGATGCGGGGCAAGCTTGTTGGTCAGGAAGATGGCCGTCGGGCCGTCTGCGCCGCCGATAATGCCAATGGAAGCGGCCTCAGGGCCGGTGAAGCCGAGGCAGATCGCGCCGAAGAAGGCGACGAACACACCCAGCTGCGCAGCCGCACCGAGCAGCAGGCTCTTCGGATCTGCGATCAGGGGGCCAAAGTCGGTCATGGCGCCGACGCCCATGAAGATCAGGGACGGATACAGACCGGCCTTGACGCCGATGTAGAAGATATCCAGCAGACCTGCATTCGACAGAATGTGGCCGTAGCTGTGATAGTAGGGGCTGGTGGAGTCAAGGAATGCACTCCAGAGTTCGGGGTGGTACATGGCGTTGGTCGCGTTCAACTCAGGGTTGACCGCATCCAGACCGGGGAAGTAGCTGACGTTCGCAAGCAGGCAGCCGAACGCGATGCCGACGAGCAGCAGCGGCTCGAAGCCCTTGACGATGCCGAGGTACAGCAGAACGCAGGCAATGACGATCATGACAAGGTTCTGCCAGCCGCCGTTTGCGAAGAAGCCCGCAAAGCCGGATTCCGTTGCCAGCTTTAACAGGGTATCACCAACATTAAACATCTTTGATCCTCCTTATGCCAGAACGACCAGCGGAGCACCCGTATCCACAACAGCGCCCTTGGTGGTCACGACCTGTGCGACCGTGCCGTCACGCGGGGCAAGGATCTCATTTTCCATCTTCATGGCCTCGAGCACGACCAGAATGTCGCCGGCCTTGACGGCCTGACCCTGGGAGCAGCTGACCTTCAGAATGTTGCCGGGCATCGGAGCCGCGACGACTTCGCCAGCGGCGACAGCCGTGGGAGCAGCGGGTGCTGCGGCAGGAGCGGCAGCGGGAGCAGCCGCGGGCGCGGGTGCTGCGGCGGGGGCGGGAGCAGCGGGCTTATACGCCTCGTACTCATCGACGAGCATGGCCTGGCCTTCTTCGACCTCGACCTCATAGGTTTTGCCGTTGAGCGTGATCTTGTATTTCATATCAGATGACCTCCTTCATCGATTTGAAGCGCAGGGTATTGAGGGGCTTGCCGAGTTTGTTGGCGACAATGGCCATGAGCATGGCAGCTTCGCGGTCGCCGACGTTATAGAGTTTGCATTCGCCGGCGACGCCGGTGGCGAGTGCGGGAACAGCCTTGGGAGCGGAAGCCGGAGCAGCAGCTGCAGCAGCGGGAGCGGCTGCAGGCGCGGACTTTTTGGCGACCATGATCTTGCCGACAATCATAATGACTGCCATCAGAGCGATCAGACCGACAAACACGACGGCATAGCCCAGCAGGGCCACGAGGCCCGCGGTGCCGATGGAAATATCATTCAGAGCAGCATTGACAAAAAACATCTCAGGCCACCTCGCTTACGCTTCTTCGATGACGTAGGTGCAGATGTTTTCTTCCTTGGCCTTGCGGTCCTCGAAGAACTTCATCGCCTGATCCGGATAGCAGATGTAACTCATGACATCCTCTTCCGAACGGGCCAGATCGCCGAGGGCTTCCTTGGCTTTCTTGAAGTCCTCGCCGGTGCGCTTGGCGTCTTCAATGCGGCAGTCAACAGGATTGCCGCCCTCGCCGAGGATCTTGGCCTGCAGCGACTCGGAGACGGGCGCGGGCGCGATGCCGTACTGGCCTCTGAAGTAGTTCTGCACTTCCTTGGAGACGATCTTGTAGCGTTCGCCCATCAGGACGTTGGTAACAGCCTGGTTGCCGACCATCTGGGACAGCGGCGTGACCAGCGGAGGATAGCCCAGATCCTTACGAACCTCGGGGATTTCCTTGAGCGCTGCGTCGAACTTATCCATGGCCTTCATATCGGTCAGGTTTGCGATCATGTTGGAGAGCATGCCGCCGGGAACCTTGTAAACGAGCGCCTGCGCGTCGGTCGCCATGGACTTGGCGCTGATGCGGCCGGAATCGACGTACTTCTGCTTGATGGGCTTGAAGTAATCGTTGACCTTGTTGATGACGTCTTCGTTCAGACCCGTCTCGATGCCGTACTGGCCCAGGGCGTAGAACATGGTTTCGGTGGAGGGCTGGCTCGTGCCGTTGGAGAAACAGGAGGTCGCGCAGTCGATCACGTCGATGCCGGACTCGATGGCCTTCGTCACGGTCATGTAAGCCATGCCGGTGGTGCAGTGGGTGTGCAGGATCAGGGGAATATCGCCGACGGCGTCCTTGATGCCCTTGATGAGATGCTCAGCCTCATACGGGCTCATGGTGCCGGCCATGTCCTTCAGGCAGATGGTGTCGAAGCCCATGGTCTTGAGTTCCTTGCACATCTCGACATATTTCTTGACCGTGTGGACCGGACTCTGCGTGTAGGAGATGCAGCCGGACGCGACGGTGTTTTTGGTGGCATATTTCTTGGTCGCCTCAAGTGCGGTGGCGATGTTGCGGAAGTCGTTCAGTGCGTCGAAGATACGCAGGATGTCGATGCCGTTCTTGATGGACAGTTCGACGAACTTCTCGACGACATCGTCATGGTAGTGCTTGTAGCCGAGCAGGTTCTGGCCACGCAGCAGCATCTGCAGCTTGGTGTCGGGCATGGCCTTGCGGATATCGCGCAGTCTCTGCCACGGATCCTCGCCCAGATAGCGCAGGCAGGAATCGAACGTTGCGCCGCCCCAGCATTCCACGGAGTAATAGCCGGCCTTGTTCATCTCGGGCAGGATATCGGCAAAATCGGAATACGGAAGACGGGTCGCCATCAAAGACTGGTTGGCATCACGAAGGACAGTTTCAGTAATTTGAACTTTTTTCATGTGTGCTCCTCCATTTTTTCACGCCGTATGGCGTTATCGATTATGAGAACCAGACACATGGATGAAAAAACACGCTGCAGCGAGATTGCCGCAGCGTGTCTCGCGCTATCATCCAGTATACCTGATGTCGGGCCGCATGTAAAATCAAGCGGCCGTTAAGAAAATGCTTTGAAGCGTCCGGGGCCCGTTTGCGCGTTTGATACGGGCCTCGGAGAAAGTCAGCTTAGAGCTGCGGGCCAGCTGCGACGAGCGCCTTGCCGGCCTCGTTGCCTTCGTACTTGACGAAGTTCTTGATGAAGCGGGAAGCGAGATCCTTTGCCTTGACGTCCCAATCAGCCGGATCAGCGTAGGTGTCGCGCGGGTCGAGGATTTCGGTGGCAACGCCAGCCAACTCGGTGGGGATCTCAAAATCGAAGTACGGCAGCTTCTTGGTCGGAGCCTTGTTGATATCGCCGTTCAGGATGGCGTCGATGATGCCGCGGGTATCCTTGATGGAGATACGCTTGCCGGTGCCGTTCCAGCCGGTGTTGACGAGGTAGGCCTTTGCGCCGCTCTTTTCCATCTTCTTGACGAGTTCTTCGGCGTACTTGGTCGGATGCAGTTCGAGGAAGGCCTGGCCAAAGCAGGCGGAGAAGGTCGGGGTGGGCTCGGTGATGCCGCGCTCGGTGCCGGCCAGCTTCGCGGTGAAGCCGGACAGGAAGTAGTACTTGGTCTGCTCCGGGGTCAGGATGGAGACGGGAGGCAGAACGCCGAAAGCGTCAGCGGACAGGAAGATGACGTTCTTCGCGGCCGGTGCGGAGGAAACCGGGCGGACGATCTTCTCAATGTGGTTGATGGGGTAGGAGACACGGGTGTTCTCGGTGACGGACTTGTCGGCGAAGTCGATCTTGCCGTCCTTGTCGAGCGTGACATTCTCCAGCAGCGCGTTGCGCTTGATGGCGTTGTAGATGTCGGGCTCGGAATCCTTGTCGAGGTTGATGACCTTGGCATAGCAGCCGCCCTCGAAGTTAAACACGCCGTTGTCGTCCCAGCCGTGCTCGTCGTCGCCGATGAGCAGGCGCTTCGGGTCGGTGGAGAGGGTGGTCTTGCCGGTGCCGGAGAGGCCGAAGAAGATGGCGGTGTTTTCGCCGTTCATGTCGGTGTTGGCGGAGCAGTGCATGGAAGCGATGCCCTTGAGCGGCAGATAGTAGTTCATCATGGAGAACATGCCCTTCTTCATCTCGCCGCCGTACCAGGTGTTGATGATGACCTGTTCACGGCTGGTGATGTTGAAGGCAACGCAGGTCTCGGAGTTGAGGCCCAGTTCCTTATAGTTCTCGACCTTGGCCTTGGACGCGTTGTAGACGACGAAGTCCGGCTCAAAGTTCTCCAGTTCTTCCGCAGACGGGCGGATGAACATGTTGGTGACGAAGTGTGCCTGCCAAGCAACTTCCACGATGAAGCGGATGGCCATGCGGGTGTCCTTGTTGGCGCCGCAGAACGCGTCAACTACATACAGCTTCTTGTTGCACAGTTCGCCGACAGCCAGATCCTTGACGGTCTTCCAGACCTGCTCAGACATGGGATGGTTGTCGTTCTTGTACGCGTCGGAGGTCCACCACACGGTGCCCTTGGAGTTGTCGTCAACGACGATATACTTGTCTTTGGGGGAGCGGCCGGTGTAGACGCCGGTCATAACGTTGACGGCGCCCAGTTCGCTGACCTGGCCGACCTCATAGCCTTCCAGACCGGGCTTCGTCTCTTCGGCGAAGAGCATCTCGTAGGAAGGATTGTGGACGATCTCGGTGGTGCCGGAGATGCCATACTTGCTCAAATTCAGTTCTGCCATCGTATATTAACCTCTTTCTAAAAAAATTAAAATTTCTGGCTGGTGAAGCATGTTTCCAGTTAGGCCATTGTTCACCAATTAGCAGTATATCACGGTTCGTCAAGAATATCCACAACAATTTTCTGCATTGTGCTTTTTTATTGATTTTGCCGGTTTTTTCCGCGTGTATTCGGCAAAATTGTCCCAGAACCGGTAAAAAGCACAAAAGCATGGAATGGAAAAAAGTATGAAAAACTAAAAAAATTTCAGGTGTCAACAGACACAAACGCCGGTGTGCCCGAAAATGGGGCACACCGGCGGAAACATGTGCGCGCTTACCGCGTTTCGGAAGTATCCGCTTCCGTTTTTTTGGACAGTCGCTTCTGCAGCCAGTCTTTGCCGTCAACATAGCGGGAGACGATGAAGGAGACAACGTAATCGCCAGCAGAGTTGACCATCGTTGCGGGGGGATCGACCAAATTGCCGAGCGCCAGTGCGATAGGGAAGGCGACGGCCAGATGCTCCGGGAAGAAGATCGAGCACAGGACGAGTTCGCCCGTGCCGCCGCCGCCGGGGATGCCGGACATGGCGACCGAAGAGAACACGGCAACGATGATCGCAAGGATTGCGCGGCCCGTCGTGAAGTCCTGCCCGAACATTCCGAACAGGAACGCAACCTTGATGATGGCGGACATGGCGGAGCCGTCCATGTGCATCGTCGCGCCGAGCGGGATGACGATGTTGGAAACATCCGTGGAGATGCCGGTTTCCTCCGCAACCTCCATGTTGGTCGGGATCGTTGCGACAGACGAGCAGGTGCCGAAACTCATGGCAGCTGGGCGGAACAGCTTGGAGAACATGACTTTCGCGGCCCCCCTGCCGCCGCCGAAGCGGGCGTAGATCGGGGAGAAGACGAGCATGTAGACAAAACTCAGAATATAATAGATCGCAAGCGCGCGGCCATAATCGCCGATGAGGTCAGAGCCGTGGTCGGCGATGAGATACGCGAAGAAGCCGAAGAAGCCGATGGGCGCGTAATAGGTGATGATCTTGAACGTCTTCATGATGCAGTTCGTGACGTCCTCAAGCAGCTTCGCGGTCTTCGTCTCCGCGCCGCCCGCCATCTGGATGCCGAAGCCGAACAGAATCGCTGCGACGATGAGCGGCAGAATGGCCCTGCGGCTGAACAGTTCAGTAAAGTCGGGCTTCGTGAAGAAGTTGACGATCATGTCGGCCACGCCCAGCGTGCCGCCAACCTCACCTTCAATCAACTCATATTCACCCACGACCGGCGGAATGAGCCGCACCGTCACATACATGATAACGGAGGCGATCGCGGCAGTCACAAGGAAGGTTGCAATGGTCACGCCCATGATCTTGCCTGCGCGCCTGGCGCTCTGCATATTGGCGATCGACGACGAAATGGAGCAGAACACTGTGGGAACGGCGATGCAGAACATCAGGTTCAGGAACACCGTGCCGAGCGGCTCGAGCACGGTCGCGCCCTTGTCGATAATAATCGTTTCGCCGTCAACGACTTCCATGACTGCGGGCCAGATTGCGCCCACGATGCAGCCGGCGACGATGCCGGTCAGCATCAGAATCAAAAATCCGTAGTTTTTCCAGAAGCTACCCTTTTTCATACTGTTTCCTCCTGCCTTTTCACAAGCTTCAAAATTGCCTCGTCCAGAATCTCGCCCGCGCAGACCATTGCTGCCGGGCCGGCCAGATACAGGTTTTCGATTGCTCCGTTTTTCTCCTCCGCATCAACTGTCAGTTCGCCGCCGTCCATGCGGACGCGGACGTTTTTGCCGCTGACTCGCCCCAGAAGCGTCAGCACCGCTGCGACCGAACCTGTGCCCGTGCCGCAGGCGAGCGTAAAGTCCTCTACGCCGCGCTCATACGTCTTTTCCAGAAGTTCATCCGGGCCGGTCAACTCGTAGAAGTTGATGTTCGCGCCCTTTGGCAGCGCCGGATGATTCCGGAGTGTCCGACCGAGCCGCCGAAGTGCGTCCTCGTCCTGCTCAGCCAGAGCGGGCATTTCCAACGCCAGATGCGGGATGCCGGGGCTTCCAAGTTCAACGTAGCTGCACCGATATGTCCTGCCGTCTACAGTCAGCTGTTTTTCCAGTTCCACAACGGACGGCGTGTTGAGCCGGATGCGGTATTGATCCTCTGTGATGCGCCAGCCGGTCACGAGTCCTGCGGTCGTTTCTACGCGCTGTATGGGGCCTGCATAGCCGCGTGCATAGCCGTACCGACAGATGCACCGCGCGCCGTTGCCGCACATTTCGCCGGGCGAGCCGTCGGAATTGTAGAACCGCATGCGGTAATCCGCATCGCCCTCCGCCCGTGTTACGAGCATCAGGCCGTCTGCGCCGATCGACCGCCGCCGGTCACACAGCGAACGAGCCAGAGCGGACGCGGCGCTTTCGTCAAACGGCTCCGCAATGGCGTCAAGCAGGATAAAGTCGTTGCCCGCACCGTTCATCTTGGTAAATCGCACCTGCGTCCCTCCCGTTGTCTTTCTGTTGGTATTATATGCCTTACACGGAAAGAAGTAAATGCAAAATCGTGCTGAAAACATTGCATAAAATGCTCTGCATGCCGCTGCATTGACTTTCGCTTTCGTTCACGCTAGAATAAAGAAAACATGCACAGGAGGAATGATACCGTGCAGAAATGCTATAATTGCGGGAAGGAAGTGGACGACAACGTCCTGATCTGCCCGGACTGCGGTGCGCTGGTCAAGCGTTACGGAAGGCCGGAGTCTGCGCAGCCGGAGCAGGAAGCAGATCCATTTCCGCGGGAGACAGCCTTCGATACCCAGCCGCAGCCGCGCGGCGCTGTCTGGCAGCAGGAGGACGGCAAGCTGAAATTCAGCGGCTATGTGACGTTCTGGCTGGTCCTGTGCGCGATCTATCTGGGCAATATACTGTTGAGTTTCGCTGTCACACTGCTGGTCTACCGGTTCCGGGACTTCTATTTTGAGATCCTGGGGCAGTTTGAAGAGATGGCCTATATGGAAGAGTACCTGAGACAGCTGCTGTCGATCATTGAGGCCGAACCGATCCGTTTAATCGTGGTCGGCGTGCTGGTCGCCGTGCAGTTCGGCTGCGTGGTCTGGTTCCTCGCGTCGAAGCGGAAGCTGGCGTTTTATATTCTGACCGTTGCGGCTGTGCTGCTGAGTGTCTTGCAGCTAATTTTGGGCGGCGGCCTGACTGCGCTTATCTATTTGCTCGGCTCATTTACCGCATGGCTGCTCCTGCGCGGCAGCTGGAGATTGCTGCGGTAAATTGCAGCAGCCTTTATGAATCGCGCTCAGGCGGATTGCGCGAATCGAATACCTGCAGAACCCCGGAGGGTGCGTCCCTCCGGGGCTTTCTCTGCCTGCAAAGGGGCTGCCGGGGCATTCATACATAAGATATGAATTGTTCACAAATAATTTAAGTCTGTAGGTATTGACAACGCTGGCAGGCGGTGGTACACTGCGTTTAGCACTCGGGGATAAAGAGTGCTAAGACAAAAAAGGAGGAACGGGCCATGGAACTTTCAGACCGGAAAAAGAAGATCCTGCGTGCGATCGTAGATCTTTATATCCGCACGGCGGAGCCGGTGGCATCCAAGACCATTGCGCAGATGCCAGACATGGATTTTTCCTCCGCGACCATTCGCAATGAGATGGCGGAGTTGACGACGCTTGGGTATCTTGAGCAGCCGCATACCTCCGCCGGACGTATCCCGTCGCCCGCCGGATACCGGCTGTACGTCGATGAACTGATGCAGGACTACCGTCTGTCAACCGATGAGACGAAATCGATCAATCAGGCGATGGAACTCAAAATGCAGGAGGTTGATAAGGTCGTCTCGCAGGTTGGCAAGCTGGTTTCGCAGATGACGAATCTGCCTGCCTATGCTATGGCGGCGCGTTCCGCCGGGCTGACGGTCAAGCGGTTCGACCTGATTCTTGCGGACAGCGGCAGTTTTATTCTGGTCGTGATGCTGAGCGACAGTTCCGTCAAGAATAAACTCATTCGTCTTCCGGTCGAGTTGACAGAGGCAGACCTGAAACTTCTCGGCGCGGTCTTGAATGCAAGCGTCACGGAACTGACTGCCGAGCAGCTGACGCCCGAACTGCTGTCCCGCGTGACCAGAAGCGCCGGAAATGCGTCGAGCCTTGTGCCCGTCATCATGGATTTCGTCACATCGCTTCTGCACCAGGAGCGCAGCGAGGTCTACATGACCGGGCAGGCAAAGCTTCTCGGCCAGCCGGAGTACCACGACATTGACAAGGCGCAGAAAATGCTCTCCGCACTTGACGAGGATGTGGTTTCCAATCTTCCTGCCGCGCTTTCCCCGGATAGCCGGACGCAGATCCTGGTCGGCCCGGAAAACGTGTCGAAGGAACTGCGCGACACGAGCGTTGTCATGACGAAGTTCGATATCGGCGACGGCATGCAGGGCCTGATCGGCGTGGTCGGCCCGACGCGAATGGATTACGCGCAGATCACCGCCCGGCTGAGTTACTTCGCTGAGAACCTGAGCCGGATGTTCCAGAAAAACCAGACCCCGGCGATCGAAGGGCCGGAAAACAAGCACAATGACCCGGAGGCATAGATATGAGTAAGAAAACAAACAGCAATCCGGCTTCGGAGGAAAAGGCACAGACCGCTTCCGCAGCCGAGCAGACAGAAGAAACCGCGCAGCAGACCGAAGCCGAGGCCGCGAAGCAGTCCGAGGACAAAAAGCCCGAGGAAGCCAAGCAGCAGGAGGCAAGCGAGTTTGAAAAGGCGCAGCAGGCGCTGGCGCAGGAGCATGACAGCTATCTGCGGCTGGCCGCCGAATACGACAACTACCGCAAGCGCAGCCAGAAGGAAAAGGAAAGCCTCTACACCGACATCCGCTCGGAGACGGTCGAAAAATTCCTTCCCGTGTATGACAATCTCGAGCGGGCGCTGGCGCAGGAGACGCAGGACGCCGCGTTCAAAAAGGGCGTCGAGATGACGATGAACCAGCTTGTTTCCGTCATGGAAAAGCTGGGCGTCGTAAGCTTCGGCGCGGCAGGCGAGGCCTTTGACCCGCAGCTTCATAACGCGGTCATGCACGTCGAAGACGAAGCACTTGGCGAAAACGTCATTGCAGAGGTCTTCCAGAAAGGCTTCAAGGTCGGCGATAAAGTCGTTCGATTCGCAATGGTAAAGGTCGCAAATTAAAAAGCACCCTACGCCGGGGATCCGGCAGCATATAAATTTGTAAATACAGGAATTCATATAGGAGGAAATTATTATGAGTAAGATTATTGGCATTGACCTTGGTACTACCAACAGCTGCGTCGCCGTTATGGAAGGCGGCGAACCCGTCGTGATCGCAAACGCCGAAGGCAACCGCACCACCCCGTCTGTTGTCGCGTTTTCCAAGACCGGTGAAAGAATGGTCGGTCAGGTCGCAAAGCGTCAGGCCGTTACCAACCACGACCGTACTGTTGCTTCCATCAAGCGCCGCATGGGTTCTGATTATAAGGTCGATATCGACGGTAAGAAGTACACCCCGCAGGAGATCTCCGCGATGATCCTGCAGAAGCTGAAGGCGGATGCAGAAGCCTATCTGGGCGGCACCGTCACTGAGGCCGTCATTACCGTTCCTGCATATTTCAACGACGCACAGCGTCAGGCCACCAAGGACGCCGGCAAGATCGCAGGTCTTGACGTCAAGCGTATCATCAACGAGCCGACCGCAGCCGCTCTGGCCTACGGCGTTGACAAGGAGGCCGAGCAGAAAGTCATGGTCTATGACCTTGGCGGCGGCACGTTTGATGTTTCTATTCTGGATATCGGCGACGGCGTTATCGAGGTTCTGGCCACCAACGGCAACA
>OLFY01002667.1_pt1 | contig 16917 bp, 13 predicted proteins | sample 1605611 | NCBI WGS metagenome assembly OLFY01 (sample SAMEA3888923, study PRJEB22519) | human gut metagenome | biome: human gut; feature: human-associated habitat; material: faeces | place: Denmark | collected 2011
CTGTATCCTTTGGAGAAAACTGGTACAGCAAGATGCATGCCGGACATACTCTAAGGTTATCAATTCAGGACTATTCCATAGTCGTTCAAAATATTCTGTATAAAGATTAAAGGCAATCCCAGAGTGCTTATATTTATATGTGATTGTCTGCTGACTTCCTAGATGATACCAATAAGGCCCTATATAAAGATTGTTATCAACTCTCCAGTAGAAATCTAATGTCATGCACGAATATCCTTTGACTTCTATTTTTCCTCGATAGTTTTTTCTGTTTAGAGTATTAGCCCATGAAATGAGATCTGTTATCGTCTTTTTTATCTGTCCCTCTTGCTCTTCCTCTTCAATTTCTCTTTGTCTGACAAAGGGGGACTCTGGATGCATGCTGATAATTCTAAAATTGACTCCATTTTCTAAACATTTTTCTACTCTAGAATGCTGTTGAGTACGAAATGTTTTTAATCCAAATGCAATAGCATCAACTCTAAAGGAGGCATTATCTAGCTCAGGATCAGATTCTAGATTCTTTTCTGCTCTCGTCTTATAAATTTTATCAATCCCCCATTTATCGAGAGGGCTTTCTTTTTTAGGGTTTACTAAGAAATTATTTAATAAAATAACAAAAGCAGAGGCTAGTAGGGAACATCCTACACCTACCCAGACATTTGCTTCTGTATGCCAATGATAAGTATCGCCATAGATGAGGCCAAAACCAGAAAGTATAACAAGGAGAGCAGTTATTGTTATTCTGTCGTTAAGCATTTTATAACTCTCTATATTTTAGTAAAAATATTTGATAATAAAATCATTTTTTGTTTTTTAAGAATTTATGGTCAAGCTAAGTGACGTAATTTTTTTATGGATATTATATGCGATTGTTTCAAATTTATCATAAATATCTTTTTTAGGGATAAAAATTGCTATGTCTTCAATAGAAGATTTTTTTAATTCTAATTGATTCGTTGAGCCTTTTCCAGAGTCTTGGAGATATTTTTGTTTTGATTTTATAGTATGGAATAGATATTCCTTTCCTATATCTTGAGATGCGCGTATCAGAGTGATATGTGAATCAAATGTTGTATTCTTATATTCACCAAAAACTTTCCCAACTCGTCCTAAAGTTCCAGCTCCTGTAGAACAGATAACAATATCTTCATCGCGTAAATTCATTTCTTTTATAAATTTTTTTTCTTGGCGACGTGCATTGCTAATATCCATGATGGTTGAGCGAATACATTTTTGATTAATAACAAAAGATGTACCATTTTCACTATATTTTGGTGAAATCCCTCGTCTGATGATAGATATAACATTACAGACACGACTTTTTTCCCACCCTTCCGGGACACCATCCACAATTTTCGTACTTGCGTGGTCCGGAAAACGCAGGTCAATGAACCACTCTTTATATAAACGCTGTGCGGCTTCTTTCAATAGTCTTATTTGTTTATTATTGTTTTCAATGAGGTCATCGTAGGCAGAAAGTAACGTAACAATATTTTGTTGAATTTTAATAGGAGGACATGGGATTTGAATTTCTTTTAAAATTGTGATAGTGAGGGCCTTTTGAGAGGATCCTATTGCTATATTATTTAATATTAATTGTGCTTCTGATGATAGAAGATAGTAATATAAAAATTTCGGTAATAGCTTGTCTGAAAAATTTCTAAACCATGTCAAATTTCCATCTTTAAAATAAAATTTATCATCCTTTTTAACTGCATATGGGATACCAATTGTTCCAATGGACGTTAAAAGTAAGTCTCCATAGTTAGGAACACCAAATTTATGTTTTATTTCTTCGAATTTTTCTTTTGTTATAAATATCAAGTTAGATGGATTTTCTCCTTTTGAAAGTTCAATAATTTCTTTTGACCGAAAAAAAGGGATACCTTTTTCTACATATTCAGATAAAAAGATACGTTTACTCGATGTGATTTCACAACAGTCACCTATTCTTTTCTTCTCCCAACTCATATCCCCATCTCCTTCCAGTTTTTGGAGATGGTCTCCATAAGCGCGTTGCTTTCGGCCTGAAGCCGCACAAGCTCCGCGTGTATTTCGTTCATGCGCTGGGCAAAATCCACCCCATCATCCTCCGCAGGGGGCACGCCCACATAGGCGCCCGGCGTCAGGGAAAAGCTCTTTTCCTCTATTTCCTTGCGATCGGCCACATAACACAGGCCGGGGATGTCGGCATACACGCCGTCTCCGAATTTTGCATACAGCCATTGCGCCTCCTGTGCGGTAAGGATGGCATTTTCTACCTCGGCGATACGCTCCGCCCACAGGGCCACTGCCTGTCTTTTATCCGCGCGTTTTGCCGTGTCGGCCGTCGCGCGGGCAAGCTCCTGCTGTGCGGTCAGAAAATCCTGGAGCTTGTCGAGGCAATTGGCAAAGGAGGCATCCTGCGGCAGGGTGAAATGCGTATCTTCCTGTTGCGCCTTTTCCACTGGCAGGAACAGGGGCGTCCCCTTGTCGGAGAGCTTCCTTTCCCCCGTCGTCCAGGCGCAGGCGGCCAGGGCCTGCCGGTAAGCGGCCAGCAGGGCGTGATAGCGTTCCGTCTCGCCACGGTGCAGCCAGACGATGGCGCTTAGGTTCCGGAGCTGCCATTCGTTCCACTCATTGAGCGTGCGATCCACTACGGTGTAGTAGCTGCGGGCATCGATGAACAGCACCTTGTCCCGTAAGGTTTCACCCTTGCCCTTGTCGAAGAACCACAGCGTGCAGGGCAGGCTCTTGGTGTAGAAAAAGTTGTTGCCCACACTGATCATCACGTCCACATGGCCTGTTTCCACCAGTTGCCGGCGGATGTCCTTGTCCTTGCTCTGACTGTCGGTAGCCGAGGAGGCCATGACGAAGCCCGCCCGGCCCTTTTCGTTCAGATAGGCGTAAAAATACGAGATCCACAGGTAGTTGGCATTGCCAACTTCCTTGTTCTTGTTGACGGCGGGCAGTCCGAAGGGCAGCCGCCCGGCGCTGAGCGTGGATTCGGCCTTGACCTTGTCCACATTGAACGGCGGATTGGCCATCACATAGTCGCAACGGCCCGCCAGGCTATGGGCGTCCTGATAAAAGCTGTTGGCTTCGTCACCGGATTTGATGGCGCCGGCCAGGCCGTGCACCGCCATGTTCATCAGGCAGAGTCGGGCGTTATATTCCACCTTTTCCTGACCATAAAAAGTCATGGCGCTATTGGCAGCCATGCCCGCGGCGTGGACGAAGTCCCCTGTCTGCACGAACATGCCGCCGCTGCCGCACGCCGGATCAAACAGGATGCCCCGCTCCGGCTCAAGAACGTTGACGATCATTTTGACCAGGGACTTGGGGGTAAAGAACACGCCGTCATCAGAGGCGATATTTTTAGCAAATTTATTGAGGAAATACTCGTAGATGCGGCCAATGATATCACCACCCACGGCATCCAGGGCATCATTGTTGAAGATACGGAGCAGCTCGCTCAGGAGCTCCGGGGAGAATTTGCCGTACTCCCTGGGCAAAACGCCGGAAAGCTGGCTGCTTTGGGCTTCGACCAGCTCCATAGCGTTATTCACCACTTCGCCGAGGCTGTTCAGGGGCTGGCCGTTGACGCCTTTCAGACCGGCTGAGGGGATGTTGGCGGGCAGCGTCGCCAAAAAGGCATACCGTGCCATTTCGGGGAGATACAGGGCACTTTTGGCGCTGAAATCCGAGGGCGTCACCGGCAGTACACGCCCGTGACGGACGGGACGGTCCTTAAGGATCTCCGCTTCCACACGCTTGAAGCGGCTATACGCATAGCGCAGGAAGATCAGGCCGAGTACCGGCATGCAGTATTCATTGGAGGTCAGCTTGGAGCTGGCACGAAGCAGGTCGGCGGATTTCCACAGGTCGGCTTCCAGCTTTTTCAGGCTCTTGTTATCCATGTATCATCCTTGTTTGGCACTGTGCGGTACATGTAAAAAAGGGCAGCCCGGCACCTGAATGGTATTGTCGGTCATGCTTGCATGACCGGGAGCTCATGCCCGCACGCAGCATGATAATATACTTTTTCTTGTGGGCAGAGAAGAGGCTTTTCTTTCACGGGATACCACCTCCAAACAATCAGGGAGCGGGAGGAGATAAGGAAAATCCGGCACGGCTCGACGCTTGCGTGAGTCCGCTTTTTCCTTTCGATGACGGCAGGCCAGCGGAGACCACCGCTGGATCTTCCGCTCTGTTCGAGCAGCTGAAGGACCGCCTATTTTTTCGTTGTAGGAAAATTTTGCTTTTTTCTTGCTTTCGTACTATCAAACCAAACAGAGGCGGGTACGTCGTGTCCATTCAAGGCGATATGGAGCGGGTATGGCAGGCGATCCGTCTTTTTTTCAGCCGGATAGTTGCGAGGGAAACGATCTGGAGCGTCGGAGCATCTCCTGCTGCCGTGGTCCTGCAGACTGTTCCGTTGCAGGCGGCCAGAATTGCCGGCAGCTCTTTGGCCGCACGGTGTTCTCCTCGCGGAAGGCTGTCAGGATCTTGGCAGGCTTCGATATGCTATCCCACCAATATGTCTTGTTTTTCAGATATTTTCCCTGAACGGGTGAAGCGTCATGTCGTTACAACGACAGCATGGAGTTTTTATGGAAAGAAAGTTCCCCCATTTGTGCAAACCCATCACCATCGGGCGTGTCACGTTCCGCAACCGTATGTTCTCCGCGCCCATGGGCGGTACGGACATTACCAACGACGGCTGCATCGGCCCCAAGTCCACCGCCTTTTATGAGCTGCGGGCCAAGGGCGGCGCCGGTGCCGTCACCATCAGCGAATGCATGGTGCATCCGAAGACCGACGGCAGCCATGCCTATCATCTGGATACGGCCATCCTGAATTCTCTGGCCTCCTTCACCTACACGGCGGACGCCATCCGTCGGCATGGCGCCATCCCCAGTGTGGAGCTTTCCCATTCCGGCATGTACTCCGGCACCTACATGACGGACAAAAGCCGCCAGCACGGTCTTGCCCAGTGGGGACCTTCGGCCTGTGTGCGCCCTGATGGTGTGGAGGTGGGGGAACTGACCCACGAGATGATCGATGAGATCGTGGCCGCTTATGGACAGGTCGCCGGTCTGGCCAAACGTGCGGGCTTTGAGATGATCATGGTCCACGGCGGACATGGCTGGCTCATCAACCAGTTCCTGTCGCCCTGGTTCAATCACCGGACGGACGAATACGGGGGCAGCATCCAGAATCGCTGCCGCTTTGCCCGCCGGGTGCTGCAGTCCGTGCGCGAGGCCGTGGGCCCCGGTTTCCCCATCGAATTCCGCATGAGCGGCTCTGAGCTGTTCGAGGGCGGCTATACGCTGGAAGACGGCATCGCCATCGCCAGGGAGCTGGAAGACTGCATCGACCTTTTGCATGTTTCCGCCGGTACGTACCAGCGCGGCTTTGGCGACACGCATCCTTCCATGTTCAAGGAACACGGCTGCAACGTTTATCTGGCGGCGGAGATCAAGAAGCATGTCTCCATCCCCGTGGCCACCATCGGCGGTCTGAACGATCCCGCCCAGATGGAAGAGATCATCAAGTCCGGCAAGGCTGACGTGGTCTATATGGCGCGTGCGCTGCTGGCCGATCCCTTCCTGCCGGAAAAGGTCATGGCCAACCGGGATGAGGAGATCGTCCGCTGCCTGCGCTGCTTTACCTGCATGGCGGAACGTGCGGCCACGGCCACGCGCCGCTGTACGGTCAATCCGCTCATCGGGCGCGAACTGGAAGGCGACCGTGTGCTGCCTGCACCGGAAAAGAAAAAAGTCCTGGTGGCGGGTGGTGGCCCCGGTGGCCTGTACGCGGCTTGGACGGCGGCGCGGCGCGGCCATCAGGTGATCCTGTGCGAAAAAGAGGATAGTCTTGGGGGCATCCTGCGCAGCGAACAGGCGCTTCCCTTCAAGTACGAGATGTACCAGCTGGCCGGGACCTATGCCCATCTTGCCCGCAAGGCTGGGGTGGAGATTCGCCTCAACACGGAGGTGACTGCGGCATATGTGGAGCGGGAGGCTCCCGATGCCCTGATCATCGCCGTGGGCTCCCGTCCGCTGCTGCCGCCCATCCCCGGACTGAAGGGCGATAATGTGGTCGTGGTCAATAATTATTACAAGGAAAAGGACAAGGTCGGGGAAGATGTGGTCGTCTTCGGTGGCGGCCTTGCCGGATGCGAATGCGCCATCCATCTGGGCCAGGAAGGCAAGACCGTTCACATCGTGGAGATGCGGGATGCCCTTGCGCCTGATGCCAACGTGCGCCATCGCCCCCTGCTGCTGAAGGAAGTGGAAAAGTACGCCACTGTCCACACCGGCTGCCGGGGCCTGGAAGTTCGTCCTGACGGCATCTGGTGTGAGGACAGGGAAGGGCGGCAGTTCCTGGTGCCAGGAAAAAGCGTCATCGCGGCCCTTGGGCAGCGTTCGTGCTCGGATATCGTGGAAGAATTGCAGGATGGCGCGCCCTTTGTGCGCATCATCGGTGATGCCGCTCGCGTTTCCACCATCACCAATGCCGTTTACTGGGGGTATCACGCCGCTCTGGATATCTGATCCTGATACGGGTCACGCGGGGGCGCTCGTGCGCTCCCGCAGCTTCCCCAAGAGGCTGCCGGCAGGGGGGATTACCCCAGAGGGCTGGGCAAACGCGTTGACGCGCCCTTTCCCTTTTGCCGGCTGCCGGTATGGGGATCAAGCCTGCCTGAGCGGCTGCCTCCTAAGCAAATGGCCGCAAGCAGGCCCGCCACAGCAAGGTGCGGGACGCGACAGGCGACAAGAGGCAGCGATGATGTGTTGTCTCAATCGGCGGGCTTTCTTGATGACCGGCGGGAGCCCCTTGGAACACCGCAGCACGCCTTTGCCCAAGCGGCAGAGGATGCGCAATCATGGCAGTCATCCACCTTCAGTCTGCCAAAGGTATTTCTGCAGCCCTCTGGCCTGACCTCCCGTACTACGGATAACAGGTACGATAACTGTGCCGTCTTGGAGAGGGCTCCACAGGGGCTTGTTCAGGTTTTCCCTTCCATGAGATGTCTAGGATTGTCGTCTCCTAAAGCCCCTGATCCTCGTGGTTCAGAGCCTTTAGGGGTCGGGCATGCAAGAGCGGAACCGCCCTTGCGAATGAAGTCAGGATGCTAGACACACCGTTGTGGTCTTCCTGCGCCTACCGGACAGGCTTGTCCCCCCGATTTGATATTTTTTTACCGTCCAGGTTCCAATGGGGCCGCGAGGCGTTCCCTTTGATACAGGCAAGGAACTGTTTGTAGGGGAATTGCTCGTCGCCAGACAGGGCGAGCTCGCCAAAAAAACAGTGCCCGTCCGGGCTCATGACCACTGATTTGATGGTGCGTTCCGAGGGCAGGGACAAGCCGAAGTGTGCCAGATAACGCGCGAGCGGCAGGGGACGGGGAATGTTGTCATGGGGCAGGACGAGATCTTCATTCCATATCCAGATCTCAGTATCCATTTCATAAAGGATGGTTTTGCCGTCATCGCTGATATCCAGCCCCATCAGCGCGGGACCATCATCGATGGGGATATCCTTTCCCCCGGCGTCCAGCCGGACCAGAACGGTCAGGGTCCTGGAGTCCGGCAGGAATGCACGGGCAGATTTTTGGGGCACTTGCTTCAGATAGAGCTCACCCAGGATGAAACGGCCATCAAAGCTGGGGATGGAACAAAAAAAATCATCAAGAAGCCAGTCCGCACGCAGGGGGCTGTCTGGAGCCGCCCTTTCCAGTTCGCCGTCTGAGAGAATTCGGCTGCGCCGGAAGCCCGGCCACCTTCCCCAACGAAAGAGTGGGTTTTGCGGATCGCCCGCCCGCAGAATGCGTTTCTCCCCCTTGGCCGGATCCGTAGAGGCGTGAGGCCGCACACCGCCAAATGTCAGTGGACGCTGTGCCCCGGTCTGCAGATCCACAATTTGGACACTGTTGTCATGCTGCTTTTGCAGCAGCTTTTTGCCGTCGCGGCTAAGGATTCTGTAATACGGGCTGGCGATAGGGCGGGCGATTTCGTCCAGCACTCGGAACTGCTTTTTGTTCCTGATGGAGAACCAGCGGTTGTAATACGGCGTCAATTCCAGATTTTCAGCAGTCTTGCCTTTCGAAGCTGCTGGGGCAGAGGAGGGCTTTTTTTTGCCATAGCCCAGGGCGGCCTTGCCGTCCGCAGACAGACCGTACCATTCGACATCTGCGATGCCATGTTTGGACATGTACTGCAAAGGTTCGCCGTAGCGCCAGATAAAACCGGAGCGTGCCCAAGTTTGGCCATACGGAGGAGGGGAGATGGCATCATTGATGGAGACGAATCCCAGCATGGAGCGCCCGTCATCGCTCACGAAGTCCCCCATGCCGAAATATTTGGAGGGAGGGGCAAGGCGGACCAGGCCAAAGTCCCGGCTCCAGACAAAAGGAGCGCCATCAAGAAAGCCGGTCATAGCCCGGCAGCCCGGTGCAATGGCCTTGATCCGCCCATTGCCGCCAAGGAGCGGCGTCATATCCATGATGAAGCCTTCCGAAGGAGCGGGGGAGTCGTCGGCAGAGGCCATATCCGGATAGGAAAAAAGCAGAGGCGCTATGAACAGCAAAAAGATGCAAAAATAACACCGATGGCAATGAAGGATCCGCTTCATGCTGAAACCTCCCGTTGATCAGTATAGTGCTCAGGGAGGCAACAGACTGTCAAGATTACGGGTATTGTTATATCCAGCGCAAGGGCAGAAAATGAAGATGCAGCATCTTGTACACTTATTCTTTGGAAATATGAATGATTTGCTGCCAATATATTTTGAATTCTATCATTTGATAATGATAATATATAAAGGAGGTTCGTATGAAAAATAGCGAGCATATGAAAGATAAAAATAACGATAAAATACTTTTTAAAAGGGATTTTTACTTAATTTGCATCGCAAACTTTTGTACGTGTATGGCTATATATTCAGTCATGCCTGTACTTCCATTGTATTTGATCGATGTCCTTCATTGTAAAGAATCGGTGATGGGTATAGGTCTCGCAGCCTTTCCTCTGGTCGCCCTTGCGGTACGTCCTTTCTCCGGGATGATGTCAGATATGATGGACTGCAAGCGTCTTCTACTGATTGCTACCACCTGCTGCGCTATTTTTTTCCCTCTGACTTTTATGGCAGCAACGATCTCGCTGTTTATCTGCATACGTTTGTTGCATGGCATAAGTTTTTCCATCATGACCACTTCACAGGCAACGATGGCAGTCAGTTTTATTCCTGAGAAAAAATTGGGGATGGGGATCGGGGTATTCAGCAGCATGTTGTCGCTGGGGATGATCCTTGGTCCCATGCTGGGCTTGTATGTGACGAACAAATATTCCTATGCGGCTGCTTTTGGCTTGCCCTTTGTCTTTGCCATGTTGGGTACTTTTTTGCAGTTATTCATCACATCTCCGCAAAAAATACAGGCAGTAAAACCCAGAAAGCCTACTTGGGACATGTTTTTCATGCCGCAAGGCCTCTATGCACTGGTTTCTTTGTTCATTGCAGCGTTCATGCTGGGGATGATCTCAAATTATACCTCAGTGCTGGCCAGAGACACTGGTATGGATTCCTATGCCAGTGCTTTTTTCCTGCTGATGGGGATAGGGCTCTTGGTGAGTCGTCTGTTCTCCGGCTATATTGTCGATAAAGGCTATCTCGTCATTCTGGTCTGTATGGCGGATCTGGTGGCGCTGGGCGCTGCATTGCTCCTTGCCCGGACGACATCTCCCGTACTTTTTCTGGGATGTGGGGGGCTGCTGGGCATATCGCTGGGGGCTCTCCTGCCCAGCTATCAGACAGTACTTGTATATCTGGCGGACAAAACAAAGCGGGGAGTTGCCAATGCCATGTACTTTATCGGGATGGATAGTGGCATATGTCTTTCCCTCCTGATAGGGGGAATCATCTCACAGTCATTGGGGATGGATATTGCCTATATGGTCGCAGCCTGGGGGCAGCTTGTCTCGCTGGGGATATTCCTCAAATTCGTCGCTCCCCAATATCGGGCTGTGCTTGGTTCCGAATAAGGCGGGCAGGCTCTTTTTCTTATCCTTCATTTGCCATGAGGGCAGAGAGGAAGACGGCCTTGGAAGTCGTCCGTATTCACTGCCCCCCTTTCCCTGCATGGAAGACAGATGCCGGATAAGGATATGCCGCAGCGTGGGAAGATTAGGTACGCCAGGTAACGGAGCATGCAGCAAGACAAAAAGCCGGCAGGCAAGCATTTTGGCTTCCTGACGGAAACATGTTCCCAGGCTCAGGCGTATCTCGGCATTCCCCAGACGTTTTTTGGCAGCAGCAGGCAGAGCACAACGAAAATAGAAGATGCGGCCCACGCAAAGAAGATGCTGGCCGGAACGGCGGGTTGCTGGGGGGGAGTGGAAAGCGCTGTGCGGGTGAGCGGAAGAAGGGGCAGCGGATGGCATTTGAGGCACCTTTTGTACCACCTGTTTGACCCAAATTCGTAAAGGCAGAAAAAACAGGGGATGGGCTGGGCTTGCAGCGCTGCTCGAAACAACAAAAAAAGAAAGGGTTGCGGCTACTTGCCACAACCCTTGATGTCTTGCTGGTGCCGAGGGCGGGAATCGAACCCGCACGGCGGTTGCCACTACCACCTCAAGATAGCGTGTCTACCAATTCCACCACCTCGGCACAAGTGGAGTGATACAGAAAACCGGGGGGCTTGGCAAGAACTTTTTTTCATTTCGGAAAAATTTTTTTGAGCTGCCCTGCCGGAAAGGCTGGGGGCTTGCCTTGGGCACGGCTTACCGGTACACCAAGAAACGGCAAACTTTGCTATTGTTTGGCCTGGAGAAAAACCATGGATGACGGTGTTCGCACTTTTTTACAAAAAACAGGTCCCGTCCTTTGTGTCGATATCGGCAGCGGCACGCAGGACGTCCTTTTGGCCCGTCCGGGGCTGGAAGTCCACAACTGGCCACGCTTCGTCCTGCCTTCACCGGCCCGTCTGGCCGCGCAGCGCATTCGTGAGCTGACTCTGCTCAAGCAGCCGGTATGGCTCTATGGAGAGAACATCGGCGGCGGTTTTGGTCTTGCCGTGCGCGACCATATCAAGGCGGGGTTCGCTGTCTACAGTACCGCCAGCGCATCCAGCGCCCTGCACGACAATCCCGAGGTCGTCCGCAGCATGGGCGTCCAGATAGCGGAGCAGTGTCCCTCCGGCGCCGTGCCGGTGCCTCTTTCCGATTATTCCCCGGAATTTTTTGCCGGACTGCTGCGGCAGGCCGGGCTCCCGTTGCCGCATCTGGTACTGGCGGGCTGTCAGGATCATGGTTTCCATCCCAACGGCAACCGCATGGGACGCATGCAGGCCTGGACGGCCCTTTTGCAATCCTCGGCCCTGCCGGCCAACTGGATCTATGAGCAGCCGCCGGCGGAGTGCACCCGCCTGCTGGCCTTGCAGAAAAGGACCGGCGGCCCGGTGGCGGATACCGGGACCTGCGCCCTGCTGGGCGCCTTGTGCGTGCCGGAAGTCATGAAGCGGAGCTGGCGCGAAGGGATCACCATCATCAATGTGGGCAACAGCCATACGGTGGCGGCGCTGGTCTATCAGGGACAGGTCCGTGGTATCTACGAGCACCATACCGGCATGCGCACCCTGCAGGAATATCTTGCGGATCTGGAGCAGTTCCGGCGCTCCTGGCTGCCGTGCGAGGAAGTCCTTGCGCACGGGGGGCACGGTACGGCGTTCGGTCCCTACTGTGAGGAGGCCGGAGGCTACGAGCCCACCTACATCCTAGGGCCGAAGCGGGAATTTTTGCAGGGACAGGGACAGTTCCTGGCCCCGTATGGCGATATGATGCTGGCAGGCTGTTTCGGCCTGCTCTGGGGATGGGCGCACAGGGGCGACGCCGCCGGGCGTTTGTAATTCAAGATGGACAAGCAGCAATAAGGTTTTGACATGGAAGTTTTCGATGCAGCGGAATTGTGGAGCAGGGACCAGATCGAACACACCCAGCTGACGCGCCTCAAGGCCACCGTGGCCCATGTGCGCAAGAGCGAGTTCTATCGCCGCCGTCTGGATGAAGCCGGTGTGACGCCCGAGAGCATCACGTCGCTGGACGACATCCGGCGCATCCCCTTCACCACCAAGCAGGATCTGCGGGACCAGTATCCCACGGGGCTCCTGTGCGTACCGCGCAGCGAGATCGTGCGCATGCACTGCTCCAGTGGTACCACGGGCAGTCCTGTGGCCATCTGCCATACGCAGAACGACATCAACTGCTGGGCCGACCTGATGGCCCGCTGCCTCTATATGGTAGGCGTGCGCCGTGACGACGTGTTCCAGAACATGTCCGGTTACGGTCTGTTCACCGGCGGCCTGGGGATCCACTTCGGTGCCGAGCGTCTGGGCTGCATGACCATCCCTGCCGGTCCCGGCAACTCGCGCCGCCAGATCAAGCTGGCCAAGGACTTCAGGACCACGGTCGCCCACATCCTGCCGTCCTACGCGCTCATCCTTGGCGAACATCTGCGCAATATGGGCGAGGACCCGCGCGACTTCCCCCTGCGCATCGCCGTGGTGGGGGCCGAGCCCTATACGGTGGAATTCCGGCGCCGCATCGAAGAGCTTTTCGACATGAAGGCCTACAACTCCTACGGCCTCTCCGAGATGAACGGCCCGGGCGTGGCCTTTGAGTGCCAGAACCAGAACGGCCTGCACGTCTGGGAAGACGCGTACCTGCCCGAGATCGTGGATCCCAAGACCGGCGAGCCCGTGCCCGACGGCGAGATCGGCGAACTGGTCATGACCTGCCTGTGCCGTCAGGGCATGCCCATCCTGCGCTACCGCACCCGCGACCTGACCCGCTTCCTGCCCGGGGAATGCTCCTGCGGCCGTCATCATCGCCGCATCGACCGCATCCTGGGCCGCGCGGACGACATGTTCATCATCAAGGGCGTCAACGTCTATCCCATGCAGATCGAACAGGTCATCATGACCTTCCCCGAAGTGGGGCAGAACTACTGCATCCTGCTGGAGAACGACGGTATCGGCGACGTCATGCGCGTGCAGGTGGAGATCCGCGACGAATACTTCGTGGAAGACATGCGCTGCCTGCAGGGCCTGCAGAAGACCATCGCCCAGCGGCTGCGTGACGAGATCCTGGTGACGCCGCGCGTGGAACTGGTGCAGAGCAACAGCCTGCCCAGCAGCGAAGGCAAGGCCGTGCGCGTGTACGACAACCGCGCCAAGAAGTAGCCTGTATGGAAGGATTCATCGCGCTGGCCTCGTTCAGCCTGGCCTATGCGTTCATCGTCCTGCTGGGACTGATCCTGCTGCTCAACATCCTTGGCCTGCCTGCCAACTGGGTGGTGGTGCTGCTGGTGGTGCTGTGGAAATTCCTGCACCCGGCCGCCGGGGCTCTGGATGTCTGGTTCTGGATCATGTTCCTGGGCCTGGCCGTCCTGGGCGAGGTGCTGGAAATGGGCGTACAGGTCATGAATGCCAAACGGCATGGCTCCAGCACGTCCGGCACCGTGGCCGGTATGGTGGGGGCCATTGCCGGGGCCATCTTCCTGGCACCGCTCTTTTTCGGGCTGGGGGCGTTCATCGGGGCCCTGGTGGGTGCCTGGCTGGGCTGCCTGGTCATGGAATTGCTGCGTGGCCGTCCCGGCAAGGAGGCCTTTGATGCGGCCTTCGGCACCATGATGGGGCGTTTTCTGGGAACGGTCTGCAAACTGGGCACGGGCAGCGCCATGGTCGTGCTGACGGCCCACCGCATCTGGCCGGATATGGCCCCGGTGCCGCCGCCGTTGCGTCCTGTGGCCCCGGAGCCCGGACAGGTCGTGATGCTGCTGAAGAACTGGCTGTGTTGAGGTGATCATGTCACTGGATTTGTTACAAGTGGTTTTGGTACAGACGCGCTTTCCCGAGAATATCGGCATGGCTGCCCGCGCCTGTGTGAATATGGGCAGCCACAGCATCCGTCTGGTGGCACCGGAACGCTGGGACAGGGAAAAAGCCCGTCCTCTGGCCACCCCCAAAGGGCAGGGCGTGCTGGATGATGTGCAGGTCCTGCCCGATGTGTCGGCCGCCGTGGCGGATTGTTCGCTGGTCATCGGGACGACGGCCCGGACGGGTGGCTGGCGGCGTTCCCTGCTTTCCCCCGAGCAGGCCGCGGGCGAAGTGGCCCAGGCGCTGGAGCGGGGAGAAAAGGTGGCCATCGTGTTCGGCCCTGAGGACCGGGGCCTGGATAACGATGCCATCCAGCACTGCCAGCGGCTGGTGACTATCCCCACCAATCCCGAGGCCAGCTCCCTCAATCTGGCGCAGTCGGTATTGCTGCTGCTCTATGAGTGCGCCAAGGCCGTGCGGGCCCGTCAGCATGAGGCTGCCGGGGAAAAGGCTCCGGCGGAGGGCGGCTCCGGCCGCGTCATCTCTTCGGCAGACTATGAACGCCTGCTGGACAACCTGAAGGATATGCTGCTGCGTCTGGACTGTCTGCACGGGGACAACCCGGATTACTTCCTGATGCCGTGGCGGCGTCTGCTGGCCCGGGCCCAGGTGCGGCGGCATGAATACGACGCCCTGATGGGCTTGTGCCGTCAGGTCCGCAACAAGCTGGATGGCGGCAACAAAGCTTAGCCTGCCCAGACAGCTGCAACCGGATTCCAGAACAGCCCCTGAAAAGGGGCTATTTTTGTATCCTGCGGTCCCGGGCAAGGCGTTTGCGGGATCGGGCAAAACCATGGCGAAAGACCTGTCTGTCGGGCATGCCGGATTCCGGAGGTGCAGGGCAGGCGTCGGGAAGGTCTCTTTGCCCAGGCAGGAAGGAGAGGAGGAGCGAGGGGGCCAGCGGACGTGCCCGGAACTTTTTATGAAAAACGGTTGACGAACGCCCCATCAAAGCAGACCATCTGCCCGTTCACGAGGCCGGCCACTGCCATCTGTCTGTGTCCCGGCCAGAGTTAAAAGGAGCAAGATCCATGAGTGGGAAAAAAGTCCTCGTCATTTCTTCCAGCCCCCGCCGGAGGGGCAATTCCGATCAGCTGGCCGATGCCTTTATCGAGGGAGCGCGGGAAGCCGGTCATACCGTGGAGAAGATAAGCCTGCATGACAAACAGATCGGCTTTTGCAAGGGCTGTCTCGGGTGTCAGAAAACGCAGCACTGCATCCTTCGGGACGATATGGATGACATCCTGCCGCGCATGCAGCAGGCCGAGGTAATCGCTTTTGCCAGCCCCGTGTATTTTTACTCGCTGTGCGGTCAGCTGAAGACCCTGCTGGACCGCACCAATCCCCTGTTCGCCGCGGACTATGCTTTCCGCGACATCTATTTGCTGGCCAGTGCTGCCGATACGGACGAAAAGACCATGGAAGGCCCCAAGAAAGCCATGGAAGGCTGGGTGGTCTGCTTTGAAAAGACCCGGCTGTGCGGTGTGGTGCAGGCGCTTGGCGTGACGGAATCCGGTGACATTCGGAAAACGTCTGCGGCTCTGGAAGCTACCCGCGACATGGGCAGGGGCATCCGCTAGGGGATTTGTTTGTCTGCCGGATCTTTTGGCAGGCAAAACAGGGCAGGGGACAGTGGCCTCCGTGTGTCTGTCTTGGCAGGCACCTTCAGGAGCGGCTGCTGTCCCCTGTTTTTTCAGGAAACATTTTGTCCGAAGACTGGTTTATTTGTCCGACAGGCCTGTGACGCCGTCCAGCCACGCCCCTTCCAGACAGGCATCGCGCAGGCTGGCCCCGCTCAGGTCAGCGCCCCGCAGACTGGCACTCGTCAGGTTCGCACCATCCAGCAGGGCGTTCTCCAAAATGGCGCCATTCAGCCGGGCCTCCCGCAGGTCGGCACCGCTCAGGTCTGCTTCATTGAGCGCCGCTCCGGCCAGATTGGCCCAGGAAAGGTTGGCCTTTGTCAGCTCCGCGTTGACAAGGTTGGCCCCGGCCAGGTCGGCCAGCTCCAGATCGGCGCCCCGCAGGTCGGCCCCGGCGAAATTGGCCCCCCGCAGCTCGACGCCCCGAAAATCCTTGCCGGCAAGGCTGGCATTGGCAAAATTTTTCCCCGCCATGCTTTGCGGGTGGGAATGCTGATGGCTCATCGGATCCCTCCTGAAATGGTTCCCAACCATGATAGACCAGGCGGCCATTTGACTACAACTGTTTTATCGGGACGGATGCATGGCTGCTCCCGAAAAGGCCAGGACGGGAAGTCGGGGCGCGCCACATCCTGATTCCGCCAAACCTTTTCGGTGCTCAACCTGTCAGGCACACGGGGATTGTCGGCAAGAATGCAGCGACAATAAAGGGTACAGAGCCTTTATGCTTCTGGCGGAATGATGTATCCTGCAAGTACGGGTCGGATACTGTAATGTCTGGCCCGGCTGCGGACAGCTCAACATCCATTTCGGAGAATATCTGCCATGAAAAAAATGATCGCTATCCTGATGGTCCTGGGGCTCGTTTGTTCTTCCTCCGGTCTCGCTTTGAGCGCGCCTGCCCAGCAGGCTGCTCCGGCGGCCACGGCTCCGGCCCCTGCCGCCAAACCCGCCCCCAAGGCTGCGCCCCAAAAGGTGGAGGCAGGCTATCGCGGCAACCCGGAAAGCAAGATCTACCACAATTCTTCCTGCCGCTATTATAAGAGCAAGAGCGTCAGCAAAACTTTTGCTTCTCCGGCGGATGCCAAGGCCGCCGGCTACCGCCCCTGCAAGGTCTGCAAGGGCTAGGGACACGCCGAGAGCTGGTCGTGAACGGCTTTTCCTGTACGGGGGCCCGTTAGGGGAAGCCGTTTTGGGGGGCTGCCGGGCTGTTTGCTGTTATCAACGTTAGGGTAACAGCGTACAGGGGACTGGTCTTTTCTGCCTGTGCTGGAAGCAAGGGCAGGGGAAAGGGGAGGACACCCTGGATTGGCGGGAAAAGCCTGCCACGCAGCGCATCAGGACAGGCCAGACGGAAGG
>OLFY01002668.1_pt1 | contig 16909 bp, 17 predicted proteins | sample 1605611 | NCBI WGS metagenome assembly OLFY01 (sample SAMEA3888923, study PRJEB22519) | human gut metagenome | biome: human gut; feature: human-associated habitat; material: faeces | place: Denmark | collected 2011
ATACCTACAAGGTAGAAATTCGCAGAAATAAAGACAATGCGCTGATTGCCGACGCTTTTGAATTGGCCGCAGGCAAAAGCATTTCAACCCTCACACTGCTGGAAGCGCCGGAGTTCGGCAACGTGGATTGCACGGTCGCAATTATGGCTTATCGCGACGGCAAGCAGATCGGCACACTGAACACGGAGCTGATCTTGCACACAGCGTATTTGTGGCCGAAGGAGGTGCAGTGATATGGTGAAAACCTATCAGAAAGCGGCGGCGCTGCTTCTGGCGCTGGCGCTCATTTTTGCGCTTCCTGTGCCTGCGTCGGCAGCGGAAACAACCGAGGCGCGCGTGCCGGTGACGCTCACCGTGGTCAATACGGTTTCCCCGATTTCGTGTACAGTTCCCGCTGCGCTGCCGGTTTCTCTCGTTGACGGCTATGTGGTCTGTGCCAACAATGCCGCAATCACCAACACCGGCAAGACCGGCGCAATTCGTGTGACCAAGGTAGATGTTCAGGCAGGCACGTTTGAGATCGGCAGTTATGACGATTTCTCGGCTTCCAAAAACAGCATTGCGCTCAGCATCAACGGCTGTGTAACCAAAGGTGCAGGCAGTCTGACGCTTGTGGACGGCGCGTTTCCGGCGATTGCCGCCGAGAAAAATCTCGCCATCCGATATAAAGCCAAGGTGTCTGCAAGCGAGACTGTCACCAACGTCAATGCGGCAACAATTGTGTTCACCATTGCCGCTGTGAGTGAAAAGGAGGCTGCATGATGAAGAATTTCAAGAAATTCACCGCATTGCTGCTTGCCCTCTGTATGGTGTTTTCGCTGAGCATTTCGGCGTTTGCAGTCGAAGATCACGAACACACGGTCTATGAAAGCGCCCCTGACGAAGAAATCGCCGTGCAGTCCGTTTCTGGTGAAGCTGCGACCAGCGGCACGATTCCGGGCAGCAGCATCAAATGGTCGCTGGACTCCAAGGGTTGGCTGACCATCTCCGGCAGCGGCGAAGCGCCGGTGTTTACAAGCGCAGACGATCAGCCGTGGGCGGCCGTCCGGGAGCAGATCACGCAGGTCTGGTTTGATGATATGGACGCATTGCATATCGCTGACCTTGCGTACTGGTTTGAAGACTGTGTCCATCTGACCACGGCAGAGATCCCCAGCACCACGCCGACGATTGGCAAACACGCCTTTTACAACTGCCCGAAGCTATCCACGCTCACGATCTATTACGGAGAGGACATTCTGGAATCCATCGGCGAAGAAGCCTTCTGGCGGGAAAACGACAGCGGCGATACACTCTATATCGGCTATATCATCGGGTATCCCAAATCGTCGGTGCCGTTCTACGATTATGATTGGGCCGGCTCCAATCGGAACAACAAATACTTCTACGATTTGTACGGCATATATTCCGATACCCCCGCAGCCGTTGGCATCATGAGTGCGCCGGGCATTTCCGTCACCTCGACTGGCTCGATTATCGGCAACTGCCCGTCGTGTGGGAAGTATTCATTCCAGGGAACATACGTCGAAGTCGCACATTCCTCGCGTGGTCATGCCAACTATAATGAATGCAATAGCTGCCATTACGTTCAATATTTAGGAACATACACTACCAAGAGCCACGGATCCGGTGCTTATGGGTCGGGCACCTGCCCGGACTGCGGCAGCCACACATGGGTGCTGGACTACGAAAGCGCCGCCACTTGCACCAGCAATGGGTACCGCAGTTACAGCTGTGTCTGTGGTCAAACGAAGTCTGAAACCATCTACGCAAGCGGTCACAGCTATTCCTATGGGAGCTGGACACAGTATTCATCGTCACAGCACCGGCGCGAATCGTACTGCCGGAATTGCGGCGATTCGGATTATGAATACGCCAGCCACAGTATGAGCTACGGTTCGTGGAGCAATTACAGCAGCAGTCAGCACAGCCGAACGGCTTCCTGCCGTACCTGTGGATATAGTACTACGGACTACGGTTCGCATTCCTACTCTACCGGCGCGTGGAGTAAGTATTCTGACACCCAGCATCGGCGCGCAAAAACCTGCACGTCCTGCAGCGCATCGACCTATGACTACGCCAATCACAGCTATTCCTATGGTTCGTGGGTTTCGGACAGCGAAACGCAGCATAAGCGCACCAAGACGTGCTCGGCTTGCGGAGATTCTGGCTATGAATACGCTGACCATGTAGATACCGACAACGATGGGAAATGCGATGACTGCGGGGCTACTGTTTCGCTGACGGTTACATGGGATGCAGGTGCGAATGGCGGTTTGATCGACGGGAAGGCAACATACAGCGAAACCGTCCAGCCGAATAGCAAGCCGACGATCCCTGCATCGCTCCCGGTCAAAAAGGGACACAGCTTTAAGGGCTGGTACACGGCCAAAACAGGCGGCAAGCTCTACAATACCGTCACTTCGATCACGGCCAGCGCAACATTTTACGCGCAGTTTGAAGCAAACAAATACGTCGTGACATGGGATCTTGGTACTGGCAAAACGGAAACCACAAATCAGACCTACGGCGAAAAGTTGGTGCTGCCGACTGAACCGACGCGCAAAAACGCGCAGTTCCTTGGTTGGTTCACGGAAGCGAACGGCGGTACGCAGGTAACAGCAAATGACGTTTTCACGGAAACCACAGATAAAACGTATTACGCCCACTGGGAGATCACCGAGGTTTTCTCGGTCACTGTTCCGGTCACATTGCCCCTCGTTGTCGATGAAAGCGGCGAGGTTCACACGGGCAGCGCGGAGATCATCAATGCTTCTACCGGCACAGTTGTTGTATCTTCGGTTAGCATCAGCACGAAGAATGGCTGGCAGCTCGTTCCCTACACGACTGACATGGCGCATGAAAAGGTTGACGCAAAGCTCCTCGGTTTCAAGATCAATGATGCGCAGACCAACAAAACTGGTGATACAGAGATATTCTCCCTGACTTCCCCGTGGGAAATTGCGGAGAATAGCCGGTTGCCACTCTCCTACGATGCCGTTGTCAGCGCCGTATCCAAAGCAGTCACTGAGCAGGAAGTTCTCTCCATTGTCTTTGTTCTGGAATGGGGCGGTGAATGATCAAAAAAACCTGAGAACGGGTTTCCGTTCTCAGGTTTATGCTTCGATTCTGCTGTGCGCAGCCTGCCAGGATAGGGCTTGCTCTAATTCATAGGCGATCTGTTCTTCCTCGGTTGCTTTGCGCACTGTCATACACCCGCATTCCGGGCACTGCTGCGGCATGAAGCGGTCAAAGCCCCAAAAGGTTTGCTCACAGGTATTACATGCGTAGAGCATGGCGTTCACTCCTTTACATTTTTAGTTTACCGTTCAAATGTGAACATTTCAACGCCGGGGGCTGCTTAGTCTTTGGCACATCCATTTTTGGAGGAATCAATGAAAAAGCTATATCGTTTTTATACACTTTGCCTGCTGCTTTTGCTGTGCGTCAGCCTGTTTTGCGTGCAGGCGTTTGCCGTCGAGGATATGTGGACGGCGGCGAACCGCATCATTGTGGACGTTTACAGCAAAATTGCAGGCGTCAGTACCGTGCTGGCCGGTCTGATGTCCGCCGTCGCGGTCGTCGGCGCGAAGCTCTCCAACAACCAGCACAAGGTCGATCAGGCGTGGGACTGGCTGCGCCGCATCTGGATCGCGTGGGCGGTCATCAACGGCATCGGCGCGTTTATCGCCTATGTTGCACCGCTGTTTCAGGGTCTTGCAACGATCCAAGGCTAAACAGAATCATCCGGTAGAAAAGGAGGTGCGGGCCGCTTGTTGGAACTGCTCTTTCAGGGCTTTATCGAATGGATCTATGGCCTGATCCTGGAATGCTGGGAGTATTTCGCGTCCGTGCTGTTTGACCTCATGAGTCTGGATTTTGCGTATCTGCGGGAGCACATGCCCGTCATTGATACCATCCGCCAGATCATGCTGGGCGTCGGCTGGGCGCTGCTCATCGGCAATCTCGTCTTTCAGGCAACGCGCGGCATGGCAGCGGGGCTCGGCTTCGATTCGGAGGACCCGAAGCTGCTTTTTACACGGACGTTTGCCTTTTCGTTTCTGCTGGTGGCAAGCCCACAGATCTGCGAGCTGGGGCTGAATATGACATCGACCGTCATTGAGCTTTTGCAAATGCCGGACGCCGTGGATATTACATTTGCGGATGAAGCGTCATTCGCTGGAATGTCCGGAGCTTGGCTGCTCGTCGTGATCTGCGGCATCATCGTCATGTTTCAGACGTTCAAGCTCATTATGGAGATGGCGGAGCGGTATTTCATTCTCGCCGTACTGACGATCACCTCGCCGCTGGCCTTTGGCATGGGCGGCAGCCGGAACACATCAGATATCTTTACCGGCTGGTGCCGGATGTTCGGCTCGATGTGCCTGCTCATGGCGACGAACGTGATGTTCGTCAAGATGCTTTTATCTGTGCTGTCGTACTATCCGAGCGGCCTTGACGTGCTGCCATGGATGGTGCTGGTCGTTACCATCGTCAAGGTAGCGAAAAAAGCGGACAGCATCCTTGCGCGCATCGGTCTGAATCCTGCCATGACGGGCGATCCGTTAGGCCGCGGCTTCCCCGGCGCGATGACGATGATGGTCGTTCGCTCAATGGTGTCCGATGCAGCGCATACCATCGGCAGGAACGGCAATCAGCCGCGCAGCGGCAGCGGAAATTCCAAGCCGAACGCACCGACCGGGCCCCGTACTGGCGGTGCTGGCAGCACTTCCAATGTCAATGCGCCCTCGCACGCAAACGGCTATCATCATAGCACGTCTGCGCAGCAAAGCAGTGCGAATCCTGCATCGACGCAGGATTCTGTTTCCACGCAGACTTCTGCGTCACAGACGGATACTGTACAGACTGCTGCCGAACAGATGGCGGGCGCATTCCATCAAGCTGCGCCTGCTGGAACCGGCAAGCAGCCCAACTCTACGCGCAAAACCGCCGTACCGCCCGGCACCAGACGTGCGCCGGGCCATGTGGCAGCGCCGACGGCAGGAAAAACAGCGTCCAATGCGCCGTATCATCGTGCGGATACTTCTCAGCCCGTCATGGGCGGCGCGGTCATGCAAAATGCGCAGCAGGAACAATCCGTACATTCCCAATCAGAATCCCATCCACGCAGCAGCGCATCGGTACAGAATCATGCTGGCGCGGTTTCGTTCGGTGCGGCAGGAAAAACGGCAGGCCAAAATCCACCGCGCACTACCGTTCAGCCGACCGGTCCCGCAGGAAAGTCGTATCACAGCAGCAACGCACAGGGGCAGACGGTACAGGCCGAATCCGCGCAGCAGCGCAGCACCTTTGTGCAGCCGCCTGATACACAACGGGGCGCACCGAATACAGCCGCGCCCAATGCAGCGCCAAACACTCCGGCTTCGCCGCCCAGCACTCCGCGCAGCCCGGCACAGCCTGTCGGCAGCGCAGGAGTGCCAAACCATCCGAACGGTAGCCAGGTACGAAATACGCAAGCAGAATCCGTTCAGCAGCGCAGTACCTTTGTGCAAGCTCCAAACATGGCAGGCGCACAGCCAGCAGCAGATCATCCGGCTTCGCCTGCTTCTCCGCGGTTCGGCATGGCAGGAAATCCGTCTGTGCCGCACAGCAGCGTACAGTCAACATCCGTACCAAGCGGTACGGCAGGAAAACAGCCAGATTCTCATTCCGCACCCGCCCGCGATACCGCAGGAACTGGTACGCGGCCGCAGCAATCAGGCGGCCCGCAGAATACGCCAGTACCCGGTACAGCAGGAACGCAGCGCACGTCCATCGGCGGGCGCTATACCCAGCCCGTGCAGCAGACGACGCGCGTTTCCACGAATGGAAACACCCAGATCACGCAGCAGAACCATGTTTCAGCCCAGCAGTCCGGCGGCACGGTGCAGCCATCCAGCGGAGCCCGCATGGATGGCCGCTCTACAAATCGGGAGCATCCTACACCCACAATGCCGGCATCTCCGGCAGCGCCGTCTTCCAACCGCGAAGCTGGTACGCCTCCACGTTCGACCGCGCGGCCTGATGCAGCGCGTCCGGCAGAACAGCACGCTTCGCAGCGCCCAATTCCCGCGCAAAGCGGCAGCGCAGAAAATCCGATACCGCAGACTGGCACACAAGCTTCTCCTGTTTCCGCCGCTTCTTCCGAACGGCAGAGCAGGAAACCGGCGACCCCGTCTGCTATGGGCAGCATGACTGCGTCGGCTCCGGTATCGCAGGAATCGCGCGGGCCGCAAAGAAGCCCTGCAGCAGAATCCTCTGCCAAGCGTCCGGTACCGCAGGAACGCAGGTTCGGTACACAACCGGAGCCGCAGAAGAAGGAGCAGACGCTCTACCATCGCCCCGGTATCGCAGGAATCGCGCCCACGGCAGTTGGGATCAACACGGAAGCAGCATCGGCGGCGCAGAAGCCCGCTGCGGAAAAGACGGTCAAGAAGCCGTTTGTTCCGCTGACCGGCAGAACCCCGGAATCCATTCCGTCACATCTCGATCTGCATGAAACCTCGCAGAAGACGACGAAGCGCCCGCAGGAGAGCAAGCCGGAGGTGACATCGGATGAATGACCGGAACCGCCGCTCCGCTGCGGAGGTCATGGCGAATGCGGCGCGCGTGGTCAAGGCAGCTGTCAACATCGTGCGGGCGGCGATCGCAGGAGGGCTTCACGGCGCGGCTGCCGCCGCTGCGAAGGAGCTCTTGCCAACGATCATCAAGTTTGCCGTCGGCGTTCTCATTGCCATCATCGTGATCCCAATGTTTGTGATCTCCGCTATGCCAAATATGTTTTTCGGTTACGAAACGTCCGAAAAGGACCCGCAGATCACCATGCGGGAGCAGGCGCTTTCCATCGGCGGCGCATATCTATCGTTGGAGGACTTTGAAAAGACGCAGCAGGACGCCATCATCACCGGCGAAGCTGCCGCGTATGAGAATCAGGGCGTCACAATTGATGAAATTCGGGTTTCCAGCAAATTCGATGAAGAAGATCTCTGCTGGTACATCGCTATCAACTCTGTTGCCCACAAGCAGGATCTATCTGAAATGAAGCCGGAGGAAGTTCAGTCACTTCTGATCTCCAATCTCAAGCACACAACGCGGCTGGAATCCTCCGGCGACCAGACTGTCCTCCGTATCATCTTCCAGCCGCTCGATAAAGACAAGCTCATGGATGATCTGGCGTTCGATGAGGATGCAAAAACGTGGGCAGGCGCGCTGTTTGAAACGATCTACGAAAGCGACGCGCTCAACAAATACAAAGACAAATTTGAAGCCTATAAGCCCAGCTATGCGGGCGATACCGGATACACCGGCCCGGCGGAAACCTCACCCGGCGGTGGAGGTGGTGGCGCGGAGAGCGGCGGCAGCGCCGACAATACCATTGATATCTCCGGTTTTACGAATCCGCGCACAAAAAACAACCATGATCTCGCCGCCTATGCGATACAGGCGTGGGAACACGGTTGGGGGTATGTGTGGGGGACGTTCGGGAATGTCCTGACGGAATCCATGCTCCAATACAAGCTGGAGCAGTACCCGGACATCGGCGCGTCGGAAGCATTTATCCGCGAACACTGGCTCGGCAGGCGTACAACAGACTGTGTTGGCTTGCTGAAGGGTTATGGATGGCTGAACCCTGATACGCTGACCATTGACTACAACACAAACGGGATGCCGGACTACAATGCCGACCGGATGTATGCGTCTGCCAAGGAAAACGGCACCGAGTACGGCGGTATGGACACGATGCCCGATATTGTCGGTCTTGGTCTTTGGAAGCAGGGACACTGGGGCGTCTACGTCGGGAACGGCTATGCCATTGAAGCGATGGGAACCCAGTACGGCGTGGTGCGCACAAAGGTCGAGGGGCGCGGCTGGCAGGGCTGGTGCAAGATCCCGTACATACAATATGACGACTAAAGGAGGGCCTATGAAGGTCAGAAAATTCCGCATTCTCCGCCTGCGGCACCATGTCAGCATGGTCGAGCTTGGCCGGGCCTGCGGCGTATCCGCGCAGCGCATCAGCGAGCTGGAACTGAGCGAAAACAGACCATCGGCGGAGACTGTGCAAAAAATCCAGAGCGGCTTTGAGGCGATCATCGCGCAGCGCGGAGAAAAACTTGATACATTGCAGCAAGAATATATCGCCTGCAAAAACAGTCTGATGGAGCGTGTGGGAGAATACGAATATGAGCTATGAAACCTATCATATCCCCGTAAATTTTACGGACGCGGGCAAGCTGTTCGGTGTGTTTGAAATTCGCAACGCGGTCGAAACCGTGCTTCTTTGTGTGCCCATCCTCTTTCTGTGTCTGGCGCTTCTGCCGCTGACGCTCATGCCGAAGATCATCGTCACAATGGCGATCCTCGTCCCTGTGGGCGGCTTTGCGCTCATTGGCATCGGCGGCGACAGCCTCACCAGATGGCTCAAGGCGTGGATAAACTGGCGGAAGCACCGGCGCATGATCTTTTACCGCGGGGAGGTGCGTCTATGAGCATGAAGGACGCCATTTTCGGCACGGCCGCGCCGACCAGTCACGGCGGCGCAACCTATCGTGATAGCATTCAGGCATGGCTGCCGGTCAAGAACATCATTGGCGGCGTGGTCATCACGAAGGACAACCGGTTTATCAAAATCCTTGAGGTACTGCCCGTCAATTTCTACCTCAAATCACCATCCGACCAGCAAAATATCATCACGTCCTACGCCGCATACCTGAAGATTGCACCGGACAGCATGAGCTGCGAGGTGCGCACACTTCCGCCGGACACGAGCGAGTATGTGGAGCAGATGCGGCAGTTCCAGAAAACCGAGGAAAGCGAAAACTGCCGTGCAGAGATCGAGGACAATATTGAAAAGATCGGTCTCGGTATCGCCAGCGAGTCCATCCGGCATCGCTTCTTTCTCGTGTTCCAGTACGAAGCCAAGATGCGCGCCAAACGCAACACCGTCAAGGGCATCATTCAGCGCCTGAACGAAGAAGCGGACACCGCACGACGCTATCTGGACATCTGCGAGTTGGAGGTCTTAGAGCCGCGCTATACGGACGATTTCGTGCTAAAACTCTTGTATGAACTCATCAACAAGGGAACGAGTCTGCGCGTCAAGCTCCCGGAAGGCGTGTTCGATATGACGACGGAGGTACATGGGGTGTATGGAGAATAAAAAAAGAGGAATGGATTTCTCCGTTCCTCCTGAATGGGTAGGATTTAATTCAGACAAAGTCAATTTTTAACTGCTTTCCGAGCCCAGCCGCAATTCTTGCCAGTGTATCGATTGTGGGACTTGCAGAGCCGTTTTCGATCCGGCTGATATTGGACTGCCGGATCCCGGTCTTTTCAGCAAGCTCTTTCTGCGTCATATTACAGGCAAGCCGCGCAGCGATCACCGCGCGAATCGCTTCGTATTCCGGCCGCTGCGCTTCATACTCAGCAGCGAACGCAGAATCTTCCATTTGCTGCGCAAGATAATTCTTGAAATCACTCATGGCGATGACTCCTTTCATAGTCTGCCTTATATTTACGGGCAAGTATCAGCTCTGATTTTGGGGTTTTCGTAGTCTTTTTTACAAATCCATTTGTAATAACGATCGTATGATTGACCACAAAGAAATAAAATAGTCTGGAAATGTCACTCGCAAATTTGATTCTAAGCTCAAACAGACCGTCTTCCAACTGTTTGGAATATGGCTCGCGCAGTTGATTTCCGAACTCCTCTAAAATCGAAAGACTGTGCAAGGCCTTCGCGCGCATCTTTGTATCCAGCGAGTCCAGAAACTCCTCCGCCGGTTTTGTTCCATTCGGTAGTTGATAAAACTCAATTTCAAACATATATGCACCTTTTATCTGCCCACTATTAGTATATTCCTTTTATGATATATTGTCAAGCCGCCATGAACTGAGGCCTTCACCATGCGCTTATAAAAAATGGCGGGAAATTCTTCCTGCCTGCGGTGGCCCAAAGAACTTACGCCCAAGCCAGCTACATCATTAACGCCTCGCGCTTGGGATATAGGCGGCGAAACACCTGCTGTGAATCTTTCGATTCACCCATATTATATGCGACATAATGCAAAAAATCAACGCCATACCAAACAATTCCGTTCTGAATTTTCTATGAACAAAAGCAATCATAAACCATTTCAAGGAGTGTGATCCACTTGAAAAAGAACCGCAAAAAGTCTGCTGCCCCGCCGCCCGGCTTGCCGCCGGAGGAGAAGCCGCCAGTCAAGGAGCAGCCGAAGAAGCAGCCGTTTCTCAAGCGTCTGCTGTTCGGCGAAGAAACGCCGGACCTGAGCGAGCTGGAGGCTGGCTCAACAACGATCTTAGACATTCTCTCGCCCACGAGTGTGGACACCAAAAGCCGGGACTACATCGTAGTGGACGGCATTTTTCATGCCTATCTTTACATCACGGGCTACGGGTATTCCACGACCGTCGGCGCAAGCTGGCTGGCTCCGCTGGTCGAGGCTGGCGAGGGCGTCAGCATTTCGTTCCATTTTGACAAGCAATCCAAGGAAAAAATCTTAGCGAAGATCTCCCAGCAGACCATGATGAACCGCAGCCGGATGCGCGACGTTGCAGACACCCGGCAGGACTTTGAGGAACTGGACAGTGCCATCGCGTCCGGTATGTACCTCAAGGACGTGATGAACCGGCAGGGCGAGGATTTTTATTATATGCACACGCTCATTGAGGTCACGGCCGGTGATCCAGAGACGCTGGAACATCGCGTCACGGCAGTTGAAAAGCTGTGCGTCTCCGTGGATATGATCGCCCGCCGCTGCGAGTACAAGCAGGAGCAGGCGTTTTTGTCCATGCTCCCCATCCTCTATCTTGACCCGGACATTGAACGCAAGTCGCGCCGCAATGCGCTTACCAGCGGCGTGGCGGCAGCGTTCCCGTTTGCGTCCTATGAGCTGTCTGACCGCAACGGCATTTTCCTCGGTCTCAATATGTATAACCGTTCGCCGGTGTTCCTGAACCCCTACGACGACTACAAATACACGAACGGCAACATCTGGATTGGCGGCTCGTCCGGTGCAGGCAAGACGTTCACGCTCCAATGTGTTGGCGGACGTCTGCGGCAGCAAGGAAAACGCGTCATCTACATCATTCCGAAAAAGGGGCACGAGTTCCGTCCGCGGTGTGAGCAGCTCGGCGGTCTGTATCTGAGAATGTCTCCATCCTCGCCGGACTGCCCGAATATTATGGCCATCCGCAGAAAATCGCTCGACACTTACGCGGGTCTCAAGGGGCTTGCCTCCCGCGACGATTCCGTGCTGGCAGATAAAATCTCGCGGCTTATTATCTGGTACAGCCTGCAAAAACGCGACCTCAGCGACGAAGACCGGAACTATCTGGACACGTCGCTGGTTGAGTGCTACCGGCGGTATGGCATCACGTTTGACAACACTTCCGTTTTGCACGAAGATGGGAGTTTCCGTGAAATGCCCGTGCTTGCCGACTGGTACGATGTGCTGCAAAGCAGTGCAGACACGAAGCACCTTGCCGTTGTGCTGGCGCGGTATGTGACCGGCTCGGCCTCCGCGATGGGCAGCCGGAATGAGATCGATCTCGACAACAAATACATCGTCATCGACACCTCGGGTATGCCGGACGATCTGCTCCTGCCAGGCATCTTCTGGGCGACGGACATTGCAAATGACCTCATTTCCGGCGCGGGTGGACAGCTCTCGGCGCTGATTTCAGACGAGTTATGGTCGCTGGTCGGCGCGAACTCCAATCCGCTGGCGGCAGGCTACATTCAGGAGATGGTCAAGACCATCCGCGGCCTCGGCGGTATCGCTATTACGTCCACGCAGGGTATGCAGGATCTGTTCTCGCTGGATAACGGCAAATACGGCAAAGGGATTCTGGATTCCAGCCGCATCAAGATCGTCATGCAGATGGAGGAACAGGAGGCGCGGCTCATTCAGAATGTCCTGAACCTGTCCGAGGAAGAAGTCCGTCAGATCACAAGATTCCGCCGCGGCGAAGGGCTTCTGTGTATCGGTTATAATCATGTACCCATCGCGTTCTACGCGACACAGAAAGAATACGACGCCATTACAACATCCCCAACAGATTTGTTAAAGAGAAAGGAACGAGAAGCATGAACGAAGAACGATTTGCAGCAGAAACAAAAAAGATTCAGTCCGTCATTGCCAAAGCTTCGCAGAAAGCAGGCGCTCTGTCCGCACTTTCTGACGGCGGCAAAATGAGCCGCGAGAAATTGCAGCTCACGCTGGAAGAAACCGCGTATTTCTTTGAGTCTGCGACGCTTTATCTGCGCACCCTCTGCGAAACACAGATGCCGGGCGCTGGCGGATACGGGCGGCGCAACGGGCTGGAGTTCCAGCTCCCGTCCGGGCACATTGAAATCGCGGGCGCGGGCTGGTTACACATGCAGCTCGATACGCTCCTGCCGCACTGCCGCTATATGCCCGCAACTTGGCTGACGGACACCGTGCAACAGCTTTTGAGCGCGTATATGCAGCACACGAATTTCCGGCTGCATTTCAAACAGATGCTTTTGGTGATCGATGAACACAGCGATGTGGACGGGCGACATGTATTCGATCAGGACAACAAGGGGTGGAAAGCCGTAAGCAATGCGCTCAAAGGTCTGGTCATCGACGATGACGACCAGTACCACCTATCCGTCCACATGATGTCCAGCCGCAGCGCGGAGAACGTCTGCCACATCAGTCTGGTGCTGCCGGAATCCGCAGAGGAGTTTTTCAAATTTCACCAGAAAGGCATTGCGTACAGTCCCTTGGAGCCATCCGTAATGGTCAATTTTTCGCTGGTTCCGGAGGCATCATCTGTATCGACGACCTGCTGATGGCTTGGAGCGGCAAAAAGTCCTTATCAATCAATGGGCCTTCATGTACCGACCCATCACGAGCCGTGAGAAAAGCTGTCATCTACGCAAACCCATCACGCGCGGCAGGAAAAACAGGCGTGTTTGCCGAAATTGTGATTGCGCCGGAACCGGCGCAAGAACGGTTTCGGCAAACCGCAGGAAAGGCGGGAAAGCTGCATGATGCTGAGTTGTCGTGACCTTGATATTCTGCGGCTGCTCCGCTGGTGCCGGATGATACGGTCAAAGGAGCTTTGTGAGGCATTCTCCAAAGACGAAGTTATGAATCTTAGTGCCGCGCAGATGATCCGGTTTTCTGATGCGGCGAAAGCCTGGCTTCTGACGCCATGCGGCAACCGTGTTTTAGGTTCCGCTGGGGTTGTTCTTCCGCCTGCAACTGCTCCCACATACAGAGAACCGGATATCATGCGCAGACTGCGTCTGGCACAGATCGTCACAACGGCGTATGCCGCTGGCGTCAATATATTTCTGACAAAGGAATCTGAACTGCAATCTCAGCCATCTTTGTTTTTGCCGTTTTTGCATCGCAATCGCGGCTCTAATCCGTGGGGCAGCACCCGCGTAGCGGCGCTGCTCCATACCGGCGACCTCATGTGCGCGATTCACTGGGTCAGCCCCGGTATCGGCTGTGTCGCGCTGACGGATGAGCTGACCGCGTTCCAGAATCACACGGCATCAATTCCCGCAAAGCAGCGTGCCATGATCTTTGCCGCGTCCAGCTATGAGGAGATCCTTGCCGAACTGGATGGCGTACAGGATGGCCACAACACACGCCTGCAAACCTACCGCGAGGTCTATGACTGCCTGAAGCTGCCGCTGTTTCTGCTGCCGTGCAATGGCACAGGCTGCTTGCAGCTCCGTATCTTGGGCGTTCCCAACTACCGCGAACTTCTGGCGAGAATCATCCTGAAGTCGCACTACGTTCCGCCGCCCGCGGATCGAACGATGTATGACGCGATGTATCAGGGCGCTCCATTCGTCATGGCGGCGGATATGAACCTGCGGCGCATTGACGCAGCGGTAGAAACGGCCTGTTCAGACGGCCTTTCTCAAATCGTGCTGGCCGCGCTGCCGGAGCAGGTGGAAACCGTTCTGAACCGCCGCTACCGTGAAACCGGGAAAGCGCGCGTCTTTACCATTACAGATGCGGCGCTGCGGGAGCTGCTTGGAAGCACCGCGCCATACGCGCCGCCTGACCTGCCATTTTACACATCGGAAGGAAGTATTCTGGATGTTCCGCCTCTCAAAGCTCCTTGAAAAGCTGGAGGACAAATCGGAAGCGAAATTCAAGAGCTGGTTTGCCCGAAACAAAGCCAAGCTGCCTATGCGCGTGCCAGCTGTGATCATCGGCTGGTATTTTTATGGGATGTTTCTCAATTCCCTGCGGCTTGGAATCGCATCGACCTTTCATCAAGCGGATGAAGAAATCAAAAGTATCTGGGTGCTGAACCCGTTCAAAAACTGGGGCGTGGTATTCACCGGCTTCGGAATTGTGACGACACTGGTAATCGTGCTGATCATCTGCCTCATCACGAAAAAAGGCTACATCTGGTTCTCCGGTTACAAATATACGCACGACCCGCGCGGGTTTGACATTCTCCCGGACGGTACGCATGGCACGTCCGGTTTCCTGACGGAAAAAGAAATGCGAGAATTTCTGGAGCTGTCGCCTGCGGGCAAGACGGAGGGCATGATCCTCGGCAAAGTTAAAAAGCATCCGGATGATCCGGATGCTTACGCACTCTATGCCGCGCACCGGATGGTCGCCGGAGACAATAATAACTTACTCTGCATCGGCGCGCCGGGCAGCGGCAAATCCAGAGGCTTTATCATCCCGTTCCTCATGGGCTGTGCCAAACGCGGCGAGTCCGCGTTCATCACGGACGCCAAGGGGGAGCTTTTTGAGCGCCTTTCCCCGTATTTTAGGCAACACGGCTTCTATGTGAAAGCTGTGAACTTTCTGGATATGGAGCATTCGGACGGCTGGAACTGCCTGTACGGTCTGGACACCCAGCCGCAGCTCGTGCAGACGGTAGCGAACACGATCGTGCAGAACACATCGGGACCAAAAGAAGCAAATGACTTCTGGAGCCGGGCAGAACTGAATCTGCTCATGGCGCTCATCCACTACGTCGTCAATCTGCGCGATGCAAACGGGAATTTGCTCCCCATTGAACAGCGCGGACTCGGCGATGTGTACCGCATGATCGCGACGGAGAGCATCGAGGAGATCAACCGCAAGCTCGAAGCCCTCCCGCCGGAGCATCCGGCCAAATACCCGCACGGTCTGTTCCTCAAAGCAAAAGAAAACCTTTGGGGAAACATCGTCATTGGTCTCGGCAACCGGCTGGCGGTCTTTCAAAGTCGCTTGGTGGATAAGATCACGCGCAACCACGATGTCGATCTCCTGCTCCCCGGCAAGCGGCCGTGTGTGTACTTTGTCATTATCTCCGCGCAGGACAGCGCGTACCGATTCCTGTCGTCGCTGTTCTTCTCGCTGGCTCTGCCGCAGCTTTCAAACTTCGCGCGCCTGCAATGCGCGGGCGGACGGCTGCCGGTGCTGACGAACTTCTGTCTGGACGAATACTGCAATATCGGCTATTTGGACGGCGTGGCGGACAGTCTGAACAGCATCCGAGGGTTCAATATGTCCGCGCAGATCGTCGTGCAGAGTTTATCACAGTGGCAGGAAAAGTATCCGGGCAAAGAATGGGAGAATCAGCTGGCGACGTTCGACCAGACGCTCTACATGGGCTGCAACGATCTGACGTCGGCAAAGTACATCTCAGAAAAATGCGGCAAGGTGACGATCTCCGTCCTCAATAACCAGATGCCGATGATGCCGCTGTTCTCGCCGGTGTATTCGTCCACGCGGCCATATTCGCAGACGCGAAGCAACACGCAGCGCGATCTGATGAACCCCGATGAAGTCCTGCGCTTGGAGAACTGGAAGTGTCTGGCGCTGTTCAAGGGCCACAAGCCCGCGCTCCTCTACAAAATGACACCGGAGGAGCTGCCGGACTATGCCGGTCTCACCACCTGCCGCGTCATTGACTACATCCCGGAATGGCGAAGAAAAGAAGCCGAGACAGCGCCGCAAAAGAGGCCTCAGGCCCCAGCGCAGAAAGAAACGCCACACAGATCAAAACCACCGGTCAATGAAAAGCAGCCAGACCGCAGCGAGCAGCCGCCCGCCTACGATCTGGCTGAGGATGACGAGATCGGAATGGTGGAGTGTACGGTGGACAGCATTCTGGATATGTAGTCGCCTATTCCATTCCAAAAATATGATACATGTAATTCTTTCGGGCATCTGCAAAATGGTAGATATAAACCGTATCCATCTCAATTTTGTAGATGCAGACATACTGGTCGATGAACAGAGCACGGAAACCGTGCTTGCCCATCAGCGTATCGTATTTGAGTACGCCAAGCTCCGGAAAGTCTGCAAGCTGCTCTGTGGCGTGAAGAATCTTTTCGGCAAACTTCTTTGCGTAAGGAATGCCGACTTCAGTTTTGTAGAATTTCAGGAAGGCCAGAAACTCATTCCGCGCCTCATTTAACCACTCAACTCTCACGAAGAACGTCCTCCACGTCGGCACGCAGCTCGCTTGCGGAATATGTCTTTGCACCGGCAATCTTATTTTGCTCCCTGCGCAGCATTTCCGCAAAAAGCTCCAGCTCTGCCTGACGTTTTTCCCAAAGCTCGATCGGCAGGAATACCATTTCACCGTCACCGTTGCGCGTCAGATAGATCGGCTCCTGCTTTTCAGTCGAGAGTTTCACCATGCCATCGTAGTCATTCCGAAGGGCGGTTGCAGAACGAATCATCATATAGCATCCCTCCAAGTATTTATTCTGCTTTAATTATAAACGAATTATTCCTTCCCGTCAATACAATTATTTCACTTTAGAAATAGGAGGAACCCCTATGAAAGCAGCCAAGCTGACCGAGCATCCAAGTTTCCGCCTTCTGCGGCAGACGGACGTACAGAACGTCTGGCACATGCAGATGCCGCGATGGTTATT
>OLFY01002689.1_pt1 | contig 16807 bp, 10 predicted proteins | sample 1605611 | NCBI WGS metagenome assembly OLFY01 (sample SAMEA3888923, study PRJEB22519) | human gut metagenome | biome: human gut; feature: human-associated habitat; material: faeces | place: Denmark | collected 2011
AATATACTAAGTTCACCCCTTGACATAGACCACTGAACGGCCGGCACCACGCTTGAGGAGCCCAAAGAGAACTGACAATAAACCTGCGAAAGGCTACATCCGGAAAGCCCGGATACTAAACGAGAACTACTGAACAACTTTTCTCACTACAGATATGTTTCTTTCTTACCACACCCGCGTTTCTTTCTTTCCACAGCTGTGGTAAGAAAAGAACATTGCTGTGGAAAGATTAGTTTTTAGAGAAGAACAAGGTAGTACATCGCAGTTTTTTTCCTAACTCTTAGGTGTCATCTACGCATCATACAGCGACAATCAGTAGAAGCCTTTATCAAATCCACTTCTGTGCCCTACCCAAAGAACGCACAACGGCAGCAAACTCTTCCCGAGGAATGATAGCCTTATTACGTGTTTTCAAACGATTATTATAAACGGTCTGAGGTGAATAATGCAAGAATTCGGCAATCTTCACACTATCAGTGATACCTAAACGCACCAAAGCATAAATGCGCAATTCCGTATTCAGTAACTCACCATCTTTTAGCACAATCTGCTCGTCAGGATGGAGCAAGGCATTGAAGTCACTTACAAAATCCGGATAAATGTGCAAGAAGATAGCATCAAAGTTATGATAGAACTCTTTCAACTCATTCTGTGCCATAGAATGAGTATCGGTCAATGCTTTCACATCCTCCAACTGGTTTGCCTTAAGCTTACGATTGATATTTTTCCGATACTCATCCAGCTTACTGATATAATTGGAACAAATGGAAAAGACATAACCTATGTATTCCTCCTTCACATAGTTGGATTCACGAAGCTGATTATTGGTATCCCTCAACTGTTCATTCAAAGAAGTAAGCTGTACATTCGTTTCTGCCACTTGTCCGTGCATTTTCGAAAGCTCTTCCACATGCTTATTCAAGCGGTTGTTTGCCTCATTCAGCTGTTGGCGCGACTGCTTCAACCGCTTCATCTGCTTGTATATATATAGGAAGGCAAACAAGGATATCAAAGACAAGACACTGACCAGTACCAAATACATACGTAACCGCGCTTCTTGCCTCTGATTACGTTCCTGATAGATCTGATGAATGGTGTCCTGCACCGCAGAGATGCCCACTACCCTCACCCGGTTCCGATATGCCAAGGCATTCTGCAAGCAGTAACTCATGTAGACATAGGCATGGTCAATATCACCCAAACTAAAAAGTACCCCCGCCAGCTCTTCCAACGAAGCAATATCTTTATTGGAGATACGTACATCGGCCATAGCAGAATATATCAGGTAAGTCAGATAATTTTCCTGCTCATCGGACTCGCGATAAAAGCAGGCCAGCACGTAAGCATTCATGGCATCGCGCCGAGTGTCGAATGCAGAATTAAGAATTCCCTTCTGCAAACGTTCCTTAAAAACATACATACTGTCCGTACCTTGTACTACCTGCCCTTTATACCACAAGAACAAGGGGTCTTCAGGGGTAAGAACCATATTCAAAGAGTCCTTGTAAACACGCTCCAACTGTGCATAATGTTCATGCAAAGTACCCATTTCACTACCGGTATACTGATTGAAATGCGAATACAGATACAGCATTTGCCCGTAATAGTCCACTAATAATTCTTTGGGGAGCGAACCGCCTGAAACTCCGCGCAATTCATCCTGAGCTTCTTTCAACAAACCGGTGGCAGCCAACAGAAAAGACTTTTTTATCTTCCACTCCATCTGCCGGTATTTATCATTCTGCTTATAAACTATATTCAAATTGTCTACCACATAATTCATTGCAGAATCGGCGTTATAGACGCAATACTCATCATAAAGATTTTTATTCAGCCAATATCTCTCTTCCAAAGTACGCACATCCTTTTGCAGCTTGTGCAACTGGGCAATCTTCGCCTCTTTAAGCATAGCAAACGTGTTTTTTTGCGCAATCAGAGAGTCAAGGCGCACCAGCAGTTCTTTTATCTTTTCACTGTAAGGTGCCGCATTCAGAAAGGTACACCCCATCAGTAAAAATAGTAAAGCTATGATTTTTCTTTTCATTTCTATTATTTATATAAAGCTGAGAGCACAAAGATAAATTAATCTATCTAAACATAAGCTACTTCTACCCTAAAAAGTACATGAAAGTTAAGAGGTATTTCGACCATTTACAGCGATAAAACAGCATATACAGCCCTCCTTCCATAGTAGCTGACCTTTACTTTATACAGCAATCAGCAAGAATATAACTCGCTATATATGTGGCATTTACATTTTACTCCGACTTACTTCTATACATTACCCGCCTATCGGACGAATAAGGTTGTCCACTATCTTTGCAACAGAGAAAGAAAAGTGTACTATAGAAAACATCCAATCTCTATTAGAACATACTTTTCTAAAATAAATTAAATCTTTTAATTAAAGTACTATGAGAATGATTACAAGAAATCTTCTTACGCGGAATTACAAGCTCCTTCTGACATTACTCGTACTGCTAATGTCAACAAATGCATTTGCCCAACGATTGACAGCTACGGGTAAAGTAGTAGATGCCGCAGGCCTGGAGGTCATTGGTGCATCTGTATTGGAAAAGGGAACAACCAACGGTGTTGTTACCAATCTGGATGGGGAGTTTTCCCTGAGTGTAGGACAGAATGCCACACTGGTAATATCCTTCATCGGCTACAAAACGATAGAGGTAAAAGCAGCCACCAACATGAATATCACATTGCAGGAAGACAACGAACTGCTGGACGAAGTGGTAGTTATCGGTTATGGAAGTGTGAAGCGTAAAGACGTAACCACTGCCGTATCTACGGTTTCTACAAAGGATTTGGACCAACGCCCCATTGTATCGGCAGCCCAAGCCCTACAAGGTAAAGCAGCCGGTGTGTCGGTTATGCAGCCCAGCGGCGAACCGGGCGGTGGTATGAGTATCCGCGTACGTGGTACCACCTCATTCAATGGTAGCAACGACCCGCTCTACGTAGTGGATGGTGTACCTGTAGACAATATCAACTTTCTCTCTCCCAACGACATTGAAAACCTCTCTATTCTGAAGGATGCCTCATCAGCAGCCATCTACGGTTCGCGCGCAGCCAACGGTGTGGTATTGATTACTACCAAGAGCGGCTCGGCAGGCAACGCCAAAGTAGCATTGAACGTACAATATGGCATGACAAAAGTAGGCAAGAGCATGGAAGCACTGAATACAGAACAGTACCGCGAATTGCAAGAAGAAATCGGGGCTGTAAATCCAACTGCTCTTGAAGGGCTGACCGACCAGACAGACTGGTTTGACGAGGTTTACAAGACCGGACAAACCCAGAATTACCAAGTGTCCGTATCAAACGGAAATGAAAAGATGAAATACTTCCTCTCTGCCGGTTATCTGGATGAAAAAGGTATTTTGGAAGGAACATACTTCAAGCGGTATAGCTTCCGCGCCAATATCGACAACCAAATACGCAGCTGGCTGAATGTAAGTGCCAATATCTCCTACTCCGACAACATCGGAAACACCGGCATCATCTCCGGTACGGGTGCCAACCGTGGTGGTGTAGTCCTCTCGGTCATCAACACTCCGACCTATGCTCCTATTTGGGATCCTGAAAAACCGAATCAATACAATAAGAACTTCTATGGAGTGAACATCATGAACCCGATGGAAAACCTGGCCCGCCAGAAAAACAACAAGAACAAGGAAAACCGCCTCATCGCATCCGGAGCCGCTACCATCAGCTTCCTGCCCAACCTAAAGTTGAAATCATCTGTAGCCCTAGACCGCCGTAACGGTGTAAGCACCACATTCCTCGATCCAATATCGACCACCGACGGACGCAACAGCTTCGGTACAGCTTCCGACAACCGAAACATGAATACCGTATTGGTTTTCGACAATATATTGACTTACAACACCAACATCAAGAAACATGGTATCGACGTCATGGCAGGTTCTTCCTATACCAAATCGGACTATACCAACAGCTGGATAAACGGCTCACATTTCCGGGACGATAAAATACAGACCCTGAACGCTGCCAATAAAATTTCATGGGACGGTACCGGAACAGGAGCTTCACAGTGGGCCATCTCTTCCTATTTCGCCCGTGTGTCCTACAACTATGACAGCAAGTACATGCTTACCATGAACATGCGTGCCGACGGTTCATCCAAGCTGCATCCCGACCATCGCTGGGGTATTTTCCCCTCCTTCTCGGCTGCATGGCGCATTTCGTCGGAAAAGTTCATGAAAGACATCGCTTGGATTGATGACTTGAAGCTCCGCGGTGGCTGGGGACAGACCGGTAACCAAAGCGGTATAGGCGATTACTCGTATCTGCAACGTTACAACATCAACCGCATACCCTGGTTTGAAGAAGGTAACGACCATGCAGTTCCCGGTATCAGCCAGGCCAACCTGAGAACAAGTGACCTGAAATGGGAAACTACCAACCAGACGAACATCGGTCTTGACCTGACTGTACTGAACAACAGACTAACCTTCAGCATGGACTACTATTACAAGAAAACTACAGACATGTTGATGAATGTAAGTCTGCCTGCTGGTGCGGCAGCAACCACCAGCATCACCCGTAACGAAGGCGAGATGACCAACAAGGGATTCGAGTTCGCCATCAACTCCCATAACCTGACCGGCGAGTTTTCTTGGGATACAGACTTCAACATTTCTTTCAATAAGAACAAGCTGACCAAGCTGTCATTGCAGAAAATCTATACAGCAGCAAGCAGCGCCGAGGTGGTGAAAGAAAATATCGTACGCAATGAGCCCGGACGTCCTTTGGGTGGTTTCTACGGCTACATCAGCGACGGTGTAGACCCCGAAACCGGTAACCTGATTTATCGCGACCTTAACGAAGACGGCAAGATTTCCACTTCTGACCGTACCTATATCGGCGACCCGAATCCCGACTTCATCTACGGATTGACAAACACCTTTACATGGAAAGACCTCAGCCTGAGCATCTTCATCCAAGGAAGCTACGGAAACGACATCTTCAATGTGTCCCGTATGGAAACCGAAGGCATGTACGACGGCAAAAACCAGTCAACGGAAGTATTGAAACGCTGGAGAATTCCCGGACAGATTACGAATGTCCCGAAAGCCAACTTCAACATCAAGAACTCCACTTACTTTGTAGAAGACGGCAGCTACCTGCGTGTCAAAGACATTTCACTCTCTTACAACATCCGTTGCCGCCAGTTCAAGAAATGGGGTATCAGCCGCGTACAGCCCTATTTTACCGCCAGCAATTTGCTGACCTGGACCAGCTATTCAGGTATGGATCCTGAAGTGAACCAATATGGCAACAGCGGTTCTGTACAGGGCATCGACTATGGAACTTACCCGCAGAGCAAATCATTCGTTTTCGGTATCAATGTTGAATTCTAAAAAAGGAAGAAATAACTTATGAAACTAAACCATATATATAAAAGTATAGCTTGCGGTGTATTGTTGGCAATGACCGCAACCTCATGTGACTTGGACTATAATCCGGTAGACACCTACTCGGATGTAACGGAAGGAGTGAACAAAACTGATGAAAAGCCTATTTTCAACAGTGTGCAAGACGTGGAAACTTCAATGGTAACCCTTCACAAAAAATTTCGTGACCAGCAGGAGCACTGGTATGTCGACAAACTGCTTATCGGTGACGCTCATTCCGATAATGCCTACGCCGGAACAACGGGGGCCGAAGTGGTGCCTTACGAAACCAACTCCATTGAAGGCTCTAATTCTGTACTAAAACGTGACTGGGACCGTTTCTTAGGCGACATTGCCGTTGCCAACCGCATCATCGTGGGCTGTGACCAGCTCAAGGCACTCAGTGAAAGTGAACGCGGCAAGTATCAGTCACAAGCCAAGATATTCCGTGCCATGGTCATGTTCGATATGGTACGCTTATGGGGTAACTTCCCGGTCATCACTACCGTGGGCGGTGACATTACCGAAGACAACGTAGAAGAAATGTACCCGACCTATTTTCCTCCACAGAATACGGCTGAAGAGGCTTACGCCCAAATAGAGAAAGACCTGACTGAAGCAGTGGAAAACCCCAACACACCGACAAACGACACATCAGACAAGAGCATACTTACCAAATCGGTGGCACGTGCCATGCTTGCCAAGGTCTATGCAGAAAAACCTCTGCGCGATTATGCAAAGGTTATCAAATATGCCGATGAACTTGCTGCCGACGGCTTCGACCTCGTGGAAGACTTCAGCGACCTTTGGGCGTATGATACGGAAAAAAAAGACTGCCGGGTACGCAATACCAAGGAGGCAATTCTCGAAGCCCACTTTCCTCCCGGCTCCGGCAACTGGTGTACTTGGATGTTCGGCCGTAACTTGAGCAACTGGGATGAAAGTTTCACCTGGGCCAAATGGATTACCCCTTCCCGTGACCTTATCCGCCTCTATGAAGAGCAAGGAGACACGAAACGTTACAATGAATCTGTTGTATGGTATGACTGCGGATGGAGCAACTATTATCCGGCAGACCATTATGCCTTCATGTACAAATGCCGCTCTGCGTTCAACAGCATTATCTATCTGCGATATGCCGACATCCTGCTCCTCAAAGCCGAAGCAAAAATTATGGGAGAGACTCCCGACCTGAACGGTGCAGCCGACATCATCGACCGCATCCGCAACCGCGCCGGACTGGGCAAACTTCCACAAAGCACCCGCAGCAGTAAAGAAGCATTGCTCCAAGCTTATATGGACGAACGCCGCATGGAGCTTGCCTTTGAAGGACAGCGCTGGTACGACCTTTGCCGCCTCAATAAGGTAGAAGAAGTGATGAACGCCGTTTACGCCAAAGACAGCGGCCGCCATGCACAAGAAAATCTGTTCAATGAGAACTCCTATCTGCTGGCTATTCCCCAAGGAGCCATCGACCAGAACGAAAATCTGATACAGAACCCGGGCTATTAATACTAATGAGTAATATAAAAATCAATTGAATATGAATTTAAGAAATATATTCACTACCGCATTAGGCTGCTTCACCATACTGGCAGCCTGCGGCAATGACAATGACAGTAACATCACCCCTACACCGGAACCCAAGCCAGACCAACCCACGGAAGAGGCAAAGGATGTTACCCTCTATGTAACGAACACCAGTCGTACTTATGATTTGACAAAGTCCGGGCTGGCCTTCGGCACCGGAAGCAACATGTCACCTTCTACCGTGACACTTGACCCTGCCACCCGCTATCAGGAAATGGACGGTTTCGGTGCAGCCATCACCGGCTCTACCGGTTACAACCTGATGCAGATGACACAAGAGAACCGCACGAAGTTTCTGACTGAAACATTCTCGGACAAAGAAGGCTATGGCTTCAGCTATGTACGTATTGCCATCGGTTGTTCCGACTTCTCATTCAGTGAATTCACTTGCTGTGACGAAAAGGGGCTTGAGCACTTTGCCCTTCCGATGGAAGACACCAAATATGTGATTCCTATATTGAAGGAAATTCTGGCAATCAATCCTGCCGTCAAAATAATTGCCGCTCCCTGGACATGTCCGAAGTGGATGAAAGTGAAAAGCCTGGAGGAACGTGTACCCTTTGACTCATGGACCAGCGGACACTTGACCCCCGAATATTACAGAACGTATGGCGACTATTTCGTAAAATGGATACAAGCTTTCGAAAAGGAAGGCATCAAAATCCACGCTGTGACTCCGCAGAACGAACCGCTGAACCACGGTAACTCAGCATCCTTGTTCATGGGATGGGAAGAAGCCCGTGACTTCATCAAGACCGGCCTGGGCCCTGCCTTCAAAGAAGCCGGAGTTACTACAAAGATTTATGTTTTCGACCATAACTACAACTACGACAATCTGGCCGACCAAAAAAGTTACCCTACCAAGATTTATGATGATGCGGAAGCCTCACAATACATTGCGGGCGCTGCCTACCATAATTATGGCGGTAACCGTTCTGAGTTGCTGAATATCCACAAACTCTATCCCAACAAGGAACTGCTTTTTACGGAAACCTCCATCGGTACTTGGAACTCCGGTCGCGATTTGGAAGCACGCCTGCTTAACGATATGGAAGAAATAGCATTGGGAACAGCCAACAACTGGTGCCGCGGCACCATTGTGTGGAATCTGATGTTAGACAGTGACCTGGGACCGGTAAGCCCCTCAGATGGTTCTTGCAAGACCTGCTACGGTGCAGTGGATATTGACAATACAAACTATTCTAAAATTGTCCGTAATTCCCATTATTACCTTATCGGGCACATGTCTTCAGTCGTGAAACCGGGAGCTGTACGTATCGGAACGACCGGTTACACAGCCAACGGAATCACCTACTCCGCCTTCGAGAATACGGACGGTACCTATGCATTCGTATTGGCAAACAACAATGCAGATGCCAAGCGAATCACCGTAAGCGACGGCACACACTACTTTTCCTACGAAGTTCCGGCCAAAGCAGTCGTTTCTTACCGTTGGAAAAAATAAAACTAATAATTTAAACAGAAGATTATAATGAAAAGCTTAAAATACTATCTAATGGCATTGGCAGGCATAGCCATGCTGAATGCTTGCAGCGATGACGATCCGGTTCCCGGCAACCCGACAATGGACTTTCAGGCAGAACCTTCTTCAGCCTTGTTCGGAGACAGTCTGCCTTTTACAATCAAGGCATCGGACGCAGATGTACCCCTTTCCACGTTAAAAGCGCGGTTATACTTCAGCGACGAAATGGTGTCAGAGACTATAATCCGTACAAAAGTAAACGGTCAAGACTATACCGGGAAAATATATGTTCCCTATCTGGCAAATATTCCCAACGGAACAGCTACATTGAAGTTCATTCTGCAGAACATCAATTTCACAATTACAGAAAAAAGCTATGACGTGGCGCTGAGTCGTCCGGACTTCCCCTACCTAACTCTGATTTCCGGAGACCAAGAATACCGCATGGAAAAAGTCGCAGCCAATCAGTATAGCGTGACCGGTGAATTTGCACAAAAAGTGAAAGGTTACATCAAAGCTCCTAAAGTAGGCGCCAACGGGAATGAAATCAACTTCGGATGGAGCAACGGTGCCATTACACAAGGTACCTCCAGTGAAATTACCTTCTCCAATCTGTCAGCTGGAGAATATTCCATCTCCTTCAATACGTTGACTTATGCAGCCGCTCCTTTCGTGAAACTACTGCTGAACGGTTCTGAAATGGAGATGGTGGATGATGACCATTACAGCATCGACCTCAATCTGAAGCAAGGGGACAACATCACTGCAGACATTCCCAACTTCGACCAATATTGGATAGACCCCGACTTCTTCGAAAAGAATGAAGACGGTTCGCTGAAGTTCCTGCCCATCGATGGAACTTATCGCGTCATTGCCAACCTGGCCCTGAATTATCTGGAAGTATTGAAAATGAACGGAACAAGCACCGCCACTCTGAACGATGACGGAACCGGCGCCCTTTGGATTATCGGTGACGGTATCGGTAAACCTTCCGTAGCGACCAATGCCGTAGGTTGGACTACAGAAAAAGGTCTCTGCATGTCACAGATTGAAGCGAAGAAGTATCAGGTAACAGTAGTAGCGGGAGAGCAAATCAAATCTGATGACATCAACTTCAAGTTCTTCCACCAGCAAGGTTGGGGAGGTGAATATAAAAACGATGCCTTGTCTACCACCAGTGACTTAGTATTTATAGGTGACGGTACCAACGGACGTGATGCCGGCAACTTGGGCCTCGTAGAAGGCAAAAGCCTGGAAAACGGTGTCGCTTACCGGTTCACAGTTGACGTAACGGCAGGTGTCTCTTCGGCAGTTCTGACAGTAGAAAAGGTAGAAAGATAGACGGATAACGCAGAAGATTAACTAAATGAGAAAGGGGCTGGCTCTATAAAAGAGTTCAGCCCCTCTTGTTTATGCAGAATATATGTTCCGGATTTAGCTTAAACCTTCTTTCGCCTCCTCTTGTGGAATACGTACCGAAGTGTAAAGCTCAAGAATGGCGGCTATCGTCAGAGACACAATCCATTCATTGCCCCTTGTAAAGAGCATGAATGCCCCCGTAAGCACCAGCAAAAGCGCACCGAATATTTGCTGTCGGCGCAGGCGTTTGACAGTGGGACTTTTACATTTGGACGGAGAATTAATTTGGGCCAAAGCAACCATCGTAGCGCCGATAGTATATATATAAGGTGAAAGAGGCCAGCCCGTGATATAAACGGCAGCTCCTGCCAAGAGCATCACGGCCCCTACTGCGAAAAGGGCGGGTATCAGTTGTTTCATTCTTCTATATCTTCTTCAAATACATAAATATCCTCATTGGGCTTTTTCATCAGATACTTCTCACGGGCAATCCGTTCGATGGCACCGGAGTCGACGGCAAGCTCATTGAGCCGTTCGGTATTCTCCTCGTATTCCTTGCGGTACTTTTCTATTTCATCGCGCAGACGGCTTTCTTCCCGGGCGTAACCCAAACGGCGTACAACACTGTTCTCATCCAGGAACCCGATAATTACAGCAAACAACGCAAGCGTAATCAGATATTTATGCTTGCGGACAAAAGACCAAAGAGAAGCAAGTTTATCCATCTCGTTATCTACTATTTAGCAATTTATCATTCATGATGGAGCTTGTCCATCATATAACTTCACGTCACAAAGATAAGAGGAATAACCGAAAGATTTCTTTTTTTTGTGTACATTTGCACAAAAAGCAAAGAATATCCCAAATATGGAAAACTATATCGTATCTGCACGGAAATATCGTCCCTCGACCTTTGAGTCCGTAGTAGGCCAACGTGCACTGACCACTACCTTGAAGAATGCCATTGCCACCGGAAAACTGGCGCATGCCTATCTTTTTTGCGGTCCAAGAGGCGTGGGAAAAACAACTTGTGCCCGTATCTTTGCTAAAACAATCAACTGCATGAGCCCCACAGCAGACGGCGAGGCATGCAACCAATGTGAATCCTGCACTGCCTTCAATGAGCAGCGCTCCTACAATATCCATGAGCTGGATGCCGCCTCAAACAACTCTGTGGATGACATCCGCCAATTGGTGGAGCAGGTACGCATTCCACCTCAGATAGGCAAATACAAAGTATATATCATTGACGAGGTACATATGCTGTCCGCCTCGGCTTTCAATGCTTTCCTGAAAACACTGGAAGAGCCTCCACGCCATGCCATATTCATCCTTGCCACTACCGAGAAGCACAAGATATTGCCCACCATCCTTTCACGCTGCCAAATATATGATTTCAGCCGGATTGGTGTGGAAGATACCGTAGCACACCTCGCATATGTCGCCTCCAAAGAAGGTATCACTGCTGAACCGGAAGCGTTGAATGTCATTGCCCTCAAAGCAGACGGCGGTATGCGCGACGCACTATCCATCTTCGACCAGGTGGTAAGCTTCACCGGAGGACACATCACCTATAAGAGCGTGATTGAAAACCTCAATGTGCTGGACTATGAATACTACTTCAAACTAACCGGATTCTTTCTTGAGAACAAAATCAGTGACGCGTTGCTATTACTGAATGATGTGCTCAACAAAGGCTTCGACGGCAGCCACTTCATCACCGGACTTTCATCCCACCTGCGCGACTTGCTTGTCAGCAAAGACCCGGCGACACTGCCGTTGCTTGAAGTGGGCGCAAGCATCCGCGAACGTTACCAAGCACAAGCACAGCAATGCCCCCTCCCTTTTCTTTACCGTGCCATGAAGCTCTGCAACGATTGTGACCTGAACTACCGTGCCAGTAAAAACAAACGGCTACTGGTAGAGCTCACTCTGATACAAGTGGCACAACTAACCGCCGAGGAGGACGACGGTGCCAATGGGCGCAGCCCTAAACAAGCTATAAAACCCATATTCACGCAGCCTGCCGCCGCTCAGCAGCCACAGGCCACTGCTGCCATGCCCCAACAAACCGTACAGCCGGCAGTACAGACAAACAGCACTCCCCAACCTGCTGCCACGCAGCATAGTAATGCAACAACTCCACATGCCACACCTGCTGCCGTATTAATGGCGCAAGGGAGAGAAGAGAAAAAAATTCCGGTCATGAAAATGTCCGGATTAGGGGTCTCCATCAAACGCCCCCATATAGAAGAGGAACAAAGAAACCCTTCATCTAACCCTACTGCCGCCCACCAAGCAGCACAACCGGAAGAAGACTACATCTTCAATGAAAGGGATTTGAACTATTACTGGCAGGAGTATGCCGGACGTATGCCCAAGGAGCAAGTAGCCATAGCCAAGCGCATGCAGAACATGCGCATCACTTTAATAAATGACACAACTTTTGAGGCTGTGGTAGATAATGAAATCGTTGCCAAGGAATTTACCGGCATGATACCCACTCTGCAAAATTACCTACGTACCCGGCTAAAGAACCGCAAAGTCACCATGACTGTCCGGATTAGTGCTCCTACCGAAAAGGTACGTGCCTATGGACGCGTTGAAAAATTCCAGATGATGGCACAAAAGAACAGTGCACTGTTACAACTAAAAGAAGAGTTTGGTTTGGAACTCTATTAATCCCTTCCAATCTCCTGCATAAAGTTGCTAACAAATTGACTATAAAGGAGAAAAAAAGCATCTATTTAATTTTTTATTTACTCGTTTATATTTATTTTTGCCAATAATAAACAAAAGAGGCAAACAAACATTTGAGAACAAAAATGATTATATGGATGCTATTGGGGCAGATATTGTATACTTCTGTCTTATCAGCACATACAATAGCCAATCAAGAAAAGCAGAGTATTCTGCAATCATTGGTCAAAAGACAAGTTCTCTATGATGACTCCATATCCATAGACAGCGTCATTACGTGGAGTGAGCAACTTCTTCCCACCCTACAATCAAATGAAGATAGAACGACGTATTTTCTATTACAACTTCAATTGGCCAATGCCTACACATTGCGCGGCGATATCAGCTTAGCAACGAACCGGGCACAACTTATGTACGAAGAAGCTAAAGCAACAGACTACCAATTTGGTATGGTAGTGGCTAACCAAGCCATTGGAGACGCCTATAATACAATAGCCAACATGGGAGATAAAGCCCTGGAATCATACCAGGATGCTTTGACTGAACTATCCAACATTTCAGACCAGCATCCATATAGGGCACAGCTTCTTTTAAAAATGTCCAACGTTCTGCAACGGAAAGGACGTCTGGAAGAAGCGGAAAAAATCCTGGAAGAGCTGGAGAAAATATTATATCAGGAGCCTGACTACCCGACAGACTTCTTTTTCTGCATCGAAAAGACGAATTTTGCCATTTCCCATGGACACCTCTCACAAGACTATCTTGATGAAGCAAACATCTGGCTCCACAAAATGGATTCCATCTACCAACTGCACCCAGAGAAGTTCTATCGGTTTCACTTGGATTATACCACTGCCGCCTACTATAGAGCCATGGGAAATTGGGACAAACAATACTGGAAACAAGCTCTGGACATCTACTCCAAATTGCAAGCAGAATACTCCGGTAATAAGCGCTCCACGTATTACCGCTGGACTTCGCTGGAAAAAATCTATCTCTGTAAAATACAAGGCATGGCCATGGAAGCCTGCCGAATCTACCAGGAATTGTATCCTCCTATAGATACACTCGCTTCACAAAGCTATATCCGGCAAATCAATACGATAAAGGCAAAATACCAGGTAGATAAGGCAGAGACGGCCAGCAATAACGAATACAATAAAATCATAACCAGCATATTGGTAGGAACGATGGCATTAGTAACGTTATTTGTTCTACTTGCCATCCTACTCAAAAGGCAGCGGGAAAAGGTGAAGCTCTCCACCCAAAAACTGGCAACATCACGGATAAATGCCGAAAATGCCATGCGTGCAAAAAGCGTGTTCCTCTCGAACATGAGCCACGAAATCCGTACCCCGCTCAATGCATTATCGGGCTTTTCATCCCTATTGACGGAAGAGGGACTGGACGATGAGACACGCCGTCAGTGCAATGAAGTTATCCAACAGAACTCAGAACTATTGCTGAAGCTTATTAACGACGTGATAGATCTATCGAGTCTTGAATTCGGCAAACTGCAATTCTGTATTGCACAACATGATGCCGTAAGCATCTGCAGAAACGTGATAGATACCGTGAACAAAGTGAAACAGACACAAGCTGAACTTACATTCACCACCGAGCTGGAAGAAATGCCCATCGAGACTGACGACTCACGCCTGCAGCAAGTCCTGATTAACCTACTGATAAATGCTACCAAATTTACCCCACAAGGCAGCATTGTCCTAAAGCTGGAAAAAGAAACGGACGATACCGTACTATTCACCGTAACAGATACCGGTTGCGGCATTCCCAAAGACAAGCAAGCCAACATTTTCCAACGTTTTGAAAAGCTGAATGAGAATGCTCAAGGCAGTGGGTTGGGACTCTCCATATGCCAACTTATCATAGAGCATATCGGCGGACAAATATGGATTGATTCAGAGTATGCCGAAGGCTCACGCTTCTGCTTCACCCACCCCATAAGCCAGACAGGCAGAAAGGAGAATAAGAAATGAAACAGATATTTACATTGCTCATTGCCTTATGCTGGCTGTTACCGTCCGCACACGCAGATGTGCGACGGACAGAAGCCAAGGATAGCCTGCTACGTATATATCTTGCCTCCCCAGCCGATACCACCAGATTGGAAACCCTATATCAGATAGCACTGCTTGACCAACTGTCACCGACATTCATCTATTACGAGAACAAATTACTGGAAGAGGCCATCGCCCAGAAAAATATACTTTACCAGAGTGCGGCCATATATGCACACATTATTTATTATTACAATCTACTGGACCAAAAACATGCAGAACAATGGCTGAGGAGGCTCGAACAGTTGTCTGAAGAGCACAACTACTACCGTCATTACTTCAGAGGCAAAAAGATGATGATAGAATTCTATGTCATCAGCCAGAAGATTGAATTAGCCCTCAAACAAGCACAAGACATGTACGACAAGGCTCAAAGTCTTGGCAACCATGACGGTATGCGCGAAGCATGCCTATGCCTGATGACTGGATATTTCAATACCTTACGTTACAAAGAAGGAATCACCTACCTAAACAAGGCTTTTGAACTGACAAGTCCGGATTCCTCCCTTGTCACTCAGATTGATTTATTGACAAAAGCGGTACTGGCTTACTCATATCTGCATGACAATGACAACATGTTCCGGTATCTGGAGGAACTCAACAATGCAAAAAACAGATTGCAGGAAGAAGGCACCACCGTACTGACAAACGGCTATACCAATTTGTATCTGCTCATAGATTTACAATACGCCCTTTACTATACCCGCCTTCAACGTCCTGCGGAAGCATGGGAATATTTGCAGAAAGCAGAGCGGCATCTCAGTACATCTTCATTTCTTCCTTATCGGTTGATACGTTTGGCAGCATATGCCGAATATTACCAACTGACAAAAGAATACGACAAAGCTTTGGTTTATTTAGAAGACGCCATTGAACTTGTAACCCCTATTTCACTGGATAATGCCATGATTTATGGACTTCAGAAAGCGGATATACTAGTAAAGATGGGGTTTCCGGACGACGCACTTCCTATCTATAAACAAATAACCAAGGCAAAAGATTCGTTATATACAGTATTCTCCACCTCACAGATAGAACAGATACAAAGCCTATATAATATGGACCAACTGCTTTTCCAGAAAGAACAGCGGCAAGCCACTTTTCACCGTATCTGTCTGGTCACTTCCATTATCATCATTATAGCCTTGTTACTTTTCAACCTACATATGTATAGAAGCAGGAAGCGGCTGCAACAAGATGAGAAGGAAATGCGTAAATTGGCAATTATTGCCGAAGAAGCCAACGAAGTAAAAAGCCGTTTCCTTGCCAATATGAGTTATAATATCCGTATTCCACTGAACAATGTAGTCGGTTTCTCCCAACTGCTTTCCACCGACAACGAACTGGATGAAGAAGAGCGAAAAGAGTATTCCGGTATTATCCAGACCAATTCGGGTGAGCTTATCCAACTGGTAAACGACGTATTGGACCTCTCACGCCTGGAAGCGAATATGATGAAATTTCAATTGCAGGATTGTAATGTAAAAGAATGGTGCAACGAACTAGGTTGTCTAATACAAATGCGTAGTGAAGGCCGTATCCTCCTGGAACTACAAGTGGAGGTGGGAGATGTGCGTATCCATACCGACGTCAACCGCCTTACACAAATAGTGACAAGTATGCTGCTTTATCCGAACGACTGCAAAGAAACGCGCAAAGTCAGCATGTTCTTGGTCAACCATCCGGACAAACACATCATCGCATGCCGGATAGAGAACAGTCCTATAGCCGATTCCAGGTTTGCCTCTCAAAAAGTATCAGTGCAACAGAAAATCAACCAGTTGTTCTTTGAACATTTCAAAGGTACCTATCAAACCGAGAATGTCGAAGAAGGAGAAATCGCAGTGATTACTTTTACCTATCCGACTCTTTCTTAAAAGTTGAAAATCGGCTTAAGCTCCAGCTAAAGCCAATAGTATCAGAGCAATTCGTTTACGAAATTCAAAAACGAACATTTTTCAGTCTCTGCGGTATGCTGTGTCGCTTTCTCGACTCCTTATTTAGACGACATACAAATTATACGTTTTTAATCAAGATTGATAGCAAGTAATAAAGAAAACCACTATTTTTGCCGAACGAATTAGTACTAATAATAATTTAAATCTAAAAGAAAATGGCTTACGTAATTAGTGACGATTGTATTGCTTGCGGAACTTGTATCGACG
>OLFY01002723.1_pt1 | contig 16603 bp, 17 predicted proteins | sample 1605611 | NCBI WGS metagenome assembly OLFY01 (sample SAMEA3888923, study PRJEB22519) | human gut metagenome | biome: human gut; feature: human-associated habitat; material: faeces | place: Denmark | collected 2011
AACTTGTCGAGGTTGATGATGTGATACTCAGGATATTTGTTCACGAAAAGTCTTAGTACGTGTGAGCCGATGAAACCAGCACCGCCCGTGATAATGATATTCTTCATTGTTACTTTATTTTAAGAAAGATAGGTGAGTTTGAGAATAGAGCGAAAAGTAGCTCATAAAAAATGCTCTTATTCTCTCCCTCACCTATCTTATAAATTAATATTCTAAATTCTTTTTTAATGTTTGATTTTTCTCTTCAAGAATTGAAAGGAGATACTTGCCATAGTCGTTCTTCAACATTGGTTGAGCATTTTCCTTCAACTGCTCTGCGGTAATCCATCCCTGACGGTATGCGATACCTTCCAGACAAGCCACCTTCAATCCCTGTCTCTTCTCCAACACCTCAATAAAGGTAGATGCCTCAGAAAGGGAATCATGGGTTCCGGTATCGAGCCAGGCGAATCCTCTTGCCATGGTCTGCACCTTCAGCTGCTTATCCTTCAAGAACTCCTGGTTAACGGTCGTGATTTCCAACTCTCCACGAGCAGAAGGCTTGATATGCTTAGCAACTTCCACTACCTTGTTAGGATAGAAGTACAAGCCTACCACTGCATAGTTACTCTTAGGATGATCTGGCTTCTCCTCAATGCTGAGACAATTGCCTTGCTCATCAAACTCAGCTACTCCATATCGCTCTGGATCGCTTACACGATAACCAAAGACGGTAGCTTTACTATTCTGCTCAGCATCTACTACTGCCTGATGCAGCATTTGGTTTAATCCTGCACCATAGAAGATGTTGTCACCAAGTACAAGACAAGCAGAATCATTACCAATAAACTTCTCGCCGATTATGAATGCCTGTGCCAAACCATCTGGAGAAGGCTGCTCAGCATACTCGAACTTCACTCCAAACTGGCTTCCATCACCTAAGAGTCTTTTAAAACCTGGCAGGTCAAATGGTGTAGAAATAATCAATATCTCACGAATACCTGCCAACATCAAAACCGAGACAGGATAATATATCATCGGTTTATCAAAGATTGGAATCAACTGCTTGCTGATACCTTTTGTGATGGGGTACAAGCGTGTACCGCTACCACCTGCTAATACTATTCCTTTCATAATTATTTTAATATGATACTTTTCTTTTCAAAACAATAATAGGAGTAAAACAAGCAACCAATAACATAACATAGTATTGCCACTTTGTATAATAAGTTGTAATACTCTGCTTAACATCAGTATGTTCAAAACTATCCAAACGAGCAATGACGGTCTTGAAATATCTAACAGAAAGATACTTGTAAAGCAAATCCGATTTAATCTTCAGCCATGTTTTACGAGACAGCTTTTTCTCTTTAAAAGCTTGATTTATCAAAGTCACAAAATCTACAGAAAAGACTTTAAATATATTATAGCCACCCTTTTTGGGAACATATTGATCTTCAAACAAAACCCTATCATCCAATACAAAACTCTTCTTATAGTCTTGGCTTAACAAAAGGGAAGTTTGAGGGAAGTATCTATCCAGTTCCACAAATTCCTTTACTTTGTCAAAATCAGACTTCCACATACCATATCCAGCGCTCCAAGAACAGAAATACGAAAGCCCAAACATATACTCATCAAAGCCTTCATAGAAAATTACTTTTTTCTTTTGACGAAGACCATTAGTATATATAATTTGTGACCTAGATTTCTTCAATTCCTTTAGTTGTCCAATCAACGTTTTCAACGTCCCTTTCCGAAACTTCGTATAATTATTATTCAGTTTCAAAAAATCCCCCTTACCATACGATAGGGCATAAAAGGAATTTTTGAAACCCTCACATTCCGTTATATGATAATGCAAGTTATCGAAATGAAACTCATCAGCCACAGGTTGAGTAGTATGTTCCTTGGAATTATCTGAGATAACAACTTCAAAGTCGTCCATGCTTACCCCATCCAAATCTGCATAAATACTAGCAATCGTATTACGTAATATATCCAAACGATTATACGTTGGAATACAAATTGACAATATCGGATTCATTTTATTTAATGTTTGTTTATAATTGTCTTCACATGGTCATAAAAATATCTAATACCCTCTTCCAAATGGGTATGTTGTACTTCTATGAGGGAATGAAGTTTAGTAATATCCAATACCATTGAATTGACATCTACGCTACGACTAGCTTTATAAGTTACTTCGAAAGGGATATCTACACAATGATGCAAACGTTCGATTATATCATTAACAGAATAACCAAATCCACTTCCGATATTTACGATTTCGTTATTTACACCACTATCTATCAACTTAAAGAAAGCATCTGCCAAATCATCGATGTAGATATAATCTCTCACACTAGTTCCATCACCCCAAACCTCTATAGGGTCTCCTGCCAGTATTTTTCCCAAAGCCACAGCTATAAACCCCTGATTTCCATGAAGAGATTGTCCTTTACCGAAAGGGTTTGAAGGACGTACTATCAAATAATCCAAATTACCACGACGATTTTCAAACAAAATATTACTTTCTATAATTTGTTTTGTCAAACCATAATATGAAATTGGTGACAAATGATTATTTTCGTTGAATTTCTCTCCCTGAATACTATTGCCATATACGGTTCCACCAGAAGAGAAATAAACAAACTTCACTTGTTTCTCCGCACAGAGTTCCATCAATCGTGACGTTGGGAAGACTACATTTTCAAATTCTCTTTTGAAATCCTCGTATGTACTTCCAGGTATCAAAGTTGAAACCAAATGCACAATCATGTTAATACGATGATCTTCTATAACACACTTCAACAAATCAAAGTCTGCAATTGCACCTCTTATCACCGTCACATGATCATCAATATCAGCTAATCTACCTGTATTAGCAAAAGTTGGCTCAAAAACAAATATTCTATACTTATCATCTTTGATAAAAGTATGAATCAAATTAGAGCCGATAAAACCAGCTCCACCAATAAACAATATATTCGTTTTCATGAGTTCTATATATTTATTTGTTTTTCTAAATATTCAGCATACCATTTTGATTTCGCCAAGGCCAATTTCAAGACAACCTTCCAATGGTTAGTTCCATACTCCTTGGCATCCTCCAATGCATTTTTTTGTAAATCTTCTAAGCATTTCTCTACTCCACACTCAGAAGCACTATTTTTCAGTTTATTTTCTATCTCCGTATAATTACATACAGCTTCCTCCTCAAACTTACCCAATAATCTCAATTTCGTGAAATGGTTTTGTATCAATCGGAACATTGATTCTTCAACTTCATGGTTGGAATCATCCAGATAATATTCAAAATCTATATAACCATTTTCATCTTCAAAGAGACGAACAAACAGATATTGCACATTAGGCAACCGATGATAGTAGAAATTGATAATGAGCGGATTACCATCTTCGTCTCTCACTTTATCACCCTTCGCAGAATTACAATCTGAACAACAAGGAAGTAAGTTGAGAGCATTAACGGCAAATTCTGGGTATTTTTCCTTAGGAAGTATATGCTCTGTAGTGTTGGCACGGCTAATTGTACAGTAAGGACATTTTCTAAGATAAGTTCTCTTGTTATTACCATCTATCCAGGCACGTATATCTTTTACCACCTTAGCCTTACTACCATACAACGCTTTCATCAATTGCTTTTCATCGTAAGCATAAGAATCATCTTGGTTCAAAAGATGAACACGTTGGTCATTAAAAGCTGTTTGATATGTCTCATAAGATTTACATACCTTTTCCTCTATACGCAACAAAGCATCTTTATCTGGGCCATTGTCCTTCCGTTCGACAGCCCCTTTGTATAATTCAAAAGCATCCCCATCATAGGGTTTAAAATTAATCATCGCCCACGTCCTCCTTCAACTTTTGCCTAATGTACATGTAAAGATTTAAACTCATAGGCAACCCGTCTGATTTTAAAGTTTCAGCTATCTTATCTTCATCCCATCTATCATGCACGAATCGCTCCACAAGATTACAATAGTGTTTTGATATTTCAGAACGGCCAAATACATCATCAGTTATTGTGGTCAGATTTTCCCCTAGCGTCTCTGTATTCATAGGTCGAACCAAGACCGATTTTTCATCATCATCCTGTTCTATCACCGTTACATTCCTTGCCAGCAGTTCTTGCAATACAACAGAAGAATGGGTAGCGATGATACATGCAGAGTTAAATTCTTGGCAAATTTCGTAGATTATTCTTACAAGTTTGGTAATGCCATTAGGATGCAGATGAACCTCAGGCTCGTCAAAAAGAATCAGAGAGTTTTCACGAATATGAGCATACAATTCAGTGATGATGTTAGTCATCATTGCTTGCCCGCTACTCATTTTCCGCTTCGCCTCATCAAACTTAGTTTGAACAATTGTATGATCTCTTCCTATGATACCTTTCAACTTTTCTTTCTCAATAACTTCCTGCAAGGTAATCCAATATTCAACAACACGCTCTTTATCTTGGATATTCTCCAAAGATAAATGAAATCTCTGTTGCATATCCTCATCAGAGAACAAAGACTCACGGCTTTTACGTAACCCACAATATATGAAGTTATAAGACGACTTTAAAGACAACTCATAGAATCTATCAAATATGCTATAAGAGATAGCTATAGTCTTAGTAAACGCAGGTTTATGGTTGTTGACATAGCACTCTTCCTTGTTTTCATTCAAAGCTTTAGCCAAAGAATAGAGCACAGAAGATTTACCAGAGCCATTCTCCCCTATAACAGCCTTCACCCTATCTAAATTGTATTGGTTGTCAAGGTCACCAAAGAAGAATTTTACAGGAATCAACTCCTCTTTACAGTATGGAATTTCACATTTCACGGAAAAGTTATATCTCTGACTAATATCTATTCCTTCAAGTACACAAACTGCATTCCGATATGCCTCAAACGCCGACTTGTATCGTAGCAAAGACTTCTGAAATGCTATGGTCTGTTGATAAATGTCTGCAATAGAAGAGAAGTAAGCTGCATCTCTAAGCGCAAACAAAATACTTTTATACTTTTGTGGAAACAAATCCTTGATTGCACTATAGTACGAAAGATCTTGTCCCACAGAACAAAAATGCTCAGACAAAAGCAAACACTTATCTGGGAGAACATCAGCAGTTTTTTCCTTATAATCATACATAATCTTTACACTACCAATAGGAAAATTTTGTCTGTTCTCATCATAGTAATAAAGTTCAAAAGAAGTCTTATTGCCAAAATCATCCCAATTGATACTACGTAACACAAAGGCAGGAAACTCATCAACAGTGCTATTAAAGAAAATGGGAATCCGATTTTTCTCTATATCCTCAGGCCATAATTTTCCTTGAATGTTTTGTACGAAATTATAAACAGGCAAATTAGCCCTTGTAGCAATACGCTCTAAAGCACAGTTGGTACCAACAAGCACAGTATTGATTTCCCTCACATAGCGAAGAATTTCTTCTTCACTACCTCTAACTTCTGGTGCAACCACCATATTTAAGAATTTATAGTAGGTGTCATCAGTAGACTTAAGCAATCCGAATCGGGTCAAAAATGTATATTCTTCGCCCCAATCCGAATTATTACGTAAATGCTGAACAGCATCCCCATACGCATCCTTGTATCTAGGATCATCAGAGTTCAACAGATGAAGATTCCAGATTTGGTTTAGAAAATCTACTTCATCCATTTGTCCACAGATAGAACCAAGCGATAGGATACATTTGAATAGTTCAAATTTCTTCTGAGCGTCCATAAAACAAACAACTTATTTTCCCTTAGGATTGATTCCAAACAAAATAAAGTTTAAAACAGGAGATAACTCTATTATTTTTACAACACTTAAAGTACATATTATAACCATTGATGCGATTATTATGGAAATAAATGCGTATAAGAGGAAGTTGTGATTATTTATAAAGAATACCTGCTGGTTATCTATAAAATTAGCTATACTTCGTATACTTGGTATCATAAAATAATGCAAAACATAAATCTGTAGAGTTTGCCCCCCCATCTTTGAAAAGCACTTAGCTGTTCCTAACTTTTTAGAGTTTTTAAACAACAAATAAATAACAGGAACCAAGAAATATCCCACTATACTAATAGCACCATTTACTCGGTAGATGAAAACAAACAAAATACCAGAGAAAATAAGAAGTAAGCACTTTACCCAATCTTTATTCATGATTTTATCTATGCTAGCATACTTTGACGTAAGCATCCCCATCAAAACAAAAGGGTATAGCTTAACAATATATTTTATTGATAGAAAGTTATTGAATGAAACAGGCAGAACTTTATAGCAAGCAACGGAAAACACCAATGGAATAAAATAAAGAGCCAAATCTTTCCATAGGCAATTTTTAACATTAAATTTTCTACTTAATATATAAGCAGGAAACATCAGTAACATAATAAAAAACAAAACCGGTAAGAACCAATAGCCCTTCTTCGCAAAATCTAAAAGAAAATCAGAGATACCAATATTCCGTGCAAGACAAGATAACCCACCAACAACAAAAAAAGGTATCAATAATCGGCATGCTTTTGACTTGACAAAAAGAATAAACTTATAATCAGGACGATGAAAAGCCACAAGACCACTAATGAACATAAATAAAGGCATGTGGAAAGAATAATACATATAATTGAACAATGTATTATTATGTCCTAATCCAAATTCGCAACAATGCCCTATTACAACCACAAAAATTGCGAAACCTCTTAAACTATCAATATATGCTTTATGTTCCATTTCTATTTTCTCATTTTTATAATCTTTGCAGGAACTCCTCCTATAATAGAATAAGGAGGAAACTTACCTGTTACAACTGCACCAGCAGCTACTATAGAATGATCGCCAATGACTGTGCCATCCAAAATAGTAACTTTAGCACCTATCCAACAATCAGTACCTATTTTTATACCTTTTCCAGTAACACCTTGTAAGCGTATAGGAATATCTAAGTCTGCAAAATTATGATTTTCAGGATGAATACTAACATAATTACCAAAGATTGTATTATCACCTATCTCCAAAAGACCAGCACCACTACCATAATGCCCATGTGATCCTAGGCCCACATTATTACCTACAATCATACCTTGACCCAAGAACTTCAAACTACCAGTAAGTTCTATATGTGTAAAATATCCCATAGATACATTATTCCCACAAATAAGTCCTTTACATGACAAAGCATCTACATAACAATATTTTCCCACGCTAAAATTCCTACCGAACTTGATTTTGGAAGAGCATTTAATAGTTGATGAAGGATGGACAAAACTTACCCCCCCCGAATCTAATACATCCATAACACAAACAAATAAACTTTACAAAGAAAAAATAAAACAAATAACTCAAAGGGATATTCTCATCTAGACGAAAAGGCTCTCTTTTAAGTATTGATACTATTAAATTAATGATTTTTCTCATAATAAACCTTTAGCATTGTTTTTGCAAGTTCCAACCAGTTAAATTTATTTTTAATTAAATTATGAGCATTAGAAGTTATTTCTTCTGTAAATGATGGATTATCCACATATTTAAAAATAGCATCAACCCATTTATCTACATCAAACTCCTCTATGATTTGCCCCGTTTTTTGACCTTCTATCAGCATTGAAGAACCACCATTTAAACTCGTTATAACAGGAGTTTTAAGATACATTGCCTCCATCAAAACCATTCCAAAAATTTCCAATTTCGATGGAAGCAAAAAAGCTTTTGCAAATGGATAGATAAATTTAAGTTGAGGATTATCTAGTTTTTCAACTCTTAAGATGCCTTTTTTCACATTTGCAGGGAGCTTAGCAAAATACTTTCTCTCATAGTCTTTATCATGTTTACCAAAAAGTTTAGCAATAGCAGAGACTCTACTTTTACCAATCATCACAAACTTCAAAGTCGCATCTCGTTTCAATGCCTGTTCATAGACTTTAAGCATAAAAGGAAGATTTTTTCTATTACTTAAAGCCCCCACATACAACAAACATTTGTTCTTTTTCATAAAATCAACAACCTGTTGAGTTCTAGGGAAAACATCATTTGTTTTATCAAAACGTTCGGTATCAAGAGCAACTCCTAATTTAAAAAGTTTTGTGTAACCTTTTTTCTCCAGAAAGCTTTGAGCCAATCTTGATTTTACAAAGATACATTTTACATTCTTATTAATCTTTTTAGTAAAGAATGCATCATAAATGGGGGAAAGGAACTTTACTAAAAATAGATTGTAATATGGCCCATTATACACGACCACATTATTACAAGCCTTGGACAACAGATAAGTTTCCAACTGAAAATACTCTGAACTAATCACCATGTCATATTGAGCCAAGAAAGCATGTTGACACAAGTCTTTATTAATACCCCATCTATCAAATCGCAATCTTGGTTTCTCTATGATATGAGCCTGACATGTTCCATTATCATAAAAAACGCTTTCACTATATGGTGGTTTACTTTTGAAAGCTATAAAGTCAAAATCATATCCCAACTCACAAAAAGCTTTACCTAAGCCTACTTCCTGGACATTATATGTACTAATATCCAAATCATAAGGAGCTGAGCGTACTAGTAATATTTTACCTTTTTTCATCTCTAACATTATTTTAAAAATATAAATAACAAATTCACACAAAAAGCCGAGGTTATCAAATTAAAAAGACTATTTGAATTTCAACTTTTAATATTGAAAAAACTCCCAAATAACTCTCGCAAATTTTTCCCAAGTATTATCACTAATAAATTTTTCCACTTTTAGTTTTTGGGGAGCAGATCGCAATATTGAAGCCAAGTCTTCTTCATTTTTATACGTAATACATACACCTTCTTCCGCCAAATCTTTAAATGCACCTTTATCAGGACCAACAGGAGTTCCACCAAAAACTAATGTATCTATAAGAGCACCAGAACTCGAAATACTATTTCCTACATATGGAAATAACACATATTTCGATAAACATACTTGTTTCGCTATTTCACCAAAACTTGCCCTTCTATTTTCATATACCACATTAGAATTCGTAAGTTTTTTTATACGTTTGTCCAATTCCGAATCAACACATGTACCAACAATCCTAATTTTTAAATTCATTTTTTGGATTTGCGGATTAGATAAAAATTCAGCAACACCTTTATAAGGAAAGATTCCACCCCATATAAACACATCACAATATTTAACATTACCATCAAAAACTAATTGCTCTGGTAAAAATCTTTTTATTGGATGAGGTCTATATAGTACACAAACATCCGTTTTAGTTTTCACATATTTTTCAGCTTCTTTAGAATGAGTAATTATAAGAGCAGATTTACGAAATAGAATTTTTTGTATTACTCGACTATAAATATTCTCGCCTTCATGAGGATGGATGTTATGAAACATCCAAATTATTTTTTTATTGCGAACCAATATTATAATAATTGCTAACAACGAATAGAGAAACAAGACAAATCCTTTCATACCAGAACTAATAGCCTCTATCCAATTTAGCACATAGATATCCGCTATTGTACTATTTTTTAACAAAGCAAAGCGAAACCCGTGATTCAATACTTCATTCTCATTTACAATTTCAAAATAATGGGATAGCGCTTTTAGATAATTAATCGAATAGGGATTGGATTTTATATCCTTATTCTTTTGAGGGAAAAAATACATTGTGTCCATAATGAGTAACCTCTTATTTTAAACTGGAAAAAAATCTTTGATATTCAGACAAAACAAAGGACTGCATTGCTGTTATATACCTTTTGTTCTGCTCTTTAATATTGCTAATTCTTGAAAAATCTGACCAAACTCCGTTAAGAAAATTAACCCAATCCTCAGCACAGCAAGAAGAAAAAACTGGAGCTTTTTCAACATTATATATACCTATCATAGAATGAGGGTGAACAATTGTTACCTTGTCATAAGCAATACTTTCAAAAGTCTTAATTTTAAGTCCTGTTCCTAGATAAGTGGGGTTGATTACGATATCAGCAGTTTTATAAAACTCATCGGCACTTTCTACTAAGCCTACTAACTCTATGTTTGGATGATAGCTATATTCACGAATTACTCTACATATAGAACCTCCAATACGCAGCTTTACTTGAGGTATTTTTTTAACAATAGTTGGAAAGATTTCTTCTACAAACCATTTTAGTCCTTTAAGGTTATACACATTAGATCCTGATAGAAATAATAAAACTTTATTTCCTACGATTTCACTAGGTTTGTATTCAAAAGATCCAAAGACATTATAGATATTATTCAAAGGAGCAAGTTTACTAAAGAATATAGCCTCTTCAGTATTCAATGCTAATATATTAGGGCTTCTCTGCATTGCAGTTGCCTCCTGATTAGCATCTGTCCCCCAAGTAACATTTTTTATACCAACTAATTGATCTTTAAAACTAAAATAGTCATGAGTAGTCAATCCCTTTAGAGGTATATCTGTCTCCAATAAAAGTTTTGAAAGATAATAATAATTAACAATAACACAATCAAAATTTTCAACATTATTCAAAGTATTAACACTCGTTGTAAGACCATTAGGATAGACATCATCGACTTTTATATAACCATTATTAAACTTAGGTCGAATATAATTCTGCAATAAATTAAATTTTATTTTTTCAGAAAGAGAAACTTTATAAATATGTAGGTTGCTGCCCCAATATTTCTTCATTTCGAGAGTTTCCTTTGAACTGTTTTTAAAAAAAACTTTAAGCCCTTTCTCTTCTACATATAAAAAATGTACAATATGCCCCATCTTTTTAAATAATTCAACTTGATTTAAAATAAAGCGCCTATTTCCAGCCGAAGCTGGATGAGTAGGGCATTTAGAAACTATAAGAATTTTCATTATCAATTTATATTATGAAAGTTAAAAATTGTTTTATAAGGAACACATGTTTCCTCAAAATACAAAGAATAAAATGGCTGTGGTAATTTATACAGGTAAAAAACACAAATAAACAATATGCAAATAATCTTCATTTTATTGCTATCAAGATAAGTATTGAATGCATTTACTAATAATATGATATATGCCGGGAAAAAGGCAATTGCTAACCTAACTAACTCTGTCATTTCTTCAGAAAATATAGCCAAAAAAGCATTAAAAACTAAGCACATATTTAAAAGAGCATAATACCAATGCTCTTTATCTTTACGAATATATTTTTTTACATAAAAGAAATTAATAATAAAAAAATAATTAGTAAAGCTTGACAAAATTTTATATCCAGCAACACCATCATTAGTATATGAAGTATAAAATGCCAATTTCTCCCCAATATCACCACTAGCGAATGAAGCTAAAACTATAAAGTAATCTCTATAAAGATACCCCAAAGCAGCAAAAGACCAAAATATCATACTATAAATATAAAAAGAAATTTTAATCCTACCTGCCCAATAAAAAGGAATAAGTACTAAGCACTGAAAATGAACTGAAGAAGCAAGTAATACGACTATGAGGAATTTTTTTAGATTTTGGTCTCGTATATACTTATATGCCCAAAATAGGATACTAATTGCAAATCCTGCTCTAACAGCAAAGTAATTCGGACGAAGCACCATCAGAAAGGCATAAATAAGTAACGGTCTTTTAGGAGAAAACTCTTTTGAGAAAATGTAATATGTATATTGTATAAAGATTTGCAAGATAATATTATAAATATAAAACCTTGTACCAAATATTGATTTTACCAGAACATTTGCAAGTGCAAAACCTGGCTCTAATTTTTCTCCACCATTACCATAACGATCAAAAGACAAAAAATTATCCCATGACAAATGTTCAAATAGCATTCTGTATTGCTCCCAATCATTTCCTATTTCCCATCGGAGTCCTCCAAACAAAACAAAGAATAGCATTAAACATTTAATTACATTTAATTTCAGTTTTATATTTCTCGAAAATTCAAATGCTAAGCAAAAGAAAACAAGCAGATGTATTGCATAATATAGCTCCATAAGTATTTGAAGTTTTTTCTACATATTTAAATCACCGTATATTTTTATTAGTCTCTTCTAAAAATATCTCGTGTATAAACCTTTTTCTTTACATCATCCAGACAAGCATCGTAGCGGTTGGCAATGATGGCATGACTCTGTGCCTTGAAGGCTTCGAGATTGTTCTCTACTCTACTACCGAAAAAGGTGCTTCCCCCTTCCAAAGTTGGCTCATAGATGACTACCTCTGCACCCTTTGCCTTGATACGCTTCATGATGCCCTGAATAGCTGACTGGCGGAAGTTATCGCTGTTTGACTTCATGGTCAGGCGATAGACACCAATCACGCAGTTGTGCTCTTTGCTGGCATCATAGCTATTTGCATCGGCATAGCTGTAATAGCCTGCCTTCTGGAGTACGGCATCAGCGATATAGTCCTTACGGGTACGGTTGCTCTCTACGATTGCCTCAATCAGGTTCTCTGGAACATCGGCATAGTTTGCCAAAAGCTGCTTGGTATCCTTTGGCAAGCAATAACCACCATAGCCGAAGCTTGGGTTGTTGTAATGAGTGCCGATACGAGGGTCGAGACCTACGCCATCGATGATAGCCTTGGTATCGAGTCCCTTTACCTCTGCGTATGTATCCAACTCATTGAAGTAGCTTACTCGGAGTGCCAGATAAGTATTGGCGAAGAGCTTGACTGCCTCGGCTTCCTTCATACCCATGAAGAGGGTATCGATGTTTTCCTTGATGGCACCTTCCTGGAGCAAAGCGGCGAAGGTCTTGGCAGCTTCCTTCAACATCTCGACATTGGTTACAGACTTGATTACCACGTTCTCCTCAGCAAACTCTGGGCGCTCGATAATCTTTGGATAGCCTACGATAATGCGGCTTGGGTAAAGGTTATCATAGAGTGCCTTGCTCTCTCGAAGGAACTCTGGAGAGAAGAGGAGGTTGAACTTCTTCACGCCCTTCTTGGCATACTTCAAGTAGAGGCTGCGGGTGTAACCTACTGGGATGGTACTCTTAATGACCATCACTGCATCTGGGTTTACCTCAAGAACCAAGTCAATAACTTCTTCTACATGGGATGTATCGAAGTAGTTCTTCACTGGGTCGTAGTTGGTTGGTGCTGCAATCACTACGAAGTCTGCATCCTTATAGGCTGACTTGCCGTCAAGGGTCGCCACGAGGTTCAATGGCTTTTCAGCCAAATACTTTTCGATGTAATCGTCCTGGATTGGAGAAATCTTATTGTTGAGTTTCTCCACCTTCTCTGGGATTACATCTACTGCTGTTACATGATGGTGCTGAGACAACAGGGTTGCTATGCTCAGACCGACGTAGCCGGTACCGGCTACTGCTATCTTTAGTTCTTTGTTTTTTTTCATATTTATATATTATTTTACGCATTGAAGCAAATAAGAAACACTATTTCTTTTCATAATATCAATACCATTATTAATCACTTTCATCAACGACTCAACCCTATCATTACCTCTTCTTGCATTCCCCATAAACTTAAATTTCTTACCAAAGATTATAGAGAAAACAACACCATGATAAGAATCGGTGATAACCATATCACAACATCTTATATTGTTAAGCCATTGCTCTATTGAAACTATACCTGCATCGAGCAACCCATTGATAACGTATGGTAAGCCACATGAATTAAGTTCATTTTTAATTGAGTCATTCATATCTAAAACATAGCAAAAAATCTTTCCTGTTGTAACGTCACTTACATCTTTTCTTGCTTTTATTAATGTTAAATAGTCATCTGAAGAGAGCAAAAGGGTCGGATCTAATGTCCATTCAGCCTTTGGTTTTATCCAACCATTTTCTTGAAACATTTTTAATGCAGACTCTTCTCTTACGGAAACCGCATCGAAACGACCATATAGCTTAACTAACTTTTTTGTCTGCTTAGCTGAATACTCATTTTTATTGATACCCATTGATACAGAATAAGCAATCTTCTTTATATTATCAGGTACGAATTTTAAGAAGAAGTTTTCACAACCAATGCTATGTGTCATACCTTCTCTCCAAACCTGATCAGAGCCAACAACTACCGCATCATAATTACCAATATTCAGCAGTTTTTTTATCCCAGAAACATTTCTTACCTCAAATGTGTGTGGAATATATTTTTCATAAAAAGCCAAAGCATTTGCATCTATGATTTTTCGAATATCCTTAATATGTTTTTCCAATAAAACATCCACATTTTTCTGCCCTAGCAAATACTTCTTGATAATTCGCTTTGGAATGCTATACGGATATTTGTACCAAGGCAACGAGTAGTTGCACTGTAGGTTGATATGCTCCACCTCATGCCCCATTCCTTGGAGCACTTTGATGAGCGCATATCGCTGTAGATTTCCTCCATAATTATTGTCGAATGGAAGATTCAATAATGCTATTTTCATCTAATTCTAAAATTTACCTATTAATATTTTCAGATATTTATGATTGAACAACCATATTGTGGCTCCACTCAATGCAGTAGCCAATATGAATGTTATGATATAAAAAGTAAAGCCTGATATTGTTCCATAAGGAGAGATGATGTTGGGAAGTACCTTAGCCGCTAATCGGAGATAAGCGAAATGAGACATATAGACCACCAGCGAGCCTTTTCCTAAATACTCCAATACCTTATTGGCATTTATCTTCCGAGCAATCCACAACATAGCAATAGAGCCAGTTGTGGCATAAAAAAGATACAATGGTATCTGATGATACTGAATGACAGTAGAGTGAGTGTAAGAAGGAGTACAAGCCTTTCCTATAATATGTGTACCGACAACGCATACAATATAGGTGATGGAGATTGGCGCCAGATATTTCAGCAACTTATCCTTATGATTTTTCAAGAACTCTCCTATCCAAATGAATATCATCATACAGAGTGCATTGCGATAATGCAGATGGTTATTGAAATGTGCAGCATCCATTGATACGCCATCGTAGATATGGTTTAGGACAAAGCCAAACAGCATAATTCCCAGTGCTAGGACACCACGATAATAATCGTTCTGGATATATCGACATAAGAACCAGTATAAGATTCTTGCCATGAACAAGGCTGTAAGAAACCAATAGCTCTCTTCCATAAAGAACCATACCTGGTCACCTAAGCCCGCTGTCTTTTGCCATAGTTGAGTTTCTCCCCAGAACAAAGCATCGAGTCCTTTCCCGATGAGGGCAAAGGCGATGTATGGAATAAGCAATGCCTTGAAGCTTCCCCATAGGAAGGGTCTAAAATCCTTTTTGAAATTTGAGGTATATCCGTTGGTCAAAAAGAAGGCTTGCATATAAAAGCCCCAGAACAACCATGAACTGCCCCCCCACAACTCTCGATAACGCTGCTATCAACGCCAGCCCAACTAACGAATGCAGGGATATGCTGCCAAATCACCATCAGGATAAGTAGCCCTTTGCATACGTCTACATAATGTAATCTTTCCTTCATCTATATCTATTATTTTTTATGAAATGAGCCCCCGACCACCTTCCTGCCACAAGCAGAAAAGTAGCTTAATAAATAGCCCGTGGCATTGGGTAGCCAAGGGGCTCAAAAAGTTATTGTTATTTGAGTTGTAACCTTTTGTAGGAACTTGCATGTTCCTTACCTAGTGCTACTATAAATTAAAATAAACATTGTAAATTAAAGAGACATTAGGTTTTATCCCCAAGAATCACTCGTATCAATATTCATTGTTCTATCTATGATATGTACATCACCTTCTGGATTTTTATATGAAGCCGTGAGAGTGGATGAGAAGGGATAACTCATATTCATCTCATAACCGTCACCACGGCGCATATCACCAGCAGAACCATACTGATGGCGGACATTGATTTGACCATGAACTCGCAATACAACTTCCTCATCATCCTGGTTTAGTGTTTCTATGGAAGTTAAAATATAAGACTCAACTTCATAATGAGTAGATAAAATATCTAAATCATTTTGAGTATTGATATAGAATTCTTCTATCATTTCTTCATCTATACTCTCGGCAACAGCATTTCTAACTTGTACCCTAACGACATCAATTGTTGATAAGAAAAGTTGAACCTGATCCAAGACATCCAATGCCATTTCTTTGATTTCTTGAGATTTTACATAAAACGTTTTGGGAGCAACATGGGTATATTTACTAAGAATATCTATACTGTCACGTAAATCTTTGTCACTTGAATCATGTTCAACATCTAATTGTCGCTTGACATATTCATCAGAGAGCCAACCTTGAATTGCATATTTAATTCTCTGACTTCTAGTAACTTTTTCTGGATGTAGCTTATCATTAGGCTTAAACCATGGAGCATTAATTACATCCTCATCAGGGGCAAGCCTTTCAAGTACAGTACGAATTAACTCACGCATAGAATATGCGAAATTATTCAAACGAAGCTGATTTTTTTCATCATCGACATTAGCTATAGCAGCCTTAAACAAGTCTTGTTCAAATCCAGAAGCTAAATGTCTCAAAATAGCATTTTCTAATTTTGCATCCATAACTCTTAAAATGTATATCACCAATACAGCGTCCCCACTATATTACAAGTAGTTACATCTATTTTTGAAAAATGTTATATTGTATCATGCTTACTGAGATTCGAGAGATTCGTGTTCAAAAATCAACC
>OLFY01002726.1_pt1 | contig 16576 bp, 12 predicted proteins | sample 1605611 | NCBI WGS metagenome assembly OLFY01 (sample SAMEA3888923, study PRJEB22519) | human gut metagenome | biome: human gut; feature: human-associated habitat; material: faeces | place: Denmark | collected 2011
GCCGCCGGCGATGGCGGCGGCGCTGCCGGGCGAGCTCGCCGCGCAGTACGGCATGACGGGCGCGGAGCTCGACGGCGCGATGGCGGCAGTCTCTCCCCTGCTGTTTCCGGCCGTGGCGGCGGGCGCAGCGCCCGGGCAGCTCGAGCGCCCAGCGCTCTGGGCGCAGGGCATCTCGGGCGACCTGCCGGTGTGGTGCGCGCAGGCGGAGCGCGGCGTGGTGCGGCAGTGGGCACTGCTGCGCGCGCTGGGCGTGGGGTGCGACCTTGCGCTGCGCAGCGGCGACGGCGGGGACTACCGGCAGCCGACGGCCGGAAAGGTGCGCGGGTGGCTCGCGGCGCTCGACCTCGCGCACACGCTCGGCGCGCCCGGCGGGGTGCACCTCGTGCCGGAGGAAGCCTTCCCCGCCGTGGCGGCGGCCGCGGCCATCCGCCCCGGCATGGCGCGCACGCGCTGCACGCTGCCGCTGCTGCCCCCGCCGGGCGACCGGCGGTATCTGTCCACGGGCAGCGACGTGCACTGGGACGACGACGGCACGGTGTCCTTCACCGGGCTGCCGCCGCGCGCGTGGAGCCAGGTGCTGACAAACGGGCGCTTCGGCTTTCTCGCCACGGACGCGGGCACGGGTCACATGTGGCACCGCAACGCGCACACCGGGCGCATCAACCGCTGGCTATGCGACCCGTGGGTGCTGCGCGGCACGGAGACGCTGCGCATGGCATCGCGCGCGGGCGCGGTGTCGCTCTTTGACGACGACGGGCGCTCGCGGGTGGAGTACGGCTTCGGCTGGGCGGCGTGGGAGCGCAGCGTGGACGGCATGTCCGTGCGCGTGACGGCGTTCGTGCCCGAGGACGCAGACGCGCGCGTGCTGCTCATCGAGTGCGCGGGGCGCGCGCGCATCACGTGGCACACTGACCTCGTCTGCGCCGGGCGCGACGCGGACGCCCCCGCCGTCGTGACGGCGTACGCCGACGGGCTGTTCACGGCAGAAAACGTGCGCGCGGACGCGCCCGAACTCTTTTGCGCGGCGGCGGGCATGCCGCTCACGGGCTGGACGTGCGACCGGTTTTCGTTCCTGCGCGGGCAGATGGACGCGCGCGCGGGTGCGGGGCTGAGCCCCTGCTTCGCGCTCGAGGGCGTGATCGACCGGCAGGGCGTGATCGTCTGCGGGTGCGACACGCGCGCGAATCTCCTGCGCCTGACGCAGCCGGACGAGGCCGCGCACGCCCTGCGCGCAACGCGCGAGCGGTGGCTGGGCGCGGTGTCGCGCCTGTGGATGACGACGCCGGACGCGGACATGAACCGCTATCTCGGCGGCTGGGCCGCGTACCAGACGCTGTGCTGCCGGCTGCTCGCGCGCACGAGCCTGTACCAGAACGGCGGCGCGTTCGGCTTCCGCGACCAGCTGCAGGACGCGGTGAACCTCCTGCTGCTCGACAGCGCGCCTGCGCGCGAGCAGATCGGCCGCGCGTGCGCGCACCAGTTCGCCGCCGGGGACGTGTGCCACTGGTGGCACGCGGGCACGGGACCCGAGCACGGCGTGCGCACGCGCATTTCGGACGACCTGCTGTGGCTGCCGTGGGCGGTGTGCGAGTACGTGGAAAAGACCGGCGACGCCGAGATCTTAAGCGCAGAATACCCCTTCCTCGCGGGCGAGGAGCTGGAGGAAAACGAGCACGACCGCTACCAGCCGCTCGAACCAGGCGCGGAGACCGGCACGGTGCTCGAGCACTGCCGCCGGGCGCTGATGCGCGTGCTCGCGCGCGGCGTGGGCGCGCACGGGCTGCTGCTGATCGGCACGGGCGACTGGAACGACGCCTTTGACCGCGTGGGCGCGCAGGGCCGGGGCGAGAGCGTGTGGCTGACGTGGTTTTTTGCCATCACGGCGCGGAAATTTGCCGCCCTCGTGGGCGGGCACGCGGCCGAACAGCTCGCGCTCGCCGCCGACCACTGCACGCGCGCGGCCGAGGGAGCGTGGGACGGCGCGTGGTACCGGCGCGGGTACTATGACGACGGGCGGCCGCTCGGCTCGGAAGCGTGCGGCGAGTGCCGCATCGACGCGATCGCGCAGGCGTTTGCCGCCCTCGACACGCACGCCGACCGCGGCCGCGTGCACACGGCGCTCACGAGCGCGGTGGAGCAGCTCTTTGACCGGGAGCACAACGTGGTGCGGCTGTTCGACCCGCCCATCACGCGGCGCACGCCCGAGACGGGCTACGTGCGCAGCTACGGCGCGGGCCTGCGCGAAAACGGCGGGCAGTACACCCACGGCGCGCTGTGGCTGGCCATGGCGCTGCTGCGCACGGGCCGCACGGCCGAGGGCGTAGAAATATTGCACGCCGTGCTGCCCGCGGCGCACGACCCCGCGCGCTACGAGGGCGAGCCGTACGTGCTCGCGGCCGACATTGCGGGCGGGGATAACGCGGGCGTCGCCGGCTGGACGTGGTACACGGGCGCGGCGGGGTGGTACCTGCGCATCGCGGCGGAAGATCTGCTGGGGCTGCACCTGCGCGGCGGCGTGCTCTACCCCGAGCCGCACCTGCCGGCCGGCTGGCCGGAGTGTACCGTGCGCTGGCGCGACGGAGCGGGTCTGCTGCACACCGTCCGCCTGCGGCCCGACGGCGTGACCGTGGACAATGCGCCCTACGACGGCGGCGGCATCGGCAAAAAGCGCCCGAAACCCTATTCCCAAGATAGGTAAGGCGTGATATAATAAAGTATTCAAAAAATATGGACACACCATAGGCGAAAGGAGCGTATCTTATGGAACGCATCCGCACGGAAATTCTCCCCGGCGTGTGGCTGACCGCCCTGCGCACGGACAAGTTCAAGACCGCGTGGCTGAGCGTGAACCTGCTGACGCAGCTGCGGCGCTCTACGGCGGCGTGCACGGCCGTGCTGCCGTATGTGCTGCGGCGCGGCAGCACGCGCCTGCCCGATCTGGAGACGATCGCGGCCGAGCTCGAAAGCCTCTACGGCGCGAGCATCACGCCGAGCGTGCGCAAGCTCGGCGAGATCCAGGCCGTGGGCTTCGAGGCCGAGTTTGCCGACGACGGCGCGGTGGGCGAGGAGATCTTCCCCCGGCTCGCGGCCGACGTGGCAGACCTCCTGCTGCACCCGAACACGCGCGGCGGCCTGCTGCGGCCGGATATCGTGGACAGCGAGCGTGAGAAGCTGCTCGAGCGCATCCGCGCCGGCATGAACAACAAGCGCGCCTACGCCATCGAGCGGCTGTACGCCCACATGTGCTGCTGCGAGGACTACGCCGTGCCCCGTCTCGGCGAAGAGGCGGACGCCGAGCGCATCCACTACCGCAAGCTCACGATGCGCTACCACGACGTGCTCTCGACGAGCCCCGTGGAGATCTTCTACTGCGGCTCGCTCGAGGGCGGGCGCGTCGCGCGCATCCTCACGGACGTGCTCTCGACGATGCCGCGCGGCGAGATCGACGAGGACATCGGCACGGACATCCGCATGAACGCGCTCGAAGCCGAGCCGCGCTATGTGACCGAGACGCTCCCGGTCGCGCAGGGGCAGCTCGCCGTGGGCTACCGTCTCGGCGCGTGCATGACCGAGCCGGACATCCCGGCGCTGTTCGTCTTTAACGCCCTCTACGGCGGCTGCGTCACGTCCAAGCTCTTTTTGAACGTGCGCGAGAAGCTCAGCCTGTGCTACTACGTCGGCTCGCGCCTGAGCACGCACAAGGGCCTGCTGACCGTGACGAGCGGCATCGACGTGAAAAACTACGAGCGCGCGCGCGCCGAGATCACGGCGCAGCTCGACGCCGTGCGCACCGGCGACTTTACGGACGGCGAGCTTCAGGCCGCCATCCGCAGCGTGGCCAGCGACCTGCGCGCCACGGCCGACGCGCCCGACGCGCTGGCGTGGTACTGGCTCAACCGCACGGTGCAGGGGCTGGACATCGACCCGGCCGAGATGGCCGCGCTCGTGGAAGAGGTCACGCGCACGGACGTGACGGACATCGCCGCCGGCGTCGTGTGCGACTGTGTGTATCTGCTCAAGGGAACGGAGGAGACTGCCGATGACGAATGAACGACCCGAAAACGTCTGGGCGGCGACGCTGCCGAACGGCCTGCGCGTGCGCGTGCTCTGCAAGCCCGACTTTCAGCGCAGCTACGCCGTGTTTGCCACCTGCTACGGCGGGGCGGACCGGCGCTTTCGCGTAAATGACACGTGGACGGACACGCCCGCCGGCGTGGCGCACTATCTCGAGCACAAGCTCTTTGACATGCCCGACGGGTCGGACGCGCTGCTGACGCTGAGCGAAAACGGCGCAGACCCGAACGCCTTCACGTCCACGAACATGACGGCCTACTATTTTTCCTGCACGGACCGGTTTGAGGATAACCTGCGCACGCTGCTGCGCTTTGTCTCGACGCCGTATTTCACCGACGCGAGCGTGGCCAAGGAGCAGGGCATCATTGGGCAGGAGATCCGCATGGGCGAGGACGACCCCGACCGCGCCGTGTGGCGCGACCTCATGCGCTGCCTGCTTGCGCGCGACGGGGCGCGCGACGCCGTGGCCGGAACGGTCGAGAGCATCGCGCAGATCACGCCCGAGACGCTCTATACCTGCCACCGCGCGTTTTACGCGCCGTCGAACATGGTGCTGTGCGCCGTGTGTCAGGAAGCGCCCGAGCGCGTGGCCGCCATCGCGGCGGAGATCCTGCCGCCGGACCTCTCTCCCGTCCCGGCCGCCGACCACGGCGCGCCGGAGGACATGACGCCGGCGCAGGCGCGCATGCGCGTGGAGCTCGCGGTGTCCGCGCCGCAGATGCTGCTGGGCGCGAAGTTCCGCCCGGCGGAAAAGGGCGAGGCCCGCCTGCGTCAGACGCTCACGGCGGAGCTCGCGCTGCAGGCCGCCTTCGGCGAGGCGACGGCGTTTTACAACGATCTTTACCGCGCGGGGCTGCTCGGTGACGACTTCGGCTGCAGCGCGGACTACTGCGGCCCGATCGCCATGGCCGTGCTCGGCGGCGAGAGCAAAGACCCCGACGCCGTGTGCGCGCGCGTGAGCGAGACCGTCGCGCAGATCGCGCGTGACGGCTTTGACGGCCCGGCCTTCGAGCGGGCGCGCCGCGCCGTGTACGGCGGCTGGCTGCGCGGGCTCGACCGGTTCGACGATGTGTGCATCGCCATGGCCGAGGGGCTCTTCGGCGGGTACGAGCACATGGACGCCTTCCCGCTGCTCGGCGAGATCACGGCGGCGGAGTGCGCCAAGTGGCTGACCGAAACGCTCGCGCCCGAGCGCCTGGCGCTCTCGGTCGTTGCCCCGAAGGGAGGCGAGGATGATGCCGACGATGATGCGTGACGCCGCCATCAGCTTTCCCCTGCTCGGCAACTGGAGCATCGACCCCAGCGCGTCGTTCACGCTCTTCGCCCGCACGTTTTACTGGTACGGCGTGATCATCGCCGTGGGCTTCATTCTGGCGATGCTCTACTGCGCGCGGCACTGCCGCCGCTGCGGCATCGAGCCGGACACGCTCTATGACTTTCTCATCTGGATGATCCCGCTGGCCATCATCGGCGCGCGGCTGTACTACGTCATCTTCCAGTGGAGCGACTACCGCGACCACCCCATCGACGCGCTCAAGATCTGGGAGGGCGGGCTCGCCATCTACGGCGGCGTGATCGCGGGGCTGCTGACCGGCATCGTCTGGTGCAGGAAAAAGAAGATCCCCTTCGGCGCGATGGCGGACGTGTGCGCGCCCGGCCTGCTCATCGGGCAGTGCATCGGCCGCTGGGGCAACTTCATCAACCGCGAAGCCTTCGGCCGCGAGACCACGGCCTTCTCCCGCATGGGGCTTACGCTCCCCGGCCGGGAGACCGTGTACGTACATCCGACGTTTCTCTACGAGAGCCTGTGGAACTTCGTGGGCTTTCTGCTGCTGCACTTCTGGTTTCGACGACACGAGCGGAAGTTTGACGGCGAGCTCATTTTGCTCTACGCCGTGTGGTACGGCATCGGCCGCGCGCTCATCGAGGGCCTGCGCACCGACAGCCTGTACATCACCGGCACGGGCATCCGCGTCAGCCAGCTGCTGGCCGGGGTGTCGGCGGCCGCCGCTGCCGTCGTGCTCGCGCTGTTTTACACCGGCAAGCTCCGGCACGCACCGCGCTATGTCGACCGCGGCGCGGGCGGGCAGCCGGACGCATAAACCATTTGCAGTTTCATATTTCAAGGAGGTTTTTTCCCATGAAAGATTATCATGATATGCTCAACAGCCTGAAGAACAAGGTCGTCGACGCGGCCGGCAAGGCCGGTGAGACCGTGACCAATGCCGCCAACAAGGTCGTCAGCGACGAGATGCGCGACAAGGTCGCCGGCGCTGCCCACGCCGTGGGCGACCGTGCCAAGTACGCCTCGCGCATGACGCGCATGACCGTGGACTGCAACGCCGAGCTCGAGCGCGTCAAGCGCACGTACACCGAGATCGGCCGCCTGTACTACGAAAACTACCGCGACACGGCCGACGCCTTCCTCGCCGAGCTCTGCCAGCAGGTGACGGACGCAAACGCCCGCGTCGCCGAGCTGGAGGCGCAGATGGACGAGCTGCGCGCCGCCGCTAAGGAGTACCGCCCCGCGCCGGATCTGCACACCGTCGACGCCGAGGTCGTCGAGCCGGAGGACATCGAGGTCGAAGTGACCGAGGAGCCCGCGCCGGAGGAATAAGCGTGGGCAAACGAGCCCCGCTGCGCCGGGCGCTCGTTGGAGGGGCTGCGGCCCGCTGATAATAGCAAACCCCGCCCCCGCTTCCGAACCGGAAGCGGGGGCGGGGTTTTGCTGTCATTTTTATTTGTCATAGTAGCCCATGAGGATCTTTGCGACCTGGGCGCGGGTGGCATAGCCGCGCGGCGCGAGCTGCGGGCCGGACGGCGTGCCGACGCCGCCGATCAGCCCCTGCTCGACCGCCCAGATGAGCGCGGCGTAGGCATAGCCCGCGACCTGGCCCGCGTCCGGGAAGGCCGCGAGCGCAGTGCCGATCATGGCCGGGCGGCCGGCCTGCGCGTAGAGGATGACCGTGAAGTCCTGCCGCGTGATGGCGGCGTCGGGGGTAAACGTCGTGGGCGACGTACCGGACACGAGCCCCGTCCGATACGCCCAGTGCACCGCGTCATAATACCACGCGCCGGGCGCCACATCCGTGAACGGCAGCGTGCCGGTGGTTTTCGGGCTGCCCGCCGCCGCCCAGAGCAGCTGCACGACCTGCGCGCGGGTGGCAAGCGCCTGCGGCGCGACGGTGACGGGCGTCATGCCGTGTATCAGTCCCGCCGCGATGCAGTAGTCCAGCCCGGCGTGCGACCAGGCGTCCGCGTCCGGCATGTCCGCAAAGCGCCGCCCCGGACACAGCCGGTCGTGAAAGCACTGCGTGAGCACCGGAAACCCGTTGCCGTACTGATCGTCGCGGCCGGGCGCGCCGAGATCCTCGGCATAGTCGCAGAGCGTCCGGCGCACGCGCGCGGCCGTAGCGCCCGGCTGCGCGAGCTGCACGCAGGCCGCCGCCGCCGCGACATGGGGCGCAGCAAACGATGTGCCGCTGCGCACCGTCATGCCGCCGGAGAGCGCCGCGACCGCGACGCCCGTGCCCGGCGCGCACAGATCGACCGACGCGCCGGAGGCCGAATAGGTATCGTCAAACGTCCGGCTGCGGTCCACGGCCGAGACCGTGAGCACCTGCGCCTGATTGGCGGGATAGACATCGTCCGCGTTCGCGGTGGGGTTGCTCCGGCTGAGGTTGCCCGCCGCCGCGACGACGACGACGCCCGCGGCATACGCCTGCGCGAGGACACTATTTAAAAAGGAGTAGCCCTTTTCGATGGCGTTCGGCCAGCCGATGCTCATGTTGACGACGGTCGCGCCGTTTTCCAGCGCGTACTCGAGCGCCGTGAGCACGCGCGACGGCTTCGAGAGGTTGTCGTCGCCGTACACACGCAGGACCATCACGTCCACCTCGTCGGGCGTGAGGTCGGCGACGAGCCCGGCCGTGGCCGTGCCGTGGCCGTTGACGTCCGTCACGTCGGCCGTGTTGTCGGCAAAGTCATAGCTGCGGGCCGACACGCGCCCCGCGAGCAGCGGGTGCGAGACCTCCGCGCCCGTGTCGATGACGGCGACCGTCGCGCGGCGGCCGGCCGGCAGGAGCACGTCCGCCTGATGGCGCAGCGTCGTGAGGCCCATTTCGTGCCCGCCCCAGGAGCGGCTGGCCGTCTCGTCCCAGAGGCCGGCGAGCGTGTCGTCCGCCGTGACCGGCTCGTCGAGAAAGCAGTCCGTCACATCGGGATCGGAGCGCAGGCGCGCGAGCGCACGCTGCGCCGCCGCCGCGTCGGAAAATTCGAGCACGTACTCCTGCCACGCCGCCAGATGCAGCACGCGGTCCGCGCCGTACCCGTCCGCGAGCGCGGGCGCGAAGGCGACCACGCGCGTGGGCTCGGCCGCGGCGGCGCGGGCTCGGAACAGACTGCGCGCCGGCACCGGCTCGGCCATCGCCTGCGCCAGCTCCAGCGCGCTCGACACCTCCACCGGCGTCTGTGCGGCGGCGGCCGGCAGCGCCAGCGACACCGCGAGCGCCAGCGCGAGCAGCAGGGTCAAAAGTCGTTTTTTCATCGCGCGCCTCCTCAGGTCGTGATCGGCACGAACCACAGGTCACGGTCCACGCTGCCGGAGATGCCCGGCACCGTGCCGTCGTAGCTGTACTGCCAGAAATCGTGCGCGTAGTAAAAATCGTCCGCCGTGCCCGGCGCGCTCACCCAGAAGGCGTAGTCTTTGAGCTGGGCAAAGTCGTAGTCATAGTACCCCTGCCAGCGGTTGCCGTAGACGGCGGCGTCGTAGCCCGCGGCCGTGACCGTCTCGCAGAACGCGGCGGCGCAGGCCGTGACGTCCTCGCCGGTCATCTCCGCCGTGCGCACCGTGTCGCCGGCGGCGACGGTGCTCTGGTCAATGTTCTCCCAGTCGAACACGAGCGGCATGTCGATCTTGTAATCGCGCGCCGCGTCCACGAGCCACTGCGCCTCCTCGGCCGCCTCCTCGGGCGTGACCGCCTGCGAGAAGAAGTACAGCCCCACGCGCAGCCCCGCCGCGCACGCCCCGGCCACGTTCTGGCGGAAGCGGTCGTCTTCGACGATGCCGCCCTTGCCGTAGCCCCGGTAGCCCGCGCGGATGACCGCGAAGGCGATGCCGGAATCCGCGACGGCCTGCCAGTCGATGTCCTGCTGGAACGTGGACACGTCGATGCCCTGCAGCACGCGGTAGGCCGTGCCGGTGTAGGTCACGCTGCCGTCCGCCCCGGCGGAAAAATCGGCCGCCGGAATGTCGAACCTGTCCACGCCTCTGGCCGGGGTGATCCACGCCGTGCCGGCGCCGGTGTTCACCTCGACCTGGCCGATGTGCAGCTCGCGCACGGAGCAGCCCGCGAGCGCGAACGTCATCGCCGCGGCCAGCAGCACGGCCAGCGCGCGGCGGAATGGAAAATCGAGTTTTTTATGTAAGCGTTTCATGCCGTCAGTATACCACACCTGCCGCCGGAACGCAAACCGGGCCCGCCCGACGGCCGGCGCGGTCAGCTGCGGTCATAATAATGCGCGAGATAGCTCGCCGTGCACAGAGTCTCGCCCGCCATCTGCTCCAGGCGCGCGATGCGCGCCTCCAGATCGCGCCGGGCGCGGCCGGCACGCGGCATGGCCGCCAGCTCCAGACGCAAGGTGGCCGCGCGCGCACGCAGCGCGTTGCCCGTGGCGCGGTACTGCGCCGCCAATTCGATCAGTTGCATGTTCTCCCTCCAAAAACATTGAATTTTCCGAAAATTTTTGTTGACAAACATAGTCCGTTTTGCTATGATACATAGGCCGGTGTTGTGCTGGTATAGCTCAGTTGGTAGAGCAGCTGATTTGTAATCAGCAGGTCGGGGGTTCGAGTCCGTCTACCAGCTCCACCTTCTGACAAAATTGCATATGGGGGAATTCCCGAGTGGCCAAAGGGGACAGACTGTAAATCTGCTGGCAATGCCTTCGATGGTTCGAATCCATCTTCCCCCACCAAAAATACCAATTACCCTTTTGGGGTGATTGGTATTTTTCTTTGCGCGGAAGATGGAGTCGAAGTTTATCCCCGTCAGGGGAAATCCATCTTCCCCCACCAAAAATACCGATTGTCCTTCTGGACGGTCGGTATTTTTCTTTTCCGGGAAGATGCACAAACGCTCGGCAAATGCACTGAGCTGAGATCGCCTCCGTCAACACCGCGAAGAAAAACCGCACATGATCCGCCCGCCCACACCGTGGGCGGGTTTTTGCTGCTCCGCCCCCCTCACGCTCCCGGTGCGCTCAGGCGCGCGGCCAGCTCCCGCCGCGACAGGCCGCCCACGAGCGTGTCAAAGCAATCGGCGCACACCGTCAGCCCGCCGTGCGCGCACGGCCACAGGTACGCATCTTCCCACGCCGGCAGCGGCGCAAAACACACCTCGCATCGCCGCATCCGCATTCCTCCCTTCCGACTGCAAAATTATTATGCATTTGGATAACTTTCGCTCTTAGTTTATACTCGTCAGAATAATTTGTCAAGTGCTTTTTTTGCACCTGCATAAAAATGGCGGTCGCAAATTGCCAGCTATTACACGGGAGTGTTGTTTTTTTGACGAAAACAGTGCAATTTAAAGCGTCCTTTCTGACTTTTTGCACAAAAAAAATGAGAAATTATATGGAAAACGGATATTGCAATCCCTCTCCGTTTGCGTTACCATGATAAAGGAAATTGGCCGCTCAGGCCGTTTTTGAGAGCAACGTGAATAACAAGAAAGAGGTAAGAAAATGATCAACAATGCATATCTGAACCGCGTTTTCGCCGACCTTCAGAAGAACCACCCCAACGAGCCCGAGTTCCTGCAGGCCGTTGACGAAGTCTTTGAGAGCCTCCAGTACGTCGTCGACAAGCACCCCGAGTGGGAAGAAGCCGGCCTCATGGAGCGCTTCGTTGAGCCCGAGCGCATCATCATCTTCCGCGTTCCCTGGGTGGACGACAACGGCAAGGTCCAGGTCAACCGCGGCTACCGTGTGCAGTTCAACTCCGCGATCGGCCCCTACAAGGGCGGTCTGCGCTTCCATCCCTCGGTCAACCTGTCCGTCGTCAAGTTCCTTGGCTTCGAGCAGATCCTGAAGAACTCCCTGACCACCCTGCCCATGGGCGGCGGCAAGGGCGGCTCCGACTTTGACCCCCACGGCAAGTCCGACGGTGAGGTCATGCGTTTCTGCCAGAGCTTCATGACCGAGCTCTACCGCCACATCGGCCAGTTCACCGACACCCCGGCCGGCGACATCGGCGTCGGCGCGCGCGAGGTCGGCTATATGTACGGCCAGTACAAGAAGATCGTCGACCGCTTTGAGGGCGGCGTCATCACCGGCAAGGGCCTGACCTACGGCGGCTCTCTCGCCCGCACCGAGGCCACCGGCTACGGCATCTGCTACTTCTCCGCCGAAGTGCTCAAGCACCTGAGAAACGACAGCTTCGAGGGCAAGAAGGTCATCGTGTCCGGCTCCGGCAACGTGGCGCAGTACTGCGCGCAGAAGTGCACCGAGCTCGGCGGCAAGGTCATCGCCATGAGCGACTCCAAGGGCTACGTCTACGATCCCAACGGCATCAACCTCGACGTGCTGTTTGACATCAAGCAGAAGCGCCGCGCCCGCATCAGCGTCTACGCTGACGAAGTGCCCGGCAGCGAGTACCACGAGGGCTGCAAGAACATCTGGACCGTGCCGTGCGACATCGCCATGCCGTGCGCGTCCCAGAACGAGATGGATCTCGAGGGCGCGAAGGCCGTCATCAAAAACGGCGCTATGGCCGTGTTCGAAGGCGCGAACATGCCGCTGACCCCCGAGGCCATCAACGCGGTCATCGAGGCCGGCCTGCTCTACACGCCGGGCAAGGCTTCCAACGCCGGCGGCGTTGCCACCTCCGGTCTGGAAATGAGCCAGAACTCCCTGCGCATGAGCTGGAGCTTCGAGGAAGTCGACGAGAAGCTGCACGGCATCATGAAGAGCATCTTTAAGGCCTGCTACGACGCCTCCGTCGAGTGCGGCCAGCCGGGCAACATGATGCTCGGCGCCAACGTTGCCGGCTTCCTGAAGGTCGCCAACGCCATGATGGCTCAGGGCATTGTGTGATCGCTGATCCATCACCCATACAGAGCGAAGATCCCCGAAACGTTCGTTTCGGGGATCTTTTTTGCGGGTTTGTTATGTAGAGAGGCGGGTACAGCGTTGCCTGCGCTGCGCACCCAAGCCTTGCCCTCGGGAAAAAGGTGCTGAGCGCAGCGAGGCGGACGCCGTGTTTCCTGACGTCACACACCTTGGCGATTCCGCTTCTGTGCCGCTCGACCAGCATCATGGCAGAAAAGCCGCGGTTTCCTCCAACGCCGCCGGTGGTGCACCGTGCGTTCGTCCCGCACCTCATAGGCTCCCTTGTGCAAAGGGAGCTGGCAGCCGTCAGGCTGACTGAGGGATTGATCCGCTCAGCCCTGCGCCGCGTCCGGCGGCGTGCGCGGCAGGACGAACTCGGCCGAGAAATCATCGCCCGTACGGTGGGTGAAAAACTGCCCGCCGAGCAGCTGCAGGATCGCCTCGCACGTGCGCAGGCCGATGTGGTTGCTCTCGACGCGCGCAAGCTCGCGGCGCGCGCGGTTGGCAAAGCAGACGTGCAGCCGCTCGCCCTCGCACTCGGCCAGAATGGTCAGGCGCGCGGCGGGGTCGGCGTACTTTTCGATGTTCGACAGGAGGTTATCCGTCACGCGCTTGAGCATCTGCACGTCGGTCGTGACGGTGCAGGGCGTGGTCAGCAGCAGGAGGTTGACGTCAAAGCCCCGGCTGCGCAGCTCGGCCGCGCACTCGCCGAGCAGCTGCGCGCAGAGGATCTGCGCGTCGTAGGGCTCGGGGTGCGTCTCCTGTTCGCCGCGGCTGAAGACGAGAAAATACCGGAACATCTCCCCCGTCAGGTCCTTGAGCTGATAGGCCTTGTCGCGGCTGGCGAGCACGTAGCTGCGCAGGTCCTCCGGCAGGCGGTCCTGGCTCATCTCGAGCAGGTCGAGATAGCCGATGAGCGACGTGAGGGGGTTGCGGATGTCGTGCGACATGGCAGTGATGAGGTCGCTGTTGGCCTGCCAGGCGGTCTGCTCGTCGCGCGTGCACTCCAGGATCGTGTCGCGCATGGTGTTGACGCTCGCCGCCAGCCGCGCGATCTCGTCCGTACCCGTGACGGGGATGGTCCGGTTGAGCGCGCCCGCCGCGCCGACGGCCTCCGACAGGCGCGTGACGCGCCGCGTGAGCCGCCGCGTGAAGCCGAAGGCGATGAACGAATAGATCACGAAGCCCAGCACGAGCGCGCCGAAGCGCACATAGCTGTAGAGCCACGCCTCGGAATAGTCGCACACGGCGACGCGGTACTCCCCGTCGGCAAACTGCAGGGTGAAGAAGCTGTAGCCCAAGTCGGCAATGTCGCTCTGGGTCGTGTCGTCGAGCAGCTCGCTCGTGCCCCACGAGCCGGCCTCGTACGGGTCGCCCTCCGCCTGATAGACGATGACGTTGGCTTTTTTCTCACCGCGCGACCACTGCTCGATGGCCAGCGTGTCGCGCGAGGACACGCCGCGCGCGCTGACGTATTCCTGCAGGCTGCGCGCGTGCTCCAGATTGCGCGCGGCGATGGCGTCATCGCTCAGGTACCAGCGGTCGATCGCCGCGGTGCCGAGCGCGTCTATGCCGAAATAGCACGCCACGCCCACGGCCAGCGCCGCGAGGAGCACGAAGATCATGCGCGCATTGATCGATGAGCGCCACTTTTTAATCAATCTGATACCCCTTTCCCCAGACCGTGCGGATGAGCGTCGGGTTGGCGGGGTCATCCTCGAGCTTCTTGCGCAGCTTGAGGATGTGCACCATGACGGTGTTGGCAGAGCTGGGCAGGAACTTCTCGTGCCAGACGTCCTCGTACAGCTTGCGCGCGGACACGGCTGCGCCGCGGTTGGCGATCAGGTACTGCAGCAGCTCAAACTCCGTCTTGGTCATCTCGACGGAGCGGCCGTTTTTGCACACGGTGCCCTTGTCGCGGTTGATCTCGAGCGCGTCGATGACCGTCGGCGCGTCGCCCTTGCCGTGGTAGACGCGGTAGCGGCGGATGAGCGAGTCAACCCGCAGGAACAGCTCGTGGTTGGAAAAGGGCTTGATGAGATAGTCGTCGCCGCCGCTGCCGTAGGCGTCGCTCATGTCGGCGGGCTGGGCCTTCGCCGTCAGAAACAGGATCGGCACGACGCTGTGCCGCCGGATCTCCGCGCAGGCGGACACGCCGTCCATGCCGGGCATCATGATGTCGAGAATGATGAGGTCATAGTCCGGCTGCGCGCGCACGAGCTCCACGGCGCGCAGGCCGTTTTCGGCCTCGTCAACCTCGTAGCCGCGCGACGAGAGCAGAATGTGTAAAATATTGCGGATGTCCGGCTCGTCGTCCACGACGAGGATGCGGACAGGGGTCTCGGGGTTTTCCATGGTATCACCTCTGGGGTCTATCCTAACACATTCGCGGCGTGCGCGGACAGAGGAAACTGCCAGCTTTAAGAAAAATTAAGTGAAAACCCGCCGGGGGATCCCCGGCGGGTCGATTCTGCATTCAGAGCAGGTGGGCCACGTTGCGCCCGAAGCGCGCCAGAACGGCCGCGATCTCGGCGCGCGTCGCGCTCTCGCCCGGCCGCAGCCACACCCGGCCGCCGGTATCCTGCGTGCCGCCAAACAGGCCGAGCGCCACCGCGTCGGCCATGCCGGCGCGCGCCCAGCCGGAGACGCTGCCGCCGTCGGCAAACGCGGACAGATCGGCAGGCGCGTCGCTGCCCGCAAAGCCGGGCAGGCGCGCAGCGTAGCGCATGAGCAAAACGGCCGCCTGCTCGCGCGTGACGGGCCGGCTCGGCGAAAACGTGGTGGGCGACGTGCCGTCCACGACGCCGGTCTCATATGCCCAGGCGACCGCGGCCTGATACCAGTCCGACGTGAGGTCGGTAAACGGCGTGGTCACGCCGGTCATGTCGGGATCGCCCGCGAGATGATACAGCACCTGCACGAGCTGCGCGCGCGTCGTCACGCCGCCGGGCAGGAACGTGTGCGTGTCCGTGCCGGACATGAGCCCGCGCGCCACGCAGTACTGGATGCCGTCGTACGACCACGCATTGCGGTCGATGTCATGAAACTGCTCGTACGCCGCGATCTCGGGCGGGATCGCCTCCGCCTGCGTCCGGCCGCAGCGGCGGCAGGTGACGCGCCGCTCGCCCATGCGCACGCCGCTCGGGGCGCGCACGATCACGCCGTCGTCCCAGTCGTGGCCGAGCGCCGGGATCGTCTCGGACAGCGTTTTGCCGCAGCCGGGGTCGAGGCAGGTGCGCGTGCGCAGGCCGTCGTCCGTGCAGGTCGGCGCGCGGACGACCGTCCACGCCTCCGGGTACGTGTGCGCGGGCGCGGACAGGTGCACGGCGGCGGCCGTCAGGCGTGCGTTGTTCGCGCCGACGGCAACGGCGTCCCACTGCGCGCGCGTGCCGGTGAAGTACACGTCCGCGAGCGCGTCGCACCCGGCAAACGCCCCGTCGCCCACCGCCGTGACCGCGCCCTGCAGCGTCACGCGCCGCAGCCCCGTGCAGCCGCGCAGCAGGCCGCGCGGCACCTCGGTCATCGCGGCCGGGAGCACGATGTTTTGCAGCGCGGTGCAGTTTTCGCACAGGCGCGGCTCTACCCACGCCACATCGTCCGGCAGCGGCAGCTCCGTGAGCGCCGTGCAGCCGGAAAACAGCCCGCTGCCGAGCAGCGTCATGCCGTCGGGCAGGTCGATGCGCCGCAGCGCCGTGCAGGCGGCGAAGGCATACGCGCCGAGGCTGCGCACGCCGGGCGCGAGCGTGACGGCCGTCAGGCCGGTGCAGGCGGAAAACGCGCCCGTGCCGATCTCCGCGACCGTGCCGGGCACGGCCAGCTCCGCGAGCGCCGTGCAGCCGGCGAACGCCTGACTCATCACGCACGTGACCGCGCCGAACCCGTCCACGCGCCGCAGCTGCGTGCAGCCGGCGAACGCGCTGCGGCCGATGCGCGTGACCTGACCCGTGAACGTCACGGTGACGATGTCGGTGCGGCCGGCGAACGCGCCGTCGGGCAGGTCGCCCGTGCCGCTGACGGTCAGCCCGCCGTCGGCGTCGAGCGTCCAGCGGACGGTGTCAAACGTGCCGCTGTCCCCGGCGGCCAGCGCCGCGGCGGGCAGCAGCCCCAGCGCCAGGCACAGCACGAGCAGCAGCGTGCAGATCCGTTTTTTCATAAGCTTCCCTCCCCGGGCGGCCGCGGCCGCCCGATGCTGCCTCCACTATACAGGATGTGCGCGCGGAAAACAAGCACCCACTCGAGACTGTCGGAAAACCAGAATGGTTTTCCGACAAAGGACTTGCAGTCTGCTGCGCGCAGAATTTGTGTGCCTGCGGCGCACAAATTCCACACTGGCAGCCTGAGAAGTATTTTCTCTCACGCACATGTCGCGAGAGAAAATGATTGCAATGCTTTG
>OLFY01002759.1_pt1 | contig 16399 bp, 9 predicted proteins | sample 1605611 | NCBI WGS metagenome assembly OLFY01 (sample SAMEA3888923, study PRJEB22519) | human gut metagenome | biome: human gut; feature: human-associated habitat; material: faeces | place: Denmark | collected 2011
GTCACCACGCCCGTGCCCATCACGTTCGCGACCGAGCTGTCCGAGCTCGTCCACGTGACCTTCCGGTCCGTCGCGTTCTCCGGCAGGACCGTGGCGGTCAGCTGCGCGGACGCGCCCGCCTTCAGGCTCAGCTTGCCATTGGACACGCCATCACCCGAAATCGACACGGAGGACACCGGAACCGGGGTCTCGCACTTGATCGCGGTCAGAGCGGTGGACGAGCCGTCCCAGCTGACGGTACCGCCAGCGTAGTCGAGGCCCGGCTGGCGGGAACCCGGGAACTGCTGGCTGCCGCCGTCGTTGAAGATCACCTTCGCGTCCTTGGCGAGGTTGTCCGGAACAACGTACTTGTAACCGGTCTGATCGCAGTTGTCGGCTACTTCCATCTTCTCGCCCGGCCATGCGGCGTTGTTCACCGCGGTCGCGCCGTCGCCGGTGTACACGTAGGCGTACATCTGGCTCCAACCCGCAGGCTTGGTGGCGTAGATGGTGTTCGCAGCAACCGGCGGCTGCTTCTTGATGCCGGTCACCGTAACGGTGATCGAAGCGGTGGCCTTACCGGACTTCGCGGTGATCGTGGCCTTGCCGGCCTTCACCGGGGTAACCACACCCTTTGAGTTGACGGTCGCGACCGCCGTGTTGGAGGAGCTCCACGAAACGGAGTTGCCTGCCGGGTCGGTGGTGGCGGTCAGCTGCTTGGTGGTGGCGCCGTCGGTGATGTCGGTGGTGTAATCACCCTGGTTGATCTTCACGGACTTGGTTTCGACCGGAGGCTCTTCGCCGCCGATGTTGGCCATCTTCACGCTGAACATGTCGTCATCGGACTTCTCGAAGGAGTTATTCACCTGAGAACCGGTGTCCGGCAGGTCAGCATTGTCGTTCATTGCCAGATCGTACGGCAGGGAATCCATGGCGGACAGACCGAAGGTGGCTGCCAGTTCGATGCCGATGCCGCTCGAGGCAATGCGGTCAGCGGTGGTGCCGATCTCTTCCAGCGGGATGGCGATCTCGTAGTGATCATCCATCTGAGCGGAATTGTGGCCCTTCTCGTTGAAGTTGACCCACTTGGCCTTGTTCTGGTTCTCGGCCTTCATATCGCCGATGACTCGGCCGTTGCTCTCACCCCAGCCACCGTCGATGCCGATGACATCCTTGCTTAGAATGCCATTGCCATAGCCGAACTTGATGTTCGACTTCTTGGTGTTGGTGGCGGCGTTAGCAGCCGGACCATACGCAGCCTTGGAGTTCAGACCGCTCTCGTCGCCCTTGTAAATCCACGGCCCGTTGGAACCGTTGGTGGAAATGGTCACCACGTTATTGAGCTTCTGCTCGCCACCCCAAGTGATGTTGGATGCCCACAGGGAACCGCCGGTCTGCAGACCGCCGTTGTTGCCGATGCAGGTGCTGTCATCCTTGGTGTCGATGGCGATGTGGAACGGCAGGTTCTGGGTCTGCCACAGGTGGCCTTGGCTCAGGGGGTAGTCGTCGCCAGTGTCGACGACATCCTGCACGTTAGTCATTTCCCACATGAGGTACAGGTTGTCGTCATCGTAGGCGCCATACAACGCATACAGATCGATCGGAACCTCATACATGGAATTCGGGCGGTACACGCGCGGGTCGTCGTTGGCGGCGCCCTGCGCGATCAGCATGGAGCTGTCCCAGTCAGCGATGCTCGCATCCTTCCCGGCGTTGAAGTTGATGGTCTTCTTGACGCCCATGCCCACCTTGTTGGTACTGTACTGCGCGGCAAGGTTCTGCTTCGGGACCTCCACCTTCTTCACGGTCACGGAAGCGCTCAGCGCCTGACCCTTCTTAACCTTCTTGCCATCCTTGGCGGCGGTGCCGGTCACCTTGACGGTAGCGGTCTCGCCGATGGAAAGAGTTTTACCAACGGAAATGACCTTTCCGTCAGTGAAGGAGCCGCTCTCGCCCTCGGTGGTGGTGTACTTCAGATTGTCGGCATCCTGCGCGCGCAACGTGACCTTGACATTGTCGGAGGAGAATTCCTTGGAAGCCGCTTCCACGGACACGTTCGGATCGGATTCGCCCTTCACGTAGAAGACGCTGACCGCGCCGCCCTTGGCGGTACCGGAAACGATCTTATGGTTGGAGACCACAAGCTGGCCGCCATTGACCTCATCCGGGTAGGTGCCATCGTCAAGTGTGGTTTCCATGCCGGAAAGGCTCTTGTCGCCACCCATGTTGGCAATGACCACACCATCGTTCTGAATGCCATCAGACGTGGAGCGCTCAATCATCAGGCAGGACTTGTCGCCGCAGTTCTGCAGGTTCTCGCCCTTGCCATCCATGGCGTTACGGAAGTGGTTGACTGCCGCGACGGACTTGTTCTTCCACATGTCGTCACCGGCGTCACCCAGCTGGGACTGCTCGGCGAACTGCGGGTTGGTGCCGCCAGAGCCCTTCGGACGGTTGAAGTACAGCGGAGCGCCGGCCCTACGGGAACCAACGACCGCCCAGCCCATCATGATCTGATAGTCGGTGAGGCCGGTGGATTCCTTGTCGCCGTTGGCGTAGTTATCGTGGGACTCAACCCAGGTGACCAGCTGGTCTTCGCTTGCGCCGCCGGTATCGATGTTCTTCACCATCTTGACGTCAAGGTTGTTCGAGCCGACAGCGGCGCGAATGGTCTTGCCGTAGTTGGAAGCGGTGTTGCCGCCGCCATCGGAGGAATTGTCGCGGAACATGTTGGCGTATGCCTTGTAGTCAAGGCCGGAATCGCCCTGCAGCACCTCGCCGTACTGGAACTGGGAGCCGTTCTTCAGAATGGTGTTCCAGTAGTTCGACTGCTTATTGTCGAAGACTTCGGTCGGCAGCTCGACGTGCTTTGCCGCATCGTAGCGGAAGCCGTCAACGCCGTCCGCCACAGCGGTCTTCAGGAACTTCTGCATACGATCGGCAACAGCCTGGTTCTGCGTATTCAGATCCCACAGGCCAAGCAGGTGGCACTGCGTCACCTTGTAACGGTTGGAATAATCGTTGATTTCACCGTTGGGGCCGTCGCAGCCGGTACGCTTGTGGAAGTACTCCTTGTTCTGCCAATCGGGGTCGATGGCGTTCCAATCGGAGGTGAAGTGGTTGGCGACCACATCCACGATCACACGCACACCATACTTATGGGCGGTGGCGGTCATTTCCTTCAGGTCAGCCTCGGTGCCGACCACGAAGTTGCCGATGGAGGTGTTCGCCGGCTGGTACACGTAGTACCAGTTCTCGGTGAACTTCTTGCCGTTGGCGGCGACTTCCTTGATCTTGCTCATAGGCTCGGTCTGCACGGAAGTGTAGCCCGCCGCGGCGATCTCAGGCATGTGCTGCGTGATGGTCTTGAACGACCACATCCATGCGTGCAGGATGGCGCCGTTCTTCATGTGCTTGGTCAGACCGTACTGGTTACGGGCCGCTTCGAAAGAAGAATTTCCGATGGTGTCCTGGTAGCTGTCACGATCGGCGGCAAGTGCGGTGGATGCCACACCCATACCGCCGAACAGCGTGGCGACCGCCACCGTTCCCGCCGCTACTTTCTTCCAGGTTTTGGCCGCACGAGCCTTGCGGGCCGCGCGCCTACGCTCTGCACGGGTCATCAACTCCGGTTGATCGTCGTGCGGAGGCTCTTTTCTGGTGAGTGCGTTCGCCATACCCGCGAACGTATGAGTGCTGAGTCGCACCTTACCCTCCCTGCTTCCTTGCATCTAACTTTGACAACGTTTGCCACTAGCAGACGTTGCGTCAAAAATACCACATTTTTCCTTTGAAAAATGAATGATTTTTATTGAAAAATGGCGGTTAAAACGCAATTGTTTTCTGCTCTGTTGCAAACGCTGTCAGCAACAGATACACTCATACCAGCACCCCGTAGCACCCACTATCGTTGCAAATTCACATATGCAAACGTTTCAGAAAATTTTCCAACCAATACCACCTTGCGACGCAAAGCACCCTCGCCCCATCCCACGCCACCGACAGCCCACCCCCAACAATCCTGAAATTAATCTTTCAAGAGATGCTCAAAAAGGGCTTCTTTACCTCTTATGGCATGCAACATGCCAATCAAATCAAAATATCAATAATAAAAAATGGGTGAATATCACAAACACGCTCGGACTCAAAAAAATAGAGTAGGGCCAAGCTATGGTGAATCAATCCATGGACCTAAAAGAATTATCAGGCAACGATTTGGGAGCGGATGGGGGCGGGGGTTACCGTACGGTGCTTGCGCATGCTTTTCAGGATTTTACGGATCGCACCGTTCGTCTGTTCGGCGGCGACGCAGAACATGCTGAATTCGCGGCCATGCGGGTCGGCGATGTCCTTCGGCTGGGGAATCATCGGACGAATCATCGAGGACTTCTTGATTACCGACTGAAGACGTTCCTGGATGGTCAGTCCGGCAATCATATTGTTGCGAGCGCAGTAATCGCACATATTCGCGAAATCGTCAAGCAGGAACGTGTATCGTACGGCGGCTGGCGCCAACGTGACGATTTCCTTGCGCTGCTGCTTTTCGAAGCAGAGGATCAGGTCGGCTTCGTCGGCCATCTGTCGGGTCAGTCGTCGGGAACGGAAGCCGCTCGACTCAATGCCGACGCTTTGCATAAGGCGGCCGCTCGACGGATCGATCGGATGCATCGGCAAACCACGCGTGCCGGCGCTTGACACCTGCACGGTGGTGCCGTTCAGATAGTGGGTCATCAGAAGCTCGCCCATAGGGGAACGGCAAATGTTGCCCGTGCAGACGAACATGATGTGCATGCCTAAACCCCTTAACCGTTCTTCCAACGTTTCGTGTTGCGGTTTTGCGAAATCCACCATGGCTTCCGCAACCCGCCAAACGGAAATTTTAGCGCGAGGCGTTCCCCGCATGCGGCAAATCGTCCAATACGCGCAGAATCATTGCAGAAATTCGGCGCGGGCGGTGGCGGTCAGCGAATAGCGGATCGGGCGGGAGCCGTGGAACTCGAGCAGGTTCCTGTTCACCAGTTCCGCGAGCGCGGTGTTGGTCTTCCGCTCCCCCACGCCAAGCCATTCGCGCATTAGGCGGCGCGATATGGGTTTCGGAGCATCGTCGAAAAGCTCCTCCTGCAGCAGGAAGTACAGCATGTTCCGCTGCAGTTCCGTAATGCCCTGCGTTCGCGCATAATGTTCAAGCCTCTTCCGCGCGGTGTCAAGCAGGGTTTTCTTCTCGCCGAGCACAGAGATGATGTTCTTCTGGGCGGTGGCGATAAAACGGATCATCCGATATGAGAACAGCGAGACGTCAGAACAGTTCAGCGGATGCTGCGCATCATCAAACGCCTTGTAATACCGGCCTTTTGCGTCGGCGATAACCGGACTCAGGCTGATCGCCGTCGGTATGGACAGGTGCTTGCTCAGCTGCAGAGCAAGCAGGAACCGGCCCGTCCTGCCATTGCCGTCATAGAACGGGTGAATGCATTCGAAGGCGTAATGGCACATCACAGCCCGCAGCAGCGGAGGAATCGCCTCATCCGAAAGCAACGCCAGCCATTTGGTCAATTGCACTTGGATTTCCGATTCCGGCCATGCGCCTTGATGAATCTCCCGGTCAAAGCCGTCACACACAGAGACTTGCTTGGCTCTGAATACCATTCCGTCAGGCTTGTCTTCCTCCCGTAGTTCCCCAGCCATCACCTGATCGTAAATATTACGTATGTCATGCAACGTTTTCGGTAGTTCCAACGTTGCGGAATTTTCGCCGGAGAGTCCGAGAAAGAGTTTGGCAAGCTCACTCAACCGCTTGTGCGGCCCGTCCGCGACCGCCGCATCCAACGCGTCTGAGATTTCCTTGCGCGTGGTGTGCACGGCTTCTATGGAGTTCGTGCTCTGCATTTCCGCGCCGATGAGTTCCATCAGATACGCCCTGCGGGCAATCGGCGGCAATGCGGCCCACAGCGATTCGACCTGCACTTCCATGCCACGGACCGAATCCATGACGTTCAACAGTTCCCTGAACGCCACGGCGAACATCTCATGACCTTCGAATTCAATACCTGACCGGTATGTTGAATAGCCGTTGAGTCTTTTTTGGTATTCCTCCTCAGCCGCATCCTTCGGCTTGGCCGTGGATGATGACATTGCCAATGTCTGCCGTATGCTTTTGTACTCCATAACCATCATCCTTATAACCGTCATTTGTGCAGAATATGCAGGTTCGGGGTGAATATAGACTATTCCCATACCTACATAATGTCAAAAATGTCGGTATAGCAGCAGGCGTGTTTGCGGCTATTGGTACGTTGAGGGGCATATGTGGGGATACGTGCGGATATGTTTGCTATGCGCAGATATGTTCAAGCGCAGATTAGGTGCGGATCAGGCGACTTCGAGGGTGGCGAGGAGTGCGCGGTGGTCGGAGCCGGGGATGTATGCGGTTTTGAGGTTGCCTACGGTCACGCCTTTGTCATGCACGATGTGGTCGATTTCGGCGATCGGCATCATGGCCGGGTACGTCATGTGCAGGCCTTCGCCCGCCTGCTGGCCGGAATCCAGAAAACGGCTGCCGAGCAGGTATCGGAAGCTGGCGTGGTCCCATGTGGAGTTGAAATCGCCCATCAGCACGTACAGATTGTCGTAATGCTGCAGTTGGGCGAGCGAGTCGAGACTACGGTTCCACAGACCTTGGTTGCGGGGGCGCGGCGAGAACGGGTGGACGGAGCCGAAGCGCACCTTGCTGCCGCCGAAATCGATCGTCGCAGCGGAAACGCTGCTTGATTCCACGGGAATGAGGTTCTGTTTGGCGTTTTCCATCGGCGCGGCGCTGTACAGCACATTCACACCGCCGTTGTCATGCCACGTTTGCTGCGCGGCCACGGAATACGGCAGATAATTGGCGATTCCGGCGCTGTTGAGCCGGTTGAGCAGATCCCATGACACTTCCTGCAGCGCGAGCACTTCCACATGCTCGTTTTTGACGATTTCGACGATCCGATTGGCGTCGGCATGCCCTTCCTTGGTGTTGAAGGTCATGATGCGGGCGTACCGGTCGGACGTGTTGGGCAAGCCGTCGGACGAGACCTGCGTGACTGCGGTGCTGGCCGCGTCGGAAATCGTTTGCTGCGGCCTGATATAACCCCAATGCCAGCCGATTTGCACGACCACGCACACCACACTGACGGTGGCGAGCAGGACGCGTCCGCCTATTGCACGGACGGCTATCGCGGTGATTGCAATAATCAAAGACAGCATGCCCAGCCACGGCATCAGCGCGACGATAAGCGGCACGTACCGTTTGCCGTCGAGATTGTTGGGCAGCATGCGCAGCAGCATGGCCAGCAGGATGACGGCGGTGGCCAGCCAGAGCACCGCGGTCAGAAGGTGTGTTGCTGCGGTACGGCGGGTCATGCCATGTTGCGCGCGGTCGAGGGGGCGGCTGGCGCATGCTTTGTCGAGCTGCGCGCCCAGATCCTCGATTTCGCTTTCGCTTGTGCGTTCGCGTTCGGCATCGTTATTGCCGCCGTTCTCACGCTCGCTTTCGCAGGTTTGCCGCATGGTTGCCTTTCATTACGTTCCCGTTCACCATACGCAACACGGCACTGGTGCGCCACCTCCTTCCCGCGAGGTTCACAGTGCTTTTACGTGCACCCGTACCGCATGCCACTATGCGGACATTTCTCTCTCATTTCCTACTGCGGGGAATGGCGGCACTTGAGCAAACCACGCTCATGACATGCCTACGGAACGGCGAAAATACGGGTATGGGCGAGTAGGTCAGGCTAGGCGGCGTGAGGGTGGACGCGATTGAGTGCGCGCTGGACGGTGTCGCGGGTGGAGCCGGCGCCGTTGCCGCGGACGCCGAAGAAGACCATGACCACCATGATGAAGCAGATGGCGGCGCTCACGCGCAACGCCCACTGGATGCCGAACACGTTCGCGGCCGCGTACATGCTCTTCGCGCCACCGATTGCGGCCCAACGCAGGGCGGTGAACATTTCCATCAGAATCACCAGCACGGGTGCGCCGATGGCACCGGCGATCTGACGGACCGTGTTCGTGACGGCCGAGCCGGCGCTCACCTCCTCGGGCTCCAGACAGTTCAGCGACCATGTGGTGATCGGCATAAGCACGAATCCCATACCGATCTGGCGCACGAACTGCCAGATGGACACCCACCAGATCCATGAGGTCATGGAAATCAGACTCATCATGATGGTGCCGAACAGCAGGGTGATCGAGCCGATCAGCGCCACCGGACGCGCGCCGAGACGGTCGAGTGCCTTGCCGCCGAAGAACTGCGCGATGCACTGGCCGAACGCGCCGGGCAGCATCATCAGGCCGCTGATCGTGGCGGAATAGCCTCGGCAATCCTGAATGTAGAGCGGCATGATCACCATGATCGAGCTGAAGGCGAAGAACGACAGCGCGGCGGTGACGGTGCCGACGGTGAAGCTTTTGTTTTTCAGCACGCTCAGGTTGAGCAGCGGAGGTTGCTTGGACGGGTCGGCCGCCTGCCGGCGAGCGCCGTGGATCTGCCGCAGCACGAACCAGACGATGCCGACCACACCGATGAGCATGGCGAGCCACACCATCGGATGCGTGAATGGATACGATTCGATGTTCGTGAAGCCGAACATGAGTCCGCCGAAGCCGAACACCGACAGGCCGACGGAGAAGAAATCGGCTTTTGCGGACGCGTCGCGCGTGCCGAAATTACGCAAGCCGAAAATCGCCAAAAACAGTGAAATCACGCCGATGACCGTCAGCGTGAGGAAGATTGATCGCCAACCGTTCAAATCGGTTTGCACACCACCCAACGTGGGGCCGATCGCGGGCGCGACGCTCATGGCCATGCCGACGGTGCCCATCGCCATGCCACGGCGCGAAAGGGGGTAAATCGAAAATACTGTGATCTGCAGGACCGGCCACATCACGCCGGTGCCGACGGCTTCCAGCAGACGGCCGATCAAAACCAGCACGAACGATGAGCCGAGCCAGGCGAACACCGAACCGAGCGTGAACACCGCCATCGACGCGATCACGATCTGACGGGTGGAGAATCGGCGGGTCAGGTAGGCGGTGAGCGGCACCATCACACCCATCACCAGCTGGAAAACCGACGTCAACCATTGGCCGGTCGTAACGGAAATGCCGAAATCGGACACGATGGTGGGTAGCGCGGCGCTCAGCTGGAGCTGCGTGAAGTTGCCGACGAACGTGATGAAGGTAAGGATGGCGATCGATACGAACGCGACATGCGTCAGATGGTCGTTTTGGTACGATTCCTCGCGCGTGAGCGGGCAGGATAGGCTGTGGCGATTGTTGTTGCGGTTGTTGCCGCTGTTGTTACTGCCGTTGCCGCCGTTGTTGTGGCCGCCGTCGCTGCCGTTGCTTCCGTGGACATCGCGGTTCGGACGCGGTTTTGTCTCCGGTTCCATATTCTTCAGCAATTAAACCCCTCCGTTTGCAGACTGCACAAGTCTAACACCGTGGGTAGCCGGAGCGTGCGGCAAGGGTGCGGGAAGTCTCGTATAACGGAAGTGTCGGTGCGGCGGAAATCACGCCTTTCCAAGCATCGTCAGCACGATCAGCACCACGTTCAGAGCGACGATCAGCGCGGCGACCGCGATATTGACGACGTGCTTGACCGGACCGTCCACGTACTCCCCCATCAGCGTGCGGTCGTGCGTGTAACGCATCAGCGGAATAATCGCAAATGGAATGCCGACCGACAACACGACCTGGCCGACGATCAACGCTTCCGTCGGATTGCTGGCGAACCACAGCACCACCAACGCGGGCACGAGCGTCACCACTCGGCACGCCCACATCGGCGCTTTGATGCGTAGCAGGCCGTGCATGATTTCGCTGCCGGCGTAAGTGCCGACCGACGTGGAGCTCAGGCTCGACGCAAGCAGACCAATCGAGAAAATCGTGCCGATCACCGGCCCGAGCACATGCTGGATGGCCCGTTGCGCGCCTTCGATGGTGTCGGTGCCGGTCATGCCGTACAGCGAGTTCGCGGCGAGGATGAGCAGCGCGAGGTTGACCGAACCGGCCAGTATCAGCGCCCAGGCAACGTCGATTTTGCTGCCGTGAAGTAGCTTTTTGATGCTCGGCTTCGCTTCGCCGGGGGCGTAATGGTCGTTGACGAGCGTGGAATGCAGGTAGATGGCGTGCGGCATGACCGTGGCGCCCAGCATGGACGTGGCCATGAGCACGGTATCAGTGCCTTTGAAGCGTGGAATCAAGCCGGCGACGACTTCTTTCGGATTTGGCGGGGCGATGAACAGGCCGGCGATGAAACCGAACGTAATCACCAGCAGCAGGCCGATGATGAGTTTTTCGAAAATGCGATGCGTGGCGCCTTTTTCGAAAATCAGCAGCACCGTCGACACCGCGCCGATGATGCAGCCGCCGACGAACAGCGGCAGGCCGAACAGCAGTTTCAGCGCGATCGCGCCGCCGATCACTTCCGCCAGATCGGTGGCGATGGCGATTACCTCAGCCTGCATGAAGAACATGAAACGGCCCGCGTCGCCAAGCCGTTCGCCCAAGATTTCCGGCAAGCTTTTGCCGGTGACGATGCCGAGTTTCGCGGACTGGTATTGGATGAGCACGCTCATGCAGTTAGCCAATACCAGCACCCACACCAGCAGGTAGCCGTAGCGCGCGCCCGACGTGATGTTCGCCGCCACGTTGCCCGGATCCACGTATGCGACCGCCGCCACGAACGCGGGGCCGAGGATGCCGGCGAGCGCGTGGCCGTGGTGGTGGGACGGTTGTGTGCGTTGGGACGGTTGGGGGTGGTGGTGCGTGGGTTGCTGGGCTCCTGCAGGCCGTGCGTCCGTGCTCTCCGCGGGCCGCACGTCCGCGCTCTCCGTACTCATAGTGCCGTCTTCTTCGTTCTCTGTATCCGACTTCATATCCAAATCGTTCTTCATATCCGGGCAACGTTATAGCGCGTCCGCCCGCACGGAATTGTTACGTCTGTTACGGGAGGTTGAATAATCGTTGGATATGCGTCTGGTGCGGGGTAAGCGCAGGGCTCCAGTGCGGGTTGTTGGTGCAGGTTGTTGACGCAGACTGCCGATGCAGGTTGCCGATGTTGCGGACACAGGTTCAGGCGGGCTGCCACGCACAGGTTCAGGCGGGTCGCGGACACAGGCCGGACAACCTACGAGCGCAACAGCCGCTACACTGGTGCGAAGAACATTGCATTTCGACTCAAGGGGTTGTTCCATGGCTACTTTCCACACTCCGATGATCACGCTTTCCGACGGCAATCTGATTCCGCAGATCGGCTTTGGCGTGCTGCGTATCGACGATGAGGGCGTTACCCCCGTGGTGGAGAGCGCGCTGGAAGCCGGTTATCGTCATATCGACGGTGCCGCGGGGTACAACAACGAGGCGGGCGTGGGGCGCGCGCTGAAAAACGCGGGGTTCACGCAAGGCGAAAATCGCAAAAATCTGTGGGTGACGACGAAGCTGCGCGACTCCGAGCAGGGGTACGATTCCGCGCGCAAGGCGTTCGACCGCCAGCTCGGCCTGCTGCAGCTCGATTATGTGGACATGTATATGCTGCATTGGCCGACGCCGTTCGACTGGCGTTCCGGTGAGACTTGGAAGGCGTTCGACGAATTCCGCGCGGAGGGCCGTGTGCGTACGCTTGGCGTGTGCAATTTCCTGCCGGAGCATCTTGAGCGGCTGCATAAGGAGACGGGCGAGTATCCGGCCGTCGACCAGATCGAGCTGCATCCCACGTGGCAGCAGCGCGAGGTGGTGGCGTACTGCAAGGAGCACGGCATCGCGGTCGAGGCGTATTCGCCGATGGCTCGCGGCGCCGACTTGAACGCCGGCGACGGCGTGATCGCACGCATCGCCGAAGCGCATGGCGTCACGCCCGCGCAGGTGATTCTGCGGTGGCACATCGAAAACGGCACGATCATCATCCCCAAGTCGGTGCATGCGGACAGGCAGAAGCAGAACCTCGACTTGTTCGGATTCGTGCTCAGCCCGGCCGAGCATGCGGCCATCGATGCGCTCGACGGGCCGACGCGCGCCGGGCACGATCCGATGACGTTCACGTACGCGTGAGACTGCTTAGGGTGCGATGACAAGGCACGGATCGCGTGACGGCACGCATTTTCGTAAGAAGCTGCTCAATGCCGACGGGCCGGTGGAACGCATACTGATTCTGCTGGTGATCGCCGTGGTGGCGGGCGTCACCATCGGCCTGCTCATGCCGAAAGCAAACCCGACCGTCGGCGAAATAACAGGCGAATACACCGCGTCCGGCAGCGCCGCGCAGACGCTGCAGCAGCTGACGGTCGACGATAATCAGCGGCACGCCGGCTACGATCGCGACCTGTTCGGCTTCCGCCAAACCGACGACGACGGCAACGGATGCGACGTGCGCGAAGACGTACTGGCGCGCGACCTGACCGACGTGCGCTACCGGCAGCATGGATGCAAAGTGGAATCGGGCACGCTGGCCGACCCGTACACCGGCAAAACAATCCACTTCGTACGCGGCGCGCGCACCTCGTCGGCGGTGCAGATCGACCATGTGGTGGCGTTGGAGAATGCCTGGCGGTCGGGTGCGAACCAGTGGGACCGTACGAAGCGGTACCGGTTCGGCAACGACATGTACAACCTGCTGGCGGTGGACGGGCCGGCCAATCAGGAGAAGGGCTCCGCGTCGGCCGCGTACTGGCTGCCGACGAACGGCGCATACCGTTGCGATTACGTGGCCCGTCAGATCGGCGTGAAAGCCAAGTACGGGCTGACCGTCACGACGAAGGAGAAGCGGGCGATGCTGTCCGTACTGCGTGCCTGCCCGGCGCAGGCCGTGCCGGAAAAGTAAGGGACGATCGCAAGTACGGTCTGTTCGCCGACGTAACAGGGTACGCTAACGAAACATGGAGCGCAGGCGGAACGCACCTCAATCGCCCATATATAGCAACGTTTGCACGCTTACATGCTTACGCGTCTACGCGCACGTGGTGGCGCGGGCGATCACGCGGGTCTGCGTGGTGATCAGTTCCGGCTGAAGCACGCGGCTGCCGCTGATGCGGTCGATGATGCGACTGACCGCGGTCGGCGCTATCCAGTCGAGGCAGGAATCCATGGTGGTCAGCGGCGGCTGGAAATACGCGGATTCCTCGTTGTTGTCGAAGCCGATCACCTGCACTTGGTCGGGCACGGAAATGCCGTTGGCCGCCAACGTCGACAGCGCGCCCATCGCAAGCTGGTCGTTCAATGCGATCACTCCGTCGAACGGCACGCCGGAATCGATGATGCGCTGCATATTGCGCGCGCCAGAGCCGATCGACCAATCGTGGCCGACGTTGGGCATCAGCTCAGTGGCAAGCGCGATATTGCGGTCACAGCACGCTTCGAACACGCCGCGCATACGAAGCTGCGCGTTGCCTTCCGTAACATCACGCAAAGTCGAAAGCTGCGCGAAATCAGTGCGCGAGCCGACCACCGCCGGCCTGCTGACGCCACGGTCAAGCAGATATTCCGTGGCAAGACGCGCGCTTTGCACGTCATCCGGCGTAACGTGGTCGGCCTTATAGTGCGTGAAACGCGCGCCCACGCATACCAGCGGATAATCCACCGACAAGTCTTCGGGGGTAAGGTCCTCAATTTCGGACAGTGACAGGATCATGCCGTCGGAAACGGTGGCGTTGAAGTTGCGCAGGAGCGAGGCGGCGCCGCGCGACGTGCCCTCGGCGTACGTGGTGACGTACACGGAGTAGTCGTAGATGCGCGCGATGTCGATCACCCGATTGGCGAGCCCCGCAAGATAGGGGGCGGTCAGGCATGGCACGGCGAGCGTGATGAAGCCGGTCCGCCCACGGTTGAGGTTGCGGGCGGACACGTTGATGCGATAGCCGAGCCGATCCACGACTTTCTGCACTTTTTCGCGTGTGGCGTCGGTCATACGGCCGGTGTGGTTGATGACGTTCGACGCGGTTTTGAGGGACACTCCGGCCTCTTCGGCCACGTCACGCAAAGTGACGCGCTTCTTTTCTGATGGCGATTTGCCGGTTTGAGACGCGAAAGGTCTCGCTTCGCTCATGGTTCCCCCGATACGCTTCGAAATACTGCCCAGTATCCCTGCTACAGGGACGATTCTAGCGCCTCACCACGAGACCCCCGTTGCGGCGCACGGTATACGAGCCGTTTTCCTCACCCCGTTCCGTCTGGAACAGGACGACCGGCTCGCCCTCGACGCCCTGCAATTCGACTTCCTTCTTGCCGCGCGGCAGATAGAAATCGAACGCGGCGTCGGCAGACTTGCGCACGGTGTGCAGAACGTCGGTATTGGCTTGCGATTGCTGCGATTGTGCCGGTGCCGCAAGATATGTCCGAATCAGCTTCGTCAAATCGGCCACGTCCAGGTCACAACCGACGAAATACGCTTCGCCCGCGCCGTACGGATTGCGGGTGACCGCGGCCATGCCGTCGAGCTCCCATTCGTCGGCCTCCTCGCCTGCGTACATGGCGAGGACTTGCGTGCGATCGCCGGTAACGGTCACGTCGTTCTGCCACAGGCGGGTCGTGGCGCCGTTCAGCGCGGCTGCATCTTCCAGCGCAACCTCACCGCCGGCACCCAGCCGAATCGCCTCCGGCTCGCCTTCCACGCCACTGCCGAGGATGTTGAATTCCTCGCCGCGGATGCCCAGCATATCGCGCAGCAGGCCGTTGCCGGCACCCGGGTAGCCACCGAGCCACGTGTGGAAATTCTCGTCGATCAGGCCGGTCGCGTAACCGACCACCACCCTGCCGCCGGCCGCCGCGAAATCGGCCAATCGCCGCGTATCGACGGCGCTCAGCATCAGGACGGTCGGCAAAACGACGGTCTTGTAATCGCTCCAATCGTATTTCAGCGGCACAATGTCAGCACGCGAACCCGCGTTCAGGAACGCGCGGTACCAGTCGCGCACGTCGTGCCAATGGTTGAGTTTCATGCTCGGCAGGGTTTGGGAACGGGTAGCCCATTCCGATTCGGCGCTGAACAGGATCGCCGTGTCAGAGCGTTCCAGCTCACTACCCTGCACACCCGCATCGGCCAATGTTCGCAACGTTTCGCCCAGCTCGCACACTTGACGGAATAGCTTCGTGTCTTCTCCCGCGTGCGGAACCATGGCGGAGTGGAAGGATTCGGCGCCAAATGCGGACGCGCGCCACTGGAAGAAGTTGATCGCGTCGGCACCCATGGCAACGTGTGCAAGGGAATCGCGCACCGTCTCCCCCTTGCGCTTGCGCATGTTGAGCGGCTTCCACTGCACGGCGGAAGTGGAGTGTTCCATGACATACCAGGGCTTGCCGAGTGCGAACGAGTCCATCAGCGCGTCGGAACATGCCAGTTCGTCAAGGTGCATCTCACCCCCTTCGTGGAAGTAGTGGTCGTTCGAGACGAAGTTCACTTCGTTGGCCCAATCAGCGTAATCCATGCAGCACTGGTCGGTGGAGACCATGAAATTCGTGGTGAACGGCTTGTCGGGGCAGATTTCGGCGATCGCGTCACGTTCGGCCTTGTAGAAATCGAGGAGCATGTCGTTGCCGAAGCGCTCGAAATCAAGCTTCTGACCGGGGTTGACCATGGAATCGGCACCCATGAACCGCGGAATGAGCACCTCGTCGAAGCTGTTCATTTCCTGACCCCAGAAAGTGGTGCCCCACGCCTGGTTGAGCGCGCCGATGGTGCCGTACTTGCGTTCGCACCACAGGCGGAAGGCGTTGAGCGCGTTGTCGGAGTAGTCATTGCGATTGTTCCACCCGTACTCGTTGCCCATGTGCCAGGCGGTCACGTACGGGTTGGCGCCGTAGCGTTCGGCGAGCTTGCGGCACAGGGTGAGCGCGTATTCCTTGAATACCGGGCTGGTCGGGCTCCACGATTGGCGCGAGCCGGCGTTGACGGGGTGGCCGAATTTGTCGCACGGCAGCACTTCGGGATGCTTTTCGTACAGCCACAGCGGCGCGGTGGCCGTGGCGGAGGCGAGGTCTGTTGCAATGCCGGCTTTGCCGAGCTTGTCGATGATGCGATCGAGCCAGCCGAAGTCCCAGCGATTTTCCTGCGGTTGGATGCGGTCCCAGCTGAAGATGGCGAGGGCAACCGTGTTGACACCGGCTTTTTTCATGAGGCAGACGTCGTCGTCCCACGTTTCTTCAGACCATTGGTCGGGATTGTAGTCGCCGCCGAATGCGATTCCACGGCCGTTTTCCGTCAGCAGTTTCGGCCACGCAAAAGGCTGGCGATTGGGGGTTGCGGTGAGTGTAGCGGTTGCGGTGGGTACGGCGGGTTTGCCGGTATGAATCTGCACGTCATTGCCTTTCCGAACGTATTTGGTACAACCGTGTACCATTTGATATTTTTAATCTTAGATACTTTTGCGATTCTGTCAAATCCAGACATACG
>OLFY01002761.1_pt1 | contig 16383 bp, 19 predicted proteins | sample 1605611 | NCBI WGS metagenome assembly OLFY01 (sample SAMEA3888923, study PRJEB22519) | human gut metagenome | biome: human gut; feature: human-associated habitat; material: faeces | place: Denmark | collected 2011
TATAAAACCAAATACTTCTTTCTACCAAATTATATAGCGATTTTCTGCAAATTAGCAAGCTTTTTTATATGTTTTAGCGCACACATCGATAAAAAATTAACTGTTTTGCAACATAAATTTAGAAGTAGAGTACCTTTTTCTCCCCGAGAGAACCGCAAAATCATCAAGAATCATTAGCTTCCCGCTCCCCTACCTTTAGACCGATAACAGGGAATCCTTAGCGATTTCATCTTTAAGTATAGATTATCCAACGGCTGTTGCATAATCATCTAACAGCTGGTGCATGATCTTCCAACAGCCGTTAGAAGATCATGCACCAACTGAAAAATTAGCAATGCTTCAAGAGCAAACCGCTAATCCTTCTTGGAAAAGAGGCTAATAGCATTAAGAGATTCCCTTTAATCACCTTGTACTGCCATCTTGAAAAATAAAAGGAAAAAAATACCCTTCCCTCTTGTTTATTCAAAAACTTCCACTACATTTGCAGTGTACTATTAAACTAATACACTAAAGCAGCAAAACATATGATTACATTAAAAGAACTCTCATTCAGCTATAGCCGCAAAAAAGAGGTACTTGATCGTATCAATCTTGAGGTTGGATCGGGACACATCTGTGGCTTATTGGGAAAGAACGGTGAAGGAAAGACTACGCTTCTAAACCTTCTAAGCGGACAGATCTTTCCGGATCAAGGTTCTTGCCTCGTATTGGAGGAAATTCCTTCCGAGAGAAACGCTCGTTTCTTGCAGCAGATATTCTTATTGCCGGAGGAAATCTCCATGCCTGAGGTCACCGCCATAGAATATATAAAGATGTACGCGGCTTTTTATCCGACATTTAGAGACGATATCTGCAAGGCTTGCGTAGAATCGTTTGAGATCAATCTATCCGATCGCCTGTCGAAAATGTCTCAAGGACAACGGAAAAAGGTGGCGATAACCTTGGCGCTGGCCGCTCATACGCCCCTGCTTCTAATGGATGAACCAACAAATGGGCTGGACATTCCCTCGAAAGCGACATTCCGCAGACAGGTAGCCTCTTTGGTAGATGACGATCAGACGGTTATTATCTCCACGCATCAGGTCAGGGATCTAGAAAGCTTGATCGACACGGTATTGATCTTAGACCAAAGGCAAATCCTATTGAATAAGACATTGAACGAGATCGGCGAGAAACTTTATTTCGGACCACTCCTGCCGGAAGAGAAAGCTCTTTATTCCGAGCCTACCTCGCAAGGGACAATAGGCGTCACCGCAAGGGATGGCAAGGAAGAGACGGCCGTATCCTTAGAGTTGCTCTTTAACGCAGCGATAACGTATCCCAAAGAGATCCAAAGAATCATGAACTCCTAAATACACATAGACATGAAAACAGATTTTAGTATACAACGCATCAATCTTTTACTTCGCAAAGATTGGATAGAGAATAAGAAAAAATTAGCTTATGGGGTATTGGTCATCCTCGGAGTCCTCTTCTTTTTCCTGTTATCCTCCATTTTATGGGATACGAGATTCCGTACCTTTACATTATATGTATTGGGATCATTGGGGACTTTTATCGCTTTCTGTAGCTACGTAAACTTGATGATACACCGCCCTAGAGGATTATTCTTAACGCTTCCCGCGAGCAACCAAGAGAAATTTGCCGCTATCCTGATCGAAGGTATCGTGGTATTCTTAACGTACCAAGTCACGTTTTGGATCGGGACGGGAATAGCCTCCATGCTTATTCATATACAGCCTGTAGCATTCAAGGACATTACCATGCCCTTGCAAGAGTTCACCATGCTGGCGTTTGTCGGTTCCTTGATGTTCCTCTCTTACGTTACATTCAAGAAGTATGCTTTAGGAATCGCTTGTGGCGGATATATATTGATAGTTGCCTCTATCATAGGGATTGTCTATCTATGCATAAGCACGTTGAACATCCAGCCGGGTATGGATAGGTTCTGTTATGAGTCTTCCCCACTTTATACCGCCGTGTATTGGCTAAGTTTTGCCTTTACACCCGCATTTCTCATCGCTACCCTCGTGGTCTTATACGTCGCTTATCTAAAACTTAAAGAAAAGGAACTAAGATGAACTACAATACGAATCAATCCATATTTATCCAGATAGCCGAGCGGATTTGCGACCGGGTATTGAGTGGTAATTACAAAGCCGATAGCCGTATCCCTTCGGTACGGGAACTGGCGGTAGAGATGGAAGTGAATCCGAACACGGTCATGCGTTCCTTCGAACGTCTGCAAGCGAATGAGATTATTTACAACAAGCGTGGGATCGGCTACTTCGTTGCTTCCGACGCCGAGCGGAAAATCCGTGAGATGCGCCATAACCAGTTCGTGGAAGAGGTGCTTCCCGCTGTATTCAAGGAGATGCACCTGCTAGGCGTAGGTATCGACGAGCTTACGAAAGCCTATACATTATATATATCTACCATTAAATAAAGACAATCATGAAAAAAAGTAATCGCGTGTTTATCGCCTTGATAGCGACATTATATATCGTTCCAGCCCTCACTTTCGGCGCTGCCCAGTTTACGTCGGAAAAATGCCTTACAGGTTTCACGCAAAAGTTTCAGATTATCCAGATAGATAATCCGGAGTTGAAAGCGGAAAACATAAAAGTCGATACGAGAACCGCCTCCGAATTTCCCCGGGGGCAAATACTGGAAGCAAAGGACCGGTCGTTACTCTATTACGAGGGAATGAAACGGTATTTGCCGGAAGTCAGCCGCCACGATTCTCTATTATTGGTTAGCGGGGCGAGGGGCGCCGGGCAAGATAAAAATCTCACGTTGCATATCCGTATCAACAATATCCAGAAGATCCGTCTGAACGGAGAAGAGATTTGGACTAGGTAACAATCACATACACACATTATTTCTTAATCATTAAATCGTACTATAATGAAACAAATCATTATGGCGGCCCTTCTTATATCTTTTTCTTGGGGTATCCGGGCACAGCAATTACAGATCAGGGGGAAAGTCATTGATCTATCCGACAAGTCTCCTCTTGAGTTTGCGAATATCACGCTTCAAACAGCCGATTCCGCATTTATCACAGGGACGACGACGGATAGTAAAGGACTTTTCCGGATCGAGAAAGTCAAGGCCGGAGATTATCAAGTATCTGTTTCCTCCATAGGTTACAAGACCTCGGTAGTCTCCGTGCTGGGACTTTCCCAGCCTATAGATCTCGGTACGATCTCATTGGCATCCTCCTCTATATCCTTAGATGAAGTCACGGTCAACGCTTCCGCTATCCGCAATACGGCGGACCGTAAGATCACGTTCCCTACCTCTGAGCAAAAAGCGGCTTCCAGCAATGGCATCAATCTATTGAACGCCTTGATGCTTCCCCGTTTGGAAGTGGACCCGATCCGGAATAGCGTATCGCTATCGAATGAAGGGACTATTCAATTCTGCATCAACGGTATCAAGGTGGAGCTGTCTGATATCCGGGGCTTATCGCCACAGGAGGTAATCCGGGTAGAATATCATGATAATCCGGGCTTACGCTACGGTAATGCCTCTGTCGTACTCGATTACATTGTACGGAGAGAAACGAGCGGTGGTTCTGTTAATCTAGACCTTAGTAATTCACCGACCACCTCTTTTGGAGACGATCAGGTATCGGCGAAGTTCAATCATAAGAAATCGGAGTTCGGATTGCAATACGCCGTCCGTTACCGGAATCCGTATCATATCTGGACGGAAGGAACCGAGACCTTCCGCTTTGAGAATGGCGAAACGCTGGAACGCACCTCGGAAGGTCTTCCGGGAAGAATGTCCGAGACCTCCCATAACCTCTCCCTTAATTATAATCTGGTAGATAATGACCACTATTATTTCAATGCCACGCTACGTTATTTCTTATCGGACGAGGATAAAGGTAGTAACGGTAAGAACCTGTATGCAAACAATCATCCCGAGGATAAGACATACGCTTGGAATCCGAATAGCAACTCAACCAAACGTCCTTCCCTCGACCTTTATTACCAACGCTCCTTACCACATAAGCAGACATTGATATTTAATATGGTAGGCACGTACATAAATACGAACGCAAACCAAATGTATCAAGAATGGAAAAACGATATCCTCTTGTCGGATATCTTGTCGAACGTGGACGGAGACAAATATTCCATTATCGGCGAGGGAATCTACGAACGGCAATTCGAGGCCGGTCGATTGGGCGGAGGGTTGAAACATACCCAATCGTGGACGGATAACACCTACGGCGGAACGGTTGGAGGACGAACCAAGATGAAACAATCGGAGACGTACCTCTATACGGAATTCAGCGGACGTGTCAAGAAGTTGAATTATACCGCCGGAATAGGTGTTTCCCGCTCATGGTTCAAGCAAGAAGGTGAGGAAGATTATCAATATTATACGTTCCGCCCAAAGGTATCCTTACAATATAACTTTACGGATAATATGTATTTCCGGGTGAACGGTAGCGTAAATAATGTCTCACCTAGCCTATCGGAGCTAAGCGCCATCGAGCAATACATCGATACGCTCCAGATACGCCGGGGAAATCCTTATCTGAAACCCTATAAGAGTTATGACATGCAAGCCAATTATCTATATAAAAAAGGAATATTCACCGGAGACTTAAACTTTTATTACAGCAATAGCCCGAACCGGATCATGGAGGAAGTGATACGGGAAAACAATAAGTTCATTCGCATTACCGATAACCAAAAAGGATGGCAGAAACTAAGCGGTGACTTGACATTACGTGTCGGCCCTATCATCAAGCGGATCGTAAGCCTATCCGTGACAGGTGGCGTTAATCGTTATATTAGCGAAGGAAATAGTTATTCGCATACCTATACCAATTGGTATTACCGGGCTTCCGTCATGGCTATGTACAAGAAGTTCATGGCTATGTTCCAGATACAAAGCAGCTACAACCGGTTTATCGGAGAGTTATTAAAAGGTGGCGAGAATATCCACATGTTTATGTTCCGGTACAATCAAGGTAAATTCGCCGTTGGAGCCGGACTGATGATGCCTTTCTCCAGCCAGTACAAACGGGTAGAGGAAAACTGGAACGCTTACGCTCCCAGCCATACGAACATGTATGCGAACGACTTCTCCCGGATGTTGATGCTAACCTTCTCTTGGAACTTCGATTTCGGCCGCAAGTTTAAGGAAGGCAAGAAGAAACTTTGGAATAGCGACGAGGATTCGGGTATCATGCGATGATCCTCAAAAAGAAAAGTCCGGTATTAATTACCAGACTTTTCTTTTCAATCTTCAGGAGGGGGAATTGGAACCCCTTCTTTAATAAACTCATCATATACGATCTTAGGATGGTCTTGCGGAGAAGCCAGTTGATATTCCGCGGTGAAATTATCCCGCCTAAAATTCTTCAGCTTAAGGTTTTCCACGCTGTAATTTCTCAAGGTCTCTTTCCTGTCACCAAACAAAGAGCTGTTCAATACCTCCGAATCCAGAATGTTTTCTTTCGGAGTCATTGTAGGCAAAAGGTTTTGCTCCAGCAATCCTCTATAAGCGCCAATGTATTCGCACCAAACAGAATTACCTTTTTGATAGATCCGATAGGTGTAGTTAGACCAAGCTGTCGTTACATGAATCTCATGCTCCCAGATATCGACGGATGCCTCTGAATCAAAGTAGGGATCTTTAATCGTCACACGTCGTAATCCATGATTCTCATCTCTCACTAAAGTCAGCCACTTATCTGAATGAAGTATTTCAGAAATAATGTCGGGCAACTTTTCCTTGATTTCAAATTGGATTCTCATACATTTCGCCTGCCGGTCAGGACTTTTTAAGGTTGCCAGGTTCTCATTAAACATTTTGTCGTTAATACGATAAAACAAATATAAGCAAAAATGTTTAATATATTATACTCTTTTTCGATAATTCTTACGTACTTTTGCCTAATAGAATGACAAATATGGCACAAAACGACGAAATAATACTGATAAATATCAATGGAGCGGATCGTCCGGGTGTAACGGCGGCTCTTACGGAGATTCTAGCCAAGAACAACGCTGTTATCCTCGATATCGGTCAAGCGGATATCCATAACCATTTATCATTGGGTATCTTGTTTCAAAGCACGGAAGGAAATTCCGGCGATATATTGAAAGAACTACTGTTCAAGAGTTACGAATTAGACGTCAATATCCGTTTCAATCCCATTACAGAGCAAGAATATAGTAAATGGGTAGGTATGCAGGGCAAGAACCGATATATCATCACGATATTAAGCCGAAAGCTTACAGCCAAGCAAATCGCGGGTGTTTCCCGGATCGTAGCGGAGCAAGATATGAATATTGATGATATCAAGCGGCTCACGGGACGTATCCCGTTGGACGAGAATGCCCGTACCCCCAAGGCGAGCGTGGAGTTTTCCGTACGTGGTACCCCGAAAAACAAGGAGTGCATGAAAGCGGAGTTCATGAAACTTTCCACGGAGCTTGAGATGGATATCTCTTTCCAAGAGGATAGCATGTATCGCCGTATGCGCCGTCTGATTTGTTTCGATATGGACTCTACCTTGATAGAGACGGAGGTTATCGACGAGTTGGCGATACGTGCCGGAGTTGGCGATCAAGTAAAAGCGATTACAGAGGCAGCCATGCGTGGAGAGATCGATTTCTGCGAGAGCTTCCGCCAGCGTTGTGCCTTATTAAAGGGGTTGGACGTATCCGTGATGCAGGAGATCGCCGAGAATCTACCGATCACAGAAGGTGTAGACCGTTTGATGCGTATCTTGAAAAAGGTGGGCTTCAAGATCGCTATCCTTTCCGGAGGTTTCACTTATTTCGGTAATTTCCTTAAACAAAAATATAATATCGACTATGTATACGCCAACGAGCTTGAGATCGAGAATGGCAAGCTAACGGGTAATCATGTGGGCGATATCGTAGATGGGAAGCGGAAAGCGGAATTATTACGCCTGATCGCGCAAGTGGAGAACGTGGATATTCGCCAGACCGTAGCGGTTGGCGACGGGGCGAACGACTTGCCGATGATTAGTATAGCCGGTCTAGGTATTGCCTTCCATGCCAAACCGAAGGTAAAGGCGACCGCCAAGCAATCTATCTCTACGATTGGCCTCGATGGTATCTTATATTTCCTTGGATACAAGGATTCGTATTTGGATGAACAGATGTAATATATATAATTAATGTATAGCGATTATGATCAGACATATTGTAATGTTTAAGTTGAAGGAGTTTCAAACTCCGGCTGAGAAGCAAGCCAAAATGCAAGAAATTAAGGATAAACTGGAAGCCTTAATCAATAAGATAGACGTATTGAAAATGATCCGTGTAGATTTTAATTGTAATCCGGCGGAGACTTGGGATATTATTTTAACTACTGAATTGTCTACCTTGGAAGATGTAAATACGTACGCTAATCATCCGGAACATGTAGCGGTCGCTAAAGGAATTATTGGCCCGGTAAAGGCGGACAGAGCTTGTGTTGACTATGAAATCCTTTGATATAGAGGAGCGTGTGAACCAAGCGGTCCACAACTTCGAGTCCGGATATAATTGCGCTCAATCTGTATTCCTCGCTTATTCGGATGTCTTCGAGTTGGATTTAGAGCTGGCGAAAAAGATGTCTGTATCTTTTGGAGGAGGTGTCGGACGCATGCGTGAGGTTTGTGGTACCGTAAACGCAATGGCGATGTTAGCCGGATTTAAGTATCCGGTATTTGATCCGCTAGATCAAGAGGCGCGTGCCCGCAACTATGGCATGGTACAAAAAATGGCGGCTTTATTCAAGGAGAAGCATGGGACGATCATTTGCCGTAGCCTTCTTCCTCCGGAAGAGACATCGACGAATCCCGCTCCTTCCGCACGCACGCAACAGTATTATGCCAAACGTCCTTGCGGTAAATACGTTAAGGAAGCGGCTCGTATCGCCGGGCATATGCTAAAGGGTGAACTTGAATAAACGGCATTGTCAAGCTAGAAGACGTATTTGTGAAATATAACCAAGTTTTCGAATCTCAGTGAATAACTCACTGTAAGAGGACTTGGATTTCACATTGACTTTATAGGTAATTGTCGACGTATTCTTGTCGTAATTATGCTCATAAGAAAGACTTACGATAAATATGCTCCTATTTTCCAAGATTTTCCGGATACCTTTAAGATCGGGAGTCGAGGTTGAGCAATTTATCGTAAGTATTTTATTAACACCATCCAAATACATACGTCGCTCCAGCCTTTCTAAAGAAACCAATACGAACAAGGTAAATGCCGTAGTGATCGAGGCAGCTAAGAACATGCCGGCACCAGCGGCCAAACCTACTACAGCCATTACCCAAATACAAGCCGCCGTAGTGAGTCCATGCACGCTTCCATGACTTTGAATAATAGCTCCTGCTCCCAAGAAACCAATACCTGTAAGGACTTGGGCGGCGATACGCCCCGGATCTCCATTCAAGAAATTCGGATAGGTTTGTGGTATCCAGATAGATATCAACATGGCGGCGGCGGATCCCATACAGATCAAGGTAAAGGTTCGCATACCAGCGTCCCTGCGGCGAAATTGTCTTTCTACACCGATAATAGCGCCAAGCACGAAGCTGATAGCTAATCGTACGGCGGCGGTCGAGGCCGTTATCTGAGTATTCTCTAAAATATCGTTCAAATGTTCCAGCATAGTCTGTCATTCATTCTAAGTTATACAAATATAGAAAATTTCTATGTACCGATTATGGAATGAAAACAATGTAAAATCGTCAAAAGTTGTATCTTTGAGACAGAATAAAAGTCATTCACCTCTAAACTTAGAAAAATTGAAAATAATAACGTACAATACAAATGGATTAAGGGCTGCCGTAGGTAAAGGCTTGCCCGAATGGTTGGCTCAAGAACAGCCAGACGTGTTATGTATCCAAGAGACAAAGTTACAACCAGACCAGTTTCCGTCGGAAACATTCGAGACTTTAGGATATAAGTCTTATTTGTTTAGTGCCCAAAAGAAGGGATATAGTGGCGTGGCCATTCTTACGAAACAGGAACCGGATCATATCGAGTATGGAATGGGGATCGAGAAGTATGATAATGAGGGACGTTTCCTCCGTGCGGATTTCGGGGATGTATCGATCGTAAGTGTCTATCATCCTTCCGGGACTAGTGGGGATGAACGGCAGGATTTTAAGATGATATGGTTGGAAGATTTCCAGAAATATGTCGTTGAGTTACAGAAATCCCGTCCGAACTTAATTCTCTGTGGCGATTACAACATTTGCCACGAGCCGATAGATATTCATGATCCGATCAGGAACGCAAAGAACAGTGGTTTCCTTCCGGAAGAACGGGAATGGATGACTCGCTTCTTATCCGCAGGTTTTACGGATACATTTCGCTTCTTGAACCCGGATAAGCAAGAATATACATGGTGGAGTTATCGCTTCAATTCTAGATCTAAAAATAAAGGATGGCGTATTGATTATTGTATGGTTAGCGACAATATGAAGCCGAAAGTTAAAGCCGCTTATATATTAAACGATGCCGTACATTCTGATCATTGTCCGGCCGTATTAGAGATCGAATAATTTTTCATAATAAAAAGAAAGGATGTGTTCTTTTTGCGTAAGCGAACACATCCTTTTTTATTATTGAAAAAATGGAAATAAAGTCTATAAATGAACTTAGATTATCTCTGAATATCCAATGCTCCGATCAACTCTTTTACTGATTTAAAACCATGTCGGTCACAATAGTCATTCAATCCATCAATAACCTTGATAGAAACAGTTGGATCTACAAAGTTATAAGTTCCGATCTGGATAGCACTAGCCCCAGCTAACATGAACTCCACGGCATCTTTCCAATTTGAAATACCTCCCAAACCTATAATTGGAATCTTTACCGCATGATACGTTTGCCATACCATACGTAGAGCTACAGGTTTTACGCAAGGCCCGGAAAGACCTCCAGTTATTGTAGATAATATAGGTTTACGTTTCTCTGCGTCGATGGCCATTCCAAGCATCGTATTAATTAACGAAACAGAATCCGCACCCTCCGCTTCAACAGCTTTAGCGATCTCTGTAATATCAGTTACATTAGGAGATAGTTTTACAATAAGTGTTTTTGGATAAACCCTACGAACAGCCTTAACAACCTCTCCCGCACCACACGTAGTAACGCCGAAAGCCATACCACCTTGCTTTACGTTCGGACAAGAAATGTTCAGTTCGATAGCGGGAATCCTATCCAACTCTGCGATCTTTTCCGCACACTCGACATACGTTTCAACCGAAGATCCACTCACGTTTACGATCATATTCGTATCGATGTCCTTGATCTCCGGATAAATATGCTCAGCGAAATAATCGGCGCCCTTATTCTGAAGCCCCACGGCATTCAACATTCCGGAAGGAGTCTCCGCCATTCTTGGATAATCATTACCTTCACGAGGTTGGATAGTGGTACCTTTCACGAAAATACCCCCCAAACGTGAAATATCCATGAAATCAGCATATTCTATACCATATCCGAACGTGCCGGATGCTGTCATTATCGGATTTTTCAACGGTAAATTCCCAATGTTTACATTTAATTCAGCCATGACAATTTCTCAATATTAAATACGGGACCTTCTGTACATACACACACATTATGACCTTCCTTGTTTTTCTCTACGCAGCACAAACAAGCACCTATGCCACAAGCCATCGTGTTCTCAAGAGAAACCTCGCAAGAAATAGCTTCCGCACCTGCGTATTTCGCTACCGCCACCATCATTGGTTTAGGACCACAAGTATAAATCTGGTCAAATCGGACCTCTTTAAGGATCGTATGGTTAGTCACATACCCTTTCTCGCCTAGCGAACCATCTTCGGTTGTGATATAAACCTTACCAAATCTCTGGAATTCATCTAATTGCAATACATCATTCTTAGAACGAGCCCCAAGTAGAAAAGTAGGCTCAAAACCGGCTTCTTTTAAACAAGCTCCTAGATATAACATCGGAGCGGTTCCAACACCACCACCAATCAGCAAAAGTCTTTTGTTCTCCTGTTCCTTGGAAGGAATTGTAAAACTATTACCCAGTGGTAGCATTATGTTTACAATATCACCGGGACGGAATTCTGCCATTTTTCTCGTGCCATCACCAACAAGTTGAATCAATAACCACAACTCATTTTTAGACTTATCTACATAGTTGACAGAAATCGGACGACGTAAGAATGTTGTAGGAGAGTTTTCTACATGAACCTCTACAAATTGTCCGGGAAGCATCTCTGGAAGATTCCCATCCGAGGTTAACTTTAGCAGGCAATAATTTTTATGAAGGTGACAGTTTTCAGTTACCTTCATGTCTAAGATGTACTTCTTCATATACACGATTACTCAATTTATCCGCAAAGATACATGAATATAACGTATATACCGAACAGTTTACCTTAGTCTTTCTTGTTTTTTTCAGGGACGAAAGTATCAAACGTATTGTCGGAGTAAAATATCATTATTTTACTAACATTTTTAGAAGGCTTTTCTTGGCATATAACTTGCTCTACAACAGGTTGTTTTTGGATGTTTACAGGTATCTCAACCCCAATTTCCTTGCGATTTTCGGCAACAACTTGTACATTGGGACGATTTTCAAGCATATTTGTAAACAAATTAGGTTCAGTTAACACATGTTCTCGGACCATTTCGCCTTTGCCAAACAATAGCCAGTCAGAATCAACATAAGTGAACCGTTCCAGTATTTTTAGCAGAACATCCAAACTCGGATTATTTCTCCCAGATATAATATGTGACATTGCCGAACGCTGTATACCGATCGATTCGGCAAATTTAGAAGGGGTAAGTCCTTCACGTTCCATTATTTTTAAAATACGATCTCTCATATTCATATATATCTTAAATTCTTACTAGAATACTGCCATTATGACCGTTTACTAAGATAAATATCCACAAAGTAAACTGGATACAAAGATAAATCAATATTTCCATTTGTGCAATTTATTTTTATAAAACTAAATTGATGCATATGTATCACGCCGATACATATGTGATGGGTAGAACTGTAAACCGTGTTCAAGAAGGAGGTATAGAGTATTTAGAAAAACTTTAGAAAAATAGCATATATATCTGATCTATATGTAAATATAATAATACATATGATGTATAGTTAGGGGGTTTTTATACGTTTGTAGACAGAAAAACATGTTTAGTTAATGTAAACAATCAATATTTCTATATAAAAAACTGGTTATTTATAATTTATAGCAAATCTTACGTGGATAAAGAAATATATAGTAATCCATGATTTATATTAGTAATGTAAACATGATACATTTGTAACGTCTATATAATGATTACAAAAACCACCAACATTTGTAATCTACTCAAATACTTTTATTGTATATATGATTGTAAACATTCATTTCTCGGTTATATTTGTATACAATATAATTTTACTCTATTTATTTTACTGCCAACTTGTCTATTTTTCCTTTAACGGATAATGAAGGCAATCTATGGCTATACCGATTATAGCTTTAAGTATGGATTTCTTGGAATTTTTGAGGAAGAAGGTACGTGATTGAATAAATTTTAAAATCTCAGAGAGATAAAATATGCGTAATTAATTGATAAATAAACAAAAAGGCCTCTTTTTCCAGTTTGACTTTTTCATCATTCTAGGAAAAAAGGCCCTTTTGCCTGCACTAAGTCTATGATTTCTGTTTAATGTAAAATTTTGTAAAGTAATTCTTTTAGTAAATCTGCATCTGTCGCTGAAGAGTTTTCCACTCCCTTAGATCTTGCGTCAGTCGTTCGGATATCGCTGATCAAATTAAAAACTTTCATCGCTGGATAATTTTTCATCCCCAAAAGATAGTCCTTTACTTGATAAGTTCCCCGTAAACCAAGTGCGGTCATCAATCCTGATTCCGATCGATCCTTTGAATAATAACAAATCAGCAAGTTTGAGAAATAGTTAAATAATACAGGAAGTGTCATCTGTATCGGATTACTTTTAGGGTTTTTCTCAAAATACTGAGCGATCCGGTTAGCCTTTAATATATCCTTCATGGCAAGTGCCTTTATCAGCTCAAAGTTATTGTATTCTTTACTAATCCCTATATTTTGCTCGATCAATTCCGGTGTGATGCGTTTTGAGGCCTTTTCAGCCAAGATAATTGCCAGCTTATCTAATTCCTTATTGAGACGGTTTAAATCGTTTCCAAGGAAATCTGAGAGCATTTGAGCGGCTTTTGGATCGATACCGATAGAACGCTGTTGCATCAAAGAGGTGATAAAACTCGGCATTTTATAATCCGGGATCTTTTTTGACTCATATAAAATACCGTTTTTATCGGTTGCGGCCGCTAACGCACGACGGCGATCTAAAGTCTTATATTTGTAATTTATGACCAAAATAGTTGATGACAAAGGATTCTTCACATAACTGCTCAGCAACTCTATATCTCTCACTAATTGAGCCTCTCGAACAACGATCAATTGATATTCGGACATCATCGGAAAACGACGTGCCGCATTGATAATAGAAATGGCATCTGTATCTGCGCCGTATAGAATAATCTGATTGAAATCTCTCTCAGATTCCTCTAATACGCTTTTTAATAACAAATCTGTTATTTGATCGATGAAGAAAGGCTCTTCGCCCATTAACACATAAACAGGCTGAAACTTCCTTGCTGTTATATCCCTACAAATCTCCTCGAAAGTAATTTCTTTTTTTGCCATAAATTATGAGGTTTCGCTATTACCAACTAAAACGGATATGACGGATGGTTTTCTTACCATCCAAAATCTGTTGAAGAGCTTCAACTCCCAACATTACCTGTTCTCCTACAAATTGTTGAGTTACCTTCCGGTCACTCGCTTCTGTTTTTACACCATCTTCTTCCATCGGTTTATCCGATATCATCAACAATGCACCCGTAGGTATTTGGTTAGCGAAACCGGCAGTAAGCAAGGTTGCGGTTTCCATATCGATACCAGTGGCATGCGTACTACGAAGATATTCCTTGAAATCATTATCGTATTCCCAAACCCTGCGATTTGTCGTGTAAATCGTACCTGTCCAATAATCTTTTCCATGATCACGTATGGCGGAAGAAATGGCACGAAGCATTGAAAAAGCGGGCAATGAAGGTACCTCAGGTGGTAAATACTCATTCGACGTTCCCTCACCTCGGATCGCCGCTATTGGCAATACATAATCCCCTAATACATTCGCTCTTTTTAATCCTCCACATTTACCGAGGAAAAGCACCGCTTTGGGCATGACTGCTGACAATAAATCCATGATTGTAGCAGCGTTCGCACTTCCCATCCCAAAATTGATAATGGTAATCCCTTCTGCCGAGGCATTGGGCATCGAACTTTTCAATCCCAAAATCGGGACATTAAAATGATCCGCAAATATCTCGACATATTTAGTAAAGTTAGTGAGTAATATGTGCTTAGTGAAGTCTTCTAGCTTTCGCTCGGTATAACGAGGCAGCCAATTTTCTACGATTTCTTGTTTTGTTCTCATAAATAACTACCTTTGAGGTGCATTTTAGTTAGAATATAAATAGCAAATATAGCAAATGCTCCCATTAAATCTACCAAAATTCTCAGTCAAAGTTACGAAGAAAGCAGGAAAGCCTTCTATTTGGGATCCTGTACGCCGAAAATTTGTCGCATTAACGCCAGAGGAATGGGTACGACAACATTTCGTGAACTATTTGGTCACGGAAAAAAACTATCCTCAAGAACTTTTAGCGAATGAAGTAGCGGTAAAACTAAACGGAACATCCAAGCGATGCGATACCGTTGCATACAATCGGTTTCTAGCACCTCTAATGATTATTGAATATAAAGCTCCACATATCGAGATAACAAGCGCTGTATTCGATCAAATCGTACGTTATAACATGGTCTTACACGTAAAATACTTAACCGTAAGCAACGGCATCTGTCATTTTTGTTGCAAAATTGACTATGAGAAACAGACGTATGCTTTCCTCGAAGATATACCGGAATACAATCTATTGGAGAAAATCGTTTAATTATCTAAAATAAGTCCCCCTTATCCTTCTATGCACTCACACGGATCAGATAAGGGCTTACTCAGCCCAACCAGTGAGTAGTTCTATCGATTAGGAATTTACAGTTTGCAGATAAGTCATCTTGTTCTATATACTCGACATCACCGGAAGTCTTAGAAGGTAGCACCATATCTGATACTTTTACCTCCTCATTTTCAAGGCTGGCAAACTTAAACAGATTATATATGCTTGATAGAAAGAGAAGAAAAAGAAACAGGAATGCCTTTGCGACACTTCCTGTTTTTTCTATATATTGAGTAGATTTCAAATCCATATCCCACGCATTAAAAGTTACATGGGCACAAACATAGCAATATTCGTCAAATAAACAAATATTTTAACACGAAAATTTTATTTCGTAAAGAGATAATCCTCCGGTTTTGCGATTCGTAAAATATATTCCGGAGTATTAGGGAGCCTTTTCGCATACAAAGTGACAGAATCACCCCTCTCAGGCATCGTAGAATTAGATTCCAACGATATCTGGTCAACATTACGCAATTTTATTTCATCATCTTTATCGAAAAAGAATGAGTATCCTAATAAAACCGCAAAAAAAGATAAAATCAATGGCTTCATGTCTAACTTGTTTTTATGACTATATAAGCTTAGATGCTTATAAAACGATAAACGCTGCATATTATTTCAAAATAATTACATTTTTAATGTGCCGACATAGAAGTACGACTTATTTCGTTAATGAAGTATATATCCTATGACACATGCAGTATATATCCTATAGCATTTGAAGTATATATCCTATAGCATTTGAAGTATATCTTCGTAAAGAGGAGTTTCAAGGCCAAAATAAAAAGGCGAGGATCTTAACCCCCGCCTTCTATCTGCAGATATAGAAATCCTATTTTATCCACCGAAATCATCGAAGTGCAACATCTCACGAGGTACACCCAAGTTATCCAGCATATTTTCCACGGCTTTTGACATCGGGCCCGGACCACACATGTAGTATTCGATATCTTCCGGAGCCTCGTGATCCTTCAAGTAAGTATCATGGATTACTTGATGAACGAATCCAGCCGTATATTTAACACCCGCAGCATCAGCGGCAGGATCAGGACGGTCAAGCGCCAAGTGGAACGTAAAGTTTGGGAATTCTTTCTCTATTTCCAAGAAATCTTCCAAATAGAACACTTCGTTCAAGGCACGTGCGCCATAGAAGTAAGACATCTTACGATCCGTAGTCTTCAACGTCTTCGTCATGTGCATGATTTGCGCACGCAACGGAGCCATACCGGCACCACCACCAATCCACATCATTTCCTTCTTAGAATCGA
>OLFY01002766.1_pt1 | contig 16359 bp, 12 predicted proteins | sample 1605611 | NCBI WGS metagenome assembly OLFY01 (sample SAMEA3888923, study PRJEB22519) | human gut metagenome | biome: human gut; feature: human-associated habitat; material: faeces | place: Denmark | collected 2011
ATGTGGAGGAGAAAGGCATCCAGGGAAGATGGAAGGGACGACAGCTGCAGGATAGCATACAGGTGTTTGCTGACTTGGTGAAGAAACACTATGGCAAGTATCCTATCATCTATAGCAACGAGAGCTTCTATAATAAGGAGATGGGGGCGAAGTTCAATCGTTATTATCTTTTCATCGCCAATTATAACTCCCGACAACCCTCTATCGGCGGCAGAGGAAAGTGCAATATCTGGCAGTATTCCGAAACCGGACATTTGCATGGTATTGGAGAAAGGGTAGATTTAAGCAGATTCATGAATGGTACAACCATCAAGGATTTGATGCTATAGGCTTTGATGATTTCATACACATAAGCGAGTATTTGATACAATCCACGTATGGATAGCATCATTATTTGCTTATTTTTTCTACTTTTGCACTATTATGAAGAAGTTATTGATCATATTGGGAATAGAAATGTCTATGTTTTTTTAATTATATGTTTGAAGATTATGAAGAAGTTATTGTTGTTTATAGCTGGAATCTCAATCCTGTTTTTAGCAGGTTGCTCCAATGGAAATCAGAGCCATGGCAATGAGGGCATGGGAGACAGCCTTCCTGCTGATCCTCCATTGGGTTATGTCATAGAGTTAAAGCCTTTGGGAAATTTCTCACATCAGGAGGCAGAACAGTTGAGAGAAGAACTCGTGAAGCAGTTGGGTTTCATTTTCAATAAGGTACCAAAGGCTTGGTTGGAGGCTTCTGTATTTGTTGGAGACAAGAAAGAAATACCTGCCTCATGTCTCTACAAACCAAGAAACAGGTATTGGGCTGGGGGATCCTGAAAATGTTGCATGAAGAGCATGGAGGTAATGATGAAATCGTAACGATAGGTTTGACGCATCGAGACATCTCAACTTCTATCATGGACAATACAACTATGGAATCATGGGATTGAGTTTCCGGCCAGGTGACGCCTGTGTGGTTTCAACCTTCCGATTGAAACGAAAGGATGACTTATGGAAAGTAACAATCCATAAATTCCTGCATTCTCGCGGCTTGCCGCATTGCAAATAGCAACTATTTTTCTCCGTTTTTATGCATATTCTTGCAGAAAAGTAAGCAAAAAAGATAAAATTGCAGCAAAAAGCAATAATTTTTGGGAATTTATGCTTGATATTGTAGAAAAAGTCTTAACTTTGCAGCGGATTTGAGAAAATAAGCTGTTTCCGGCTATCAGAAAATGAGTAATCATGAAGCTATCAGAAAATGAGGAAAAATAATGAAGCTGTCAGAAAGATGAGGAATCATGAAGATGATAAGGAGGCTGGCTTTCTCTTCCACAGTTTACACTTATAACAACTTTATAAATTAAAAGATTCGATTATGAAAGTAGCAATTGTTGGTGCAAGTGGCGCAGTTGGACAGGAATTCCTGCGTATCCTTGCTGAGAGAAATTTCCCTATGGATGATTTGGTGTTGTTTGGTTCTGAGCGTTCTGCCGGACGAAAATACAACTTCAAGGGAAAGGACTATGAGGTCAAACTTTTGCAGCATAACGATGACTTTAAAGATGTCGATATTGCTTTCACATCTGCTGGTGGCGGCACTTCAGAAGAGTTTGCCGAGACTATCACCAAATATGGTGCCGTGATGATTGATAACTCTAGCGCATTCCGTATGTGCGACGACGTGCCTCTGGTGGTGCCTGAGGTAAATGCTGAGGATGCCTTGAATCGCCCTCGCAACATCATCGCCAACCCTAACTGTACCACCATCATGATGGTAGTAGTGTTGAAGCCTATCGATAACTTGAGCCATATCAAGAAGATTCATATCTCTTCTTACCAGAGTGCTTCAGGTGCTGGTGCAGCTGCCATGGCTGAACTTGAGCAGCAGTATAAGGATATCCTCGAGACTGGTAAGACTGAGCATATCAATAAGTTCCCTCATCAGTTGGCATACAATGTCATTCCACAGATTGACAAGATGACTCCTAACGATTACACCAAGGAGGAGATGAAGATGTATAACGAGACCCGCAAGATTATGCACTCTGATGTTCGCACCAGTGCTACCTGCGTTCGCGTTTCTTCACTCCGTTCTCACTCAGAGAGTGTTTGGTTCGAGACAGAGAAGCCATTGGCAGTAGAGGACATCCGCAAGGCTTTGGAGGCTGCTCCAGGCGTAACCGTAAAGGATGATGCCCAGAACTACGTTTATCCAATGCCATTGGAGAGCGCCGGCAAGGACGATGTATATGTAGGTCGTATCCGCAAGGATTTGGCTGATGACAATGGTAACACATTGTGGTTGACTGGCGACCAGATTCGTAAGGGTGCTGCCCTGAACGCTGTTCAGATTGCTGAGTACTTGATTAAGGTGGGCAACGTAAAGTAAGCCATACCTTATTTATATAAAAGAATATGAGGAAGTTAAGGGATAATGAATTTTATCTCTTAACTTCTTTTCGTCTTTATACGATTCTGAATAGAAAAGTAAGAATATGCTTGAAAGATTCAAACAATTACTCGGTGAGATGAACCGGGGAATTTATGAGAAGGAGACGGAGATATCACTCTCGCTCCTGGCTGCTCTGGCAGGTGAGAGTATCATCCTGCTGGGACCTCCAGGTGTGGCAAAGAGTATGGTAGCCAGACAGTTGAAGACGGCGTTCAGGGATGCTCAGAGCTTTGAGTATCTGATGTCGCGATTCTCTACACCCGATGAAATCTTCGGTCCGGTGAGCATTCAGAAACTGAAGACTTCGGATACTTACGAGCGTGCGGTGGAGGGTTATCTGCCTACTGCCGATGTGGTTTTCCTGGATGAAATCTGGAAGGCGGGACCTGCTATCCAGAACACGCTCCTTACGGTGATTAACGAGAAAATCTTCAGAAACGGCAATCGGGAAATGCATCTTCCTCTGAAACTTCTCGTGGCTGCAAGCAATGAGTTGCCGGCTAAGGGAGAAGGACTGGAGGCGCTCTGGGACCGATTCGTCATCAGAATAGAAAGCCGACCGATTAAGCTGGAGAAGAATTTCCGGGCAATGCTGCTGGAATCTCACGCAGATTTCGCAGATAACGCAGATTTTTCTGATTTGAAGATTACTGCTGAGGAGTATGCTGAATGGGCGGAGAAAATCTGTAAGATTGGCGTGAAGGGGGAGGTGCTTGATGCAATTTCCGCCATTCGTAAATCTCTGAGAGCCGTGAATGTGGATGAGGCTGCCGAGCGCAGAAACATCTATGTGAGTGACCGAAGATGGAAGAATACCGTCCGCCTGCTTCGCACTTCAGCCTTTATGCAGGATAGGGAAGAGGTGGATATCTGCGATTTGCTTCCTATCTACCATTGTCTGTGGCAGGAGCCGGAAGAGCGGGATGCTATCCGAAACATCGTGATCCGTGCCCTCTTTTCTCCTTTTGCAGACAAACTCGTGGAGATGAAGAATGCGCTTGCTGAGGACATCAAATATCATCGTGTACGCAGGAATCCGGAGGATGGAAGGGATTACGAGGGGGAGATAGAAAACCTTTCGGATGGCTTGAGCTCGCTGGAAAGGCAGTTGGGCGAGAATCTCTTCGCATCTGCTGATGATAAGGCGGAAATATCGGCTTATCTCCGTGATTTCTATAAGGAGCTGGCGTTTACCCGTCAGGATACGATGAAACTCTATGAGGTTTAATCGCCTCCTATTACATTATTATATATAGAAGAATCAAAACATGATGAATGAACAGAAAATATTGACTCCTGAGTTGGAGGCGCGTGTTCACCAGGCTGTGGATAACTTTATGCAGGGCTATGGCTGCTGCCAGTCGGTAGTGGCTGCTTTTGCCGATTTATATGGTCTTGATGATGAGATGGCGAAGCGCATTGGTGCCGGCTTTGGTGGTGGAGTAGGCAGAATGAGAATGATGTGTGGTGCTGTTTCGGGCATCGTGGTGCTCGTTGGCTTGGATTGCGGACAGACCGAGGGGGATGACCGCGAGGGCAAGTCGGCCTGCTATAAGGTGGTGCAGGATTTGCTCGCCAAATCGAAGGAGCAGAACGGCAGTATCATCTGTGCCGAAATCCTCGGCTTGAAGGGCCACGAGAAAGCGCAGTCCAGCTATGTGGCTTCGGCAAGAACGGCAGAATATTACAAGTCTCGCCCTTGCGCAGCCAAAGTAGAGAGTGCTGCAAGAATCTTCGCAGAATATCTGATGGAGAAAAAATAAGGATTTACTCCTATGAAATACCAGAATAACAAGGATTTGGCGGAGGCACAGTATTACTTGAAGATGCTGGATGACTTTTGCAAGTCGGGACAGGTGAAGATTCCTGATCCGACAGGCACTGCCATGCCTTGGAATTTGAAGGAAGACCCGCTGAAGGATTATCTCATTCATCTCTTTACCCTGAAAGTAACCATAGAAGAAACTGGAGAAGAGGTGCAGAAGTTCGTGCGCCAGGTGGTGAACAGCAAAATCAAGAGTAAGGTTTTCTATGATAGTGTGGGAAAGTTTATCGTGGAATGCGTCCATCACATGCGATTCCAGCGCCAGCGTGCCTGGACCGAGAGTCATCGGGCTGATGATGTGCTCGATTGGGCTCCCTTCAAGCGGATGGATGAACAGGTGTGGCTCCCTTTGCTCGACCAGCTGGAACAGGAACATGCTGAAGATGGGTTCGATAAGCCTTTCTTCCTCAAGCTGATGGCTGGAGACGGGGCTTCGAAACCCGAAAACTGGGAAAGGCTGGTAAGAGACTGGAAGGTCTGCATCGACCATCAGGTATTGAACAAGCTGAAGGACTTTATCTCGCTCCGTCAGAACAACTTCGAAACAGGACTTGTGCGCATGATGGACCAGATAACCCGCAACATGAAGACGAAGGGCGTTTCGGAACAGCGCGCCGTACAAGCCTGGGAACTGATGACGAACGGATGGACCGAAACGGAGTTTGAACGCCGTCTGAACCAGGTGAAGATTCAGGACAAATATCCCGAAATCAAGGAAATTGTGGCGAAGATGGGACGAGTAGCCGATACCAACGGCAAAGACCGGCTCACTATCGCATCGGGCGTAGAGATGAAGATGGAGCATTCAGCGGGTAGTGATATCGAGGGCATTACCGTGGGCGATGATCTCAACTCCCTTCTCCCGCTCGAACTGGCACAGTACAGCGATGAAGATATGGAGGGCCTCTTTATCTATAAGTATCGCACGCGAAGACTCCAGACCTTCCGTTATAAGAGCGAAATGTCGAAACCATCCCGCAAACTGGGCTTTACCCATGCCTCCCGCAAGGGGCCGATGATCGTCTGTCTGGACACCTCTGCCAGTATGTATGGCACGCCCGAAAGGATATCCTCTACACTCATCTCTCTGCTGGAAGAAACGGCAGAAGATCTGGAGCGAGACTGCTTCCTGATAGATTTCTCCGTCAGTACCCGTGCCATCGACCTGATGGCGAAGCGCAAGGCAGAGCGCCTGAAGAGAATAGGAATCATTATGATGGAATCAGCCGAAGCAGATGCAGCTCCGTCCGACGGAGATGGACAGGCGCATACCGGGCGAGGCATCCGGCGGCAGCCTACCACAACCCACGTTCCATTTATCGGAGGCGGAACATCGGCAAAGAAGATGATGACCCAGATGTTCGACCTTCTCGACAACGACGGACTCCATTACGTGAATGCCGATGTGCTTTGGATTACCGACTTCCTGATTCCAGATCCGCCACAGCAGCTGTTGTCGAGATTCCGGGAATACAAGGAGACGGGTACCCAATTCTACGGCATCCGTATCGTGCGTGATGACGACAAGGAGTCGAACAGCTGGAAGGAGTACTTCAATCAGATTTACACCATCCGGTACCGCCCGCTGCGAAGATATTAAAGAAGATGTTAAGGCAGAAAAGGGGTATCAGATGATAATAGAGACATGTATGAAATGTATCAAGAACTTTATCATATGTTACATTTGGCGCAGAATTTCGGTTTTGCGCCATTTTTTTGAATTAAAAATTCCTTAAAACGCTTGGTGATACAAAATATATTTGTACCTTTGTGCTCGGAACAATGAATAATTGTCAGCCAAACAAATTTAGAAAAGAATCAATAAATATAAGCAATTTATACAAAAACTTAAGTAATAAACTAAAATTATGGTAAGCAACAACATTCCACAAGTAAAGCTCGGTATTATTGCCGTTAGCCGTGACTGTTTTCCAATCGCGCTTTCTACTCAGCGCCGTGAGAACATCGTAAAAGAGTACAAGGGTGAAATTTTCAACTGCCAGACTACAGTTGAGAACGAGAAAGATATGCTCAAGGCTTTGGGCGAAGTGAAAGAGCAGGGTTGCAACGCTTTGGTTGTATTCCTCGGTAACTTCGGTCCTGAGACTCCTGAGACTTTGATTGCAAAGAACTTCGATGGTCCTTGTATGTTTGTTGCAGCTGCAGAGGGTGACGGCGACATGATCAATGGTCGTGGCGACGCTTACTGCGGTATGCTCAACTGCTCTTACAACCTCGGCATGCGCCACCTGAAGGGTTACATCCCTGAGTATCCTGTAGGTACAGCAGAGGACGTAGCTAAGATGATTCAGGACTTCGTACCAGTAGCTCGCGTTATCCTCGGTTTGAAGGGCTTGAAGATTATCACCTTCGGTCCACGTCCACAGGACTTCTTCGCTTGCAACGCTCCTATCAAGGGCTTGTACGAACTCGGTGTAGAGATTGAGGAGAACTCAGAGCTTGACCTTCTCGTAGCTTACAAGGAGCATGAGAACGACCCACGTATCGATGAGGTTTGCGCTGATATGGCCAAGGAGATGGGCGAGGGATGCTACTATCCTGATCTCAGCCGCAGAATGGCACAGTTTGAGTTGACATTGCTCGACTGGGCAGAGGCTCACAAGGGTTCTCGCCAGTATGTAGCATTCGCTGACAAGTGCTGGCCTGCATTCCCAAGCCAGTTCGGTTTCGAGCCTTGCTATGTAAACAGCCGTCTCGTTAGCCGCGGCATTCCTGTAGCTTGCGAGGTTGATGTCTATGGTGCGCTCTCAGAGTACATCGGTATGTGTGCTTCTGACGATACCGTTACATTGCTCGATATCAACAACTCAGTTCCTCAGTATATTTATGATGAGGACATCAAGGGCAAGTACGATTATAAGTTGACTGATACCTTCATGGGCTTCCACTGCGGTAACACTCCACAGTGCAAGATGTGCTCTAGCCGTAAGATTAAGTATCAGCTCATCCAGAACCGTTTGTTGGAGAATGGTGGTAAACCAGACTTCACCCGTGGTACCTTGGAGGGTGATATCGCAGCTTCTGACATCACATTCTACCGTCTGCAGTGCGATTCAGAGGGCAACCTCCGCAGCTACATCGCAGAGGGTGAGGTTCTCGATGTTCCTACCCGTTCATTCGGTGGTATCGGTATCTTCGCCATCAACGAGATGGGCCGCTTCTATCGTCACGTATTGATTCAGAAGGGTTATCCACACCACGGAGCCGTAGCATTCTCTCACGTAGGTAAGACCTTGTTCGAGGTATTCAAGTATCTCGGCATCAAGGATATCGCTTACAATCAGCCAGCTAGCCTGCCTTACCCAACAGAGAATCCTTGGAAGTAAATTGAGTGAAGAGGGAAGAGTGAAGAAATCATTTGCTCTTCTTTCTAAACTGAGTTCATAAAAGATAAGGGCGATTGCTTATCCCTTGCGTAGGGAATAGCAATCGCCCTTTTTATGTTTTCCTGGAAGGAGATTACCTGATGATAATCTCCTTCCAAGAATGTTTTGCTTATTTCGTATTTTCCAACGTTTCCTGTTTCTGTGGAATCACCACCGAAGCCCCGATGCTGACGAGCAGAACGAGGATGATGAATACCAGCGAACTGACTGCATCAATCTCGAAGAAATCGTGGATGAGCATCTTCACACCGATGAACATCAGCAGCACACTCACACCCACCTTCAGATAGCGGAACTTGTCTGCTATCGCTGCCAGCAGGAAGAAGAGGGCACGCAAGCCCAGGATGGCGAAGATATTCGAGAAGAACACCACGAATGGGTCGAGCGATACCGAGAATACGGCTGGGATGCTGTCGAAGGCGAAAATCAGATCGCAGAACTCGATGAACACCACCGTCATCACCAGCGGACCCAGATGCAGGCGCTTCTGCATGAACTTCACCACTGGATGCTCCAGGGCATTGATTTCCTCCTTTTTGTTTCTGTTGAGGAACATCTTGGCACCGCTGTAAACAAGGAATCCTCCAAATATGAGCAATATCCAGGCGAATCGGCTGATGAGGGCAGCACCCGCAAAGATGAAGACGAAGCGAAGCACGATGGCTCCCAGAATTCCCCAGTTCAATACGTGCTGGTAATCTTTCTTGTCCACTCCGAACGAGGTGAAAATCATCATCATCACGAAGAGATTATCTACCGAGAGCGTTTTCTCTATCAGATAACCCGAGATGTAGGAGATGGTCATATAGTGCCGGTATTGCTGCAGACTCCCCTCATAGTCGTTCGGGTCCAGTTTGAGATGCGAAGCATAGCGCGAGGCTATCAGCTTCAGGTCGTCGAAGTTCTCGATGCCGTGCACCATATCTCCATGAAAATAGATGAATACGGCAAAGGCGAGTGCGAGAATAATCCATACAGCCGTCCATGAACCGGCTTCCTTGATAGACACCACATGTGCCTTTCGGTCGATGACCAGCATGTCTAATACGAGTATGGCGGCGATAAATATCACGAAGCCCACCAAAAACATCGATTCAGTAAAAACATGTTCCATTTTTCTTTATCCTTAATCTATTTAGTATATACCATTGAATCTTAAAATCATTTCATCTGTTAGAAACGTGGGCGCAAAATTAGGAAAAATATCTGGAATAGCGAAGGTTCCGGTGGAAAACTTAATTGATTTTAACTTGAAAGGCAGGAATGTAACAGGTTTGTAATAATAGCGCTGTGAGAACCGGCAAAAAAGGCGTTTTAAAGATAAAAGGGTAAAAAGGTAAAAATGTAAAAAGGTAAAAAGAGCCTAGCGGAATGTTAAGCTAGGGGGCTCTTTTTACCCTTTTACCTTTTAAAGGCTCTTTTACCTTTTCTTAGTCAGCACATAGTGCTTAGCCATGGCGCCTTCAGGCTCATTGCCCAGCGAATCGGTCATGATGAGGCTGTTGGCATCCTTTACCTTGTAGTAAGATGTCTCGCCGCTCGATGGACGGGTGATTTCTACCACGTTGTTAGCCAATACCTTGAAGATACCGCTCGCTTCGTCGTGACCATCCTTGCGCTCCAGATAGTCGGCTGAGTACTGGTAGGTGCTGTCGGCGTTGAGCGTCAAAACGGTCTTGATGCCCGGACAGTCGGCAGCAGGGAGAGTTCCCTCGTAGGTGCCGGCGATGGAATCGAGAATGACATCGTTGGAATTGAGCGAATCATTTTCAGCATAACTGAGGCTATCCTGGTCAGCCCCCTGGCTATTTGTCTTCTTGCCATTGCAGGAGACAACTGATAATGCAGCGATGACGGCTGCTGTCAAAACTAATTTCTTTTTCATACTATACTGCTTTTTAATTGTTACTTATTTACGGAATCTCTTCTCTTAGAGAGCACTTTCCCCGAGAAGGATTTCTCTTCGCAAAAATAGTGTTTTATTCTGTTATCCGCAAGTTTTACACAGAAAATTATAGAATATTATACTATTTTCTTAATTGATGATGACTGGCACAATCTCTTCTTCGCTAGGCCAATGAGGCAGATAGAAGAGCGGGCGAGGGGTGCCGCCCAAGCCCGTCCAGTCTATCTGTTTCACAAAGTCGAAATCGGGAGGACCGAAGTCGAAACTTCTGCCGTAGAGCACGATGGCGCCTCTGCCTTCATCTATCTTCCACAAACCGCCCCCGTAGGTGCATTGCTCGCCGGGTGACAGCATGTCACGGTGCAGGTAGACACGCCCGAACTTCAGTACTCCGTCTCTGTTGATAATGAATTTCTGAAACATCTCTATTTCTGGTTTATTCAATGAAATCTGTATTCCGATTGATTCAATGTAATGAGAGAATTATTTCTTCTCCCAAAACAGTTTGTCTATGAAATCATAGCGCTTCTCCATCTGGGCATCAGTTTTTACGACGGTATTCACGTCTATCTGAAGCACAGGGGCTACTGCCTTGCCGTTGGTGGATGGCCACTCAGGCAGACCCAGACCATTCGGATTGCCGGTCTTTACGAAATTGACGTAATACTGGCTGAAGATGTCGCTGATCATATAATCCTCCGGCTGCCAGTTGAACACGCGGTTGGTTGGCAATGTACCCATTGCATACTCGATGTCGGCAGAATGAACGGCTCCCTTGTCTTGTGGCGCAGGAGCCGCATCTTCCTTGGCATCTACCACGCCGCCAGCCAATGCAGCCACCTTACCCTTGATGGCCATAGCAGGACGAGGATGGCAATAGCGGTAGCGGTAAACAGGCTGTCCGCCGGTCAGCTTGTGCATGTTGCCCCACTTCCATGTTGAATAATCGAGGAAGATATCCGAAGCTAGGTTCACGCCCGGCTGCTCCAATACATCCTTATCGCTGTTGATGCCGTAGAGGCGGAAGAGTTCTTCGATGTTCTCTTCTCCAAATGTAGCCTTGGCACCCGCCTTCAGATTCTCGACGGTAGGCTGCTTGCCCATCAATACCGCCCATGGAGTCATCTCCTGGTTGTTGCCGCCGATAAGCAGAGGCACCTTGGTCTGCTCGCCCTTGGCAAATACCTCTACAGGCTGTTCTTTCATGAAATATCCGTCGATATTATAGACAGGAACCGCTCTTACTTCCGCCAGTTTCATCAATTTCTCGGCAGGCAGGGCACGAAGCTCGTTGAGGTTCTTCATTCCTGCGTTCTTTTTCACCTTCTTTCCGGTTTCCTTACCCATCTTCTCGGCTATTTTCTGGGCAAGCTGCACTCCTTTCTCCTCGGCTTCCTTCAGCGTAGCCACCTTCTTGAATCCCATCACCGAACCGCTGGAACCCATAGCCTGGGCAAAGAGTCCCTGACAGAGAGGGGAAGCCATCAGAGCGCTGACCGACATGGAACCTGCCGATTCGCCTACGATGGTGATGCGGTTAGGGTCGCCGCCGAAAGCCTCAATGTTATCCTTTACCCACTGGATGGCAGCCACCTGGTCCATGAATCCATAGTTGCCGGAACCCTTGTAGGATGTTTCCTTAGAGAGCTGTGGGTGGGCGAAGAATCCGAAGATGCCCTCACGATAGTTGGCTGTGATGGAGATGATGCCCTTGCGTGCCATCGCATCGCCCGCATATCGAGGTTCGCTTCCGCTACCCGCCATCAGTCCTCCGCCGTTGAAATAAATGAGTACCGGCAGATGCTCCTTCATGGTCTTTGCCGGTGTCCATATATTAAGGTAGAGGCAATCCTCGCTGTTGGTCTTCGTACCGAAGTTCATATCGCCGAAGAGAGGTTCCTGCATCGGGTTCGGTCCGAACTCCTTGGCCTCGCGAACGCCCTGCCATTTCTGTACAGGCTGCGGAGCCTTCCAGCGGAGATTTCCTACAGGAGGGGCAGCGAACGGAATACCCTTGAATACTGTGATGCCTGAGAGATCTTTTCCTTCGAGGATACCTTCGGCAGTCGTTACCTGAGTCTGCGCCATCATTCCCATAGCAGGGAGCAGGAAGGCGATGGATAAAAGTAGTTTTTTCATATCGTAAATCTGTTAGTTTTGCAATGATACTGCAAAAATAAACAAAATATCATTACCTTGTCTTGTTCATGCTTATTTTTTAAGTCTTTTTGCAAAAAAAATAAGGGCAGGCCCCTCATGATGAGAAACTTACCCTTTTTTCTGATTGTTGTATTATAAATTCTTGGCTTTTTCCGGTTCATTGGTTGTCACGTAATCGATGCCTTGCTTAAAGAAATATTTGATGGCTTTTAGATTGTTGACTGTCCAGACATTGGTAATCAGGCCGAGTTTCCGGGCTTCCTTGATCCATAACGGATGTTCGTAGAAAACGCTATCTTCGTAATCGATGCCTGCATAGCCTGCATCCTTGGCATCGAGAGGGGTTAGATCGCCATTGAGATAGGAAACCTTGGCTCCTGGAGCGTGGCGAACGAGATAATCGCAGGCGTGCTTGCTGAAGGAAATATACTCTGTTCTTGCTTCCAGTCCGGCTTCTCTTACCATCTTCAGGGTGGCATCTATGCAGCGGTCTTCATCGCTCTTCTGGATGTGCTCTTTTACTTCGAGGATGAGCTTCATATCGCCCAATGACTTGGCAGCATTGAGATAGTCCTTCAAGGTAGGAATCTTCTCGCCATTCTTGAGTCGTTTGTCCTTGATATCGGCATAGTTGGCATTCTCTATCTTGATGCCGTCAACATCATCATCGTGGAAAACTACCACCTCGCCGTCGCGTGTGATATGAACATCAAACTCTGAGCCGTAAACCCCTATCTTATAAGAGTTCTGAAGAGAAGAGATGGAGTTCTGGGCAGAACCTTCTGTCTTCCAATAGCCTCTGTGGGCAATCACCTGCTGGGCTCTATCCTTGGCTGAGGATGGGAGAATCACTCCCATCAGCAGCATCATATAAATCAAAATTCTTTTCATTGTTTTTATCTTTAATATATTTCTTCAATATGTATTTCGTTATACTTATGAAACGTATTCCAGTCTGCACTTATTGTCTTAGAATCCCATTTTAAACATCACGCCGACAACGGAGCGGGAACCGCCGATGTAGGTTGGGAAACCAATCTGTCGGCCGGAATTACCTGCATCTACGATATATTTCTCATCGAGTACGTTCTTGCCAAAGGCTCCAATCTCGTAGTAAACCTTGCCTGGCTGGAAACGGTAACCGGCTGTGAAGTTGAGCAGTCCGTAGGCATCCTGGGTAAACTCTGGCTCGTTGCTCTCTTCGAAGAACACCTTCGATTTCCATGAATAGGTAGGGCGGAGATAGAAGGAAGCCTTCTCGCCGGTTGGCACGTTCAGGTCGAAGCCGATGGCAAAACAGTTCTTTGGAGTAAGGCGAAAGCGGTTGCCGGCATAAAGCTGTGCGTTTCCGTTGTCATCCTTGTCGTTGAACTTGCCCTCTATGTACGACCAGTTGCCGAAGAGATTCAGGTAGCGGCATGGAGAGTAGCTGATGCTTGCCTCCAGACCGAAACTGTGGGCACGACCTGCATCATCGTATTCAAACTTGCTGGTGGTAGCGTTGAAAACCGATGTCTGATAGTTATACCAGTCGTAATAGTAAGCGCAGAAATCGTAATTCAATCTGCCTTGCAGGAGACTTCCCTTTACACCTGCCTCGTAGCTGTAGATGATTTCAGGGTCGAGTGTCTCGAAATCCTTAGGATCGTTGTTGAAATATAGCACTCCCGGACGACGGCCACGAGCCACGCTGGCGTAGATGTTGTTGCGACCTATCATATAGTTGAGGGCTGCACGGCCTACCCACGACCAGTAGCTCTCCTTGGCAGTTACCTTGGCGCTACCCTCTGTAGGGCGATAAAGAATGGCACCGAACATGCTTGGTACGGTCGCTGAAGAGTAGCCTGTTTCCTGATTCTCGTAAGTTCCGCGGATACCCAGGGTGAAGTTCAGATTCTTTGTGAGTTTGAAGGTTCCGTCAGCGAAAACTTCTACGGCCTGATTGGTTCCGTAATTCTTGCCCTGTTCGGTATAGGCAGTATCGAGCGCTTTGGCCGAAATGCCCTGCAAGGTAGCCTGAATCAGTTTGCCGTTATCGCCCAAGCCAGCAAGAACCTGGTCTAAATCCATTCCTACAGCACCCAGAGCAGTCTTCAAATCGCCATAAATATCAGGAGTGGTGGTCAGCGCCTTCAGTTTGCCATCAGCATCTTTTTCAGGATTCTCAGGGAACCACTTGCTCATGAGCTGGGCGAGTGCAGCATCTACCATCGGCAGGTAAGCGGCAGGAAGATACTGGCTGAGCAATCCCTTTACATTATCTATCTGACTGCTGAGCGAAGCCTTCACACTCTTCTGGATAAACACTGGATAGAGGTACTGGAGATTCGCCTTGGCGTTGACATCCTGTGATGAATTCTCGTAGAAATAGCTGGCTCCCAGGAAGCCAGAGAAGAACTTTTTGTCATCATAATTGAATCTGAATTCCTGGCTAAATTGAGTTCCCTTCTCTTTTTCCTCGCAGAGCAGGAGTGGGAGATAAGTACCATCTGCATCGAAATGCTCATTGCTGTTGAAGGCTCTGAATCCGGTGATAGAATTAAACGACCAGCGGTTGCTGATGTTGTGGTCGATATTGAGCAGGGCGCCACCCACGTTTCGCTTGATGCCCAACTGCTTGCCGGCTTCCAGGTTTGCAGGACTGTTTGGGTTGCTATTGCCAAAGGCTGGGTTGATGCTATGGAAGGAAGTGCCTGGATAATCATCGTGCTGATAATCGAGTACCACGCCCACGGAAGTATCATCGTTAGCCCACCATTGGGTAGAGTTTCTGAAAGCCAGGGCATTCTTGCCGTTCAGTCTGCCGCCTGCCTCGTTCTTGATGAAACCATCGCGTGCATCGTAGTCGAAGGCAAAGCGGTTGGCAAGCTTGTCCTTGATGATTGGGGTGTTGATGAAACCTGTTACCTGGCGTTGGTTGTAGCTGCCGTAGTTCATGGAAAGTTCGCCCTTCTGTTCATTTACCGGTTTGTGGCGGATGATGTTGATTCCGCCAATCTCAGCACCTCTTCCGAAGAGAGTTCCCTGAGGACCTTTTACTACTTCCAATCGTTCCAAGTCGAATAGTTCAACGGCAGAAGAGCGGCTTCTAGATGTAGAAACGCCATCCATAAACACGGAAACTCTTGGCTGGGAATAAGCCTCGCCGCCATCTGAAGTTACACCACGAATCACGTAGCCAGGGTTGTTAGGACTCTGCAGCTGAATCTGAACGCCTGGGGTAAACTGAGCCACATCGTCCATCTGGTGGAGATTGAGTTTCTCCATCACGCTACCTGTTACGGCACTTACAGCCACAGGAATCTCCAAACTACTCTGCTTCTTCTTCTGGGTAGTGACGATAACTTCGCCCAGGGCCTGTGTATTTTCCTTCATCACTACCTTCAGGTTGTTGTCGTCAGCATCCTTGGTGATGGTGTTGTATCCTATATAAGTAAAGGTGAGTTTGTCACCATCGTTCACGTTGACGTGGAACTCGCCGTTCAAATCAGTCTGTACATTCGTGTTTCCGCAGCGAACCACCACGCCAGGCAAAGCCTCGCCCTGTTCGTTGGTCACCTTGCCGCTTACTGCATTCACGCCCAATGCTTTAGAATTAGTTTTGTTTCCTTCTGGAGTATTGTCGGCTTTCGCCTCCAGACATGCTACGCCCTGCACGAGCAGGGAAGCCATTAATACAATCTTAAATCTGTTCATAATCAATTGTTTCTTGCATATTTATTTTTTTCGACTGCAAAAGTAGAATGATTTTGTTACATCGTGGTTTCTATCTGGTGAAGAAAAGATGAAGTTGAAATCAGTATTTTTTCTTCACTCTTCTTTCATTTCTTTGTAACATGATGGCAACATCCTTTAAATACCTTTGCAGCGGTAAAAAGCATTACAGTATTTTTGAAGAAAGAAATGAATAAGGTATTTAGTTTTATTGCGTTGGCATTTCTGGGATGCGGCTCTGCTGCTGCCCAACAGGTGAATGTTTCTAACGTTCAGCGCCCCAAACTGGTAGTGGGCATCGTGGTTGACCAAATGCGATGGGATTATCTCTATCGCTATCAGAAGCGCTATGGTGAAGGTGGATTCAAGCGACTGCTCAACGAGGGCTTCTCTTGCGAAAACACCCGTATTCCGTATGTTCCATCGGTTACCGCCATCGGTCATACTTGTCTCTATACAGGCAGTGTGCCTTCTATCCACGGAATCGCCGGAAATAATTTTGTGAAGAATGGCAAGAAGGTGTATTGCACGGATGATGAAACCGTGAAGCCGGTGGGCTCCAACAGCAAGGCGGGCTTGATGTCGCCCAGAAACCTCTGGGTTACGACTCTCGGAGATGAGATGAAGATTGCATCCAACGGCAGAGCCAAGGTAGTGGGAGTGGCATTGAAAGACCGTGCTTCCATCCTTCCTGCTGGACATAATCCAAACGGTGCCTACTGGTTTGATGATGAGAGCGGCAAGTTCATCACCAGTTCTTATTATATGAACCAGTTGCCAAAGTGGGTGGATGCTTTCAACAACCAGCATCTGCCAGAACGTTATCTCTCGGAAAAATGGAACACTCTCTATCCTGAGAATACTTACGTTGAAAGTACGGAAGATGAGAACGAGTATGAGGATGG
>OLFY01002777.1_pt1 | contig 16300 bp, 22 predicted proteins | sample 1605611 | NCBI WGS metagenome assembly OLFY01 (sample SAMEA3888923, study PRJEB22519) | human gut metagenome | biome: human gut; feature: human-associated habitat; material: faeces | place: Denmark | collected 2011
TCTGCAGGAAGGCATAGAGGAACAGCAGATCGAACTGGGCGTTATAAGCCGCGAGCATCGTGCCAGGCGTCAGGAGCGCAGCCAGCAGCTCGGCAAAGGCCTGCTTGCCGATGCCCTCCTCGCGGAGCAGGTCGTCCGTGATGCCAAACGTACATTTATCAGAGATCCGGCGCAGACAGCCCAGCCCATTGGCCCCCCGGAACAGCTGGAGCCGTTCAAAGATCCGCCGCTTCTCCGCAGCGTTTCTCCCTGTGCATTGCGGACTGGACGGTTCCGGCTCCTCCGGCACCGGCGGCTCCTCCCCCAGCACCACCGGAGGAATCCACCCAAGCTGCTCCACACAGTAGGTCACATCCTTGCCCAGCACCAGGATTCCTTGGGCAATGGACTCCAGCACATACCGCCGGTAATTCTGGAGCGAGCGCACCTCATTCTGGATAGGCAGCCGGATCACCAGGACGGAGCCCGGCTCTCTCACTCGATCCGGCAAAACCGCTTCATGATCCATTCTTGTCCCCGCTCCCTTCCCTCTTTTGTCCGCGTTTCCCCGTGGCCCAGCAGATCCTCCATTGCCAGGTCTGCCTGACCATTCCGACCTCCGGCTGGATCATTGATCTGATCTACCAGCTCCTCCATGTCCTTCAGCGTGGCCAGGGCCCCATACACCCTCGGCGGCAGTGCCGCCAGCTGCGTCCACGGCACCCCCCGGAGCCCCCAGCTCCCGTCCTTAGTCTTATATGTCAGTCGCGCCATTTTGATCTCCTCCGTTTCCAATGTATCTATCCCTCCGGCGGGCGGTTGATCCACTCAAACGAAATAACCCACACCCAGGGGTTTGCCTCCCAGCCGTAAATGGGACGGTCAGCAGGTTTGATGGTTCGCCGTCCCACTTCCATGCGGGGCAAAGTTTGTGCAGGTCCTCTACTGCCGCATCCCGTTCCCGCTTCACCTGCTCCAGCTCGGCCCGCAGTTCTGCATTTTCGGCCATCAGCCTTGTTCGCTCTCCGATCCCAGGCTCGTCAAACGGCAAGTGTGCCAATTCGGACAATTTGTTTTTCAATCGCTCGTTTTCGGCCTGGAGCGTGGGAATTTTAGATATTTCTTCAGCGGCATCTACCATGACCTGCTCAAAATCTGAGCAGTCTACGCCAAGGACTTCGCCATTGATGTGGTATCCATAGGCGCACTCCTCAAAATTGTGTAACTGCTCAATCAGCTTCTCAATGTCCATCAGGTGTCCTCCTCTGCTGGCTGCTTCATCCACTTCAATGCAGCTTGCTTGCACCCTTCATAAAGCGGAATGTTTGGATAAGCACAGATGTAATTGCATACTTCGTCTTTTTCATGCTCACAACACTTACAAAAGTCAGCTCTGAGGAAAATGTCCGCCAACTCCTCGTCGCTCATGGCCCGGATGCGGTCGGCGTTGGTTATTGGGACTATGCTGCCGCAGATCTTCGGCTTGCACTTGCACATATACTGTTGAGAACCACAGTTACAACAATCTCCATCATGCTCAAATTTGCATTTCATCAGGTGTCCTCCTCTCCCTCCGGCGGGCGGCGGTAGGCTATCCAGTTCTTGCCGTATTTGTAGTCCTCTATGCGCTTTGCACAGAAGGGGTCCAGGATATTCCAATGTGGCGGAGGACTTTCTTCCCGCAACCCAACGTGCCAATACGGTTGTTCTCCCATCTCCCGCAGTTCTTCCGGTGTTAGCGCCTCGTTCGGCGGGGTGAGGGTGGGCATCGCCTGTATATCATGCAGCACTTGGTCTAACAGCCATGACGCAGTTTTGCTTTGCCGGACTATATCAGTGTCAAGCAATCGCTCAATGCCCAGCAGTTCGTCTCCATCAATCGCCCTTGCCATCTTTCAGCGCCTCCAATCTCTCCATCACCATCTCCACGGCCTCGTCCGTCATGGGAGCCATACAGAACGGACAAAATCTATACTTTTGAAACTCATAGGAATGAATCTCGAAACTTTCGCCGCAAGAACTACAATAGAATACCGCTGGCCCCTTATTGATATCCTGAACCCATTCACCCGCCATCCTCTCCACCTGCTCCCGGCTGACGGGGCGGAGGGCAGAGAGGGCCAGCGTAAATGCGTCCCTGATTACCGATTTTCCAGGGTACAGCTCCCTGGCTGTCGTCAGAATCTCAACCGCGTCGTCCCGCGTCATCAGTCAATTCCCCCTTCCACCACATCGACACCATCTTGTCCCGGGTGAGCTTGTCCACCACCCGGCCCAGGTTCCGGCTGCCGTCCATGGCGGCCAGCCGTCCCATGATCACGATCCTATTGAGCATCAGGGTCCTCCTTCATCCAATCCTCCCGGGCCTGCTCAAACCAGCTGCTCATTCCGCACACCGCCCAATGGCTTCCGCCAGGGCCCGCAGGGCCTTGGCCATCCCCTGGGCTGCGGCCTGGTCCTCCCGGCCCCGGGCCTTCAGGAGCATCCCCCGCATCTTGTTGGCCAGATCCTTGCCCTGGTCAAAGAGGACTTCAAACTGGGCCACGTCCTTGTCCGCCCCCAGGGCGGCCTTTTTCTCCGCTCTGGCCTGCTCCTCCAGCTGGAGCCGGACCTGCTCCAGGGCCTCCTCGGCGTTTTTCCGTTGGGCCTCCGCCCGGTCCTTGGCTTCCCGGGCCTTGTCCAGCCTGTCCTGCATCTCGGCTACCGCCTCAGCCCGGGCCCGCTCAATGGCAGCGGGGTCAGTCACCTGCTCCACCGCCACATCCACCGGGCGGCTCTTCAGCTCGCCCAGCTCCTCCTCCAGCCTGGCCACAGCCTGTGCAGCCTGCTCCCGGTCCTCCTGCGCCCCAGACAAGCGGACATTGAGCAGCTTCATGTCCTCCTCCATCTTGGCCCGGGCCTGCTCCGCCGCAGCCGCGTCCGCCTTGGCCGCCTCGGCGGCCTGCCGGGCCTCGTCCCGGTCCCGGATGGCCTGCTCCAGCTGGCGGGCGCTCATGTCGATGACATTGTGGTCGGCTACAAATCGCTCCCGCTCATCCGGCGGCAGGGCCAGGAGCTTCAGTGCCTTTGTGGCCCCCAAATCCGCAATCGCTTGCGGATTTGAGAACGCCCGTGCCAGGCGCATGAAATTCTGAGCAGTCTTTTCAGAGTATCCCACCTTTTCGGCCAGCCAGGGCAGCCACTCTCCGTGTGGTAACATGTCCTTGGCCTCGATGAGGCACCGCCCGATGGTCAGGACAGCCTCCCCACCCCGACGCTGGGCCTCCAGAATGTCCCCGGTGATGGTCTCAATGGTCCGCCCGTCTGCCGGCGGCGCCATCGTCTGGGCGATAATCCGCCCCAGATCCGGCTTACTCATGGTCCAGCCCCTCCTTTGCCAGCAGCTCAGCCGCCCACGCCCGGTAGTCCCTGGCGGCGGAGCACCAGGGGCTCCACTGCTGGACAGCCATCCGGGCCCAGGAGCTCTCCGGCACCTTGTCCGTCCTGCGGATGACGGTGTCATATACCGGCACCCGCCCGTCCTCCCGGAGATAGGCCGCCGCATCCTCCACCACCGGGGAACGGTGCCACTGGTTGACCAGCACCCCGGCCACCCGGATCTCCGGCCGGATATACCGCAGGCTGTCGATCTGCTCCATCAGGTCGGCCACGCCGGTGGCAGAGCAGGCGTCGGACAGCACGGGGATGATGACGGCGTCGCTGGCCAGGATGGCAGACACGCAGGCGGCGGACAGGTTGGGCGGGCAGTCGATGACCATCACGTCATAGGCTCCGTCCTCTTCCACCGCCTCCCGCATGTCCCGCAGGGTCCGGTAGCTCCGGCCACCCTCGCCGCCGGCGGCCTCCAGGTCCAGGGCCCACAGGTCCTCCGACGCCGGGAGGACATCCAGCCCCTCCACGTCGGTATGTACCACCAGCTCGTCATAGCAGATAGCCATGCCCCGCATCAGGGCCCCCAGCCCGTCGTACTCCCCCCGTGGGAGCAGGATCTGGGTGGCGTTGGCCTGCCCGTCCGCATCCACCAGCAGCACCCGCAGGTGGCAGCTGGTAGCCAGCACATAGGCCAGATTCACGGCGGTGGTCGTCTTCCCCACCCCGCCCTTTCGGTTGACGATTGCAAATGTTCTCATGGTGATAACTCCTTTGTGTCAATTTTTTGTGAACTCTTCGGGGGTATCCTCCCCTGGGTCCTCCAGCGCTCCAAACTCCATCTGCTTGTACTGCGGCTCCTCCTTGGTCCGCGGGAGCATGATCCCCACGGAGTCTGGCCGGAAGGTCTGGGTCTCGCCACGAAACACCAGCGGGATCTGTCCTGTCTCGCCCTCCTTGTTTTTGGCCACCCGGAGGATACGCCGGCTCCGTAACAGCCCCGGCTCCTCCCGGAAGATGAACATGACCACGTCCGCGTCCTGCTCGATCTGTCCGGAGGAGCGCAGGGAGGCCAGGGTGGGCGGCTTTGGCTTCCCGCCCTCCGGCCGGGACAGCTGGGACAGGGCCACCACCGTGATGTTGAGGTCCTGGGCCATCTGGTGCAGGGCCTTGGAGATGTAAGTCGCCTGGTCAAACTCGGTCTTTCCCGGCGCCCGGATCAGGGTCAGGTAGTCCACATAGATCACGTCGAACCGGTGGGCGAGGGTATAGGCACGGATGTCCTCCACCGTCATGCTGGACGCCCGGATCAGGGAGAGCCTGCGCTTTTTGACCTCGTCCACCTTGCGCTCCAGCTGGAAGTAGTCCTCCTCTGTCAGCTCCCGGCGCTTGATGCGCTGGCTGCTGACCTGGGCCACCATGGAGCAGATGCGGCTGAACAGCTTGGAGGTCTTGGTCTCCAGGGAGAAGAATCCCACCTGCAGTGTCTCCGCCTGGGCATAGGCCATGGACAGCGCCAGCGCGGTCTTTCCGTCCGATGGGTAGCCGCCCAGCACCACAAAGTCTCCGCCCTCCGCCGTCAGCCCCTCGTCTAGGAAGTCCAGCCCCCAGGGCAGATAGCGGGGCGTCCGCTCCAGCTCTGCGTAGAAGTCCAGCATCCCCTGCTCCATGTCCACGCACTCCACGCCCCGCCGGTCCATCATCAGCTCATAGAGCCGCGACACCGGTTCCCGGGCCGTCTCCAGGGTGATATCCGTGCCAGCCAGGGCCAGCCCCGCCCGCTGGATCTCCCGGAGCCGGGACTGCTCCCGGACAATGTCCATGTACTCCCGGTAGTTCTGCGCCGTCGGGGTCTCCCGCATCAAGGCCAGCAGGTACTTCCGGCGGCCTGGGTCCGGCCCGCCCATCTGGTTGAGCACACACACCGGGTCGATCTTCTCCCCCGCCAGGTGCAGGGCCCGAATGGCCATGAACACCTCCTGCCCCATGGGCTCGGTGAAGTCCTCCGGCTGGAGGTTGGTCATCACGTCGCCCACGATCTGCGGGGAGATCATCATGGACCCCAGCACGCTGGACTGGGCCAGCAGATAGTCCGCCATCAGTCCCACCCCCATCTCTGGGGCGGCATGGACTGCTCCGCCGGGCTCCCGCCCCTGCGCAGAGGAAAGACTGATTTCCAGCTGTTGGCCACAGACTGGCGGATCAGCAGCAGCTTGTCCTCCCGGCGGCCCTCCGAGAGCCTGTCCAGCTCACCCAGGAGCATCTTCACCGCCCGGGCCGAGTTGATGGCCCGGAGCTGGGTCCGCAATTCGATAAACGCCCCCAAGGCCTGGTGCAGCTCCCGGTCCTCCCCCACATAGGCCAGCAGGAGGGGCTTGGCGTCCTCCGCCAGATCGTACTTGCTGGGCCGTTTGCCCCCCTGGGGGGCTTTAGGGGGTTTTTTAGTCTCTTCTTCTGTTAAGTCTTTATTCTGTTGTGGCGGAAAACCCGCTGACGGTGTTTCCCGTTGACGGTTTTTACCGTTGACGGTATTTTCGGGCAACGGCGTTTTTTCTGCTTCACCGTTGGACGGGTTTCCGGGCAACGGTGGCGCCTCGTCCTGGAGGACGTACACGTTGCCGCCGAACTTGCCGCCGCTGTCATGGGACTGCTCCCGGATCAGGTAGCCCACTGTCTGGAGCTCCTTCAGCAGGCGGCGCACCTTCTCCCGGCCGCATCCGGCCTTGACCGCCAGCCCGGACACGGTGTACTCCCAGTCGTCAGGCAGGGAGACTATCAGGGCGAACAGCCCCCGGGCCTCCAGGCTCAGCCGGTCATCCTGGGCCACTTCCCGGAACAGGACCACATAGCCCTTTTTCCGTCCGCTTCGGACGCTGCTCTCACCCATGGCGGCACCGCCTTCCGCCCCCTCTGTAAACAAATCCGTCCCGAAGACAGACCGCTACACCATTTGTCAGCCGGACCCAGGGCTCCCGGTTATCTGGCGTGACCTCCTTCATCGGATCGATGGGCATGTCGTACTCCTCCGCCCCCCGGAAGCCAATACGGCGCAGAGCCACCCGGCGCCCCGCTGGCTCCAGGTCTTTGAGCACATCCGGCCAGCCGCCGCCGTTGCAGGCCAAAAACAGCAGCTCCTGGCGTTCCACCTCTCGGGCCCACTCTTCCCGTAAATTTTCTGGGATCATCCCAATCCCCCCTTGTCAAACACATGTTCTCGTGGTATAATACAAATGTTCTCATGGTTGACAAACCCCTTTGTCAACTGTCCCGGACGGTTTGAGTGAGCCGTCCGGGACTTTTTATATCCCATCATCCGTCCATCTCCGGCTCGATCAGCGCCAGGGAGCCGTCTCCCCGGACCACGGCCAGCACGATCTCGCCGCCGGCCAGCCGGGCCCGGTAGTTGTAGGTGGACAGACGCTCCACCTCCCTCAGCTGCTCCGGCCCGTACAGCCCCATCAGCTGGTCCGACACATTTGCCGGTGTTGTCATGGTTGCCATCATACTGTTACCTCCCAAAATACACGGCGCAGGCCAGGACAAAGGCCCCAGCCGAAAGCGCCAGCATGCCCCACTCCGCTGCCTCATAGAGCCAGGGGTGTTTTTTCTTCAGTCTGGACCACATGTTTCCGCCTCCCTACCAGATCCCCTGCGCCTGGAGGCACTGGGTGACCACGCGCTGGATGTTCCGGCGGCCCTCCTCCCTCTCTTCTGCGGTGTAAGGGATCTCCCGGTGCCGAATCATGCTCCTGGAGATGCCCATCTTCGGCCCGGCGTCCGAGAATACGGTCCGGTCCACCCGGACGGTCCTCCCCTGCCGGTCCTGGATCTCATGCAGGCCGCTCCATTTCGTAATTGTCAAGGGATATTCCTTGTCTCCGTTTGACTCCGTAGTCTGCGTCACCTCCACGACCAGATCGGCCTTCACAGCCTTCTCCCCGTCTATGTAGATCACCGGGGTCCCCATGGGCGGGCTGGCCTCAAAGGTGACCGACTCCGTCACCTGGACCAGATTTCCATCCTGGTCCTCCACCTGATGAGGGCCCACCCGGCGAATCACTTTGACCCGGTACTCCTTCCGGGTCACGATGTCATACCAATAGTCCATGGTCTCTGTCACTTCCACGCCGGTCACCTCCCTCGTCATGGTATTCATCGGCGCTTGTCCGTTTTCGTGCTGCTGTCACTCGAACATTTGTCTTGTTCCCCTCCCCCGCCCGTGGTAAAATATGGGCGGTAGGAAGGAGGTGAAACAAGGTGGATAAAGCAACAATCGAAAAAGCCGTTGACTCGGCATTTGATTCCTGTCTTTCGGAAATCTACCCTTTGGTCAGTCAAGAGTTATATCCTGCGGCATTTGCAAACGAATATAGTTGGTTGAGAGTAAAAAATGTATTCGATTTACAAAATTCTGCTATTCGCAAAGCAGTAAAAAAAGCTCTGTCTGATATACTTACAAATCCTAGTTGACCTTTGCCGCCAGCTCGTTCTGGCGGCTTTCTACTTCTGGATCATGCCCCATCACGTATTGCAACATCTGTGGCAGGATCGCTACTTCTTGGGGGTGACCATTGCCCTCCAATACCCGAATACAGAAATTTCTCACAGCTTGCTCCAAAGACACATCTCTTCTCTCCATCTCCTCACCCCCTCTCCGCCCCCGGCCCGGCCGGGGGTGTTTTGTTGTCAGGCTCCTTAAAGAGTTCATCAATAGTACAGTGGAATAACACCGCTAATTCGGGCAGTAAATCCGCTCTTGGCTTTGCCAAACCGTTTTCCCATCTTGCTACAGCCTGCTGGCTTACATTGACGGACTCAGCAACCTGCTGTTGTGAGAAACCTATTTTCTCACGCAACACCCTAATGTTGTGCATTAGTTACTTCCCCTTTTGTTTTAACTACTTTTTGTTGTGCGTTTAATATAGTACTATTTTTTGTTGTTGTCAATAGCAAATTTTATTTTCTCTATTGCGATTTACAATTTTATGTTGTACTCTAGTAGCAACAGGGGGTGGAATCAGTGTTTAGTACTCAGCTGCGCAAGTATCGGTTGGCTGCTGGTTTAAGTCAAAAAGAACTCGCAGGCAAATTATTTGTAAGTCAGCAGGCCGTTGCCAGATGGGAGACTGACAAAGCAACTCCAAACCCCGAGACAGTGGTAAAACTGGCAAAAATTTTTGGGGTCACTACCGATGAATTGCTTGGTAAAGAACTGGTTTTAGGTGGAGAAGGCAATGCCAAGCAGAATTTCAGGGAAAACCTTCAGGCCGCCTTCTGGGGTGGCGAGAAGGATCTGACCCAGGAGGACCTGGACGCCATGTGGGACGATGTGGAACGATTTGCCGCCTTTGTCGCCCAGAAGCGCCGGGAGGAGAAAGAGAAACATGACTGATCTGCTGGATCTCTACGGTCTGGCCGAGGAACACGGGACAGAGATCTATTGGTTTGACCTGGGGACCGCAGAATCCCTCTCGCTTCCGTTGGAGGACGGCTCCTGTGCCATCGCCATGGACCCCTGGCGGATGTCCACCTTGGCCGATGAGAAGGTCAAGCTGGCCCACGAGCTGGGCCACTGCGAAACCGGGGCGTTTTACAACCGCTACGCCGCCCGGGACATCCGTCAGAAGCACGAAAACCGGGCCAATAAATGGGCATACAAAAAGCTCGTCCCAGAGGACGAGCTGAAACAGGCCTTTCTCCAGGGCTACCACGAACCCTGGGAGCTGGCAGAATATTTTGGAGTAACCGAAGCGTTCCTGCGTGGAGCGCTCAACTGTTATTTAAAACGATAAAAGGGATTCATAAGAGATTGAATTTATCCATTGTCTTGAGTGAGGATGAATTTAGATGGCAAGTAAGTATGACTTTGTCTCTATCGATTTTGAGACCGCAAACTCCCGATATGACAGCGCATGTTCCATTGGCTTAGCTGCTGTTCGAGATATGGCTGTAGTCGATACATTCTACTCTTTAATCAACTACGACGGAAATTTTTTACCCGCAAATATCTCAATACACGGGATTCATCCCAAAGATGTGATATCCGCACCTACTATTTTCGAATTATACCCTACCCTTCTTAATTTTTTTGACGGATGCCTTGTAATTGCCCATAACGCCCGTTTTGATATGAGCGTTTTAAAATCGTCCCTTGGCAGATGGTACTCGCTTCCCAATTTTAAATATGTCGATTCCGTTGCTCTTACGAAGGGAGTATTTCCTGGTAAGAAAAATCTTCAAAGTTGCGTTAACTGCCTTGGCATAACATTGGAGCATCATCATAATGCACTGGACGATGCCATTGCTTGTGCACGGGTGGCGATTGAATGTACCCGTCGAGCAGGATACTCAGATATTCTCCATTTTTGCATTGAACGTGAGAATATAAAAATACATAATATTTCTGACTTAGCAATTTCTCACTTTTCCGCATTCTCATCTTCCTCACATTCACATTCTAAATTTCAAACTGTGTCTGTAAAAGAGTTATCTCCAGTAACAAAAGAATTTGATCCTTCCCACCCGCTGTATCAAAAGAAAATTGTATTTACAGGCGAACTATCTATATCAAGAGCAGAAGCTATGCAACAAGCTATTGATGTCGGAGCTATTATTAGGACTTCGGTTTCTACAAAAACTGATTTCCTAGTCGTTGGACAACAAGACTCCGAACTTGTTGGCGTAGATGGGAAAAGTTCAAAGGAAGAGAAAGCCCAAGAGCTGATCTCATCCGGGAAAGGGAAAATTCAGATCCTCAACGAAGCAGAATTCCTGTCTATGCTAAATTATAAGCAGGAGGAAGTAAATAATGAGCAACCAGACTATTCTGGTAGGGTTTGAGTCACCTGAATACCAGGAAACCAGCTTCCTAGATTCTATCCTCTCTACCCTGCAATCAGTTATAGCCGCCCGTGGTGGAGAGCCAACACACCTTTTCTACAAATCAACGGCAGCTGCATCTGGTCCTTCCAGCGGTTATACCGCCGTCTATCTGCATACCTTTACAGTATTCCGTCTGCATATTCGTGGAAAACAGCACTACATCATGCTTCCTCTTGTTTTTTCTGACCTGATCCCGGAACATTTTCCCACGAAACAGATGAAATCCGAGGGGAAATACATCCGTATTCTAATTGATCCGGAACACCCGGTGGAATTCTACACCGACTTTTTGGTCCAAATCACTGGAGAGGCCATGAACCGCTACCCCAAGGAATGGGACTGCTGCTCTCGATACATGGAGTGCAGCGACGCAAAAGCATGTGTTCATCCGGACAAAGAATTTGCACTTGGGTGTGGTTATCGGAAAATTTTGAATTCTGGCCGTATTTTCTATGGGAAAAATCGTAACGTCGATTAAAAATAAGAAAGAAGTCCTCACCATGACCGAAACAGACCTGGCCGCCGCGCTCCGCCATTGTATCGATGACTGCGGTTGCTCCTGGCCCACCGCCTGTCAGATCCTCAGCCGGATGGCCGGACGGGCCTATACCCTGGCAGAGCTGCGGGACCTGTACCGGCGCGCATGACCAAATCCGCCCACGTGGACGGATTTGCCCGTAAAGTCAAAAGTTCCCCTGCCGCCCCACCCCGGGGCGGCATCTCAAAACCGCCACACTCGAACATTCGTTTTCTTTCGACACAGGAGGCGCTATGGATCACCGTACTGTCATGGATCTGGCCGGCACAGATGCGGCCGCCTATATCCGCAAAAGCCGCCTGGAGGAGGGCATGGACACCCAAGAGGTCCTGTCCAAGCACCAGAAGGCCCTCGTGGAGTACGCCGCCGCCCACCAGATCCACCTCATTGAGATCTACCCGGAGGTGGTCAGCGGAGAATCCCTCTATGCCCGGCCCCAGATGCTCCGGCTCCTCCAGGACGTGGAGGAAGGCCGCTATGACGCCGTGCTGTGCATGGATCTGGACCGGCTCTCTCGCGGCCGGATGAAGGACCAGGGCATCATCCTGGACACCTTTCGGGAATCAGACACGCTGATCATCACACCTGAAAAGGTCTATGACCTGTCAGACGACATCGACGAGGAATACGCCGAGCTGAAGACCTTTATGAGCCGCCGGGAGTACAAGATCATCAACAAGCGGCTCCAGCGCGGCCTGCGCCAGTCCATTCAGGCGGGGTGCTACGTGGCCAACGCCCCCTATGGCTACCGGAAAACGGTCATCGACCGCAAGCCAACCCTGGAGATCTACGAGCCGGAGGCGAGATTCGTCCAGATGATGTTCAGCCTCTACGCCCAGGGGTTCGGCTGCACCTCCGTGGCCCGCCAGGTCAACGCGCTGGGCGCCAAACCCCACCGCTCTGCCGAATTTAACCGCAGCAGCGTCAATATGATCCTCCGAAACCCCACCTACATCGGCAAGATCGTGTGGGACCAGAAGAAGCACATCCGAAAGGGAGCCCGCGGAAATCCCAAGCATATCACCATCTACCAGCCCCCGGAGAAGTGGACCATCACTGACGGCCTGCATCCCGCCATCGTGGACCGGGAGCTGTTCGACCGGGTCCAGGCGATCATGGCGGGCCGCTACATCCCCTCCAAGCGGGATGGCACAGTAAAGAGCCCGCTGGCCGGACTGGTCAAGTGCGCCAACTGCGGCATGAACATGCAGCGCATGGTCATGAAGCGGTACCCCTATCTGCTCTGCACCCGCCCCGGCTGCTGTGCCAGCACAAAATTCGAGCTGGTGGAAAAGCGGGTCCTGGACTCCCTCCAGGATTCGCTGGATCAGCTTTCTGTGCGCAAGCCCGCCTCCGGTGTGCAGGATACCTCCCCCCTGGAGCTCTCCCTGCTGGCTGTCCAGAAGGAGCTGGCCGGCGCCAACCGCCAGAAAAACCGTCTCTATAAGCTGCTGGAGCTGGGGGAGTATGACATCCCCACCTTCCGGGAGCGGATGGAGGCGGTCAAGGGGAAGATTGCCGCTCTGGAGCGCAAGGAGACGGAGACCCGCCGCACCATCGACCACGCCAAAACGGCTGACCCCCAGGCCCTGGCTCAGCGGATCAGAGCCGTCCTGGATGCCTACGGGAGCAGCGACAATGCCCAGCGCAACGCACTCCTCAAATCCGTGATCGATCAGGTGTGGTACTCCAAAGCCAAAAAGACAAAGCCCAATGATTTTGACATCCAGCTGGATCTAAAGCCCTTCTGATCCCCGCAAAGTCGCTTGATCCCTGGGATTTTCATAATATATGAAGCGCTATATCTTCCGACAAAGACTGCATTGAGGATCTACGGGTCTATCCCACCTGCGGGTCGCAGGAGGTCCTTGACCGGGCCCTGTCGGTCAAGGCCGGGACAGCCGAGCTGCTGTACGCCTACATCGATGTGGAGCCCGTAGGGTTCAACCGCGGGTTCTATACCGTGGATGTGCGGTATTTTTATCGGATCACCGCTGATGCGTTCATCGGGGCCGCCCGCCCCATCGAGGTATGCGGTCTGGCCGTATTTGACAAGCGGGCCATCCTGTTCGGCAGCGAGGGGGGCGCCAAGTCCTTCAGCTCCGACTCCCCCAGCGTGTGCAGCTGCCAGGATCTGATGGGCAGCAGTCTCCCCACCGCACACGTGGAGGCCATTGCCTACAAGAGGCCGTGTCCGGGCCACCGGCGTCAAAAGCCGGTTGACAGATCCCGCTCTCTCCTCTATACTCCCAGATACACCCCTGACATCCCCTGTATCCCGTTCCCGTCCCCTGGGCCGCGGGAGAACCGGAGCGTTTTTATCACACGATAATAAAAGGAGGACTCACCCATGGATCAGATGGAGATCCGGCAGCTCGTCGCCCGGCAGGCCTATTTTCAGAGCGGTGCGACCCTGCCGGCCAGGGCGCGCATTGAGGCCCTCCGCGCCCTGAGGTCCGCAGTGGCTGCCCGGGAGGAGGAGCTGAACGACGCCCTCCGGGCCGACCTGGGCAAGAGCGCCTTTGAGAGCTATATGTGCGAGGTGGGCATGGTCCTCAGTGAGCTGACCTATATGATCCGCCGCACCCCCGCCTTCGCCGCTGACCGCCGGGTCAGGACCCCCCTGGCCCAGTTCGCCGCCCGGAGCTATGTCAAGCCCTCCCCCTACGGCACCGTCCTCATCATGAGCCCGTGGAACTACCCCCTGCTCCTCACCCTGGACCCCCTGATCGATGCCCTGGCCGCCGGAAACACTGCGGTGGTCAAGCCCAGCGCATACTCCCCCGCCACCAGCCGGGTCATCGCCCGGCTCCTGGCGGAGTGCTTTCCCCCGGAGCATGTCTCGGTGGTCACCGGAGGCAGGCAGGAGAACGCCTGCCTGCTGGAGCAGAAGTTCGACTATATCTTCTTCACAGGCAGCCAGGCGGTGGGCCGGGAGGTCCTGCTCCACGCCGCCCAGTATCTCACGCCGGTCACCCTGGAGCTGGGAGGAAAGAGCCCCTGCATCGTGGACGAGACTGCGGATCTGAAGCTGACCGCCCGGCGCATCGTCTTTGGAAAATACCTCAACTGCGGCCAGACCTGCGTGGCCCCCGACTATCTCCTCTGCCAGGAGAGCGTCAAGGACGCCCTGCTGGAGGAGATCGTCCGGCAGATCACTGTCCAGTTCGGCCCCGCCCCCCTGGACAGCCCCAGCTACGGGAAGATCGTCAACCAGAAGCACTTCCAGCGACTGCTGGGGCTGATCCAGCCGGAGAAGGTGGTGTGCGGCGGCACCTGGCAGGAGGAGGCCCTGCGCATCGCTCCCACGGTGATGGACGCCGTCACCTGGCAGGACCCGGTCATGGGGGAGGAGATCTTCGGCCCCATCCTCCCCGTCCTCACCTTCTCCCACATCCCGGAGGTGCTGGAGCTGCTGAAGGACCGGCCCAAGCCCCTGGCCCTCTACCTGTTCTCCAGGAACAAAGGGCACATTCGCGCCGTGACAGAGCGCTGCTCCTTCGGCGGGGGCTGCGTCAACGACGTGGTCATCCACCTGGCCACCAGCGCCATGGGCTTCGGCGGGGTGGGCGAGAGCGGGATGGGGGCCTACCACGGCAGGGTGGGCTTCGAGACCTTCTCCCACCGCAAGAGCATCGTGGACAAAAAGACCTGGATGGACCTGCCCATGCGCTACCAGCCCTATCTGCCCCTCCACGAGAAGCTGATCCGCCGCTTCCTCCGCTGATCCCTCCGCCCCTCCGCCCTGACGGCCCGGAGGGGCTTTTTTTGCCCCGCCAGGGATATCTCCTCCGCCGCCTCCATACACATGACTGGGGTGATCGATATGCTGCACTATACCTTTTTTCCACAGGACCAAAAGACGCTGGAGCGGCTGCTGTCCCAGCTGATCGCCGCCAGACTCCTCGCCCCGCCCCGGAAGGAGGACAGGAGATGAGGATGGTGGGGTACGGCCGGGTCAGCACCGACCACGAGGAACAGCGGGACAGCCTGGAGCACCAGCAGGCCTTTTTCCAGGACTTCGCCCGGGCCAGGGGCCACACCCTGGTCCGGGTCTATTCCGACCAGGGGATCTCAGGCAAGTGGCTGAAAAAGCGGGACGGCTTCCTCCAAATGCTCCGGGACGCGGAGCGGGGGGAGTTCGAGCTGGTGGTGGTCAAGGACATCTCCCGCTTCGCCCGGAACACCGTGGACTCCCTGGAGAGCATCCGCAGGCTGAAGGCCCTGGGCATCGAGTGCATCTTTGTCAACAACTCCCTCAAGGTGCTGGGGGAATCGGAATTCATCGTCACCATCATGGCGGCCATCGCCCAGGAGGAGAGCGCCAACCTGTCCAAGCGGGTGAAGTTCGGGAAGGACATCACCTCCCGGAAGGGGAGGGTGCCCCCCCGCATCTACGGCTACGACCGGCTGGACAACTTCACCCTCCGGATCGTCCCGGCGGAGGCGGAGGTGGTGCGGGAGATCTTCCGCCTCTACCTCCAGGGCCTGGGCTGCCGGAAGATCGCCCAGGCTCTGGAGGAGCGGGGGGCGTCCACCAAACTGGGGGCCAGCTGGAACAGCCGCGGGGTGCGCCGCGTCCTGGAAAATCCCATCTACTGCGGTCATTATGTCAACCACAAATACACCGTGAGCGACTTCCTCTCCGGCCAGATCCAGCGTCTCCCTCCGGACATGCACTACCACCACGACAGGCCGGAGTGGGCCATCGTCTCCCCTGACACCTTTCAGGAGGCGGCCCGGCTGATGGAGCAGCGTCGGCGGCAGTCCGGCTCCGCCCCTCCCACCCGATACAGCGGCCGCTACCCCCTCTCCACCCTCATCCGCTGCCAGAGCTGCGGCCGCGCCTTCACCCGCCGCCGGGTGGCCTACCCCTCCGGGCGGCAGTATGTCTACTGGCACTGCCCCATCCACAGCGAGTATGCTGGCAGCCGCTGCGGCAACGGCACCATCCTCCCGGAGGAGGGGCTGCTGGACCAGCTCCGGGCCTGGCTGGCCGCCCAGATCTCCTCCCCCGCCGCGCTGGCGGAGGCGGTACGCCTCCGGCTGGACGCCCGCTCCTCCCGGCCTGCGGAGGACCCTGCCGCCGCTCTCCGGCGCCGTCTGGACCAGCTGGAGGGCCAGCGTGCCCGCTATCTGGAGCTCTACGCCGGCGATCTGCTCTCCATGGAGGAACTGCGCCGGCGGCTGCGGCTCCTGGCGGAGCGGGGCGCCCGCCTCCGGGAGGATCTGGACCGGCTGACGCGGGACCCGCCCCGGGATCTGGAGGCGGAGATCACGGAGCAGGTCCGCCGCGTCCTCTCCCTGGAGGACATCACCAACGGGGAGCTGCGGCAGCTGATCGACCGCATCACGGTGAGCGAAAAGGGGGATGTGTCCATCTACCCCGCCCGGCCGGCGGAGGAGCCTCCCGCCGCCCCAGGTGCTTTTGTAGGCAATGGCTGAGGCCGTGGACCCCATCATTCTGAACATGAAGCTGGTAGACGTATGCCAGTGCCGCCCCTGCGACTGTTCCCTCACCGAGATCCCCCA
>OLFY01002785.1_pt1 | contig 16253 bp, 12 predicted proteins | sample 1605611 | NCBI WGS metagenome assembly OLFY01 (sample SAMEA3888923, study PRJEB22519) | human gut metagenome | biome: human gut; feature: human-associated habitat; material: faeces | place: Denmark | collected 2011
GTTGCACACGAACTCCCATCCGGAACGAATCAACTTACCGGAGACGTCGATCACGATGAATCTGACAATCTCGGTCGTACCGTCTTCCAGCGTTACAGTCTCGAAGACTTCCCCTTTGCGCTCATAATGGAAATCTACTTCGGCTTTCTGACACTTATTCTGGAGGGTCATCAATTTGCGCTCCACCTTATCCATATTCTCTTCCCAGATCTTGAACTCCATACTAACAACTCCTTATAGGGTTATGATTATATTATAGGAGAAGTTCACGTATAAAAGGTTAATAAATCATTAACAAAATCATAAAAATGGGCCAGATCAACCATAGCGGTAATATCTGGCCTGTAGAAAATTACTTTGTAATATACGCTGGATGAATTCTTATATTGTCAGCAGATTCTCCTGGATCTTGCAACTTTGCAAAGGACACCGGGTTCCACCAGGTCGGATCGCATTTATCCCACACAATACCATAATTTACAGTACCAGGGCTACCCGGATCAAAGTGTCTAATCTGTGGGTGAGAGCCCTCAATAACATCAATTACTTCCATAAGAGTTGGCATTACGCCTATTTCTCTATTAGCTGGAGCAAAGTATAGGGCTAATGCTTCCTTGGCTGCTGCTACAATATTCTTGGCAACGTCTTTAGAAACTGGCTTTAATGGAGTTATAGTCCCAACCGCATACCAGTTAAATACTCTAACCCACCCAAATTCTAGTTCTACAGATAAAGCCTGTAAAGGTCTATAATCTCTAATTACTGCATTGATAAGCTGTTGAGGTGGTTTATATTGAACGAATACATCTTTATCTCTATACTGAGCACTAGAAGTTTGACCCCTGCCCCAAGATGAATCTTTAAAATCATTATGGATAGCATAGCACATACATGTATAAGTTTTGAAGTTCGCAGAGAAAATAAAGTTATCTTTATTCTCTGGGTCGAATCCGAGAATATTCGTCCAGTTAAATTTAGTAGTGCCTGCTGGGTAGTCATATTTGTTTAGATAATGCTTCTTCTTTTCATCGTGTGTCATGCTATCGTCATTATAAATCGCCATATTGAGGTCTAAGGCTTTCTGGCAATCTATACAGATACCGGTATCAATACCTGCTTCCCTATTCAAAAATCTTTGGTAATCTGGTAGAGTAACAAGACTATCAAAAGTATTGATATAGTTTCTAGAATTTTGATAGGCTTGCTTTGCAGTTTCTGGACTCTTACCAGTTACAGTATGGGTGTTGGGAAGCTCTATGGTATTGGATAAATTAGAAATAGTAATATCCCCACTATTATCTTCTGGAATGGTAGATGGTTTTGCTTGTAGATAATTAGATAGCACATCCTCGCTAACACAGCCAATTACCCCAGAACAATCAATCCAATATACTACTAGGTAGTTGCTATCATAGTTTTCCAGCTGGTTAAGGTAGTTAGAGATCTGGATCTGGGCATTACTATAGTTGTCATAAGTAACAGAGAATCTAGGTTCTGGAACTATAAACTCTGCTGGATTAGCACACTGAATCCATTGGGTCTCTAGGAATGTCTCAGAAGTGGAAGTTGCTCTAGCTTTAATCCATACAGCGGTAGTGTCTAGGTGTTGGGAAGGTAACTTAATGATATAGTTATTATTCTTTACATCCTGTACAGATACACTATAGCTGCGCAGTTCGCCTTCAATAGCAACCCTGGTTACACTTTCACCTGGTGCTAAAGTTACTGGATCGGAGTCAGCGAATACATTTAGATTAGTACTAACTACCTCTCGTCTACTTCTAGTTTCAGTAGCACCATACTTATTAGTAAGGGGTAGCACGTTATAAGTAATAGTCCTGGAGGCCCCAGTGATATCATTATAAGCATTTAAAGTGGCGAAGTTATTACCATTGAATCCAAAGTCCAAAGATAGAGATATGCTGGAGTTGTTAGTAAAAGTTACCTCCGTTCGCGCAGCAGTATAGAATCCTAGTTCATATCCAATCAATCCAAATATCTTCTCTGCATTCTTTCTTTGAGATACAGAGGGTGCAAAAATTTCATTTGCTAACCAGTCAGTATTTACTCCCAGGGTTTCGCCCATACTGGCCAGCACCTTCAACAGAACCATACCAGGGTCGGCTTCTGCCTCGGGCTTCCACAGATCAGTTAGTGTGGGCACAGCATTCTTGAAATCTTGCAAGATAGATTGGTAGTCTCGACTAGTATAGTTGACTACGCCTTTATAGACGCCGTTATTTTCATCAGTAGTTGCCATTACTTGACCTCCATTCAAATACATGTTGTCCACAATCATATACTGGTAACCAACCATTCTCTATCATAAGTTGCTCATTACTAGTGCCCTTTCCATAGTTGGTACCAAATAGTTGATCGTAACCTCTCTGGCGTAACAGATTGTCTGTTATATGTCTTTGGTTATGGCACCAGTGTTTGTTAGGAGTGGTACTATAACTCAATTGAAAACCCATGTTGGTGTACACCTTACCAGCAAATTTAGAAACATCACAGTAAGATATAACAGATTCAGGATGTACATGGGTTACGAAATACTTCATCAGTTTAGAGGCCCCACCTGCTACATGGTAACCATTCAAAGAACACAAACGCAGAAGTTCCCATTGATATTTTGAATTATATCTAGGCTTCCCAAAGCATGCTATTTGTACTAGAATCCCATAGTAAAATAATCCAATGGATACCTGAATCCCTTTACATCCCCCTTGAATATGATTGGTTCGTAGAAACTTCAAAGTATCTTGTATTCCTACAAGCTTTACCTGACAGCACCTGGCGGATATGCGCTGAGTAGGCTGTAAAAGAGACAATATTTGGTTCCAATCATCCCAATCCCATACGTGTATACATCTATATCCAGCCCTCCATGCGGCCTTACTTTTATCTATGTGGTAAGCTTTACCTTTACCAGGTTTTGTTTTATCGAATGGATTAAATATACAATTATGGGTGAAAGTTGGATTTATTTCTATTAAAGTATCACCGACTTTAAAATCAAAAGAATAGCAATCCACTCGAAATTCCATTTCATGGGCTAAATGCCGAGACTCTAACAGTTCCGAAAATCTTAAGTTCAATTTTGAAACTATTCCACCAGCGGCGGTTCTGCAGTCTTCTGTCATACAATACCATGGAACCCCATATCTGTCCATATTAGTGGACATCATCTTTTCACGAATTTGTGGAACCTCGGCAAGTCCTAATGTGCCATATCTGTCCACTACAGTCCTACGTAAACAATTCTTACCATAAGACGTTTGCATTATATTTGAAGCTCCATACTTTCTTTGCATAGTTTGTGTCATTCGCTGCTTTACTTCGTTCAAATGCATCGGGTTGGTTACCCCATACTTCTCCAACATAACTTGTTCACACTTTTCACGAAATTCAGCGGTCTGTAGATTAGTTTTAACTCCATATCTATGTAGACAGGTTTCTTCTCTTCTTTTTAACAAAGTTTCATATTGAGAACCAGGTACTCCCTTACCATAGTGTTCAAGATAAGTAGCAGTTTGTTGTTTCTGTATATCCTCCCTCAGAGCAGGATAATCTACCCCATACCGCTCTCGGTTAGTTTGCTTCGTCTTCTCCTGCACCTCTATATTTTGCGCAGGAGAAGTACATCCAAACTTTTCGACATTAGTGGCAGCACGCTTCTTAGCAGTACATTCCGGAGAACAACATTGTAAACTATACCAGTTGGTGGTTTCTACCGGTTTTCCACAAACTGGACAGGGATGATAATGCTTATCTTTACATATTTTTTGATTAAAGTGGGAAGGTTCAAATTCTTTTCCGCATAATTTACATATTCTCTTCATAGTATGCCACCAACCCAATACACTTCATATATTATATAGTATAACGATTAGTATTTCATCCCATCAGTTACTGCCATCCTCGACTGTCACCTCCAGGGTTTCATTATAATTGGTTACAACAGCAACTGTCATCTTTAGTTGGTTGTAATCCTGATTTATATCATCACTTGGACTTCCAGTAAATAATAGACCATTCGCATATTGTGTCTTTTCTGGAAGTACCGATGGTTCATTTAATTTTAATTGGGCCACAATTCTATCTTTAATGATTGCTTTCTGGTTTTCTGTATTGTATTGCCATAAATGTCTTTTAAGACCTACCCCAAAATCTGGAGAGTTAAATAGAGAGGTTGGTTCTGAAAGAATAAGCAATCTAGTTCTAGATACTATACTCTTATTATCCTCTACTATATTAACTTGATTTTGAGATACATTAAATATATTAGGCCAGGCCCATGAGTTTGTATAAGCCAAAATAACTCACCCCTGCAAATTAGTAATACCAGATTGATAACTACCTCCGGTAAGCCCAATAACGAGCATATTTCCTTGGTTATCATCTAGGGCTGCTATAGCAACTACTTCTCCTTCCCTTGGCAGATGCGGAAGTAGAACAGATGGGTACCAAGGAAGTGCTCCATCATCCGTATAATTACGAATTTTCTGTCCCTTATAATCACTTTGCTTGTAAGCCCCATGTATAGAAGGAATACGAACTTGGATCATTAGAGTACCATCACCAGTATAATGATAACCCTTTACATAGCCAAACGTTATCATAAGCATTAGCTCCTAATTAGTAAGTATGGTTAAGCTGCATTACTATCTTAGACCATAAATCCGATGCGAATCCTTGTCTATGTTGGGATTGATAATCCTGATTGGCCGGGTTCTCATACACCCGTACAAATATGTCTGCTGCTTGCTTAGCCCCAGATTCGGTATTGGGACACTGCTTAAGTGCTTCCACAATACCTACAGATCTACCATATACCGCTTGCATACGATATAGAAACCATCCGGGTTGACGAGCGGTCATGTCATACCACAGAAAATCTAACTGCCTTGAGAGATTAGTTCTCCAATTAGAACCTACATATTTAACCATATCGGTATAGTTTTGTCCATTCCACTGACACATACCACCAGATGTAAGTCCATTACTATCCGCCCCCGATATAGATATATCAAATCCACACTCAGCTTGCACATTCGCTGCAATACCTACCCCAGCAGATATTGGTAATCCCTTAGATTGCATGTACTGCACAATGATACGAGGTACTGCTTCCAGATCACTATTAGATATATCTATATTACCAGTGGCTGCAGTTAATTGACCATTCAATAGTCCAGCTAAAGCACTAGTATAATTAATGACAGATAACTTGATATTTGTCTTTGATATGGAAGGTTTAAAACCATCAATATAGGCTACTTCCCGTACTATAGCGTCCTCCCGGGTATTTTCCATAGTATACAGTAATCCTCCACCACCAGTTCCATATCCACCTACCTTAGCCCAGTTAGGTCTATAGTAACCATTGATAGAATTACTTTTAAGGCGATACGAATTCTTACATACCCTAGAGGACCAATTATCTCCATTTCCACTGTTACCCTCTATAGTCCATACGGTATCTCCTATTACCTCTTTAACGATTCCCACATGGTCTGAAAAGTATTCATCAGGATCGCTACCGCTATATTGATATCTGAATAGTATCATATCTCCAGCCTGTGGCTTAGCATTATAGTTTCCTCTATGTGGGCCTGGAATCCAAGTACCCATTCCTTGTTTGGTGCCAAGCCTTGGTATATCTCCAGCTCCAAAGGTTTGCGGTATGATGTTACCGATGATGTTACTCGCAGTACTTTTACCCACGGCCATAACAAAGGCAGCACACCAGGGTTGACCTCTACCAAGACCAGAAGTTTTCCACGTCCAATCTCCATTTTCTCCCACATGGGATTCAGCATTATCAACAAACTGCTTTAAAAGGTTCGCCCCAAACTGCCCATTGGGGTTATAGATGAACCCCTGGAAGATATATCCTCCCCAGTCGGTCCAACCATTACTTTTCGTACCATGAACTTTTCTAACCCATTGATTTTCAGAGTACTTATTTTGCCAACCCCAACCACTGTTACTAGTATATATAGAACCATCTTCGTTTATCTCTTCTACTATAGCAACGTGACCCGCTTCCCCCGGCATAGCCCAGCAAGCCATAGCACCAATCGCTGGAACATCCCCAGTTTCATATACGCCTTTATTGACAGAGAACATTTGCCCACCATTAGCTTGTTGAAGTTTACATGGTTCTCCTAATATCTCAGAAAATCGTCCCCATGCAAAGGATACGCAGTTAGGCATGACGAATGGATAATGAGGATAGCTTAACCCAGAGGGATTATAGCCACCAGCTGCTTTTGCTATATAGTATTTATTACTACGAGATGGGGTTGTATATTTTGGTGTAATGATTGCCATTCTATGATAAACCTCCTACTATCCCTCCAATAAGTCCGCCAACTGGTCCTCCTACCATGAATCCTAATGCGGCACCACCAAGAGCACCCCCGGTATTAAATCCTCCATCATACTGCTCAAGAAACTCTTGCTCTCTTTCTTCGATAGAAGATTGGTCTAACACGAAGAATTGTGGTACTAATAGAGTTTCAAGGTCGCTTACTGTATCTATATGGTCGTTCAGCCATAGGTACCAGGTATCTTGGTATTTATCCCAATCAATAGAATTGAGTTCGGTTCTGGTACAATAGAAACCCACTCTATCTTGTAGACCTAATCTGATTAACTCCTTGTAGTACGTATCTATTATGTTAGAGTTAGTTACTTTACTACCTGGTAGTAATGGGTGTATCCACAAACCTAAAGCTGGTGGGTATAGACGTATTGGAAATGATAATCTATACATCTCGTTTTTAGCTTCTGTAGTATTTCTTGCTTTTGCATCAAAATACAATCCGAAGGGCAAGTCGGCATCTATACAGGCTTGAACTTGCGATTCAAGTTTTGGGCTATTAAATGTAACCTCACTGTGTATACTATTATATAGATACCCGGCTTCTATCAATACTCCTACTACCCCAATATCCTTTAGTCTATCAAAGTTTATATTATCTGGGCTTGTTCTATCCAGGGTTATAAGATATGGATCAAGTACTTCATAGTTGATAGTTGATGGATCCACAAATCCAGTGGTAGCAGCGGTGTAAGCATTGACGGTTTGACCTTCTAGTAAAGCATTAGTCTGTGCATTGGATAAAGAGGTACTAGCACCAGAGGTTCCCAATCTTCGATTGACTGCATTAGCAATAAGACCAAATCTGGATTTTAAATATGGACCAGGGCAAGCAGTGCTGGCGAACCACTGATGCATAGTCAGATTAGAACCAGATAGGGATCCAGTATAAGTAAGTTGGGCGATACCATTTCTTCTGCAGATATCTTCACATAAATTGAGTAAAGCATTATAGGCCGCATTGGAAACTGGCCAATCCCCACCGGTACTAGAGTTAGACACCTCTATGGTTATGGCTCTATGGTCATTATCTGGACTAGAGGAAGTCCAAGCTCTTTTATTTTCCGGCACGAATAACCCTATACGACCACTATTATCAATACCATAATTGTAACTTACTTCTCTCCCAGATCTCAATATGGAAGAAAAAACGCTGAGATCGTTGATTACCCCAGCGGCATGATGTATGGTTACTCTAGTTATAGGATACTTTCTGGTATTACAATTTAAAGTACTAGTATCTATATATGTGGCCAAACTTGAGTTACTCATGCTATCATCCTATTCCATACGGTTCATCATCAACTCGATTGTTAGAAAATTCCTCATCCATTTCTGGGGTAAATACTATCTGAGCAAATTCCGCATCTGCCTCTATAACCACAACCTCTACTAAATCTTCGTTTGGAAGAACTTGCTCCCCAGTAGCATATAACAGTGGGTTATGCTTGTAATAGTTCATAGTACCTATATGGCATATCCCCTGTGAATTTTCTTCCTTAACATCAATATACTCAAAATGAACGAAATCTTTAGCATCTGCTATCCATTGTCCATTTTGAATGATATCTCCAGGTTGTACTAAACTTCTTTCTATATGACAGTATCGGAACCCCTGGTAAGCATCGTATTGTATAGTGATTTCTAAAGTACCATCTTCGTGATCTTCGCCAATCATTATAACTACACCTTGACAAGCGCTATGAACTGACTTACATTGTATATCTATTCCAGTATGGAACCCACCATATCTTTTGAACCATTCGTCAGTATCAGAATCAATGTATGGGTATAGTACATTAGAAGTAGTTCTTGTAACAGTGCAATCTGGAATGGTACTATGAATCATTATATCTTACTCCTTAGCTTGTTTGAATATGCGTGAAATCCGGAAATATTTCTCCGAACTCTACTTTATATGGTGTCTTTATATTAGAAGTTGTCTGGTAAGAGTTACTTGGGTAAGACCCAGAACCGGATACATATATGTTCTGCGCAGTAGCCACCTGATTAGCAGACGACATTACCAACCTTTGCACTTTTAAAGTGGTAGTGAACTCTACAGAAATGTTATGAGTTACCTCTATAATACTATATATTCCAGAAACTGGAGATAGGGTATTACCATTCATTACTAGTAAAGATATTGGTTGTGCTACTGTGTATTCTCTAGTAGACCCAGGTATGGTAATAGTAAAATCTCCGGAAAATTGAGATGCTAAAGCATTTACGTCATTTATGATATTGGCGGTTTGGAATACATCTGCTAAACTGGAACTCCAAGAGTTAACTACTTCGGTTGCATTAGCAATACTATTACCACTACCGTCTACGGCGAATCCTACGCTTTTAAAGTTCATATCCGTCATATTATACGCTACCCCATTATAAGACCCGGATAACGACAAAATATTAGTATTTGCGGTACCATATTCGAGGACATCGGAGACCTGCGAAGTAAGTAATCCAGCATTACTCTTATAGTGTATACAACCTGGTTGGGTCATAGTGGGTTCGTCAACCCAATAGGAGAAAGAAGAACATTGTGGAGTTTCATCCGTAAAACTCTTAACTAGATAATTAGATATAGGAGTTATTGTTAGATTATTGGTTAGTTGGGATAATTTTTTGATTCCGGGCATTAGCCCAGCAGCATCTCTACTCCCATTCCAAGATTTAGATAATCTCAATAATCCCGGAAAATCTGAATAGTTATCTCTACCATCATAGGTACCTCTAACATACTTATTAAATGAAGTGGTCAAAGCATTATGATTCACATAAGTAGGAGCATCATTATGATCTATATCCAGTTCATAATAGTTAGTAGCCTTGCAGGCGATAGCCAATCCTTCTAGAACCGCAGAAGGTTGCACTATACCAGATACCTCTGGAATCCTTAACACCGGCATACTAGTTTGTAGTGCTAAAGTAGCATATCCAGTAAGCTCATAGGACATATATAGTCCATTAGTGGATACCTTGAACTGTAGGGTAAATCCTTGGTAGGATAGATGGTCTCCTACGTTACCATTTTCGTCAAGCCAACCAAACAGGAAGCTCACGGGGATACCAGAAGCATTTTCATAAGAAGCAGCGGATTGAGCGGCACTATATAGCAGAGCTTCAAAGGCTGCTACATTTATACGCCTACTGCTATCCCCACCTACAGTACAACGTAATGTCCAACTTGTCATCGAAGAGACTTGACTGTTCCCAAGTTCTAGAGAAGAAAATGGTGATGGTATTTCTAGGCCAAAATCATTTAAATTGACACCAGCGAGCATGAATGAACAAAAGCTCTGCTTTTTCATGTACCATCACCTCCTACATTATTCTCTGCCAAGATTCAAAGTTAATGGAGAAATAGAAGCGAGAATTTCTCCTTTGTTAAATAATTGAGATATATTTTTAGGTATAGCTAATTTCATTCCCTCTCTAACGGAAAACCCATCTTCAAGTTGGTTGAAGTATGCTATAACCCAAGAATATTGGGCAGACCCTAAAGTCTTGTAAGCTATAACATCTATTCTATTTTCTTCATGTGCTGGAACTGTGTAGTAAGTTACCTCACAGCTAGTAGTAAATGGATTGGAAGTTTCTAGTGCTATGAACCTATCTTCATCATCTTCATTGTGGGTTACTTGTCTAAGACCTCGGTATCTACTTATATGGTCAAAATCCCTACAATGGCCATACACTATTCCATCGTATGGTATTGTATAGTATGGTTTTAAGGTGTTGTAAAATTCTAACATCTGGAACCTCCCTTACTGCCCAATGAGAGGCATAGCTCTAACCGTATCAAAATCAAGGGCTTGCTCAGAAACCTCTGTAATGGTTAATTCTAAAGTAAAATGGGCGTACCATCCATCTTGAAGAATAGGCCCATCCCAGGTTACATTGACGTCTTCTACAATTCCATGTATTAGAGTTCTTCCTTTAACGTATAAAGAAACCGTACCGGCATTTACTACGGACCCGGTAAATCTTGGATAGCAACAGGCTTCGCAAAATCTAATGAGTTCGTTTGCTTTGCCATCACTATGGTCCCCCGACCACATATCCCTATGTAAGTTGAATTGATAGGTATTAGACCTTGGACCAGAACTTTGATATAAGTACCATGGTTCATAAGTATATACTAGATCCGGCATAGTAGTATAGTTTGCTTTTCTTCCATCAGATATCTCTTCTGGGTAAGCTGGAATGTCTAAACTAGCATCGGCTAAGGAAGAATATAAACTTACGTCTCCCCAAGGTATTGGAAACATCTGCCAAGGATTACTAGCCCCATCTGTAGTACTGTAAGTTATAACATTATTAGCTCTGGTGGCAGAATACTCATTAAAAATAGATGGATGTATATAGTGCGGTGGGTTTTCCAAGGCGTGCATGGTAGCATCATACACAGTTCTGCCTACGGCTATTCCATTTCCAAGCATGTCTGCAGTAGTTGGTATAGATACAGTATCCGGTATGAGTAACATGTTTGGGAAAGTACTTAACTTAGATAACACCTTCCAACCACTCTCACTTAGTAGGGCTGCAGTTTCAAATACATCGGAACTTTCCGTCAACGTATTTAATATAGTAGATTTTCTTTGCCAGTTTACTATATTACTGCCATCTTGTATCGCCTCTTGGCATTTGTTGAAGAAAGCCTGCCCAATATTTGGGGTTCGGGTCAAATTATTAGCGGCTAGAATATAATCTATATTTCTTTCCCCAACTATATTGATTAGTGAGGAAAGTCTGCTGCTTCTATCTATATTGATATATTGCTTCACAAACTAACCCCCTTACCCGTTGACCGCTAGTTGCTGAAGTCTAAGTGCTTTAAGCACATGGGGTTCTCCAAAAACAGTAGGCGGCCTATGAATCAATTTCTCTTTTGGAATCTTAGCAAGCCATTGGCTGCTTATTAAATAGCAGTTCTTAGAGGCTATAGGAGTGAACTCGTCTTCAATATTATCTACACCCAACATTACCAACATATCGTGCATATCATATTGAGGACTATTTACGGATATAGTATTTCCAAGCATATAAGAATACACCCAGCCTGGCATCATGTAATCTGTATCGTGTATATGGTTGAGCAGGTCTTTTAAATGCCATTGAATATCGGCCTTCAGCTGTTCGTATCGCTGCTGCAGTTCCGGGCTTACCAGAGGGTAGTTGTAAGACCAGAAATCATTACCATCATCTGTACCATTCATAAACGCATTACACATCTCTTCATTAGATACCAGATGATAGGGAATGTTAGGAATATAACCCTCTCTTACATATAAAATTTTAATGGTATCATGAATAAGATGTCTACGCATTAAATACACACCCCCTGGAATACATAGAAGGTGTTTGGTTCCCAGCAATCCAGGGAAGTACCGAGAGGTAAACCAGATACAGCATTGATAATATTTACGTCGGTATAGAATGCGATTACGCCTTCCGCATTACCACTAGGGTCGTATATAGAACTAGCATTGGTTAGAGCAGTAAATTTAGTATCCATTACTCTATACCCAGTATTTCCATCGGGATATGCTTGTACAAATTCTCCACATATCTTTATCTGTCTGGTAAGTTTAGATTTTGGATAAGTTAGACCGGCGCCTTGTGGTAGAGTAAACTTAGCAGAGATGATAGACTTGCCCTCTGCAATATTGACAGTACTATTATTCTTGACGTATAGGCCTGCCCCTACAATAGTACCATCTGGTCCAAAAGTGATACTCTGGAGTGCGTAGGAGTAATGGTTATCATTCGGGGAAGCTGGTGTCCAGTACTCAATATTATCTGGGATGATGGGTTCATCTAAGCATCTTACTGTCATATCATTTACCAAAAGGTTTGGATCTGCTTCGTCAAATCTTTCATACCATAGAGATACATTCTGCATCACAGTTAATCTATCAATTACTCCAGCGTCATAGTATAGATTACTGTTGTATAGATTGACTTGCATATCCGCTGGAATGTTGCTGTCAATTCTAACTTTTTCGCAGTTCATAATATTGACAGTGCAATTTTGACCTGGGGTGCCTTTCAAATGGATATAGATGGAAGTATTGAATCTACTATCAATATCATAAATATTTATAGTAGATGCTTCTTCCTCTTGGGCAAGTTCTAATGTAATCTCAATAACTTGGGCGTTATCTGCTTCAGAAGCATGGGTTGCATTAGCAAAAGCCACTCTTTGGTTGACATATTCGTCTAAATTGTTCTGTACCTCTTCATTAGTTATACCGGCAGGACTTTCATAGCTTTCGCCTAATTGATAGGCCAATACCCCGGATCTTAATAAACTGTAATCTAGCAATCTAAGATGTCCAGTTTCATCTCTGAAGATGTACCCACCATCTAAGGCAGTTTCTGGTACATTGTAGAAACCACCAATGGTATCTTCGGTAGCAAGTCCAATCTGACCAGTTAAATGAATAGCATCTGACCACATCTTACTTTCATCTTCATAGGCAGATGCTACATAGTAGTACATTGTATACTCTTCAGAATCCTCGGTTTCTCTATATTTAATATAGAAGTAATCTGCCCCAACCCTAGCATGATACCCGGTACTTAGATCAAAGTACTCTCCATACGTATCCGCATCTGTAGTATTCGGAGGACCTACAGAGTCTCTGGTATCCCCATACCAGTTAGTGCTAGCAATGCACATTCCTTCTAGAGATGATGGAACTTCCATAGTGTTCTCCACTGTGGAATGATATTTATAGGCAGAAATTACTCCTGGAATAATCATATACATAGTAGAAGGAGCTCTAACTGCGTCGGCTCCTTCATCTACTGTACTATCTAGTCCTACAATTAGATAATCTCCATACTCCCAGTTGCTATTTAGTCTTGGAAGATCTTTTTCTGTACTACTACCCGATACAAAATCCAGTTCTGCTTTGTACCCAATCTGTTTTCCAGCAGGTAGATTATATAGTTCATTGATTCTTTCAGATACTGCCTTTATATGATTGGTATAGTTTCTATCAACCGTACCAGAAGTACCAGCTTCGTAATCCGCCAAAGGTATATCTATAATCTTATCTTGATAAAACTGTCGCTGCCCCTGCGTATTGGTTATAGCATACGGTACCTGCTTATGTGGCATTACTAGTTGCGTCTTACCAGTCAAACTAGTGCCAAAAGTAGCCTCCCGCACAGAAGATTGGGTAGTACCAAGCTTTGGGGAAGCATCCCATACCATGAGGGAATCCGTAGAATCGCACCATGTATCTTTGCCACTCTGCGGATCATAACCCTTACCGGAAAAAGTATACAAACATTTCTGCTGCAATCCGGTCTTAGTGACATATATATCGGATACTAGATCATCCCAATTCATAATTCTGGAAGATGGAATAAACCTTTCAATATCCGGATTCCGTACAAAAGTATTAGAAATAACCTGACTATTCTGTAGTTGGAATTCTCCAAGTTTTAGATGAGCAGTTACTGCATCTTGGGCTACCGGATTACCTTCACCATCTAAATCTCCAGGAAGGATAAATTCTGAAGGAGGAAGGATTACCACTTGGATACCTTCATAAATCATATCGGCACTATATGGCCTTAGAGCTCCTGCCATGGTTTGCTCTGTACTATACATAGCCCTTAAACCTACGCATACAGTACCAGTTGTCATTGGGGCAGTACCATCTATTACGGCTTGCTTCTGCACTTCGGTCATATCAATAACTATCGGAGCTAAAGATTCGATATAGTGCCCATCTACAATAGCCCTACCCTCGGTAATTCTAAAATGGAGATTAGATATAATTCCTCCAACTGAATCCGTATAGGGCTCAATAACGAAATCGTCTGGTCCATGTACAAAAGAATGACCAATGATGTATTCTACCTCAGGATTAGTAGAAACCGATTCTCTAGATTTTAGATTATACTCGGTCATCAACTGACCGCCTTTGGTGTCATTCGCCAAAGGGAATATGTTGGTGCTACCAACTGGGAACACCGAAAGATTCATACAAAAACCTCCTCACAACGGTTTTGTGTGCTATAACTATAGAAGGTGTAGTAACCCTTATAACGATCCGGCAGCACCAGTACCACCCATTAGGCCCATAGATAAGGCTTGCAAAGTATCTGGCAAAGACATAACCCCACCGGTTTGGTTGTTCTGCTGCATAATAGCATTTACTACTATCAATATCTGTGCTAAAATGGCATTGGTTTGGAGTACCGGATCTTTTAGGAGATCCACAGAGTTCTTATTGAGAGCTTCTGCTAGAGCATACACAGCAGAATCGGATTTATCTCTTTCTTGATTTCTTATCTCAGTGACTGCATTCTTAGCACTTCCGAATGCTTCATTATACACTGTATGATTTACATAGTAATCAACCCAAGCATCATAGAAATCTGAGTGTTTAGCATAAATTAAATCCAGAGCTGTGTTGTTATACTCCATCAAGTCGATAAGAATTTGGGTGTTATCTACTAAGATATAACTGTTATCTTTTAACTCTAGTTGATATTGTTCTGTGTTGTCCCAATATAGATCTTCCCGCTCTCTGCGCTCCTGCTCTATTCTGGCGCCTTCTTCTACTTGCTTAGATTGGAATCTGGCTTTGACATCTTCCTCAGAATATCCAACCTCTTCGAGGGCTTTACTCATATCACTTATACCATACTTCTTACCAGATGCAGCCCAATCCTCATAGTTACCCTCATTTTCCATAATGTTCTGCATATACTCTTCTTCTAGCATCTTATCAAGCTTTGCTTTTAGATCTGATTGAGATGCTTCTGTACCAGAAGTAGTATGGGTTTCTACGGCTCCTACAGAACTACCACCGGTAAGGGAACCAAGTAATGAAGCAGTGGATTTTCCAACAGAGCCCCAACTATATCTTGAAGATACTCCAAAGTTGCGGTTACTGTTAATTTGTTCGTTTACTGCACCTACTAATAGATTAGAATAAGCATTCTGGAACTGCTGTAGCGCACCAGTAGGCGAAGCAGAAAATAGGGGCATGGTAGATAGGGCTTTTGCATTAGCATTAGCAATGTGGTATAGGGAAGTTCCGCCCATCATATTGATCAAAGATGGTGCTACATTTAAGTCCACACCTCTGGTAGTTAATTGATATAGAGATTGAACATTACCTGTTCCAACTTTACCAAGTTCTAAAAGTTGACGGAAATCTGCTTCCATCGCAGCTTCCTCTTGGGCAGCTGCCACGCTATTGACAAGTTTACCAATCCATGCGAATGGATTCAACAGATTTATGATGTTATCAATAGTCTTTCTAATACCCTCTAAGAACTGTAGTGCTGCGCCCTTGATTTCAACCCCATAGGTAGCTTCCATCAGCTCGTTCTTCATTTGCTCGTCCCACATATGTTGCTGGATAGCTCTGGCGGCTTCATTATCCAACACATAGGCTAGACCCTCTTCAATCATATATTTGTTGATTTGGGCCATACGCATCTGTTCAGCGGACGTAGTGGTTTCACCGGATTGTAGAAGTTCCATATTTTCTAACAGTGCTGCATCATTAACATTCATGTTAGCAATAGCATCTGCTAGATAGTTGAAATCTACTCTGGCGAAAGTGTCCATAGAAAGACCAAATATATCGGATAGACCCTCTGCTACTTCCATATACGCATCTTCCGACATGGTTTGCATATTAGCCAGATTTCGGAATAACTCCACAAATAGCCCTTGCGGGTCTTTTGCTAGCTGCTGTAGAAATTGAGTATTAGAAGCATTAACTCCCGCAAGAGATCTTAATGCTACAAGCTGGGAACTATTACCGCCAGTAGCAGCTTGCACTACTGCGTCTGTTAAAGCACTAGCAAGGTCAGGAGCAATAGC
>OLFY01002786.1_pt1 | contig 16251 bp, 9 predicted proteins | sample 1605611 | NCBI WGS metagenome assembly OLFY01 (sample SAMEA3888923, study PRJEB22519) | human gut metagenome | biome: human gut; feature: human-associated habitat; material: faeces | place: Denmark | collected 2011
GCGAGACCTGCGTGATGTGCAACGTGGTCATGAGCCCCAAGCCCCGCGAGGGCGTGGATTTCTTCCCGCTGAACGTGGAGTACGAGGAAAAGCTCTACGCCGCAGGCCGCATTCCCGGCAGCTTTATGCGCCGTGAGGGCCGCCCCGGCGAGCGCGCCATCCTGACCAGCCGCGTGGTGGACCGCCCCATGCGCCCGCTGTTCCCCAAGGAGATGCGCAATGACGTGTGCATCACCATGACCGTCATGAGCCTTGACCCGGACTGCAGCCCCGAGATCGCCGGTATGATCGGCGCTTCTCTGGTGACCGCCGTGTCCGACATCCCCTGGAACGGCCCCATCGGCGGCGTGCAGGTGGGTCTGGTGGACGGTGAGATCGTGCTGAACCCCACCCAGGAGCAGCGCAAGGTGAGCGACCTTGCTCTGACCGTTGCCGCCACTATGGACAAGATCGTGATGATCGAGGCCGGCGCCAACGAGGTGGACGAGGACACCATGCTGACCGCCATCAAGACCGCACACGTTGAGATCAAGAAGATCATCGAGTTCATCAACAAGATCGTGGCCGAGCGCGGCAAGCCGAAGATCGACTTCCAGGTGGTGGGTCTGGACATGGACGTGTTCCACGCCATCCAGAATAAGTACTTGGACGATTTCAAGGCCGCTATGGACACCGACGACAAGAACGTGCGTGACGCAGCCCTGCTGCCCATCATGGACAAGATCGCCGAGGAATACCCCGACCTGTCTGCCGCCGATCTGGATCTGGTAAGCTACAAAATGCAGAAGTTCGTGGTGCGCCGCTGGCTGCTGGATGAGGGCAAGCGCGTGGACGGCCGCGGCATCAACGAGATCCGCCCGCTGGCCGCAGAGGTGGGCATTCTGCCCCGCGTGCACGGCTCCGGTATGTTCACCCGTGGCCAGACGCAGGTGCTTACCACCTGCACGCTGGGCGGCACCAAGGACAACCAGCTGATGGACGACCTGACCGACGAGCAGACCAAGCGCTATATCCACCACTACAACTTCCCGCCGTACTCTGTGGGCGAGGCACGCGCACCGCGCAGCCCCGGCCGCCGCGAGATCGGCCACGGCGCATTGGCCGAGCGTGCTCTGGTGCCGGTGCTGCCCTCCTTGGAGGAGTTCCCCTACACCATCCGCTGCGTGTCCGAGGTGCTCAGCTCTAACGGCTCCACCTCTCAGGCTTCCATCTGCGGCTCTACGCTGGCACTGATGGACGCTGGCGTGCCCATCAAGGCTCCGGTTGCCGGTATCTCCTGCGGCCTGATCACCGAGGGCGAGCGCTGGATGACCATGCTGGACATTCAGGGCGTGGAGGACTTCCACGGCGATATGGACTTTAAGGTTGGCGGCACCCGCAAGGGCATCACCGCCATCCAGATGGATATCAAGATCGACGGCCTGACCTACGACATCATTGCCGAGGCCTTCGAGAAGTGCCGCAAGGGCCGGCTGTATATTCTGGACGAGATCATCAAGCCGGTGATCGCCGAGCCCCGTCAGGAGCTGAGCCGCTGGGCACCCAAGATGTTCAGCATGATGATCCCCACCGACAAGATCAAGGACGTGATCGGTAAGGGCGGCAAGGTCATTCAGGATATCTGCGCCACCTGCAACTGCAAGATCGACGTGCAGGAGGACGGCCATGTGTTCGTCTCCGCCGTGGATCAGGAGGACGCAAAGCGCGCCATCTTTACCATCAAGACCATTGTGGAGGACCCCGAGATCGGTGCCATCTACAAGGGCAAGGTGACCCGCCTGATGAACTTTGGTGCCTTTGTGGAGATCGCCCCGGGCAAGGAAGGCCTTGTGCACATCTCCAAGCTGGACACCAAGCGCGTGGAGCGGGTAGAGGACGTGGTTGCCGTGGGCGATGCCATCGTGGTCAAGGTGACCGACATCGACCAGCAGGGCCGCATCAACCTGAGCCGCCGCGACGCCATTCTGGCTCTGGAAGCCAAAAGGGCCGCCCAGCAGCAGTAAAAACCTAATACAGATTGCATAAAATAAGAGCCGCTGTACTTTTTGTACAGCGGCTCTTTTGCGTGTACCCCCTCAGGCTCACTGCGTTCGCCAGCTCCACCCAAAAAGCTCCCCCGAAGGGGGAGCTGGCATCGAGCAAAGTGAGATGCCTGAGAGGGTTCGTGCTCAAACCCCACCCGTGAAAAGGCAATTCTGGAAAATCCGCAGATTTTCCAGAATTGCAAATTTAAAAATATATTTTCCGCTGATTATGCGCAGAGCAACGCGGAGCGCATTCAAAATCGTGCTGCGCCCGGCAGGGGAAGGGCACAAAAAATGCTCCCCCTTGCGGGGGAGCAAATTCGGTACACAACGCCACGCTGTGCCGAAAAGAAAGGAGTGCAAAGTCAGTTTTCCTTTTTGCCCTGACGGTTCAGCACCCAGCCTGCGGCAAACAGCAGCACGCCGCTGCAGGCCAGCACCGGCACGGGCCAGTTCAACTGGCCGGTCTGGGGCAGAACAGGCTTATCGGGATTGGAAGGGGAGACCGGGTTATCCGGATTCTCGGGGCTTACCGGGTTGTCCGGGGTGCCGGGACTTACCGGGTTATCCGGTGTGCCGGGGCTCACCGGCGTATCCGGGTTATCCGGCTGCTCCGGGAGATCGGGGGTGTCCGGTGTGTCGGGCGTATCGGGCACATCCGGGGTGTCGGGGGTGTCCGGCGTTTCCGGGATGGTAGCGCCTACCTTGGGGGTGGCGTCCACATCGTAGATCCAGTTGTCGCCATCGGGCATGGGGATGGACACAAGGAAGGGCTTGATGGCCTCGTAGCCGTGGGATGCCTCGGTCTGCACGACCAAGTACAGACCCTGCGGCAGCTTGGTAATGTTGGCATAGCCCTCTTCGTTCACGTCCTGCTGGGCGGCAATGGCGGGCACAGCGGGCAGATACTTTACCAGCTGGTCAGCCAGCGTGCTGTCGGAAAGATCGCCCAGCACGACATCGCAGCCCGTAAAATCGCCGGTATAGTCAAAGTACAGGTTGCCGTTGGTGCGTTTGACGGAGGCCACCTGATACAGGGTAAGCTCGCCGCCGCGCAGGGGCACATCGTTGTGGGTGTCGTACAGACGGACGTGGAGCGAGCCCAGACGCCCCAGTACAATGTTGGCACTGGTGGCAAACGCCGGCAGGGCGCAGCATACCACAAGGCACATAGCCAGCAGCACAGCCGCCAGACGATGACGCAAATCAATGCTTTTCATGTTCTTCACCTCTCGTTTTCTTGGGTTTGCGTGTAGAAATCAGCATACCGATCAGTAAGATCAGCAGCATGGGCAGCGCCATAATGGGCGCAACAATAATGGGTTCAATTTTAAGCGCTTCGGCGGTAACGCGGAGGTGCTTGTACTGATCCGGGGTCTCTACGCGGCGGCCGCGCACCAGCAGGCGGTGGGTGTTGATGCCGTAGGGGGTGCAGGTCATCAGGGTGACGTAGTCCTTGCCTTCGGCGATCTTCAGCTCATCGGTCTCGGTGGGCAGCACGATGGAAATTTTGTCCACCTCGTAGGTGAGCACCCGGTCCAGCACGGTGATGGTAAAGGTATCGCCCACTTCCAGCTGGTCGAGGTTGGTAAACAGCTTTGCGCTGGGCAGGCCCCGGTGCGCCGAGATGACCGCGTGGGTGCTCTCGCCGCCCACCGGCAGGCTGGTGCCCTCCAAGTGGCCTGCGGCGATCTGCAATACGCCGTCGCTGGTGCCGTGGTAGATGGGCAGCTCCACGCCGATTTTGGAAATGGTGATGTAACCCATAATGCCGGTGCCGGTAATATCCAGCGTTTCGTTGTAGCCGGTAAGCTGATCCGGGCGGTAAAGGGCGTTTTCGTTGGCGGCCACCTGTGCGTTAAAGGCATCGGCGGCGTCAAAGTAGGCGCTGTAGTCGGCATCGGTCAGATTGTCCACATCCTCGGCATAGGTGGCCACAGCACGGGACTGATGCAGTTGGTTGACGTAATCGCTGAGGGTGGGGTATAACATCACGGATAGACCCACGAAAAAGACGAGGATCAGGATGATGGTGCTTTTGTTCTTTTTCATGGGCTACTCCCTAATGTTATAAGGATAGGAGCGGGGGCCTTGCAGCCCCTTTGCTCCGGGTTCTTGGGGGAAATGGAGCTTACTTGTTCTCCATGCGCTTCTTGGTGACCAGCAGAACGATGGCCGCAACCATCAGGCCGCCGCCGACCACATAGAACAGGGTAGTACCGATGCCGCCGGTGGAGGGCAGGGTAATGCCGCCGGCTTTTTTGTTGATGATTTTATTATTCAGGTTGGATTCACCGGACAGATTAACATTGTGTTCGTCGTGCGTTGCAGAAATGACGATTTTAGTTTTGTCACAGGCACTGTAACCGGTGGGAGGGGTGGTCTCCTTCAGGTAGTAAGTACCGGCGTCCAGACCCTTAACGTTAAACTGGCCCTTGTCGTCAGAGAACATTTCTTCGCCATCTTCAGTTCCAAAGTAGCGAGAGTAAGTGCCGTCAGCATTCTTTTTGAGCTTGATCTCATCTTCATCATTGCAAGCTTCACCGCTGTACAGACGGAAGCCAGCGCCCTCCAGCTTGTTGTTCTCGTTATCATCATCGTGATACTTGGTGTTGTTCAGCTGGTAGGTGTACACACGGACTTCGCTTTCGGGAGTGAAGCCCCAGTATGCGCTGTTTCTGGGGTTATTAGAGTACTGGAGCCGTACGCTGTTTTTGTTATCGGTAGAGCCACTTGTAGTATTGACAGCGGCTTTGTCGTTCAGGTGTGCAGTATAGGTGACCGTAATAGTCGCGCCGTTATTCAAATTGAACCTTGGATCTTCAACACAGGTTTTGACATCAGGAATGCCTACCACAAAATAGTTATGACTTTCAAGATCGGTAGTATCAATGGTATACTTCGAAGAATCGCCGGTGATATCATAGGGAATGCCCTTGGATTCAATGACTACACTATCGAGTCTGTCATAAGTAATGCCCTTGGACAAGGTATCATTGAACAAAACAGCGTACTCGTCATAGTAATCGTAAGCACGGCCATTGTCTCTGCTTGCGGGCAAGGTAGCAATCAGCTTGAACTGGAACTCTTCGTTGATCGCATGGTCAGCGCTGGAACCAAAACCTGCTTCGTTGGTGCCATCCTGATTGTCATAAACTTCCTTCTCAACATAGGGCTTTACAACCTTATGATTAACTAAAACGACATAGGGTGCTTGGGGAACATTCAGCAGGAAGAAGGAATTGTAGGCATGATAGAAATCGCGAAGGTTAAAGTAGGTAGTATCAACGATCAGATAATAACCTGACTCTGGAATGTTGATGCCACCGGTGTGATCTGTAATGACGGGTTTCGGGTTTGCATTGGCATCCGGGTAGAGATAGTGGCATACAACGCGCGCAAAAGCGATGCTGTAATCATCGGAATTATGCCATTTGCTGATAACCGCAAGAACGTCCTGAGCAGTGAAATTAGTTTTAAACTCACCGCCGATGGTAGGATCTGCCGTCAACTGCGCCAGAAACTCGTCAGGCTTAGTGATGCTGCTGCCCCACCCAACGTTGGAAAGCGTCTCATTGTCCTTACTAATAACACCCTTGAAGATCTGGAAAGCGCTGTAACCGTGGAGTTGGTTGAGGTCCTCCTCAGTCTCCCAAGTGTTGTATGCAAACGCCGGGATCGCCATGGCGCACACCATGGCAACTGCCAGCAGCGCAGCCATGAGTTTTTTCATTGCTTTTTTCATGGAAAAAGCCCCTTTCTTTTTTTGCCCCTTGCCGCCCCCCCTGCGTTTTGCACAGGGGGTAGGGGGTGTAGTTTTGTTTGGTCTATCGCGTAAACTTTGCGCTGGGCGGGCCGCGGTGCGCCGAGATGACCGCGTGGGTGGACGCACCGCCCACCGGCAGGCTGGTGCCCTCCAAGTGGCCTGCGGCGATCTGCAATACGCCGTCGCTGGTGCCGTGGTAGATGGGCAGCTCCACGCCGATTTTGGAAATGGTGATGTAACCCATAATGCCGGTGCCGGTAATATCCAGCGTTTCGTTGTAGCCGGTAAGCTGATCCGGGCGGTAAAGGGCGTTTTCGTTGGCGGCCACCTGTGCGTTAAAGGCATCGGCGGCGTCAAAGTAGGCGCTGTAATCCGCATCGGTCATGTTGTCCACGTCCTGCGCGTAGCTTGCCACCGCGCGGGACTGGCTGCGCTGGTTGACGTAATCGCTGATAGTGGGGTATAACATCACGGATAGACCCACGAAAAAGACGAGGATCAATATAATGGTGCTTTTGTTCTTTTTCGTGGGCTACTCCCTAACGTTATAGTTTCAGGATCAGAGCAGGGGGCCTTGCGGCCCCGCTCTGTGCCGGGGGAAAGGAGAGCTTAGCGGTTCTCCATGCGCTTTTTGGTAATGAGCAGGATGGCTGCTGCAACCATCAGGCCGCCGCCAACAACGTAGAAGATGGTGGTGCCGATGCCGCCGGTGCTGGGCAGGGTAGTGCCGCGTTTGTTCTCAATGGGAACAACCTTTTCTTGCTCATCGGTATCCGTAAAACCTTCCTCATTGACCATCTTATACTCGACAGCGTAAGTAGCGCCAGTGAGGATGTTGCAGCTGCTGGTGATCTTAACTTCCACATCAGAGGTCAAGCCGTTGAAGCCGCCGGGAGTTGTGATTTCCTTCAGGAAGTAGGTGCCTGCGTCCAGACCTTCAACGGCAACAGTGGAGGTTGCGTTAGTCTTAAGCTTAGTGGCTTCATTCTCAGCTTCAGTCCAACCGGTCAGTTTGTTGTTGGAATTGAACTGTGCGTACTCGGTCTTATTAGCAGTGTTATCCTTACGGTACAGCACGAACTCAACATCAGCCAGATACTGCATGTCATTGTTACTATCGGTGAAGTACTTGAAAATATTGAAGCTCCAAGTATAGGTCTTGGTTTTTCCGTGGGTTGTCTCGCCATTATCGCCGTACTTCAGCCAAGTCTCGTTCTCGTTGCCGGTAGTACCAACCACAGCATCGTTATTAATGGTAGCGGAGTAGGTTACAACCACTGTATCGTTGGTATGCAGAGTACCATTGGGGAAAGAAATCTCAAAAGTGCACTTATCGGTATTGGTGTACTCTACCGTGTAGTTAGTAATGAGAGTGTCATTTACCTTTACGGCAATGGAATTCTCCTTAAAGGTCAGACCCTTGGACATCTGATCGTGCAGAACGTAGTTGGTGGGGTCACCATCGGTCACGTTGATGGTGGTCTGGAAGTTTACGGTATCGCCAACGTTGCCGTCGTTGCCCTGACCCCAAGAGCCGGAAGCGTACTCAACTTCCTTTGTCACAGTGGGGACACCGTTCTTTTCCTTGATGGTCACTTGTTTTGCAGTGGTATCAATGGAGCAGATCGCATCGCTGGTCAGGTCAGAAACCACCAGATACCAGCCGAGGGGCAGGTTATCGAAGATTACAGTGCTCGAGGCTGCTACTTTAGAGTCGTCAGCAGCGAAGGCAGTACCCTGATCCTTAACATACTGACCGGCAGCTATTGCAAGTGCCTTAATGGGAGCGCCATCTTTTTCAGCGGATACTCCCTCTTTCCAAGTAACAACACCGTTGGCGTCAACAGCTAATTTGTCCGACTGCTCATCAACAAAAGCTCCCCACTTATTATTTTTTTCATAGCGGAAGGACTTAGCAGTTTCATTGTACTGAAGATTCAGAATACGGTAGATCTTATAGGTATGACCTATAACAGCGTTATCAATGGTGATCTTACCCTCGCCAGTGGTAGCACCAGCACCACCAGCTGCAAACGCCGGGATGGCCATGGCGCAAACCATAGCAACTGCCAGCAGCGCAGCCATGAGTTTCTTCATTGCTTTTTTCATGGAAAAAGCCCCTTTCTTTTCTGCCCCTTGCCGCCCCCTGTGTTTTTGTACAGGGGGGGGGTAGGGGTGTCGTTTTGTTCGGACTATCGCGTAAACTTTGCGCTGGGCGGGCGGGGGCTCAGCCTCGGCACGCCAGCAGAGAAGTGCAGTTTAGTCATCTGCCCTCCCTTCGCGTCTGCGCTTGCGGTGGATAAAACTATATGCCAGCGCAGACAGCATCATTGTGCCGCCCACGGCTGTGTACGGGAGTGTACCGGTGCCGCCGGTAGAGGGGAGCTCGTAGCCGGGGGTGTCCTTTTCTTTGTTGATCAGCGTAAGCAGGCCGCCGTCTGCCACACCGGGCGTGTTGCTGTCGCTGTAGATCACCTCGTACTTGTTGCCGGTAGAAGGCTCTTCAATGTAGTAGTAGTAGCCAGTCTCCAAGCTCTTTTTGTAAACATAGGTCCATTTGTTATCTTTGTTAAGGGTAATAGGAACATCGAACGTGGTATCACGGGTTTCCTTGCTGCCGCCGTTTTTAAGGTAACGATACAGATGTACTGTTACCTCGGTCTCCGGCGCGGCTTCACTGGAAATCGTGTTGCCGTACTGATCCTGCCAGAACTTCTGGATGGTCAACCAAGTACGCGTATTCTGTATGGTGTAGCTCTTTTGCTGACCACTGGTTACGATCACAACCTTGCTTCGATCCAAATCAGAGGGCTTATTAGTATTCTCCCAAGCTTGATCGGCGTTTTCGCCCTTGTCCAGGTTTGCAAAGATGACATACGCATCATTGTCATAATACAGATCCATCCTGTAGCCATCAGGAGCCTGGAACTCATCGAGCTTATAGAGCACATCTGGCTGGATGGTTTCGATGTACATGCCATTTTGTATCTCAGAGCCGCAGTGAAGGACGATCTCGCCGTTTTCATCGGTTGTTAACACCACATTCTGATATTCAAAGTACTGATTATCAGTGTAGTAATAGAGCTTGAACTTTGCACCCTGCAAGCGTGTCAACGGGTTCAGACTATCGACCTTGTACAGCGTGAACTTAGTTTGAGAAGCGGTAGCGTAACCGCTGACCCTTTGGGTGGTCTTTTCTACCTTTGCTTCGTATTCACCTGCAAGCAGTGCGTTATTCAAGAGCGTTACGTCGGCATTGGAATCCAGCACATAATCGTAGAACAACACATAACCGTGAGAATCCGGCAGCGTAAACTTCATGGTGTGGGTGTCATAATTGCTGCCGTCTTTTCCCTGCGTATAAACCAGACCGTAGCTTGTCGTATCCAACGGTGTGCCGCCAGAGCCGCTATACGGATAATCGTACAGCTTTACGCTGTCCATGTCCAGATGGGCAGTAACATTGGCGTCCTGCACGGTCAGGGTATCGGTCAGAGTTACCGTGTCGCCGCCCGGCACAAGATCGCTGTAAGTGGGGTTGATCTCCAGCCTGTAATGAACCACGTGCTGACCGGTAGCAGAACCGTCTATCTTAACCTGTTCATACGACCCTTCCTTACGCAGGTATTTAAAATCGCGGTTGATGGTGATGGTAGCCTCAGCTTTTTCGTCACCCCACTTTGCCGTATTGGTGTAGGCTTTAGTTACAGTTTGCGGGCGCTTCCAATCCTCGTCGGTAAGGTTTGCGGTGTAGCGGATGATGAGGTGGGTCAGACGATTGGCTGTAGGCAATTCAAGTTGGTTCTGAACCTGGTCCAGATTCTTGAACTTAAAGGTAATGGTTTGCCCATTACATTCGTAACTAAAGTTTTCAGAATTGTTCAAGTAAAATTTTTGACCAGTTTGGTGATTATCGGCAAATCCCTGACTAAAACCATCCCAGCCAAACTGAGCTGTGACACTTTTATTCTTAAGGGTAAGGCCGTCAGGGAGCGTATCGGTTACTGTAATGGTATAGTTTCCCTCCGCGTCCTTAGAGAATTCTTTCAATTCAGAGATATCCAGAAGGAGCTGGTAGTAAATACCCTTGTTTTTGCTATAGTCTCCCTCTGTGGTAGTTGGGTAAGGATCGGCCAGGTAGGAAGAAGAAGTGATTCTATCTGTGGATACACCCTTTGTAAAAGCCTTTTTCTCAACAACCACTTCCTTTTCATACTCGTACCAGGTGTCATTATTATAAATATTGATCGTCTTCCCCGCGGGCATCCCCGTGGTGTCCACGTGCGTGGAATACATCCCGATGGTCATGCCACTGACAGGGGAGTCGGTGCCGTTGCCTTTGTTCACCAGATGAATGATAAAGGTGTGCACCCTAGTTTTAGCATCATCAACCGAAAGCTTTTGGTACTTACTGGCATCTTTCGCATTAGTGAAGGATTCAGCATAGTAGTCGATCGTGACTTCAATACCGGCTTCGTCAGCAGAAAGTTTAGTCCAATCTACAGTGCTGAAAGTCAGGCTATTACGGATCGCCGCATCCAGCTCCGAGGCAATGCCGTAGTGATCGCCGACTTCCGTACCGTCATCCTTGGGAACCTTGATCTGGTCAACAAAAACATACTCATCCCAGAAATTGGGCACTTTGGAATAAATGCCCCACTGTGCAAGATACTGGTTTTTAGTGTTGGGATCCTCGATCAGCTTGTTTGAAAATTTATATTTGTTAAAGGACCAGCTGCGGTCAGACGAATGAACATCCTTCTCGAAGGTGTAGGTCTTATTATTTATCGTGAAGTCAGACTTGTTATGCACCTTTTTGACCGGCTTGCCACTAGAATCTGTCGGCACGGACGTTACATAGGTAAACTGATATTCCTTGCCATAGACCTCGCCAAAGGTGTACTCAAACCCGGTTTTAGATTCGTTAGGGGCAATGGCGTTTGTAATAACGGTATCGACCCGGTTGCCCTCTTTGGTGCAGGTTTCGGTCAGTGTGATATTGCCTACGATCTTTGCGCCATCGGTAGTGACCTTGTCTACGACCTTAGAATCCTTCAGGCTCTCGCCATAAGGATTCTTGACCGTTACAGTCCATGTGATCTGGTTCTTGTCAGGGTCATAAGAGCCATCCTTTGAGATACGATTTTCAAATGTAGTCGTCCAGTGCGACCATTTGTTTTCAATGTTGGAACGAGCCTTGTTATCGAGTGTAACAGTTTTGGTTGTGTTTTGGGTCACCTTAACACGATAGGTCAGCTTATAACTCTCGCCAGCGCCTAATTTCTCCAGCCCTGTAATTTTGAAAGTGCAATTGTCATTATCGATTTTATTCGTGAATTTGTCTATTTTCTTGCTGCTGCTGTCCGTACGGATCTTGTACAGCTCAAAGCTGTTTTCTACATATTGGCCGGAAATTTCGTTCTTTTTCGTGATTACATCCAGAATTTCAATGAGGTCGGGCCAGCCATCCTCAGAAGAAACGGTGATGGTGTAATCAATGTAGGTGTTGCCATTCTCCACAACGGGAGTAGCGCCCTGCTTTTTAATGGAAAGATCGCGCGCCCGCGTGACGATAAGCTCAAATCCACCCGGGATTTTGATGCTACTGCTTTCTTCGCCATCTGCTGTAGATGCGATCACATCGAAACCAAAGTGCCCGGCAAAAGGCTTATCAGTCTCGAAATCATCGTTAAATGTGAGCGTAACCTTACCGGTCGAATCAACCTTACCTTGGCCAACAGGTTTATTGCCATTGGATGTGTCAACCACAGGGAAAGTCTTTTCTTCGGACGGCGTAATGCCCTTAGGAAGCTGGTAGGTCAGCGTTTTATTATTGTCTGTAAGGACTCCTCCGGGGATACTATAATTGTAGACCAGACTAAGCTTATCTCCGTCCGTCAGCTCGATTTTATCATTCGGATTGAGAGTAGCCGTACCCTTCTGTATTGTAATGTTAGTAATACCGCCCTTTTTGTCAGTCCCGGTTTCCACAAAGTAGTCAAGGTAGGTTGTGGGTGTGCTTGCGGTCGTGTCACCCTCACCCGCCATCGTAAGCATACCGGGGGCTTTCAGTGCGCCGTCAACGGCAGAGGAGAGCATCTCGTCTGCATACTGGGCGGCGGCAACATCCACCACGGCCAGAACCTCGGCGTTGGAAAGGGTGACCTCGGCCACCTTGCCGTCCACGTCGCCGGAAATAACGGTCAGGGTGTCATCGTCCGCCTCGCTCACGATGCCCACGGTCTCCACCGGTTCAGCATCGGTCACGGTGGTGGTCTGCGGCTCGGCAGCGGGGGAGACCACGCTGGGGATAAGGGTGTCCGCGCCGGATGCAGAGGTGCCGGTGCTGTCCACCGGCTTTGCGGCGGGCTGCTCCGGGTTGGCAGTGTCGGGGAGATCGGGGGTGATCACGCTGTCGGCGGCAGGGGTGTCCTCGGCAGCAGGGGTGTCCTCGGCAGCAGGGGCTGCATCCAACGCAGAAGCGCCGGAAGTTTCAAGCTCTGCGCCGTTCTCACCCTCAGCGTCCATGCTGAACTGGTCGTCCAGATCGTCCGCTGCACCATCGGCGCTGCTGTCCACAGCCACGGTGCGGGTGACGTACTTATTATAAATAACGATGTCGCCCACATTGGCGGCGCTGCCGTCCTCGCCGTCCAGCAGCCAGTCCATGTCGCTCATGGAGCTGCGCAGGGCAAGCACGCTGGCCTCCTGCGGGATGGCGCTCTGGGGGATACCGGCGTACTTCAGGCAGTAGGAGAGGAACATCACGTCCCACTCGCCGTAGGGGTTGCCGTAAGACTGGCCGTAGCGGGAGTAGTAGCGCAGGGTCACGCCGTCCGCGGGGTCGATCTCGAAGTTTTTCTCGCTCTGCTCGTAGCCCAGCTGGGTCTTTGCCACGCTGAGCAGGTCCTCGTCCCAGTTGCCGGTCATCACGGCCTCGTCGTTGGCGGCCTGCCACTCCTCGGGGGTCTCAACGTCGGCGGAGGTGTCGCTCAGGCAGGCTACGGTGTGGTGATGCTCCGGCAGGGGGCAGGTAAGCACTTCCTCGTAGCAGGCGTCAGTGTGGTGGTGGTAGATGGGCTCCACGGTGTCCACCATAGGCTCCAGTGCCACAGGCTCGGCCACAGCCATAGCCGCCAGCTCGGCGCTCTGGGTGGGCTCCACCACCTGCTCCACAAGCTCGCCCTCTTCCAGTCCGCAGGTCAGCTCGTACTCGGTGGTGTAGCAGTTTTCATCGTGGGTATGCTCAAATTTCTCGCAGATCAGGGTGCCGTCCTCGGGGTCGAAGCAGTCGTCATCGTGGACGTGCTCTTCTTCCATGCAGGTCAGGGTCTGCACCTCGGTGTAGCAGTCCTCGGTATGCTCGTGGGGCACAAACTCGATCTGCGGCTCCAGCGACAGCGGCGCGGGCTCAGACTCAACGGTGGGCTGGCTGGTGGCAGCAGCGGCGGCCACCTCGTCCGCATTTTCAAGCTCGCCTTCCTCGTAACCGCAGGTGAGCACCTTGGTGTAGCAATCCGCGGTGTGGATGTGCTCCTCCTCGCCGCACTGGTACTGCGCGGTCATCGAGATGCCCACGCCATGCAGCTGCCAGTTGACGAACAGGGTGGTGATCATGGCAAGTGCCAGCACAAATGCGGTGTAGCGCCGCAGGGTGTGCCGGTTCTCACGGAACCGCTCCATGTACGTTTTAAGAATGTCGTTCATAACGAAATACCTCCTCCCGGGGTCAATGGATCAACGAGAAACTGGACAAGGGCCATATCCGCAGGAAAACCCTGCCCACGATCTGGCTTTTTTCAACGCAGCCTATCACGCTGCTGCGGCTGTCGATGGAGGTGGCACGGTGGTCGCCCAGCACGAAGTAGCGGTTTTCCGGCACCTGATAGGGGAACCGGATGTCGCATTCGCCCACGGTCAGCGCGTCCACATAGGGTTCGTCCAGCGCCACGCCGTTTACCGAGACTACGCCGTTCACGTCCATATCGATCACATCACCGGGCTGCCCGATGATGCGTTTGAGCAGCAGCTTGTTCTGCCAGTAAAACCCGCACAGCTCGCCGTTTTCAATGTGGTTGGATTTTACCAGCAGGATAATGTCTTTATCATTTAATGTAGGGTACATGCTGTCGCCGGAGACCTGAAGCACCGGCAGAAACAGCGTAGCCAGCAGCACAGCTACTGCGGCTACCACCACCAGAATATAGATCGTACTGCGCAGCACCCGCTGGTAGCGGTTCTGGTACGCAAGACGCTCACGTTCTGCGGCCACTTCCTCGGTGGAAGGGATGGAAGCGAACCGGATATCGCGTTTTTTCATGTTTCCTCCGAAGGCAGGCCGTCTGTGCTGCGATACTGGTCCAGCAGCTCGTTGGCCTTGTGGTCAAATGCCTGCCAGCGCTGCTGCACCTCCTGCTCGGCGCGCTCTACCATGGCCTTGCAGTCGGCCTCGGTCTGGGTGCGTTTTTGCGCGGCGGCGGCGGTCATGGCGTCGCATTCCTGCTGCGCCTGCGCTTTCAGGCTGTCGGCGTCTGCCTGTGCCTGCTCCAGAATGCGCTTGGCCTCGCTGCGCGCCTGCGAAAGGGTATTGGCGGCGGTGGCGTTGGTGTCCGCAAGACTGGCCTGCACCGAGTGCAGATAGTCATCGGCGGCGGCCTGCGCGGCGGCGAACACGTTGTTCAGCTCCAGCGCGGCCTGCGCGATGGAACCGGCACTTTCCAGCCGCAGCTGCCGGTCCTGCAGCTGCGCGGTAAGCGCGGCGTTCTGCGCCTTGAGCTGGTCCTCGCTCTGTTTCAGCGCATAGATGATCTCTATCAGTTCAGCGCGGTGCATCCGCCGCAGTTCACGATCTGCCATTTGCGTACAAACTCCCGAATGTAAAGATAACGAAATTTTTTTCGAAAATACCGAAAAAACTTAAAGAAAATGCCTGAAAACTCACTTGTTGCCACGCAACTTGCGCAGCTGGAGAGACCTTTTATAAACTATCTTATTTTAGCACATTCCATGTAACAACAATATAACAAATCAGACACAAAATCAAGAGATAAAGCCCAAAAAATATCGCATTTTTTTGCTTTTTATATAGAAAAAGCCCAAAAAACGGCCACTGACCCCCAAAAAACTTAAAAAGGCTGTTCACAATTCTGGAACGCGAAGTTCTGCGCAGTAATGCACTGAATTACAGCGTGTACGAAAAACGGGAGCCGCACTTTTCGAAAAAAGCGCGGCTCCCGGATCTGAACTTTGGGGTGATGCTTTTACTTGCCGAAGCTGCCCAGCAGGCTGTTCAGCGATACAAAGGACTGGTAGATGACGTTAACGTTGTTGATGATGGAGCTTGCACCGGAGAAGATGCGGGCAATGTAGTTGAACACCTTGCCGATGTCCAGGAAGGACTGATAAGCGTTGCTGGCGCCGCCGTCCAGATAGGTCATCTCCTCGGCTTCGATGGTGGAATAGCTGGCGGGCATTTTCATGGTAGAAGTAGTCATGGTAAGATCCCTTTCTTCAATGGTGTCATTGTGTTTACAGCAGTGTTCAGAACATGGTGGCGACCAGCAGGGTAGTAAGCAGGGCACCGGCCACAAGGGCAGGGCCTACATACTTTTGCCACTGGGTGGCGGCAGGCTGGGTGGTGGGCTGCGGCACGGTAGAAGTACCGGCCTTGGCAGTCCAGTGGGCGTAGATGGTGGCGTCGGAGGTGAACACGGTGGAGGTGGTCACCTTGCTGCCGCCCACCGGCTCGGTGTACCAGCCATCAAAGGTGTAGCCCGTCATGGTAGGCTGCTCGGGCGTGCTCTCCAGTTTGCCGGACAGGTTCGTGTAGGTTACCACGGTGGAGCAGATGCCGCCTTGGGCATCCATACCAATGGCGTACACGTTCTCTTCCTTTTTGCTCCCTGAAGTTTTGTCGGCGGCAAATGCAGCCGGCAGTGCGCAGCACAGCAGCGTGAACAGGCAAAGCCCGACCACCAGCGTTTTCAGGAATTTTTTCATGAGATCCCTCGCTTTCCTTCACAAAGATGGAGACACTGCCCCGCCCGGGGACAGCCCGGACATCGGCGTAGTTTCTTCAACTTATTTTTATCACATCCAGTGTACCAGAATCGCAACAAAAAATACAGTCTTTTGAGAAAATAATAAGAAAAATCAGGAAAAAAATAAATTTCACCTTTGCAATATGAATCTTGTGCCCCCTGCGGACTGTGTTTTTTGAAAAACGCATCCCGCAAAACTTGCCTTTCGTAAAAACATGGAAGGATATGGAAAACGCAGGACCCCGGCCGCAAAGCCCAAAAACCGACCCAAACCGCCGCAAATGCGGCAGACAGCGCACAGAAAAAGCTGCAAAAATGCGGCGCACCTCTTGTGGAACAGCGGAAAATATGCTATACTGTTTTGCATGATGCGCCATCGCCAAGCGGTAAGGCAGGGGACTTTGACTCCCCCATCGTAGGT
>OLFY01002792.1_pt1 | contig 16213 bp, 11 predicted proteins | sample 1605611 | NCBI WGS metagenome assembly OLFY01 (sample SAMEA3888923, study PRJEB22519) | human gut metagenome | biome: human gut; feature: human-associated habitat; material: faeces | place: Denmark | collected 2011
CTTCCGGCAGCTCTACAATCCTTGGGATAACAGATGGAACCTGTACCATGGCAAATTCCAGCTCTGCCTCTTTTTCATTCTTCTTTTTCAAAAGAGCGGCAATGTTTAATGTTTTATTGCGGATCAGAGGAAATGGTCTGGATGAGTCAAAGGCCATTGGTGTAAGGACCGGATATACATTTTTGTGGAAATATTCATCTGCAAAAGCAGCCTCATCTTCGGTAAGGTCTTCATGTTCCATGACGATGCGCAGACCATTCTGCTTTAAAGCAGGTACCAGGGAGCGGTTGTAGGTGGAATACTGCAGATCTACCAGCTGGTGAGTCTTTTCACTGATCTTGTCCAGCTGCTCTTTTGCAGTAAGTCCTGCAATATCTTTTTTGGCATATTTCGCATGGACCATGTCTTTTAAAGAAGCTACACGGACCATGTAAAACTCATCCAGATTAGAAGCTGTAATGCTTAAAAATTTCAAGCGGTCAAACAAAGGGGTACTTTTATCTCTTGCTTCGCTTAACACACGGTAGTTAAACTCGATCCAGCTTAGTTCGCGGTTTACATAATCATTTTTCTCAGCCATTTTACACTCTCCTCTTCTGCTTCAGCACAGGACGTATTCCAAATATTTCTTCAAAGAAAGCTGCCTTCTGTTCAAAAGAGGCACTCTCTAAGGCCAGATCACCCTTATAACCGGTAGTGATCACCAGCTGGCCTTCTCTTACTGCCATACGGCAGTCGATCAGCTTTGACTTATGGGTCTTGTCCATAGAGTTGGCAAGACGCAGGATTGCTGTCAGCTTTGCGATCAGAATGGTAATGGCCGTCCGGTCAGATACTCCTGCCAGATCCTGTCCTGCTTCTGTTTCCAGCTGCATCATATCATAATCGAAATCACGGATGTTATAACGCACTACATTGGCAATGATCTCACGCTCTAAATGGCTTAATCCGATGATCTCTGTGGAAGTAACAATTTTATAGGAGTTTTCACCGATGTCATTTAAGTTGAGAAAACTGCCACAATTGTGAAGTATCGCTGCTATCTGAAGAAGTAAACGATCCTTCTTGGTCAGGTGATTAGCTTTGCGCAGAGCATCAAACAGCTTTAAGGCAGCAATCTCTACCTGATGAATGTGTTCTGTATCGCAGCAAAAGCGTTCTGCCAGTTTGCGTGATACGGAGATGATATCATCCGAGAAAGGATGAGCCGGAACAATATGTTCTTTGCATTCGGCAAAATCAGCTGCCATGCCATCGCAGATCGTTATGCCGGACAACCACATAAACTCGGCGTCTGTCTCTTCAAAAATATTGTGATAGATCATGGCAGTCGGCAAAAGCAGCTCTGCCTTGTCTTCAGAAATTGACAGTTCGCGGGCAAGATCATCCGGTGCCTGCGTGGAAATGGCATGATACAGTTCTTCGTATTCCTGACGGTTGACGGAATCTTTTTTGTTACCCTTTGAATCGACCGGCTGCAAATTGCCAAAATGGTGCGTGACCAGATATTTTACAAACGTTTGCAGTTGGTTGCCGACAGCAATAATGTTTCGGACATTACAATCTTGCAAATACAGTTTAGAAAACGTATGCAGACTGTTAGAAATATATTCATGAACCAGATTCTGATAATTGATCACATCGCCCTGCATTGTTTGTAAAAACTCTTGGATCCGCAGAGAACCTAACAAAATATTATGGGTCGTGATCAGGTTGTTTTTGTCGAATAATGATAATTGGATACTGCCACCGCCGACATCGACCAAAAGCGTACCCTTTTGGATCAGCTTGTGGAATGAGTTGGGCTGCAATGCGATGGCTTTATAGCATAGATAGCGCTGTTCGGAGTTGCTGAGGATCTTGATCTGAAAGCCTGTGCGCTGTTTCACCTGATCTAATACGATCAGATTATTATCGGCTTCCCGGAGAGCACTGGTTGCAATGATCATATAATCTTTGATGCGGTACTCCATCATCTTTTCCTTAAAGCCGAGTAAAATATTACAGAGCTTATCAATCGTGTGATAGCTGATATGTCTTGTGGAAAATGTCTCATATCCAAGACGCGCTGTGTGATGCAGATATTCCAATTCATGTACACCGTGTTTTTTGGAAATCTCGTAAATACGCATTGCGGTTTCATGACTACCGACATCAATTGCCGCAAAAACAGTTATTGCCATGAGAATATACCTCCTGTTCATGTAATGATAATAGTTTAAATCATTTTGTATAAAAAAACCATATATAACTGTCGAATTATACTTTTTTTACAAATAATTTACACAAATTTCCCATGCCTTATAACTGATCGCATTTCGTTTTTACAGTGATTTCCAGATTTTGTTGTCTCTGATGAATGATTTACCTGCCCTTCGGAGAACTCGAAGTCACGTAAAAACGTTGCGTTCTGCGGCTATTATTTTGTTGGAATAAATCGATTCGCTTTGGTTTTCGTCTGCCGGGATGGATATTCGGTGACATTCTTGACCATCTGATAGACATGCTGGATCTCTTCGGAATTTAACTTTTGCAATAGTGGAATAAAATAGGCGAAGGATTGATACGTATTATCATCAGTATAGAAAAAGGTAAAGGGATCGACGTGAAGATAATCGCAGATGTTAAAGAAGCCTTCCAATGCCGGATAATTTTTACCGGATTCAATGGAATTAATGTAGTTTTTGTTTAATCCAAGATCCAAGCTCATTTGGCGTGCGCTGATTCCGGCCGCTTCGCGAAGTTTTGCAAGACGCAGTCCAAAACTGTGTTTGTTCCACTTTAAAGAAAATAATGTTGTATCACAAATATCACTTGTAGCTTTATAAATATTCATACGTGCCCCTTCCTATTAGATAAAATATTTGATATCATCATAACAGGTTTTATTTTGGAAAACGCCATGTAGAAACTGGCGTTTAGGGATATATGCCATAATGAAAGTGGCATCAAAAAGGAGTAATTGAGAAATATAGGCCGCATTGGAAACAGAACATTGATTTTGAAAAGCACATATGGTAGAATTGTAATGTTGTGTAAAGCACTGGTTGCTTATTAGGAGAATAGGACATAGAAGAGACAGCATAAGGCAGCGGGTAGAGTTGAAAGAGTGAAGAGTCAGAATGGAGGAGTAACGTGAAATATTTTGGAACCGATGGATTTCGTGGAGAAGCAAATGTTAATTTAAATGTAATGCATGCATATAAAGTAGGTCGTTTTTTAGGATGGTATTATGGAAAAGAGCACAAGGCGCGTGTGGTGATCGGTAAAGATACCAGACGTTCCAGTTATATGTTTGAAGATGCTCTTTGTGCAGGTCTTACAGCGAGTGGTGCGGATGTGTATCTTCTGCATGTAACGCCAACCCCAAGTGTTTCATATGTAGTAAGAACAGAAGATTTTGCCTGCGGACTTAGGATTTCAGCGAGCCACAATCCATACTATGATAATGGTATCAAGGTAATCAACAGCGAAGGTCATAAGATGGAGGCTGAGGTTGAAGAAAAGATTGAGGCATATATTGACAGCGAAGTAGATGACATTCCTATGGCAACCAGAGAAAATATCGGATGCACGATCGATTATGCGATCGGAAGACATCGTTACATCGGTTATTTAATGTCTTTGGCAACTCGTTCTTTTAAGAATATAAAAGTTGGATTAGATTGTGCTAACGGTTCTTCTTATTCCGTGGCAAAAGGTGTTTTTGATGCATTGGGAGCGCAGACATTTGCGATCGGCATGAATCCGGATGGAACAAACATCAATGATAACTGTGGATCGACGCATATTGATAATCTGCAGAAGTTTGTGGTCGAGAACAATCTTGATGTTGGATTTGCGTATGATGGAGATGCAGACCGTTGCCTTGCGGTAGATGACAAGGGTCAGGTGATCGATGGAGATGCGATCTTATATCTGTGTGGCTGTTACCTGAAGGATAAGGGAGAATTAAATAACAATACGGTTGTTACGACGATCATGTCTAATATGGGACTTTACAAGGCGTTTGACAAAGTTGGTATTTCCTATGAAAAGACATCCGTTGGCGATAAATATGTCAATGCCAATATGATGCAGTTTGGTCATTCCCTGGGCGGTGAGCAGTCCGGACATATTATATTTAGTAAATATGCGGTTACCGGAGACGGTGTGCTTACTTCTTTGATGCTGATGGAAGTTATGTTGGAAAAGAAAGAAAAATTATCCGAATTGCGAAAGGGACTTGTGATCTATCCGCAGGTATTGAAAAATATTCGCGTTAATGATAAGCCGGCAGCAAGAGCTGATGAAGATGTGATCGAAGCCGTGAAAAAAGTCGAGCAGGCGCTAGGCGAGAATGGTCGTATTTTGCTGCGCGAGAGCGGCACTGAACCGGTTATCCGTGTTATGGTGGAAGCAGAGACACAGGAGCTTTGTGAGCGGTATGTTGATGATGTGATCGCAGTACTGAAAGCCAAAGGACATGAGGCAAAATAATTAATTTTGAAAAAGCCTTGATTTTCGGAGAAAGTTCATGCTATAGTATAGCAATGTGATATTTTTATAAGGAGGAATTTACAAGAATGAGTGTACAGGTAGAAAAGTTGGAGAAGAGCATGGCTAAGCTGACAATTACAGTTGAGGCTGCAAAGTTTGATGCAGCAGTTGATTCAGCTTATCAGAAAAATAAAGGTAAGATTGCTCTGCCGGGATTCCGTAAAGGAAAGGCTCCAAGAGCAATGATCGAGAAAATGTACGGTACGGGAGTATTTTTTGAGGATGCAGCCAATGAGTTGATCCCGGAAGCATATGAGACAGCAGCTAAGGAAAGTGAGCTTGAGATCGTTGCACAGCCTGAAATTGAAGTAACACAGATGGATAAGGGAACGGATTTCATCTTTACAGCTACCGTAGCAATAAAGCCGGAAGTTACTTTGGGTGACTACAAGGGCATTGAGGTAGAGAAGAAAGAGGCAGAAGTAAGTGAGGAAGAGATCACAGCAGAGACCGATAAGGCAAGAGAAGCTAACTCCAGACTGATCACGATCGAGGATCGTGCTACAGAGGACGGAGATACTGTTATCATCGACTTTGATGGTTATGTAGATGGCAAGCAGTTTGAAGGCGGTTATGCAGAGGATTATACGTTAGTTCTTGGATCACATTCTTTCATTGATAATTTCGAGGATCAGTTGGTTGGCAAGAATCTCGGTGAGGATGTTGAAGTAAACGTAACATTCCCAGAAGAGTATCATGTAGACGAGCTTAAGGGTAAGCCTGCATTGTTCAAGGTAAAGATCAAAGAAATCCAGAAGAAAGAGCTTCCTGAACTGGATGATGATTTTGCACAGGATGTATCTGATTTTGATACATTGGATGAGTACAAGGCTGACGTTGAGAAGAAAATCTTAGAGAACAAAGAGAATCAGATCAAACGTGAGCAGGAAGATCAGATCATTGAGAAGATCATTGAGAATGCACAGATGGAGATTCCACAGCAGATGATCGCTGCACAGACACGTCAGATGACACAGGAGTTCGCACAGCGTCTTCAGTCTCAGGGATTGTCTTTGGAGCAGTACATGCAGTTTACAGGTCTTACTCCACAGAAGATGATGGAAGATTTAGAGCCACAGGCTTTGAAGCGTATCCAGAGTCGTTTGGTATTAGAGGCAGTTGTTGCTGCAGAGAACATCGAGGCTTCTGATGAAGAGATCGATAAAGAGTTAGAGAATATGGCTTCTATGTATCAGATGGAGATCGACAAGTTAAAAGAGTTAATCGGCGATGATGAGAAGAAACAGATCGGAATGGATCTGGCAGTGCAGAAAGCAGTGGAATTTGTTGTAAAGGAAGCTGTTGAGAAATAATACAAACAGAAGTTAACGCCATCCGCATCAGGAAGCTGTTTCAGCTGCCTGATGGGCTGGCGTTTTTGTTAAGTCTAAGAGAGTATGTCCTGCAGCTTAGTATTTGCAGGTACATGGAAAGGCATGGTGAGCACAATGAGTTATAGTATTCCTTATGTTATTGAAAAAACGAGTGGCGGAGAGCGTTCGTATGATATTTATTCCAGATTGTTGCAGGACCGCATTATTATTTTATCCAACGAGGTAAATGATGATATTGCGAGTTTGGTAGTATCTCAGCTGTTGTTTTTGGAATCTCAGGATCCAAACAAAGATATCAGCCTTTATATCAACAGTCCGGGAGGATCTGTTAGTGCAGGATTTGCCATCTATGATACAATGAATTATGTAAAATGTGATGTTTCTACAATTTGTATGGGCCTTGCGGCAAGCATGGGTGCATTTTTGTTAGCAGGAGGAGCTAAAGGAAAACGACTTGCCCTTCCAAATGCGGAGATTATGATCCATCAGCCATCCGGCGGCGCCAAAGGTCAGGAAACAGAGATCCGTATCGTCGCAGAACAGATCTTAAAGACAAGAAGTCGTTTGAATGAAATTTTGGCAGAAAATACCGGTAAGCCATTAGAAGTTATCCAGGCTGATACAGAGCGTGATAACTATATGACGGCTGCAGAAGCAAAAGAGTATGGTTTGATCGATGAGATCGTGACTAACCGTAAATAACAGACTGTATTCACTGTTACGATCGTGAAATAGAGATCTGTATAAAGTTATTATAAGAGTGGGGGAATATCAGGCAGGGAGGTAGTCATGTCAGGAAAAAAAGATGATAAATTAAAATGTTCTTTTTGTGGAAAGACACAGGATCAGGTGACGCGTCTGATCGCAGGACCGGGTGTGTATATTTGTGACCAGTGTGTAGAACTTTGCTCGGAGATCATGGAAGATGAGATGACACAGAAGGCAGAGCAGGTCGACAATGATACTGAGATCAATTTGCTTAAGCCAAAAGAGATCAAGGATTTTTTGGATGAGTATGTAGTTGGACAGGATGACGCAAAGAGAGCTCTTTCGGTAGCAGTTTATAACCATTATAAACGTGTGTTGTCTGCAAAAGATATGGATGTTGAGATTCAAAAGAGTAATATTATCATGGTGGGACCTACAGGTTCCGGTAAGACTTTTTTGGCACAGACATTAGCAAAGATATTAAACGTTCCGTTTGCCATTGCAGATGCAACTGCACTGACGGAGGCAGGATATGTCGGAGAAGATGTTGAAAACATTCTGTTAAAGATCATTCAGGCAGCAGATTATGATATGGATCGTGCGGAGCATGGTATTATTTATATCGATGAGATTGACAAGATCACCCGTAAGGGCGAGAATGTTTCGATCACTCGTGATGTTTCCGGTGAAGGTGTACAGCAGGCACTGCTCAAGATTTTAGAGGGAACGGTAGCCAGTGTACCACCGCAGGGCGGAAGAAAACATCCTCATCAGGAGTTCTTCCAGTTAGACACATCCAATATTTTATTTATTTGTGGTGGAGCGTTCGATGGTTTGGAGAAGATCATAGAGGGACGTATCGGTCAGAAATCCATTGGATTTAATGCTGAGATCGCAGATAAGCGTGATGAGACAATTGGAGATCTGTTCCGACAGGTATTGCCGGAAGATTTTGTGAAGTTTGGTTTGATCCCTGAGATCATTGGTCGTCTTCCGGTTACGGTAGCATTAGATCTTTTGGATGAGAAAGCACTGGAAAAGATTTTGGTAGAGCCTAAAAATGCGATCACAAAACAGTATCAAAAACTGTTTGAACTGGATGGCGTGAAATTGTCGTTTGAACCGGAAGCGATCCAGGCTGTTGCAAAACAGTCGTCAGAACGTAAGACCGGCGCAAGAGGACTGCGTGCGATCATGGAAAATGTAATGCAGAATGTGATGTATGAGGTTCCATCCGTGGATGACATTAAAGAATGTGTTATTACAGAGCAGTCGGTTTTAGGTGAGGAAGAACCAAAGTTGATCACAAAAGAGGACGAAGTTAAGCAGTTGACAGAGGATAAAGATGCAACTGCATAAACAAACTTTGTACTTTTTACGAATGTTGCAGGGGTAACGTAAGATGCGTTGCCCCTTTTGTGGATAAGATACAAGGAGAGAATGGAATGAATAATCAAAAAGTTCCAATGATCATCCTGTCAGAGTGTGTTGTATTTCCGGGAAGTTCTGTGTATTTGAATTTGTATGACAGTCGCTCCGAAAATGCGGTATCACAAGCTATTGGACCGGGCGGAAAACTGGTTGGAGTCACAAGGATGCCGGCAGAAACGGCAGACGATGATCATTCAAAATTATATTCGGTGGGAACGTTATTGGAAGTCAAACAGATGAATACGCCGAGAAAAGGACATCCACAGGCTGTTGTGCGTGGCGTTTGTCGTGTTATGATTGAAGAAGTCCATCGGGAATCGGATTGTTATTATTGTGAATATAGTGAATTTCAAGAAATAGAGTCAGAGGAAGATTCCCAGACGATCCTTGCGATGGGCAGCATTCTCAATGCCCTGCAAAGAAAATATGCGGAATTTAGAGAAGATGTTCCTGCTACAGTATGGGATGCTATCGCTGATGAGAAGGACCGCGGGGCTTATGTCGATCAACTTAGCGGATTGTTAGAAAGTGATTATACACAAAAACAAAAGCTTTTGGAGGAGCCATCCATTGACGAACGCGAAAAGCGGCTTGCTGTCTACATGACGCAGGAGATCAATCTGTTTATTGAACAGGAGAAGATTCAAAAAAAGATCAGAGAAAATATAGATAAGAAGCAGATGGAGATGTATCTGCGAGAGCAGATCGATGCTATTCATGAGGAACTTGGTGATGATGACGTAGGCTCTCAGGCAGCTAAATATCTTCATAAATTAGAGAAACTAAAGGCTCCTAAGCGTGTTAAAAAGGCGATTCGTGAAGAAATTATGCGTTATCAGCGTTTTGCCAAAAATCCATCGGAAAGTGAAATGATCCGTGATTATCTGGATAATCTGTTTGCGTTTCCATGGAAGAAAAAGTCTGAGGAGAGCTTAGATATTGCGTATGCAGCACAGGTGTTGGATGAGGATCATTATGGTCTTACTAAAGTAAAAGAACGTATTTTGGAATGTTTGGCGGTAAAGGCAATGAAGAAAGATGCAGTGAGTCCGATCCTTTGTCTGGTCGGTCCTCCGGGAACCGGTAAAACCTCGATCGCCCGTTCAGTCGCAAGGGCATTGGGACGCAGTTATGTTCGCATTTGTCTTGGCGGTGTCAATGACGAGGCGGAGATACGTGGACACAGAAGAACGTATGTCGCATCTATGCCGGGACGGATCGTAAAGGCGTTTTGTCAGGCAAAAACCAATAATCCATTGGTTTTGCTGGACGAGATCGATAAGATCGGAAAAGATTATAAAGGGGATCCGTCCGCAGCGTTGTTAGAGGTGTTAGATCCTGAACAAAATAAGCATTTTTCGGATCATTATATGGAAATACCGATCAATTTGTCTCATGCGATGTTTTGGTGTACTGCTAATTCATTGGAGTCAATTCCGCTGCCGCTTCGTGACCGTATGGAGATCATTCAACTGTCCGGATATACGGACAATGAAAAATTTCATATCGCCAAAGAATTTTTGTGGAAAAAACAGAAAAATGCCAATGGTTTGACAAATTCACAGATTACAATAACGGATAAGGCAATTCGTATGATTATTGCTCGTTACACCAGAGAGGCAGGAGTGCGTGATCTGGAGCGCAAACTTATATTGTTGTGCCAGAAGGCAGCGAAAAGCATTGCAACAGGTGAGAAAGATAAGGTTCGTATATCGGAACGCAATCTGAAAGAGTATCTTGGCAAAGAAGTGCATACCATCCGGATGGCGAATAAGAGAGCGCAAGTCGGTATTGTTCGCGGATTGGCATGGACGGCTGTTGGTGGAGAGACGTTAGAGGTCGAAGTTGGTATTATGCCCGGAAACGGTAAGCTGCTGCTTACCGGCAAGTTAGGGGATGTCATGAAGGAATCAGCGCAGATCGCATTAACGTATGTGCGAAGCCAGACCGCAAAGCTGGTGAAAGACTCTTATTATGCAGAACATGATATTCATATTCATGTACCGGAAGGCGCCGTGCCGAAGGATGGACCATCTGCAGGTGTTACAATGGCAACGGCCTTATATTCTGCGGTGACAGGATGGAAAGTCAGAGCAGATATTGCCATGACGGGAGAAATCAGCTTACGTGGATCAGTGCTTGCTATTGGTGGCCTTAAGGAGAAAATGCTTGCGGCGAAAGCAGCCGGGATCGCTCAGGTCTTCATTCCGAAGGATAATGAGAGTGATCTTGCGGAATTTTCGGAGGACATTTTAGAAGGGATCACGGTTACTACGGTGTCCTCGATAAAGGAAATATGGAAGCAGAGTATAGAAACTGCCTCCGGCGAAGCATAAGAACATGGAAAGGCATGGAATAATAGAATGAAAGTAACGAGTGTTAATTTAGAGACAGTTTGTGGTATTACAAGTAAATTGCCGGAAAATGACAAATTGGAAGTCGCTTTTGCCGGGCGTTCCAATGTAGGAAAGTCTTCCTTGATCAATGCACTGATGAATCGTAAATCTTATGCACGTACTTCGCAGCAGCCGGGTAAAACACAGACGATCAACTTTTATAATATTAATGAATTGTTGTATTTTGTTGATCTGCCGGGATATGGTTATGCGAAAGTGTCACAGGATACAGTCAAAAAGTGGGGGAAGATGATTGACGGATATCTGCACCAGTCAAAGGTGCTGCGTCTGGTCTTTTTGCTGGTGGATATACGGCACAAACCTAATCAAAATGATATACAGATGTATGAATGGTGTGTCAATTATGGATTTAATCCGATCATTATTGCAACTAAATCGGATAAGATCAAGCGTTCACAATTGCAAAAACAGATCAAGCAGATCAAAGATGCACTGCAGGTAGTAGATGGAACGCCGGTTATTCCGTTTTCTGCGTTGAATAAAAGCGGACGGGATGAGATCTGGGAATACATTGATATGATGTATGAAGGATTTCAGGCAGAGCGATCACAATAGGGGAATCGATGTCTGATACCAGTGATAATTTAGGGCAGACGGATTATTTACAAGGTGAATTAAATGTAAGGAGGAAACATGGAGGCAACAAAGAAAACACAAGGGAAATGGCAGATCATGTGTCTGGTACTGCTGCTTGCAGGAATGATTTTTGGAATCAGCAGAGATGCGGCTGCTTTAGAACGTATTTTTACCGAAAATGAGCAAAGTGTTTATGTGGGAGATCAATTTGATCTGATGAATCTGGTAGAACCGGATATGAAAGCAGGAACAACATTTCACTTGACAGAACCATCAACGGAAACGGCGTCAGTGACAGAAACCGGAATCTTGACTTGTTTGAAAGAGGGAACGGTGACGGTTGAGGCGGAGCGCAAAAATGACGATGATACATCATATAAAGATACGATCGAGATTAATGTGATCGCACCGGAACAGGTCAAACTTGCTTATGGACAGAGTGTTTCTAAGCCGATGCAGGAATATTTGCTGCAGACGGGTTATACGTTGTCGGCAGATAGAAATAGTGTCACAATTAGTGAAGACGGCTCCCTGCAGGCAGTGGGGTTTCGCCCTTCCGTGATCTATGCGGACAATGGACGTGGCAGCTGTTTTGCGATAGCAGAAGTAACGATTGAGACACCGAGCTATTCACAAGAGTATGTTACACGTGCTGTTGGCAGCAAGGCAACCGCTGTCGGTGTTGACGGTTTTTCCTTTATCGGAAGTGGCAGTGAAAAGATTACTTATGCAACCGGAGATGATAAAGTAGCTGTTTGGACAACGCAGGGAATACAGGCTGTAGCTAAGGGGCAGACGACACTGAAAGCGACGCTCACTGCATATAACAAGGACACGATAACACTTACGATGCCGGTATATGTGACAACACCAACGGTATCCGGTAAGACAGTGATCTTGGCATCCGGCTGTGTGAAGAAGCCTTCGATCAGCGGAACAATCGCACAAAGTAAGATTACCTGGGATCCTGAAAAACAGGGTGCGGCAGTATTTTCAAAGCAAGGTGATATTTTTGCAAATTATAAGGGATCGAAAAAACTAACATTGAATATCGATGGATTGGATTTTTCTATTTTGGTTCGTGTCAGTAATCCTGCCTATGCGGATTTCAACATTATCATGTACAAAGGTATGGGAAAGACGCTGAAGCTTAAAGGACTTGTGCCAGGAAGTAAGGTTAGCTTTTCCTCTAACAATAAGAAAAAGGTAACGATTACATCCAGAGGCAAAATGAAAGCGAAGAAGATCGGTCATACAAATATTACAGTAAAGGCGGATGGACGCACGTTTAAGATCTGGGTTGAGATTTCCAGTAAACGGGGTTATCGGGCATCCAAGAAAGCGATTGCAATCTCTAAGACGAAGACGACATACAGTCAGGCACGTAGAATGTCTAAGAGATTTTACGACTGCAGTTCGTTAGTTTCTCGAGTATATCGTAAATATGATGTATATTTTGGATCGAAAAGCGGCTGGTCACCGGTTGCCGCAGATATTGGAAAATGGTGCACCAGAAATCATAAAGTTATTGCAAAAAAAGCGGTTTCTTATAAAAAACTGCTTCCGGGAGACTTGATCTTTTTCTCCGGCTGGCGTAATGGAAGATACAAGAATATCACGCATATTGAGATATATACCGGCGGCGCAAAGGATGTGTCTGCAAGCAGCCGTTACGGGAAAGTGGTTCATTATGGATATGGCAAAGGAGATTCTGTGGTGTTGGTAGCACGTCCTACAAAATAGGAAATTGTTTGTTAGAAGCAGGAAGGGCAATGCATTAGCGTTGCCCTTTTGCATGTAGTGTGCTAAGATAGAGTGGCGTAAATAATTAGTATGTAAAACAAAAATGGAGGCACAGTTATGAACATCATCGTATTGGCTGGAGGACTTAGTACAGAAAGAGACGTATCGTTTAGCACCGGAGAAGACGTGTGCAAAGCGCTGCGTGAAAGGGGACATCAGGCAGCAATGCTGGATGTTTTTTTAGGATATGAAGGAGATGTTTCAGAGGATTTTTTTGTAAGAAATGATGCGATCCGCTCGGACGATAAAAAGATCAAGTCCATTGACCCGGATCTGGATCAGATCAAGCAGATGCGTGGAGATTCCGAGGATGGTTTCTTTGGACCGAATGTTCTGGCACTTTGCCGAAAGGCAGACATTGTATATATGGCGTTGCATGGCGCAGATGGTGAAAATGGTAAAGTACAGGCAGCGTTCGATCTGCTTGGCATTCGTTACACAGGTTCCGGCTGCGTAGGCAGTGCGGTTGCCATGGATAAAGGATTGTCCAAAAAGATCTTTTTGGAGGCAGGGATCCCAACGCCGAAAGGATTTTCCGTTCGCAAAGGACAGAGTGGCGATCTGCCGGAAGATATGGCATATCCGATCGTTGTGAAACCATGTTGTGGTGGTTCCAGCGTTGGTGTCAGTATGGTACAGAGTGCTGAGGAATATGAGGCTGCGCTTCAGACTGCATTTCGCTATGAAGATGAAGTCGTTGTGGAGGAGTGTATCAAAGGAAGAGAGTTTTCTGCCGGCGTGCTTGGTGGAGAGAGTCTGCCGATCATAGAGATCATTCCGAAAGCAGGATTTTATGATTACGAAACGAAATATCAGCCGGGAATGGCAATGGACGTATGTCCTGCAGAATTATCAGAAGAAAAAACAAAAGAGATGCAGAATTTTGCAAAGAGAGTATATGATGAGTTGAAGTTAGAGGTGTATGGACGTATCGATTTTCTGATGGACGCAGACGGAAATCTGTTCTGTCTGGAAGCAAATACACTGCCGGGCATGACGCCGACTAGTCTGCTGCCACAGGAAGCTGCAGCGATTGGTATGGATTATGGAACGTTGTGTGAGAAGATTATCTCGCTGGCTATGGAGAAGAAATGAGGTTTCGTATGTTGACAATGACACCTAAAAAGATTGCGGAAATATGCGGTGGTACCTATTATGGGGATCGGGATTTGGCTACAAAGGAGATCACCGGAGTTGTGACGGATAACCGGCAGGTGACAGAAGGTGGAATGTTTGTGGCGATCAAAGGGGCAAAGGTGGATGGAAACCGTTTCGTTCCGGCTGCCTATGAAAGCGGGGCACTTTGCTGCATGTCAGAAGATAAGCCCGGTGAGCAGAAAAAGGCTTATATTCAGGTTAAAGACTGCCTGCAGGCGATCAAAGATATGGCAGCATATTACAGGACAATATGTACCTTGCCTATAGTAGGAATTACCGGAAGTGTTGGAAAGACTACGACCAAAGAGATGTTAGCGTCTGTGCTCTCAACACACTTTAACACATTAAAGACATTAGGTAATTTTAATAACGAATTGGGAATGCCGCTTACATTACTTCGCCTGCGTGAGGAACACGAGGCAGCCATCGTGGAAATGGGAATCAGTGATTTTGGAGAAATGAGCCGCATGACAGCGATTGCCAGACCGGATATGTGTGTGATCACCAATATCGGCTGCTGTCATCTGGAACAATTGGGTGACAGAGATGGCGTATTAAAAGCCAAAACCGAGATATTTCAAGGAATGAAAGAAGGCGGCACTGTTTTTTTGAACGGCGACGACGATAAATTGATCACGGTAACGCAGGTACATGGCAAACGACCGGTATTTTTCGGCTTGAATGACAACAACGATGTGCATCCGTTGAAAATCACATCTAAGGGATTATCCGGTACGGATGTGACTGTGCAGACCTCTAGGGGAACGCTTCAGATCACCATTCCGGTCCCGGGTCGTCATATGATCACCAATGCGCTTGCTGCAGTAGCGGTAGGTCAGCAGATGGGGTTGTCGGACGAGGAGATCGTTCAGGGGATTGCAGCGTTTCGTCCGGTCGATGGTCATGGCAGTGTGTTTGCAACGGAACACTTTACGATCATGGATGACTGTTATAACGCTAATCCGGTATCCATGCAGGCAGGGGTTCACCTGTTATCTGAAGTGCCGGAACGTAAAGTCGCCATTCTTGGTGATATGTTTGAGCTTGGCGCAGAGGAAGAAAAGCTGCATTACGAAACGGGAAGATATGTGGCTGGATGCGGTCTGGATCAGATCATATGCATTGGAACGCTGGCAAAACAATATCTTGCCGGAATTACGGATGTCGAACCTTCTGCCAATGTGATCTGGTTTGCGACACTGGAGGAGGCGATGGCGAAATTGCCCGATCTGCTGAAAGAACAGGATGCCATTTTGGTAAAAGCTTCCCATGGTATGCATTTTGAAAAGATTGTTGCGTATTTTAAAGAAATGTGATAAAATTTGGATTTGAGAAAAGTGATGATCGTGTTTAGTAGTTTGCTATGATTCGATGAAGAGAGAGGATGTCCCCGGCTGTAAGCATCCTGTGCGTTCCCATAGTAAATGAATTTCTCACGGGAGCTGCAGCTTTGAAGATTTTTTGTGTAGAGGCTGACGTTTGCACACGTTACGTGTAATGAAGAGTTTATGTGAAGTAGAGAAGATATTCTCTTTCCATAAAAAGCAGGGTGGTACCGCGGAGAGATCCGTCCCTGACGTAGGATGACTGCGACAGGGCAATGCTTATATTTTTGAGAAGAAGCAGGAAAGTTCTGGCAGCAGAGGTTTCTTGCTTGTTTTTCTTTAACGGCAGGGAATTTACTGTTTGGACTTACGACAGCGTCAGCAGTCTGGTGCGGCATAAACCGCGCAAACATTTCAACATAAGAAAGGAACTGATATGATGAAAGAAAAGTTGACCAAAATTTTAGAGGATGCACTGGGCCAGATCGACCGCACAGAGCAGTTGGAGCATTTGAATGATGTGAAAGTGGCATTCTTAGGCAAGAAGGGTGAATTAACTTCAGTGCTAAAGTCAATGAAAGACGTTGCACCGGAGGATCGTCCAAAGGTCGGACAGCTTGTCAATGAGGCGCGCGCTAAGATCGAGACGAGATTGGAAGAAAAACGGGCCGCTTTTGAAAAAGCAATTCAGGAAGAAAAGATTAAGAGCGAGACAATTGATGTAACATTACCGGGCACAATGTTGCCAAAGGGCCATCGTCATCCGAATACGATCACTTTAAAAGAAGTAGAGGATATTTTTGTTGGTATGGGATATGAAGTAGTAGAGGGGCCTGAGGTTGAGTATGATTACTATAACTTTGAAGCACTTAATATTCCGGCAAATCACCCGGCAAAAGACGAGCAGGATACGTTTTATATT
>OLFY01002793.1_pt1 | contig 16202 bp, 12 predicted proteins | sample 1605611 | NCBI WGS metagenome assembly OLFY01 (sample SAMEA3888923, study PRJEB22519) | human gut metagenome | biome: human gut; feature: human-associated habitat; material: faeces | place: Denmark | collected 2011
ACCATCGACCGATTCAATAAATTAACAGGACATGAAACGCTGCATCCGTTGATCTGCATGGTAGATTTGTCAAGAACAAATCTAAACGAGGATATCCGGATGATGTGTGATTTTTACGGGTTGTTGTATTACAACGATCCAGAACAAGACAAAATATCGGGAAAAGAGTGGTTGCGACTGATTTATCCCGGTGAAACAGTCGAAATCCCTTTGAACCGACATCGACATACCGGATGTTGTTCGGGCGTATTGTTTCATCCCGATTTGTTATGCGACACATCGCTCGAAAACCGTATCGAAACCTATCCGAAACGCTGTTGCTGTAAAGGAACATTGTCGGAGCACGAAAGAAACATCATAACCGATAACTTGCGGGAAATCGGAGAAGAGTTACATCATGCCATCGACCGATATAGTGCATCAATCATCGCTTCACATATCGAATTGCTACTCAACTACTGTATACGCTTTTGCAGTCAGTAAATAATAAAACCGTAATAATTATCCTTCAAACCGTAATCCATGACTGGTCGAGGCGGGAATCTCAGCCTAATTTTGCACCAAGTAAAAACAGATAAATAAAATAATAGAGATTATGAATATAAAATTGAAAATTATAACAACGTTACTCGGTGTCTTCTTCGGATGCGGAATCGTAACCTCTCAAACACCGAAAGCAGAACAAGCTATGGACAGTAAACGACAACACATTACAGAGGTCGCAGCCCTTACGGGTAAGGGTGACCTCGACAAACTGAAAACCGTCCTTATCGACGGGCTGAATGACGGCATGGCTGTCAGCGAGCTTAAAGAAGTAATGGTACACGCCTATGCTTATTGCGGTTTTCCTCGTGCCCTGCGCGGATTGCAAACATTGGTTGCGGTACTTGACGAGCGTAAAGCAAAAGGCATCGAAGATGACTGGGGACGCAAAGCGTCGCCGATAACCGATACCCGCAGCAAATACGAGCGCGGACGCGACATTCTTGTTGAGATCTCAGGTATTCCAGCGGATGCACCGAAAGCTGATTATGCTATACTGGCTCCGGAAATCGAAGTATTCCTTAAAGAGCACCTCTTCGCCGACCTTTTCGAACGGGACGTGCTGACATATGCCGAACGGGAACTGACGACCGTTGCCGTAATCGCCTCGCTGGGCAAAGGCGTGGAACCGATGTTGAAAGGGCACATGGGTATTGCACTGAACGTAGGCATAACACCAGACGAATTACGCAGTGTGTTGGCTATTGTCGAAAAGAACATCGGACGCGACGAAGCTGACGGCGGCAGACTGGCCTTAAACGAAGTGTTGCAAAGCAAAGGTTTGACCACTGCTCCGGAAGCGTCGGCCGTGACAATAGGAAACGGAGTGAAGAAACAGAAAGTGACGTTCCACAACCGTTTTCTGATCGATATGGTCGGTGATCTTTATTTTCCTGCAAACTATAGTCCAGCAAAGAAATATGCCGCCATCATCGTCGGTCATCCTTTCGGCGGTGTCAAGGAGCAGACTTCGGGGCTTCATGCCCGTAAGCTCGCGGAAATAGGTTATGTGACATTAGCTTTCGATGCGTCCTACTATGGTGAGAGCGGCGGTTATCCACGTCGCATGGAATCGCCTGAAGTACGAGTGGATGATTTCAGCGCGGCGGTCGATTTCCTCACGAACCATCCGGCAGTCGAAGCTGACAAGATAGGTGTGATCGGTATCTGTGGTGGAGGATGCTACTCTGTCAGTGCAACACAGATCGATCACCGCATCAAGGCTCTTGCCACCATCAGTATGTATGACATGGGACGTGCCCGCCGTCAAGGCATAGGTGACACACAGACCTATCAACAGCGTATGTCTATTCTTGATGAAATCGGTCGTCAGCGCACAGCTGAATATGGTGGAGCTGCACGTAAAGATATTCGCGCCCTGCCCGAAAAAGTGGATGAGAACACACCGAAGTTTGCAATCGACTTCCTCGACTATTACGACAATCCTGAGCGTGGCCAGCATCCCAACTCTACGGGCTATTACTCCTACACGAGCCTTGCACCGATGATGAACTTCTTTCCGTTCACGCACTTTCGAAAACGTATGTTACAAGAATCTGAAAGATGCCGGATTGCCCGATCATATTGCCTGGATAAAATCCGCTGCCCAAAAGTACCCTTATATGGACATAGATCGTGTCGGAATTTATGGTTGTTCCGCAGGTGGACAGGAATCAATGACAGCAGTACTGTTTCATCCCGAATTTTATAAAGCAGCATATTCTGCCTGTGGCTGCCATGACAATCGTATGGATAAGATATGGTGGAATGAACAATGGCTGGGTTATCCGGTTGGTGAACAATATAAAGAAGGATCGAATGTTGAGAATGCTCACTTACTCAGTCGCCCGTTAATGCTGGTAGTAGGTGAAATGGATGATAACGTAGATCCGGCTTCTACCATGCAGGTAGCAAATGCGTTGATCAAAGCCAATAAAGATTTTGAGTTAGTGGTTATTCCCGGTGCTCACCACACTATGGGAGAAAGTTTCGGTGAACATAAACGCTACGACTTCTTCGTGCGCAATCTATTAAATACAACTCCGCCGAAATGGAATGAAATAAAATAGTGAATACTTTGTAGAACAGTATCCACTACTTTATTCATAATCCGGTCAGTTACTTTTTCTATGCTCCAGAATCGTATCCATATTTTCCAAAGCCCAGCCCACTAATCCTTCAATATGCGGAATCAAAGTTCCTCCTGTATCTGTTAGATAATACTCTACACGGGGAGGTACTTCCGCATATATTTTCCGTTCAATCAAACCGTCAGATTCGAGCGTACGAAGAGTAACAGTCAGCATCCGCTGTGAAATATCCTCTATCGTTTTATGAATATCGCTAAAACGCATCGTACCATTCGCATTCAAAGTTATCAGTACCAGCATCGACCATTTGTCTCCCAAGCGGCTTATGACATCTCTTACAGGGCAATTCCCTGTCGGGTGAAAGTTTTTCATCTTTTTAACGTTTTGTATTATACTGAGTTTCAACAATAGTTACTTCCATGTAACTACCTTATTCTGAGGTTCGTTCTTGTATTTCTCAATTAAGGTAGATACATTTGCATCACAAAAGTAATAAACTTACTAAAAATAACTATTGTTTCATTTAAATAATTATGATTATGGCAAAGAAAGTAGCAGTTTTAGCAGTGAATCCGGTAAATGGTTGTGGTTTATTCCAATACTTGGAAGCCTTTTTCGAAAATGGCATTTCCTATAAAGTATTTGCCGTATCGGATACGAAAGAGATCAAAACCAATTCAGGAATGGTCCTAATAGTAGATGATGTGATTGCTAATCTAAAAGGGCATGAAGACGAATTTGATGCACTTGTATTCTCCTGTGGAGATGCAGTACCTGTATTCCAGCAGTATGCAAACCAGCCATACAATGTGGACTTGATGGAAGTCATCAAGACTTTCGGAGAAAAAGGAAAGATGATGATCGGACACTGTGCCGGTGCAATGATGTTTGACTTTACAGGTATAACAAAAGGTAAAAAAGTCGCTGTCCATCCGCTGGCCAAACCTGTCATTCAAAACGGAATTGCCACGGATGAAAAATCTGAGATAGATGGCAACTTCTTTACTGCACAAGATGAGAATACGATCTGGACAATGTTGCCGAAAGTCATAGAAGCATTGAAATAATGCCGGAAAGTATAGAAAGGAATAAATCCACACACAAAAAGAATTATTCATACAATTGAATAATAAACTCATTCGTTCCTTTAAAACCAACGGCCCGTTCCTCGGTGTGCAACGGGTCCTTCCTTTAAAACCAACGAGCCGTTGGTTTTAAAGGAAAAAACAGTCGCCCATACAACATTCATAATCAACAATTTACGCATTCTGCTTTTAACAAGCAAATATTGCAGCTTCATTCATCAATAAAAACAGACAACAATAGGCCAATTATTGATAAAAACAAGTGCATCCTTTTTCGTACACCTACATATTTTTGGTTTACACATCCGTATAAGGTCGGATTCGAAATTCCTTGAGCAATACATCTACTTTATTATTTTTTAATTGGATGCTATCGTTTTTCAGATTGTTTTTAGTACTTTTGCCCGTATCAAATCAATAAATAATATATCGAACACAAACATCATACTCTCATGAATATGAAAAAATATGTGCTAGCATTTTTTCTATGTTTCATATCTATTACTCCTATTTTAGCACAAAGAGACCACATAGATATTTCAAACTATATTTTATGCATCAATTCCTATGCAGAATCTTCTCCTTGGAGTAACAGGATAATTTCAACCGTATCGGAGTACGTTCAAAAGAACCCAAAACTGGCATTATATGCGGAACATATGAATACTTTAATGATCGATAACGATACGATTTTAGGAGAATTCAAGAATATGATCTCTCAGAAATACGAGCATCATCGCCCACGGCTGCTAATATTATTGGGAAACCCTTCTCTATTACTACGTGATGAATATAGAGAGCTTTGGGGAGACATTCCTATTGTACTCTGTTCGGAAGAAAAGTTTATAGGTCCTAAAGACACCTACATCTACAAACAACCAGTTACACAAGCGGAGCGTGTTCCGATCTCCCAACTTGCCGATCCCTACAATCTGGTACTTTTATATTCAAACCTTTATTTACGGGAAAATATCCAACTGATCTCTCACATAATCCCTGATATGAAGAAATTCATATTTATCGGTGACGAGCGAGAAGTCAATCAGACCAATAATCAGGAAATACAGACAAAGTTAAAAACCATAAATCCTAATATTGAATACCAGTACATCACGCCACAAAAAATGACAACGAACCAATTATTGGATTCATTGTATCATGTTGATCCGAATACAACCGGAATTTTATTTGCTTCCTGGTTCTACAAAACGACATTTGCAGGTAATACTTCATTGGTTACCAATGCTCACAAACTTATCGTAACAACTACAGCTCCAATTTTCACCCTTAATATGGCTGATATAACAGAAGAAAACGGTGGCATGATAGGTGGTTATACTTATGACCAAAAACACTATAACCAGCAATTAATTCATACCATTTCAGAAATACTTACAGGAAAGCCGGCTAGAGAAATTCCCTTTTATATGCCATCAGATGGCGCACCTATTATCAACTATACGATATTACTCCGTAAAGGATTCTCTCCTTCCATGTGTCCTCCAAACACACATTTTCTGAATAAACCGCTTGGATTCTGGAAACAGAACAAATATTTCATTATGGGTACCTTGTCTTTTATGATATTACTGGCAATCGTATTCTTTTATCGTATCCATAGCCTGAATAGCATCAAAAAAGCACAGCAAAAAGAAATTGACGCAATGACAAATTATAAGAATCTGGTTAATAACATGCCCATTCTCTATATGCAGGAAGAAGTGCTTGCTGATAAAAATGGCATTCCCGTAGAACTGATTTACCGCAATGTGAATGCGCATTTTGAGAAAAACTTTTTCCGCAAAGAAGAAGTTGTCGGGAAAAAAGCGAGTGAAATATTTCCGGAATCAATGTCGGACTTCCTGCACTTCACTCAAATAGCCTTATCAGAAAATAAAGTAATAACATTCCCCTACTATTTCAAAAAAATAGATACCTTCTACGATATAGTACTTAAAGCAAACCGGCAAAATAATATGATTGATGTATTTTGCCTGAACAGCACAGAGCTCCATAAGGCACAACAAAAGCTAAGCACTATCAACAACAAACTCGCCATGTCACTTGACGTAGCTAATATCGTGCCATGGAAATGGGATTTGCGAAGTAAAACAATTTTATGCGACATCAACAAACCGATAGAACTTAGCACACAAGGAAAAGACGTTGCCGAAGAACAACTGGCAGTACCCGACTATCACTATTTTTCCAAGATATTTAAGGAAGACCGGAAACGGGTAGAACAAGCTTATCAGAACTTAATAGACGGTCATTCGGAAAAAGTAAAAGAAGAATATCGCGTAGTCAGCACACAAAAAGGATTTCATAGGATAGAATGGGTGGAAGCCCAAGCAGCCGTTGAAACGCGGGATGAGAATGGCAAACCATTGACTCTTGTTGGCTCCTCACTCGTTATCACTGAACGAAAAAAAATGGAGATGGAACTGATTAATGCCAAAAACCGTGCCGAAGAGTCCAATCGGCTGAAGTCTGCTTTCCTTGCCAACATGAGTCATGAAATTCGTACTCCTCTAAATGCTATCGTCGGTTTCTCCGGTATATTGGCATCCACCGAAGAAGAAGAGGAAAAACAAGAATATGTCAGTATCATTGAAAACAATAATACGTTATTATTGCAGCTCATCAGTGATATCCTTGATTTATCAAAAATAGAAGCAGGAACATTGGACCTGCACTATTCCAATGTTGAAATCAATGATTTAATGAAAGACCTGGAAAACATGTGTCAACTGAAACTTAAGTCGGATGCTGTCAAACTGGAATTCGTAGCTCCTGAAGAACCATGTTTCGCACATATAGAAAAGAACAGGTTATCTCAGTTAATTATTAACCTGGTGACGAATGCCATAAAATTCACCATTCAAGGTAGTATCCGATTTGGATACAAACGTCAGAACAATGAATTATATTTCTATGTGGCTGATACAGGTTGCGGCATTCCTCAAGATAAGCAAAAAAGTATTTTTGGACGTTTCGTCAAATTAAATTCATTTGCACAAGGTACGGGTTTAGGACTCTCAATCTGCCAGACACTTGTCGAACACATGGGAGGTAAAATCGGGGTAGAATCAGAAGAAGGAAACGGCTCTACATTCTGGTTCACTTTGCCTTACAAGCAAGCAGAGACTGTTAAGAAGAGCCTTCCAAAGGACATACAACCTATTGCCATAGAAAAGGATAAGCTGGTAATTTTGATTGCTGAAGATAATGAAAGCAATTATAAGTTGTTCGAATCTATTCTAAAATATGATTATCATCTGCTTCATGCCTGGGATGGTCAGGAAGCTGTAAACATGTTCAAGGAGCATAATCCACAAATTATATTAATGGATATCAATATGCCTGTCCTGGATGGATATGAAGCAACCAAAGAAATCCGCAAGTACTCTGCCAAAGTACCGATTATCGCCATTACGGCTTTTGCATATGCTTCAGACGAGCAACGGGTGATGGAAAGTGGTTTTGACGGGTATATGCCGAAACCTATCAATGCCCGTCAGTTGAAGGCGCAACTGACAGATATCATGCAAAAACGTATTGTATTGCTATAGGGGAAATCAATTCCCTTTTGGAAGATAACAAAACAGCTAATAATTCAGCCACATTCTGAATGAAGCCATCTTGTCTTTACTTATCATTATCTTATCTTTGAAAGGTGGTTGTACATGAACGATTGCCTTTCCTAAGAAATAGGATTCAATACGCTGAATGGCATCAATACAGACTAATGTCTGACGATTCGTCCGGAAAAAGTGATCCGGATCGAGTTGTTCACTCAATCGGTCTAGTGCCAGATCAATGAGATACTCACGATTCTTATGGGTTACGGCAAAGGTGAGCTTATTTTCCGAATAAAAGTAAGCGATATCACTCACCTGTAAGGTGAATAGTTTCTCGCCACTAGAAATAAGGAAACGAGTACGATACTTTTTCTGCACAGAGACAGAGGTCTCCTGCGCAGCAGAAAGTTGCTGCAATATTTCCAGCATCCGGCTTTCCTGATTGAAATCATGGATGTAGTTCTTTGTCAATCCTTCAAAACGTTGAATGGTCTGCATCAGGCGGTCTTCATGAATCGGCTTCAAAAGATAGTCAATGCTATTCACTGAGAAAGCACGCACAGCATATTCGTCATAAGCAGTAGTAAATACAATCATACTCTCCGGATGCGCCTGTTCTATAAAAAGAAAAGAATTGCCATCCGTTAGCTGAATATCCAGAAACAGGATATCCGGATGAGGATGCTGCCCGAACCACTCTACTGCCTCTTCAATATTACCGGGCAATAACTGTACCTCCCAATCGGGACGAAGAGACAATAACGTATCCCTCAGCAGACGGGCTGCCGGAATTTCATCTTCTATGATGGCTGCTTTTATCTTATTCATAGAGCAAAGGTATTTTTACGGTAAACTCTTTCCGGTCATTTTCTACCACAATGTCACGGTTGCACAACAGCATATATCGGGCAGAAAGGTTCTTAAGTCCCATTCCGGAAGTTATCACTGTTTTTTTAGTTTGTATCCGGTTTCTGACGATCAGTTCCCGTTCCTTTTCCATATAAAGAAGTTCGATAGTCATCGGTTTTCCCGTATGAATGACATTATGCTTGATTACATTCTCCGCTAACAATTGAATAGTAAGCGGAGGCAACTGAGCCTCCATACAAGTCTTCGGAATACGGTTGTCAATATGAATGCAATCGCCCAAACGAACCCTATGCAGAAAAATATAAGAGTTCAGAAAATCCATTTCCTCTCGCAGTGTTGTCAGCCTTTGATTCTGACACTGAAGAATATAGCGATACACATCCGAAAGATGCTGGGTGAACAATTCCGCATTAGCCGGATTGTAGCGAATCTCAGAAATCAAGGTATTCAGGCTGTTAAACAAGAAATGAGGATTCAACTGATTCTGTAGAGCTGTATAGCGTGCCGTATTATTCTCTTTTTGCAAGGCAGCCGCTTTCTGTTGTAATCTTAACGTATTCCGCATCGAGCGATTGGCCAGCAACAATCCAAGGATGACGAGCTCTACCAGCCATACAGTTATAAGAATCCGCCAGCCTCCGTTGGGAAACGTAAACGGATAAGAAGCTCCTGCCAACAACTTGGCAGTTACCATTAAACCGTAGTTCAGCAAAAGAAACATCCCCATTACGATAATATAGACTGAAACCAGCTTCCAACGCCGATGCAAATTCAACGCATACTGATTATCAATCCATGAACTCAGCCTGATGGTAGTATATCCCAGCACATTAAAAGCCAGTATGAAGAACCCCAGTGTACTGACAGAATGTAGCATATCGGCAACCCGATCAGAGAAGGTTGCATAATTTATCAGTAACAGGAAAGAGAATATACCCAATCCTGAAAACAGCGCTATATACAATAAGGTGTTCAACTTTACATTCATACAGTTGGCTCTTTTCATACAAAGTTAGTGCTTTTTATCGACAATCATATCCGTGGAGCGCTTTTATTAACTCCGAATAGTGTCCTTGTGCCGCAGCTTTGGCTTGTACATAATTCACCTGCGATGTCTGCCGATAGGTTTGCGCGTCAATCACTTCCACCACTGACACCTTTCCTTCATTATAACGTTCTATTGCTTTCGCTTCATTCTCTTCTGCCTTCGCCAGTGAACTTTCGCTCAAACGAACCCGTTCCATTGCTTGTGACAGGGCTTTACGTGCCACACCTATTTCCAGTTCAACCTGATCCATCACTTTATTCAGATTATCTTCTGCCATACCTACCCGAAAAGAAGAAGCACGTTTCTCACTTTTACGCTTTCCCCATTCAAAAATAGGTACAGAGACCTTTGCATAAACAGCATAATTGGGATCCAGATCTTTCTTGAAGTTATATCCGGGAGAAGAGTAACTCCCGTCTATTCCCACATAAAACTGAGGTTTGAACTGCGAATCATTCAACTTTTTCGTACTCTCGGCCATACGAATCCGGTCATAAGCCATCTGAATTTCAGGACGTGCCATACCGGTAGACAACCATGTAGAATCATCGACAACCACCACCGGTATCTGTGAATCCAGTTCCGTATGATGTTCCAGCCGGACACCAATCATAGAATTCAATGCCATCCGCCCTGTTTCAAAATTACTTTGTGCCTGGAGCAACTGGTACTCCGCTTCGTTCAGTTTTACTTCCGCCATCAGTAAATCCTGCGGATCAACCAGCCCCACCTCTACCCTTTCTTTAATTGTTTTAACCAAAGCGGCTATTGAGTTACGAAAATCTTCGGCAACAGTCACAATCTCCTGCCGGGCTACGGCACTCCAGTATTGAATATCCGTTTGATAGCAAACAGCATCATTCAATGCCTTTGCCTGATTGGCAGCAAATGATTGCTGATGTTGTGCCATACGGATGGATTCCAGTACTCGTCCGCCTGTATAGACCGGTTGCAGAATGGAAAGAGAACCACCATAGTTCAGTTGTTTCCCTTCCACTGTTCTTGCTAATCCTAAAGAAGGGACATCCAGAGTCAATTCCAACGGATTCTCCGTATACTGAAAGTTGGCTGTTCCGGAAAGTTTCGGTTTCAAATCTGCCCGTGCCGATTTTTCCACTTCCATACTGGCAGCTATATTCTTCTCAGCCGCTTTCAAGTCGTGATTGTAATCCAATGCCATAGTCCGGTACTTTTCAAGAAGAGGACTTTGCTGGGCTAAAGCAGACAAAGACCCTAAAGCAAAACCACATAACAACAAGCTATATATCCTTATTTTCATCTTTATTTTCCTTTTACTTTATAAAACATTGAATATAATGCAGGCGTGACAAACAAGGTCAATCCCGTGGCAAACGTCAGTCCGAAAATAATAGTCGCAGCCATTCCGCCGAAAGCGACATCAAACAATAGCGGGACCATACCGAAGATGGTAGTGGTTGCCGCCATCAATACCGGACGGGTTCGGGAAACCGTAGCCTCAACAATAGAGGTATACAGATCAATTCCACTACGATGCTGCACATTGATTTCATCAATCAGTACAATCACATTCTTGATTATCATTCCAAGCAACCCCAGCCAACCGGCTATCGGAAAGAAACCGAAGTCAAAACCGGTCAAGAGCATCCCCACCGCAATACCTATCAAAGACAAAGGCAAGACACAAAGAATAATAATCGGTTCACGGAAATTACCGAACAGCCCTACCAGGATAACCACTAATGCAAGAAATGCCAACGGGAAATATTTAGCAATGGCCTGCATCGCCTCACCCTGATCTTTATACTGGGCATCCCAAAAGAAAGTATATCCTTCAGGAAGCTGGATGTTCTCTATTTCTTTCCGGATTTCTCCATGTACTTCCGCCATCGTATGCCCCGGTTTCACGCCACACATTGCAGCCATTGACAGCTGACGGTTATAAGTTCTCACCTGGGGAAACTCCCAGGTTGTCTCTATCCGTTCTGTTACCTGCGAAAGCGGAGCCGACCTTTCTCCATTCCATATCGAAAAGTCTCCCAAAGAATGGGTGTCCGCTATATCCACATTACCCGATTTCAAAAGAACAGGAACTTTTTTCTCATTATCCCGATAGACACCGACAGGCAAACCATCATTAATTGATTTTACCGATTCCATCATCGAAGCTTTTGTAATTCCTAATGCTCCGGCCTTCACCGGATCATATACCGGACGGATAACCATCGACATATTCCCCCATTCGTTCCGGGCATCCGCAACTTTAGGATTTTGTCGCATAATCTCAATGGCCTGCCCTACCAGAGAATCAAGTACAGCAGGGTCCGGTCCGAGGAAACGAGCCTCGATCACCGCTTCCGTTAACGGACTTAGTTCGAATTTATTTACTTTAATCAACGGTTCGGGAAACTTCAACGAAACAGAGTCCTGCAAACGGGCATGCAGCTGACGGGAAAGTTTCGAAGTCTTGCATTTCACCAAAATTTGTGCATAGTTGGATTGAGGTCCAAAGGAAACGTTTGACAAGTAATAACGCGGCGGAGTCCGTCCTACATAAGTAGATACCATTTCCGTTTCTTCCTGTCCGCGGATATACTCTGCCATATCCATCACCATCTTATCTGTTTCTTCAATCCGTGTCCCTTCGGGCAGCCACATATCCAATGTAAAATACTGCTTATCCAATGCGGGGACAAAGACCTTCGGAATGAACTTGAAACTCCATGCCGACAATACCAGCATAATGACCATACACCCAATCGTTGCATACCGGTGACGAATCACCCATCTCAATGCAGAACGAAATTTATCATAATACTTGCCTGCAAAAAGAGCCGCCTTAAGTTCGTTGGGTCTTGGCCGACGGACAAACTCCTGAATAAAGAAAGGAGTCTGCGTCAGCGCAAAGACCCAACTGAACATCAGCGAAACGCCGATAACTACAACTAAGGATGACAATAACTCGCCGGTAATATGCGGCGAATAATATATAGGTAAAAAAGTTAGAATCGCAATGACTGTCGCCGCCAATAAGGGCAACGAAGTTGAAGAACAAGCCCGCAATATGGCTACCCGTTTCCGCATTCCCCGCTGCATATTGACCAATGCCGAATCGGAGACCACAATGGCATTATCTACCAACATTCCCATAGCTATGATAATGGCAGCAAGTGACATACGTTGCAAGGCAATTCCTTGTGAAAGCATCACAATCAAAGTCGCAAAGATGGAAAACACCAATCCGCTGCCAATCAGAATACCATTCTTGAATCCTATAAAAAACAACAGAATAGCTACTACCGTTACAACAGATATAATCAGGTTCAGAATAAATCCCTGATTGGCCACTGCCGATTCATAACCCTGATCATAAATCGTCTGCAGCTCAAAACCTTCGGGCATTGTCTCTGCAAAATGGTCAATCTCCTGTTTTACCGCCTCTGCCATATCGACAACATTTCCTGTGGGTATCGTAGAAATAGCAATACCTACCGCAGTTTTCCCGTCAATCCGCATTTTATTACTTGGAGGCGTCTGATAACTCTCCTCAATCTCTGCAATATCAGCCAACCGGAAATGCTCTCCTGTACGTGATACGATAGTCATATTCCGAATATCATCCAGAGAATAAAAATTACCGGTAGATTCAATCCGTATTCTGTTTACGCCGGCATCAATTCCTCCGGCATCCACTACCCTGTTCTGTGCATCGAAGGCACGTGAAATATCCGTAGTCGTGATTCCACTCCGTGCCATAACGGAAGGATTAAGAATGACGTCAATCGTTGGAGACTGTACACCATAAATCTCCACTTTTGCCACATCCTTCACCCTGAGCAGTACATTCTTGATAAGCTTCGCCTGATTTTCCAGTTCCCGATATGAATATCCTTCACCCGTCAGACCATAGAAAACACCCAGCACATCACCGAAATCATCATTCACCACTGAAGGACCGGCTCCTGCAGGAAGTTTCGACTGTACATCATTGACCTTCCGACGAAGTTTATCCCACAACTGCTGCATCTCATCCGCCCGGATTTCTTTCTTTACATACACCGTGATCTTGGATAAGCCTGCCCGATTTTCAGTTTTCAGATAATATAATTCGCCTAATGACTGTATCGATTCCTCCAATACATCCGTCACCTGAGATTGTACTTCGGAAGGGGAAGCACCCGGATATGGAGTCATCACCAATGCTTGCTTAATAGTAAACGGGGCATCTTCCAGTTTTCCCATCTTGATATAAGAAAACAATCCTCCTCCCAGCACTAATATCAACAGCAGAACAGTCACCGACTTCTTCTGCAAGAAATATTTTACCAACTTCATATTCTTCTACTTACTTTTGAGCGGCAACCGTCCTTTTTTCTTTCTGAGAAATGATATCGACAGGCATTCCGTCCGAAAGAAAACGTAATTTGCTTACCGCTACTTTATCTCCTGCCTGCAATCCGCCTTTCACTTCTACTTTTCCATTGGAAAGCAATTCGCCTAAAACGACTTTTCTCTTCACGACTTGTCCTGTCGTTTGATCCACCATCCATACATAGTCTCCTTCAGTGGGACGATGATTAAGGGCCGTTTGCGGAACAGTCACCATAGGAACAGATGATGTAGCAGGAAGGTCCAACAACATTTTTCCTGAGATACCGGCCGGCCATTCTCCTTGTTTGTTGGGCAGCAATGCCGTCATCAGGAAAGAAAGATTATTGCGCGTCGTACTCTTTGAAACCTCTATCACTTTAGCCGGATATACTGCTTCGGGACGAACATCAAAACGAATACCCACTTCCTTGATTTCCTTCGCTTGAAATGCGATCTCCTGAGTAACATACGCTTCTATCTTCAACTGAGTGATATCGATAAAAGAGACGACAGACTGAGTCGCTTTCACATCCTGATATTTTTCAATGTAGACTTCCCCTATATATCCGTCAAAAGGAGCAATAAGTTTCGTATCTTCAAGTTCATTTACGGCTGTTTCATAAGCAGTTTTGGCAGAAGTATAGTCTGCACGTGCTTTTTCATAGGCACTGGCGGACAGATTGTTTTTCTCATACAACACTTTGATTCGCTCAAATTCTGCTTTTGCCTGATGATAAACAGCTTCCGCACGTTCCTTACGAATACGAAAATCACGGGAATCGATTTCAGCTATGATATCTCCCCGATGATAGTAATTACCCGCATACACTTCGAAACGGTCAATCGGTCCGCCCACCCGAAAAGAGAGTTCGGTCTCCTTGAATGGTTTGGCAATAAACGAAAATTCACGCTCGGCAGAAGGAACCAGCATTTCTACTTCCGCCACTTTTACCCGTACAGGCTCGTTTGTTTTCTTCTCACCCTTACTACACGATGTGAGCAGGCAAAGACAAAAAATACACAATGAAAAATTAGTCGTTGTCATTCTATTCTACATTAGTTACGTTGTCAATGGCACGAAAGTAGCGGAAAGAAGAAAAAAAAACGGGAATTTAATTTCCGAAGCGGAAAAAGAAAAGATGAAACGGAAAAAGAAAAGATGAAAATCTGAGCCTTTTATCGTACTTATGTGTTTCCTTACTATCTTTGCAGTTCGAATATATACCACAATATCAATTTATGACTGAAGAAAAAATACATAAAGAACGTCATGGCAGCTGGTGGGCATTGAGTCCGTTACTCGTCTTTCTCTGCCTTTATCTGGTAACTTCCATTCTTGTTAATGACTTTTATAAAGTACCCATCACTGTGGCTTTCCTCGTGTCTTCCTGTTACGCAATTGCCATTACGCGAGGATTGAAGCTCGACCAGCGTATCTACCAGTTCTCCGTAGGAGCCGCCAACAAGAATATCCTTCTGATGATATGGATATTCATCCTTGCCGGAGCTTTCGCACAAAGCGCCAAGCAGATGGGAGCTATTGATGCAACCGTCAATCTGACACTGCATATCCTCCCTGATAATCTGCTATTGGCCGGGATATTCATTGCCGCCTGTTTTATCTCATTATCCATCGGAACCAGCGTAGGGACAATTGTAGCCCTTACTCCCGTTGCTGTCGGCCTGGCCGAAAAGACAGAAATCGCCCTTCCGTTTATGGTAGCAGTCGTTGTCGGAGGTTCTTTCTTTGGAGATAACCTGTCGTTTATATCCGATACGACCATTGCCTCAACCAAAACTCAGGAATGCGTGATGCGTGATAAGTTTCGGGTAAATTCCATGATTGTGGTTCCGGCAGCGATTATCGTACTGGGAATCTACATTTTTCAAGGACTATCCATCACTGTGCCCGCACAAGTACAGACTATTGAATGGATAAAAGTCATACCTTATATAATAGTACTGGGAACAGCCATTGCCGGAATGAACGTGATGCTGGTATTAATAATTGGTATCCTGACCAGCGGTATCATCGGCATAGCTACCGGAAGTTTTGGCGTATTCGATTGGTTTGGGGCAATGGGTACGGGTATCACAGGCATGGGTGAATTGATCATTATCACATTACTGGCAGGCGGTATGCTCGAAACAATCCGTTATAACGGAGGTATTGATTTCATCATCAAAAAACTGACCCGTCATGTCAACAGCAAGCGTGGTGCGGAACTGAGCATCGCCGCTCTGGTAAGTATCGCCAACCTATGCACTGCCAACAATACGATTGCCATCATCACCACAGGACCTATTGCAAAGGATATTGCAAAGAGATTCCATCTCGACCGGAGAAAAACAGCCAGTATTCTGGATACATTCTCCTGTCTGATACAAGGCATCATACCCTATGGAGCACAAATGCTGATTGCTGCAGGGTTAGCCAACATCTCTCCTATCAGTATCATCGGCAATCTCTATTATCCGTTTACGATGGGGATCTGTGCCCTGCTCGCTATCCTGTTCCGATATCCGAGGAGGTATTCATAAGAAAAAGAAAGGAAATATTTGTCAATCAAAAGAAAAGCTGTATCTTTGCGCCCGCTATTACGAGTTAGTAGCATAATTCAAATCATTAATTAAA
>OLFY01002807.1_pt1 | contig 16136 bp, 13 predicted proteins | sample 1605611 | NCBI WGS metagenome assembly OLFY01 (sample SAMEA3888923, study PRJEB22519) | human gut metagenome | biome: human gut; feature: human-associated habitat; material: faeces | place: Denmark | collected 2011
AAGCTCCACCTCTGCCTGACTGTGTTCGGACAGGCGGAAAAGACGCTCCTGCGCGGCGAGGCACAGCCCGGCGACGTTATTTTCCTCATCGGCAGGACGGGCCTTGCACGCGCCGGTCTGCTGCTGCTTGAGGAGCGGGGTCGCGCCGCCCTCAACGAGTGGCCCACCCCCTGCGAAGCGCATCTGCGCCCCGCCCCGCGCCTCAAGGAAGGCATGCGCCTGTCGCGCCTTGCGGCGGACTGGGGCCGCGGGAAAGGCGATCCCTCCTGCGGGCGGCTTGGGCTCATGGATCTTTCCGACGGCCTCGCCCGCGATCTGCCCCGGCTGGTCGGGCCGGGCATGGGCGCGGACATCGACATGCCCATGCCGCATACTGAAATCCTGCGCTTCATGCGCTCCCGCAACGAGGCCGAACCCGTCGCCGCGGCCAAGCGGCACGCCTTCCTCGGCGGCGAGGACTACGCGCTCATCGGGACATGTTCGCCCGAGCTTGCCGTACACGTCATGGTCGCCAACGCCGAGACCACCATGCTCGGCAAAGTCACCGAAGGCGGCGAGATCCGCGTCGACGGCGTCCCCGTATCCGGCGGGTTTGATCATTTCGCGGGCTAGAGCAAGTGACTTTGAGAGAGCTTGGGGAAGGGAAAGCTTTTCTTCAGAAAAGCTTTCCCTTCCCCAAACCCCATCCCTCCCTTTCCAAAGACTTTCGTGTTTATCGAATCCCTGTCCGCAGCATTCCCTGATGCATAGTTCCTCAACAGTATACATTTCAAAGGAAAATGAACTCACCGGAAAACGGAAAAAAGCCGCCCGACGGCTCTCCCTCACGGGATGCCTCCGGTTGTTCCTGTGGACACAAGCCCCGCTTTGTACGAAACTGGAAGACAAGCTTCTTTCATTGTTCACTGCCGTTCTTGAAACGGACCGCCGCGCCGCCTCCCCACCAGTGAAAAGCCTTGAGGGATGAGGGGGTGGGCGCGAGCCACACTGGCAGGTTTGGGGAAGGGGAGGAGCAACCTTTCTCCAGAAAGGCCTCCTTTCCCCAATCATGGCAACCATTCCTTTCAAAAGGGTTTTCTATGGCTACACTCATCCTGCTGAACAAAACGGAACTGCCGAAGGGCACGCCGTCCGAGGCACTGGTGGCGGTATGGGATAAAGGCAGCGTCCCCGACGGGCAGATTTCCATCCCCGTGGAGCTGAACGAACGCCTGCTCCCCATCCGTGACGATCTGGCGGCATGGACCTACGAAACGGGCTGCGCCCGGATCAACGGCAAACTGCTGGAAGAACACCTCCGCGCCGACGACAACCTGTCCATGTGGTGGTGCTCCACGCTGGTGGAAAAGCACCCCAAAGTGACGCATAACCTGTTCCCGGCGCTGAAGCTGCGTGCCCTTGAACTGCTGCTGGACGAAAAGGGCGTCACCCGGCTGGAACTGTGCGCCGCGGCGGGGGCCGACCCGTGGATGGAAGACGTCCTGGGGCGCTTCTGCAAGGCTACCGGGCGCGAGTTCGCCGTGCGCCGTATCGGCGGCGCGGAAGCGGCACAGCCGGAAGGGCTGAAAGCCAAGCTCAAAGCCTGTTACTACCGCCTGCCCGCCCCGGTGAAGGCGCTGGTGCGCTTCCCGGCGTGGCTGTGGATCGTACGCCGCCGCCTGCCGCGCACGCCGCTTTCCCGGCCCGCCCTGCCCGAAGGCGTGAAGCCCGCGAGCATCGTGACCTATTTCCCCAACATCGACATGGCCGCCGCCAAAAACGGGCGGTTCCGCTCCCGCTACTGGGAAAAGCTCCATGACGCCCTCCAGCCCGCCGACGGCAAGCCCAACCGCGTGAACTGGGTCTTCCTCTATTTCCCGGCCCCACAGTGCTCCTTCCCCGACGCGATCAAGCTGCGCGACCGCTTCCGCGCCAACGGGCAGGACGGCGCCTCGTTCCACTTCCTCGAAGAGTTCCTCACCAACGGCGACATCGCCAAGAGCCTTGTCCGGTTCGGCAAGCTCCTGCTCTCCAGCCGGGCCGTGGAACCGCAGGTCAGGGAACTGTTCCGTTTCCCCGATTCCCAGATGGATCTCTGGCCCGTTCTGAAAGACAACTGGGGCGATTCCACCCGAGGCTGGCGGGCGCTGGAACGCTGCCTCATGCGCGAAGCCTTCCGCCGCTATGCGGAATGGGCCGGGCCGCAGGAGTGGACGACCTTCCCGCAGGAAAACTGCCCGTGGGAACGTATGCTCTGCCAGTCCATGCACGACGGGGACGCCGGGCCGGTCTACGGCGCGCAGCACTCCACGGTGCGCCCCACGGACTTCCGCTATTTCGACGATCCCCGCATGATCAACGATCCTGCCTGCCGCCGGGCCATGCCCGAACTGTGGCTGTGCAACGGGACCGGCGCGCAGGATGCCCTGCTTGCCGGGCACATGCCGGAGGACCGCACCGCGCTGGTGGAAGCCCTGCGGTATCTTTATCTCGCGCCCAAGCCCGATGCCGAAGCCGCTCCGAAGACGCCCGCCAAGCCCACGCGGCTGCTCATCGTCACCAGCTTCTTCGCCGACGAAACCGACGCCCACCTCGCCACGCTGGCGGCCTCCGCCAAGGCCGGGACGCTGGACGGCTGGGAAGTCGTCGTCAAGCCGCATCCCTACCTGCCCGTAGTCGAACGCCTCAAGAACCTGTACGGCGGCGCCGAGCCGCCCAGCGTCGTGGATGGCCCCATCGGGAACTTCCTCACGCCGGGCACCGTGGTCTGGGCTTCCAACTCCACCACCGTGGCGCTGGAGGCCGCTTTCCGCAAGCTGCCCGTGCTGGTGCAGGCCGCCGAGGACGACGTGGACCTCTGCCCCTTGCAGGGCCTCCCCGGCGTGGTCAACGTCCGCACGGTTTCCGACGTGGCCGCCGCCCTCGCCGCTCCCAAGGCCCCCGACCTGCCGCCCGACTACCTCGCCCTCGATCCCGAACTTCCGAGATGGAAGGAACGGTTGGGCCTATAGCATATGAAAAAGGGGGGCGTTCAGAGCCCCCTTCCTTTTTGCTCAAAACGGTTTGCCCCAGACAACGTACCCTTTCGGAACATTCCGGTTGTTTCGCAGATTTCTTTTAAATGCAGCAAGATGAAGCACACTGGATTCTTCCTTGATAAGGGGTAGGCCGTTATGTATGGTGAAGGCATCTCATACCCGCGTTCTCCAAGCGGGCACAAAGAGGGGGCTGTCTGGGATGAAAAAACTGTTGCGCGCGCTCAAACAATGGACACTCCTCATCGCCATCGTCGTGGGCGCCGTGGGGCACAGTTTTTTCTCACAGTTCACGTGGCTTGCGCCGTGGCTGCTCGCCTCCATGCTCCTGCTGACCTTCTGCAACATCTCGCCGCGCGATCTGCGGTTCCATCCTCTGCACCTCATCCTGATGAGCCTTCAAATCGTCATGAGCCTTGGCCTCTACGCGCTGACGCTCCCGTGGCATCCGGCCATCGCGCAGGGCGTATGCATGGCCGCCCTCACGCCCACGGCCACGGCGGCGGCCATCATCACCGGTATGCTCGGCGGCAGCGTGGCCTTCCTCGCGGCCTACGCCTTCCTGAGCAACCTCGCCATCGTCGTGCTCGCGCCGCTGGTCCTGCCGCTCATCGCCACGGGGCAGATCGACACGCCCTTCCTCGAAACCATGTCCAACGTGTTCATGCGCGTGGGGCCCACCATGCTTTTCCCCCTGCTGGCCGCTTGGCTCATCCAATACGCCGCCCCCAAGGTCAACGCCGTGCTGCTGCGCTGGGGCATTCTGGCCTAGTACCTGTGGGCAGGGATGCTCGTCATCCTTATGGGCGGCACCTTTGAACAGCTCCTCAAGCCAGGCGAAAAGGACTACCAGCTCGAAATCTTCCTTGCCCTTACCGGGATCGCCGTCTGCACCGCCAACTTCATCCTCGGCAAGTCCATCGGTTCCCGCTTCCACCGCCGCATCGCGGGCGGGCAGGCGCTGGCGCAAAAAAACATCATCCTGCCCATGTGGCTGACGTTTCAGTATCTTGATCCCATCGCATCCGTGTCGCTGGCCGCCTACTCCATCTTCCAGAACATCGTCAACGCCGCCCAGATATGGCTCAAAGGACGCCGCGACGACCGCATCATCCAGCGCCTCCACGACTTCCACGAGAAAAAGCACGCCCGCATACAGGCCGCCCAGCAGCTTGTCCCTCAGGAAGAACACGCCGAACTTCTCTCGGAGCTGCCTACCCGCGTCAAGGACAGGCTCAAGAAGTAACAGGGCGACCCGCGCTCAAACGGAGCGCGCCTCGGAGCACCCGGGGAAATCACAGGCCCCCATACGTGGATGGCCTTTATCACGGATGCCTTCCCACGGCGCAACAGGCCCCCGCGAAGCCCGCAGCCTCCAACGGAAAAGCCCTTCAAAAAAAGCTCTCCCGCCACAACGTGTTCCCTGTACGGGAAGCGCTCTTCTCTTTTCAGCCCGTCACGCCGTACCGAATAGGCCCCCCGTCGCGTCCTTCACCTCCCTTCTCCGAATCCCAAACAAAACGCCCGCCGCACGCAAGCGACAGGCGTTGTCCTCCCCCCGAAGGAGGGGGACATTCCCCTTGCGGCCTTTGCCGAAGGGGAATGTCTGAGGGGAGGGAAGATGCGGCATCCCGGTTGGGGACAGGACGCCGCGATTTGGGGCTAGAAGGGCCAGATCATCGGGATGACGAACACGCACAGCGCGAGGCTGATGATCTGAAGCGGCCAGCCCGCCTTCATGTAATCAAGGAAGGTGTAGCGGCCGGGGGTCAACACGATGGTATTCGGAGGCGTGGCGATCGGGGTCAGGAAGCAGGCGGAAGCGGACATACAGATGCCCATCATGAGCGGCAGGGGCGAAATGCCGCCGCCGACGGCGATGGGAAGGGCCAGCGGGGCCATCAGGGCCGCGGTCGCTGTGTTGGACATGAAGTTCGTCATTACACAGCAGAGCATAAAGATTACAAATGTAAGTACATATGGAGATGGGTTATCGCCAAGCATTCCGATTACCTTTTCTGCAATAAGTTCTCCTGCTCCTGTTTGCTCTAATGCAGCTGCTAAAGAAAGCGTTCCTCCAAAAAGGAAAATCGTTTTTAAGTCAATAGATGCCAGTGCATCTTTCTCACTGATTACCCCTGTAATCATTAAAGCTAACGCTCCCATACATCCGATGACACAAAGCTTGATACCAAGCTGTTCCTCAAATATCATTCCTACTAAGGTAAGTAGCAGAATTACTAAGGAAAGGTACTGTTTCCATTTTGGTACATGGCTAAAATCCTTTGACTCATCAAAGATTCCTTCGTCGCTTCCTTCTTTATTCGGAAGAAACTTGTATCCGATAAATGCAAAGTAAATAATTCCTACAATTAAAATCGGAACACCAACTTTGGCATAATCAAAGAATCCAAACTTAAGACCAATTCCTTCCATACCTGACTGTGCGATCATGTTTCCAGGAGCACCAATCAATGTGAGGTTACCTCCCATCGCTGCTGCAAAAACCAAAGGCATTAACAATCTGGAACGGGAATACCCTGACTTCGCTGCAATTCCAATAACTACCGGAATCAGGATTGCTGCGGTTCCTGTGTTTGAAAGGAATCCACTCATCACACCTACGATAACCATAATCGCTACGATAAGCTGTCTTTCTGTTTTTGCAAAATGGGTAACAATTCCGCCAATCTTGTTGGCCATTCCTGTTTCAAACAATGCCCCTCCTACGATAAACATTGCTACAAACAAGATAACGTTGCTGTCGATAAATCCTGCGAACGCTGTCTGCCATTCAAGTACACCGGTAACTACCAGTCCGACACATACAATCATAGATGTCAGTCCCAGTGGAATCTTCTCCCACATAAACATGACAATCGCGAACAGCAAGAAAAGTAACGTGATTGTTATCTGACTCATCTCTCTACCTCCTCATTTGTTAGATTCGTCTTACGTTTTGCTTTTACCATAAATCCTCTTACCCTTTCCAGCCTCCCATACCCAGTAAATGAAAATCCCAATTTCTTTACTTAATGTTTTGCTTTTGCGTTTCTGATTTATGATTTTTGATATTTGATTTTGTATCCAAATCTTGATTCTAAGATATACCTTTATTGAGAAAAAGTCAACTATTTTTTGCTCCATTTGCATCATTTCGGCAAATACAATAAAGTTGTGACTATTTTTTTGTGCAGAATGCACTAGGATTGATTTGTGGGGTAGTGGGGACAGACGAACCAAAATAAAGAATCTGGGGAAGATTTGGGGAAGAAAGTCGGAGTATACGACTCTCATACACAAATCACCTCAATATTATAATTAACACCTCGACCCTCCAAAGACAGCCCGCTGAAAGATAAATAGACCATATTTGTGGCCTCGGAGCAAAGGTTGGATGCGAGCGCTTCCACGCGAACATTCAACCTGCCGCGACTAAAACCACAAATATGGTCTATTTATCTTTCAGCGGGCGTCTCCTGTCTGCGGCACCCCTAATTATAATAAGTCAGCATATCATCTCTGCTTCGCATTATATGTTCCTTCATGGCTGCTTCTGCCGCATCTCCGTCATGTGCCTTGATTGCCTCCAGAATTTCTCCATGTTCTTTTACGGAAACTTTGGCATAGTCTTCTTCAGAAACCATATTACCCATAGAAAGTCCATTCCAAAGTTCTGAGATCATATTTTTCATTTTTCCATTTCCTGCAGCTGTCCAGATTTCATTATGGAATTCTCTATTAATATCTGTGTAGCGTGAAAAGTCTTTGTTCTCTAATATCTTACAGGAATCCTGATATATTTCTTCAAGTTCCGAAATATCTGTTTCTGGTGCGGCACAAAGACGGGCTGCCGCTCCCTCTAAGATTGCACGAAGCTGATAATGTTCTTTAATATAAGTTTCTGTCACACCAAGAACAACTGCTGCTTTATTTTTCCGAAGCTGAATCAATCCATCGCGGGCAAGAATCTGAAATGCTTCTCTTACTGGCATTGCAGACACATTAAGCTGTGATGCCACACTTTCAAGAGAAAGCACTTCTCCTTCTTTCATTTGTCTTGATAAAATCGCTTTTCTAAGTTCTGCCGCCACTCGTTCTTTCGCTGACGGCATCTTAATTGGTCTTAATCCCATCATTTATTTTTACCCCTCTCTATATTTACAATATCTGAAAGTACCTTCATCCACACATCTATTTTTTTGAATATTTTCTTTCTTCCTGAAATACTGTCGAGATTCACACCATTTTCTTCTAAAATAATCTGTTTCATCTCTTCTCTGCATTTGTTCTCCTGCTCATTCAACCCACAGGATACAGCAAAACGAATATAACAATCCGAAGCAGTATAAAGCAGTTTTGAGAGATATGCATTGTCCGTACAGTCTAATAATATTTCATCGAAACGTTTCGATGTGGATAAATCAGAGGAAAGAATAGTTATCACTTCTTTTCCCTTATCCTCATTTTTTAAATTCTCTACTGCTTTTTTGAGGATATCTCCGATCATTTCATAAATAATCTGAATCTGTTCTTCCGATAATTCTACTGCGTAAATTCTTCTCGTTGCCAGACGGACAATCAATCCCTGTCCCTCTAATACCTGTAATGCCTCTCTGATTGGAATTCTCGAAGCACCAAATACTTCTGCTAATTCTTCCTGTTTTAACTGCGTCCCTCCAGCAATCCGACCGGAAAGAATCTCATCAGCAATCTGTTGTGCCATATAATCACTAAGGCGTTTTTCTGATAATGCCCTCATTCAAATGTTCCTCCTCCAATTTTTGCTTACTTAACAATATTTCTATCTCATAATGCTACGATACTTAACTTAAGATAGATAGGTTAAGATAGTACTCCTATTAATAATGTATCCAAAATCACAAAAAAAGTAAAGAACTTTTTTACTTTTTAATTCATTAAGCGAACTACAGACAAAGACAGCCCGCGAAGAAAACCGATATCCTATATTTGTGGCCTCGGAGCAAGGTTTAGATGCGAGCGCATAAAGCGAGCATTTAAACCGCAGCGACTAAAGTCACAAATATAGGGTATCGGTTCTCTTCTCGGGCGTCTGTCTCTTAATGAATTAAATAGTAAAACCTCTGATTTTGTCGAAAACTTATTGCCATTTGTAAAAGAATATGACTGACAGAAGAAAAATGCTATGGTATGATAAAATTATAATTAATTTATACATTGCAAAGTATATTTGGGGAGGGGATGGCAACATGAAAAAGAAGAGAATCGAACAAAACGAGATAAAAAGGTATTTTCTGATTATAGCAGCATTTCTTAGTTTTATGATATTGAGTCTTTTATTCTTTTTATCATGGTTGCAGCAGGATGTAGAAGTTAGCAGTAGAAAAACTGTGGCAACAAATGTAGAGAGGCAGAGCTATCATTTGAAGTCAGTGCTGGATATTCAGTTTAATTATCTGACGGGTATGGCTTCTTACATGGGTGAAGGAGAAGATCTGTTTTGTCAGGAGAATAAAAGGCTGATTCAGAGTATTGTAAAAGAACAGGATTTGGATCTGATAGGCATTATGAAGGCAGATGGAGATACTTATTACAATAACGGTGCAAGAAAGAATGTAAAAAACAGAGGGTATTTTAAGAAAGTGATGCAGGGACAAAAGATAATGAGTCCGCCAATTGAAAGTAAGGTAGATGGAAGAACAAAAGTGATTCTTGCTGTACCAATTTACAGGAATGGAAAAGTGACAGGTGCTCTTGGAGCATCCTATAATGTAGGTGCGTTGAATCAGATGTTATTTAATGATATTTATGATGGCATTGGTTTTTCTATGATCATAGATACTTCCGGAAAAATTATTTCCTGTGATAGCGGACTTTCTTATCGAAAGATTGGTATTAATGATAATGTATATGATTTTTATACAAAGAGTGGTGAGGTTGCCGAGAAAACAATGAAGTCAGCAAAGGCTAATATCAAGAAGCAAAAGTCTGGTATTCTTGTTCTTAAGGAAAAGAATGCCATGAGCTATCTGGCATATGAGCCGTTGCATATCAATAATTGGATGCTCTGCTATCTGGTTCCGCAAAGTAAAGCACAGGAGGAATTTCAGTTTATTGGAAATAAGGAAGTGATTCTGTTTGCGGTCATTGGTGTGGGTGTGATTACATTTTTCATTCTCATTTTCCAGAGAACATCCATGAAACAGAAGAAGATGAGAGAGATTGCCAGCAGGGATGGACTGACACAGCTATATAATAAAGCAGGAACAGAACAACGTATTAAAGAGTGGCTGCATAGTGACAGAAGTAAGGCCGGTGCTGTTCTCATGATGATGGATGTCGATTATTTTAAGCAGATTAATGATACTTATGGTCATGCAGTAGGAGACAGAGTTTTATATAAGGTTGGTCATCTTTTGAAGAGTTCTTTCAGAGAGAATGATATTGTAGGAAGAATTGGCGGAGATGAGTTTCTTATATTTATGGAGGGAATCACTTCAGAAGAATTTGCCGTTCGGAGGATGGAGAATTTACAGCAGTATCTCAGAGAACTTCCGATAGAGGAGTTAGAGGAACATACATTGACCTGCAGTATGGGAGCGGCCTTTATGCCAAAAGATGGCACGACATTTGGAGAGTTGTATAAGCATGCTGATGAAGCACTTTATACAACAAAAAGAAGTGGCAGAGATGGATTTAGAATCTATCATGAGGTGGAAGAGAAAGAAGTATAGATACTTTATACAAATACCAAGAAAGAATTTATTGATTTTTTAGAAAATTTAATGGAATAAAGGGCGAAGATATGGTATTATGTTGCATGTAGTGCGTAATCATTGTGGCATTATTATATAAGGTAATAAGTTGAATTAAGTTGAGAAAGGAAGTGCCAGAATGCCCCCTTTTGCCAAAAGAGAAATTAAAAATTCTTTTATAAAGTTATTAACAGAACGACCGATTTCCCAGATTACAGTGAAGGATATTGTAGAGGACTGTGGTGTGAATCGTAATTCTTTTTATTATCATTTTCAGGATATCCCTTCTTTATTAGAAGAGATTATTGTAGAGATGACTGCGAAAGTCATAGAAAATTTGCCGGAGGAATCTACATTTGAGGAAAAAGTTACGGCGGCTCTGGAAGAGATTAATTTGAATAAAAGGATGATTTACCACATTTATGGATCTTCGAACAGAGAATTTTATGAGAAGCAGCTTATGAAAATTTGTGATTATGTTACCCGAACCTATATCCGTTCCAGAGATTACTCGGAAAAGGTCGCTTCAAAAGACTTAGAATTTGTCATAAGTTATTTAAAGTGTGAGCTGTTTGGGCAGCTTATTGACTGGCTGAATCATGACATGTCGTATGACATTGTGGAGCATTCCCGCATACTTTGTCGAATGTTTGCAGGAAGTATGCGTATGGTATGTCAAAAATATAAATTAATATAAAGAGAATCGCAATGAATAATTGCATTCTTAAAAATAACATGCTACAATGTACTATATTTCGAGAAATACGATGAGGTAAGAAAAGATTTCGAGGGAGAAGTCCATCTGGGCTTCTCTGTTTTTGTGTAATCGTTTGCTGTTAATTTTATTTATGTGGCTTGTAATATGTAGCAAGATATGTCTCAGAAGTGTTTTTCCCAACAATATAAATTATACAGAGAGGAAGAAGTATAATGAAAATGAAAGTCAAAAGAAAACAAGCCGTAATGCTTGGACTGATTGCGGTATTTGCCGTATTGCTTGCAATCACTATGCTGACGGGCAAACCATCCGCAGATGGTGAGTATACAAGCGTCGTATACGCAACAGCACTATCATTACTGCCGCCAGTAATCGCAATTGGACTGGCACTTTTTACAAAAGAGGTATATACATCACTTCTGGCCGGAATTCTGGCTGGAGCACTTTTGTATGCCAATGGCAATCTGGAATTGATGTTAAATACGATGCTATTTAACGAGGATGGCGGCATGGTAAGCAAGCTGTCTGACTCCGGAAATGTTGGAATTTTAGTATTTCTTGTCATGCTGGGTATCTTAGTATCACTGCTAAACAAAGCGGGAGGTTCCGCTGCATTTGGAAAGTGGGCATCTAAGCACATCAAAACAAGGATTGGGGCACAGATTAGCGTTATGATTCTTGGAGTGTTAATCTTTGTCGATGATTATTTCAATTGTCTGACGGTTGGAAGTGTTATGCGTCCTGTGACAGACCGTCACAAGGTATCTAGAGCAAAGCTATCTTATATTATTGATGCGACAGCAGCTCCGGTTTGTATCATTGCACCAATCAGCTCCTGGGCAGCCGCAGTTACGTCATCTGTTCCAGCCGATTCTGGAATTAATGGTTTTGCGGTCTTTATTCAGACCATTCCATACAATCTGTATGCAATTCTGACGTTAGTAATGCTGCTTACAATTACTGTTTTGCGTGTGGATTTTGGACCGATGAAGCATCATGAGATGAATGCTATTGCCGGTGATTTGTTTACAACACCGGGAAGACCGTATGAGGACAATGAAGAAGAAATCATTAAGGAAAACTCGCATGTACTTGATCTGGTGCTTCCAGTAGTTGTATTGATTGCAAGCTGTATTGTAGCCATGATTTATACCGGTGGCTTTTTTACGGGAGCATCCTTTGTGGATGCATTCGCAAATTCGAGCGCATCGGTAGGTCTGGTACTTGGTGGAAGCGTGACGCTCGCATTTACTTTTGTTTATTATATGCTGCGTGATGTACTTTCTTTCCGTGAGTTTACAGAGTGTATTCCAGATGGATTTAAGTCCATGATTGCACCGATCATGATTCTGACACTGGCATGGACGCTGTCTGGCGTGACAAATCTTCTTGGCGCAAAGGTATTTGTAGCCGATATGGTACAGCACTTCGCGCAGGGACTTCAGGGCTTTCTTCCGATGGTGATTTTTGTAGTAGCGGCATTTCTTGCATTTGCGACTGGAACCTCATGGGGAACTTTCAGTATTTTAATCCCAATTGTAATTGGTGTATTCCCATCTGGTCAGATGATGGCAATTTCGATTGCATCCTGTCTGGCAGGTGCTGTCTGCGGTGATCATTGTTCACCAATTTCGGATACTACCATTATGGCATCGGCTGGCGGCCATTGTGAGCATGTTAACCATGTGGCAACACAGCTTCCATATGTAGGATTGGTGGCGGCTGTCTGCATGATCGGTTATTTTATAATTGGTGTGTTGCAGGCTGTAGGGCTGACACAGTTTTCACTTCTGGCACTTCCGATTTGTATTGTGCTGTTGGTTGCGATTCTTTTTGTGATTCGTGAAAAGACAGGCGGAAAGGAAGAAATTTAAAGCAGTCCTTGCAGGCTGTCCGAAAACTTTATTTTCAAGAATATGGAGAAGGAGAAAACCAGGAATTCTCAGAGACAGACGCCGCTATGGAAGTTGTAGCGGCGTCTGTTTTGCTGTCTTACAAATTAGAAGTTAATAAATCAGGGTTATTCCATTCTCTTCGCAGTAAGTGATCCATTTTTCCGCTGGTTCCTGATCAGTAATAATAACATCAATTTCCTTTATACTGAGAGTTTTAAAATAGTAGGTCATTCCAAACTTCGTATGGTCCGCAAGCACAATAAGCTGATCGCAATTGTCACGGCAGGCCCGTATCAATGTCATATCAAGGTCCGTTGAAAATGTCAGGCCATTTATTAGGTCAATTCCGTTGCAGGAAGTAAAACAATATTGGGCATAACGTTTGCTGATTAGTTCCTTTACTTCTTTTCAATAGATTCCTTCATGAAAATAATTATAGATACCGGCAGGACATTCGACAGTAACGTTATTGTTTTCCGATAGTTTATGAGCGAGGGGCATTCCATTTGTCAGAATATTAAGACGAAGGTCTGGTTTGATATGGTTGGCGAATTCCAGGCAGGTACTACTTGAGGTAATAAATAAAGTATCATTATTATGGATGAGGGAAGCCGCAATTTTTCCAATATATTTTTTGGCTTCAAGATTTGTTTTTTTACGCAAGGCAAAAGGTTCAACAAAAGAGTCAGATATACTAAGGGAAGCACCGCCATGTGTTCTTAGCACATAACCCTCTCTTTCTAATAAGGTGAGGTCACGACGGATAGTAGGTAAACTTACATATAATCTTTGTGACAGGTCTTTTACGGAAACATACCCCTTTTCATCAAGTAATTCTAAAATCTCTTTTCTACGTTCGTCTGGTATCATGTAAAATGTCCTTTCTATCAATATTTTTATCTATATTAAACAAAAGCAATCAGAAAATATGATTGATAAACGTCAATAACAATCACAAAAAGCGATTGATTATCAATATAATAGCACCTGCTTGTAAATATATCAATCATGCTATATACTCACACTATTCAATAAAGTTTTTAATTTCGAGAGTGTTTTAAGCAATACATATTTAAATGATCAGGAAATAATAGGAGGACAATAATGGTAAAATTAATTATGACAGATATAGATGGAACTTTGATACCAGATGGAACAATGGATATCAATCCAGAGTATTTTGAAGTGATTGAAAAGTTAGTTGAAAAAGGAATTATATTCGTTGTTGCATCAGGCAGACATATGAGTAGTGTAAAAAAGGTTTTTGCCCCTGTTTTAGATAAAATATGGGTTGCGTCCCAAAATGGAAATGTACTGACTTACCACGGAAAGTCAAGAATCATAAAGTCCATTCCACAGGAGTGGGGAAGAGAGATGTGGAGACAATTTTCAAAACTGAAAGGAGTAGAAGGTGTTCTTGATACAGCAACAGAAATGTATTGCCCCTTTGAGGAGACTTCAATGTATAAGATACTTGCAGATGAGTATCATTTTAATGTTACTGGAACAGGCGGTTGGAATCAGGTTCCAGAAGAAGATTTTAGTATGATGACTTTATATCATCCGCAAAGTGCAGAGAATATTTGCAAAGAACTTGTGGAAGATAAATGGAAAGGGAAATTAGAATTTTTGACTTCTGGAAAGTATTGGGTTGATATTGTAATGCCAGAAGTCGGAAAGGGGACAGCACTGGAAGAAATATGCCGCCAATTGGGAATCGCCCCAGAAGAAACGATTGCTTTTGGAGATAACCTGAATGACATTTCTATGATTCAGTCTGCCGGAAAAGGATATGCAGTAAACACAGCAAGAGAAGAAACTAAAAAAGCCGCCGATGAAGTCATTCCAGGCTATGCCGAAAATGGAGTGCTGGAGGTGTTGAAAACTTTTTTGTAGATTAACGGAGACGAAACCAGCAGAGCCAATATGCCCTGTTGGTTTCGTCTGTTTGCCCATTAAATAAACGAAATCATAGAATTTTTAATGTGAATCGAAAAATATTCTATCGTTTCCCAGTAAAGAATCCTATATACTGTCATTATCAACAAAAACCGAGGAGGGTACTTATAATGAGAAAAAAAGTCGTAGCAATGATGATGGCAGCAGCTTTAGTAGTTTCTACAGCAGCTTGTGGTAGCAGCGGTAGCAGCGGTAGCAGCAGTAGCAGCAAGAGCGAATCAAACACAGGAAGTCAGGCAGCAGCAACTTCTGAAGTTGCAAATAAAGATAAACCACTCGTATGGTTTAACCGTCAGCCTTCTAACAGTTCTACAGGAGAACTGGATAAGACAGCTCTTAACTTTAACAAAGATACTTACTATGTAGGTTTCGATGCAAACCAGGGTGCTGAAGTTCAGGGTCAGATGGTTAAAGATTATATCGAGAAAAATATTGATAAGATTGACCGTAACGGTGATGGTGTTATCGGATACGTTTTAGCAATCGGTGATATCGGACATAACGATTCCATCGCTCGTACAAGAGGTGTTCGTAAAGCTCTTGGAACAGGCGTTGAGAAAGATGGAGAAATCAACAGTGCTCCTACAGGAACTAACACAGACGGAAAAGCTGCAGAGGTTCAGGATGCAGAACTTGAAGTAAATGGAAAGAAATATGTTGTAAGAGAACTTGCTTCTCAGGAAATGAAGAACTCTGCCGGAGCTACATGGGATGCAGCAACAGCAGGTAATGCTATTGGAACATGGTCATCTTCTTTTGGAGATTCTATTGACGTAGTTGTTTCTAACAACGATGGAATGGGAATGTCAATGTTTAACGCATGGTCAAAAGACAACAAAGTTCCTACATTTGGATACGATGCAAACAGTGATGCGGTAGCAGCTATCGCAGAAGGTTACGGCGGAACAGTCAGCCAGCATGCCGATGTTCAGGCTTACCTTACACTCAGAGTACTTCGTAACGCACTTGATGGTGTTGACGTAGACACAGGTATCGGAACTGCTGATGAAGCAGGAAATGTTCTTAGCGAAGACGTATATAAATATAGTGAAGAAGAACGTTCTTACTATGCATTAAATGCAGCAGTTACAGCAGATAACTACAAAGATTTCACAGATTCTACAGTTGTTTGGAAACCAGTATCTAACCAGTTAGATTCATCCAAACATCCTACAAAGAAAGTATGGCTCAATATCTACAACGCTTCTGATAACTTCTTAAGCTCAACATATCAGCCACTTTTACAGAACTATGATGATCTTTTAAATCTTGATGTAGAGTACATCGGTGGTGATGGACAGACAGAGTCTAACGTTACAAACCGTCTTGGAAATCCAAACCAGTACGATGCATTTGCAATCAACATGGTTAAGACAGATAATGCAGCTTCTTACACAGCTATTTTAAATCAGTAATCGCAGCCATTTAAGGCAAATAATTTACAGAGGGATTTATATGTAAGCTATATAGAAGGAAACTGTATAGAGACTCATATGAAGATTTATAGAAAGCTGTATCAGGCTTACATAAGACTGTGAATTAGAATTGTGCTTATATGATGAAAAAACTTTAATAGTACAAACAAACCATTTTGGGGCTGCCGAGCTAAGAGGGCATAACAACATAGATGCCGGAGAGTGAGACAGCCCCATATTTAAGAAGCAAAGTAATAGTTAATATCTTAATTATAGGAGCAGAAAAGTATGGAGGATAAGAGAGAAGACATTATCTTATCGATACGTGGTATGATTTACTCATGCCACGTATCGATAAGATAATGTCTTCTCTCTTATCCTCCATACTTTTCTGCTCC
>OLFY01002808.1_pt1 | contig 16126 bp, 9 predicted proteins | sample 1605611 | NCBI WGS metagenome assembly OLFY01 (sample SAMEA3888923, study PRJEB22519) | human gut metagenome | biome: human gut; feature: human-associated habitat; material: faeces | place: Denmark | collected 2011
GACCTCACCCTTGGAAAGCAAGACAACCGTCTCAACGTGCACAGTCATCCCAAACTGGTCCACGCCCCGGACCTTCCGGATCTCATATCCACCATCGCAGAGGATCTTCAGGTCTCTGGCAAGGGTGGCGGAGTCGCAGCTGACGTATACGATGCGTTCTGGCTGCATGCGGAGCATAGTGTTTAAGCAGGCATCATCACAGCCTTTTCGGGGTGGATCTACGACAATGACATCCGGATGGAGCATTTCATCGGAAGATGCTTCTGTGGATGCCTTTTTGTAGAATTCCGGCAGGACTTCCTCTGCTTTGCCCACGAAAAACTCAGCATTTTCAATATGGTTTCTCTTTGCATTCTCTCTGGCATCATCGATAGCCTGGGGGATGATCTCCACGCCACACACCCTTTTAGCTTTGCCCGCCAGGAAGAGAGAGATGGTTCCGATACCACAGTAGAGATCCCAAACGGTCTCTTTTCCGGTCAATCCCGCATATTCCAACGCCAGGCTGTAAAGCTTCTCAGTCTGTACGGGATTTACCTGATAGAAGGAGAGAGGAGAGATCTTGAAGGTTAATGCATCCCCTGTATAAGGGTAATTTTCTTTCTGCATGTCTCTTACGTGGATCGTATCCTCAATGGTACTTTCTCCCCAGAGATTATGAATCTCGGTACCCATGATCACATTGGTTTTCTCGGTATTGATACTGACTGACACACTCGTCATACCTTTTATTTCTGCCAGTGCTGCCAGTAATTCTCCCTGATTTGGTAAAAACTCATTCGTATTCTTCTGTACTCCGGCAGTAGAGTATGACATTTTTGTCATTTTCTTATTAATAACCAGACATACCATCAACTGTCCACTGGTGAAGCCTTTCCGGATCAATACATGACGTACCAGACCCTTGCCAGTGACTTCGTCATAGGCAGTTACTTTATTTTTACGCATATAAGAGAGTATGGTTTCGAGGATCTGCTGATTCTCGGAAGCACCAAGGGCGCAGTCTGTATTGGCAATGATGGTATGGGTGCGTCCGGCATAGAAACCGGTGATGACATTACCGTCTCTATCAGTTCCTATGGGGTACTGCGCTTTATTACGATAGTGGAAGGGTTCCTCCATGCCTACAATGGGCTGCATGCGTTCATCAATGTATTCCGCATCGAACCCACCGATCCGGATCAGATTATTGCGGATCTTCTGTTCCTTGAAATGCAGCTGCTCGGAGTAGGAGAGTGCCTGCAGCTGGCAGCCGCCGCACTGTCTGTGGTATGCACATTTCGGTTCCACACGAAAAGGAGAAGGCTGTAACACCTTCTCTAATCTGGCATAAGCGTAGTGCTTTTTACTTTTTATGATCTTGGCTTCCACCTGATCGCCGATAACGGCATCTTTGATAAAGAGGGTAAAACCGTCTACTTTACCGATTCCTTCTCCGTCACTTCCCATATCCTCTATGGTCACCGTTACACAATCGTTCTTTTTAAATTCCATAAATATCCTTATGCCTTTCCGTAACCTGCAAACTTTTTTGTACTTTATTGCCATATTCTAAAATAGCTTACGCAGGCTTATATTTGCGTGTGAAAAATTTTCTCAGCAAAGTTCCTCAGCGAGTTTCCCGATCTCGCCCTTGTTCTGCTCATTCATGGCAGACTTGATACTTACCGTAGTCTCCGTAAATGTCAGATTCTTGCTTTTTTCAAACATTCCAAGGATCAGTTTGCCTGCCATGGGTGCCCAGGTGCCGTTCTCAATGATTGCCACCTTACGATTCTGGTAATTACGCTCGGTCAGACCTTCGATAAAACTGCGCATGCAGGGGAAAAGGTCTCCATTATAAGTAATACCCGCCAGCACCAGTCTGTCATAACGGAAAGCATCGGCAACAGCTTTTGCCTTATCGCATCTTGCCAGATCATATAGTACTGTTTTCTGTCCTTTTTCCTGCAAAACATCCGCGAGGTATTCTGCAGCATTTCTGGTATTGCCGTAGACAGAAGCATAGGCAATCACCACTCCGGATTCTTCCGGCTGATAGGAAGACCACCTATCATATTTTTCCAGATAGAATCCCAGATTCTCCTTAAGTACCGGACCGTGAAGAGAGCAGATGGTCTGAATGTCCAGTCCTGCCGCTTTTTTCAGAACAGCCTGTACCTGGGGACCATATTTTCCGACAATACCGATATAGTAGCGGCGGGCTTCGTCCGCCCATTCTTCCTCTGCATCCAGCGCACCGAATTTGCCAAAGCCATCTGCGGCAAACAGTATTTTCTCTGTTGCCTCATAAGTCATCATGACTTCCGGCCAATGTACCATGGGTGCATAGACAAAATGCAGGCTGTGCTGTCCAAGCTCCAGGACGCCATCATTTGCCGCAACAATGCGTTGTTCCGCGGGTAGTCCCTGACCGGCGAAAAACTCCGGGAAAAACTGTTCCATGAACTGAAATCCCTTAGCTGTGGATACCACTGTGGCTTTGGGATATTTTTTCAGAAAAGCCGGAATACTGGCGGAATGATCCGGTTCCATATGCTGTATAACAAGATAATCGGGCATTTTCCCATCAAGAACCTGTTCCACATTGTTCAGCCATTCTTCGGTGAAAAATCCATCCACTGTGTCCATAACGGCGATTTTATCATCCAGGATCACATAGGAATTGTAAGACATTCCGTTCGGAACCTTATACTGTCCCTCAAACAGATCTACCTGATGATCGTTTACACCCACATATTTTACACATGCACTGATTTCCATATGTTTCCTCTCTTTCCTGTCTGTTCATAGAATTTGTAGTATTTATTCTGTTATTTATTCCATTTTGGTAGCGCGCAGATTGGATTCAAACAATCTGTTGTAACCCAGCCAGCCACTGTTTTCACTGTTATTTTCCAGAATTTCCTTAAAGGTCTCCATTTTAGCATCCGTATCATCCGCATAATTCAGAGCCACTGCCTCGATCAGCGCCGGCACCTTTGGGGAGCCGTATTCCAGTTTACCGTGATGCGCCAGAATACAATGCTGTAATTCTGCCAGCAGATTGTGAGGGAATCCGTCGATCTTAGCGGCACGTTCCCCAACCATCTGTGCGCCCATCACGATATGCCCCAATAACTGACCGTCATCGGTATAATCATTCACCGGAAATGCAGAAATCTCTTTTACTTTTCCGATATCATGACACATAGCCGCTGTCAGAAGCAGATCTCTCTGTAAAATAGGATAAGCAGAACAGTAGTAGTCACATAATTTGGTAACACTCAGAGTATGCTCCAACAGTCCGCCTACGAAACCGTGATGCACTGTCTTGGCTGCAGAAGAGTTGCAGAATTTCTTTGCGAAATCTGCATCGTCAATAAACAGATCCTGCAACAGCTGGTGCAAATAGGTGTTCTTAATGCTTCCGATCAGAGTCTTTAATTCATTGTACATAGTGTCGATGCCTTTGGAGCTCACCGGCAGATAATCGGATGGATTATATTCTCCTTCATGGCAGACACGGATACGCTTCACGCTGATCTGAAGCTGCCCCTGGAAATTTGTCACATCACCGTATACCTCTATGTAATCCAGATCATCATAATCACCGATGCCCGGATTGTTCGGCTCCCATACCTTGGCGTCGATAGTTCCGGTCTTATCCTGTAAAATCACGCTTTCATAGGGTTTACCGTTCTTGGTAACAGCCTCCTGTTTATGTTTGCACAGATAAATATCAAATACTCTGTCGCCTTCTTTTAACTCTTTAATAAATTTCATATTGTTGTCCAAACCTTTCTGTCAATCTATTTCAACACCGTTAATGTGATGTCGAATTTCATCTCTTTATATTCCTGCTGTGACTGCCGCATAATCGTCAGTTCTACACTATCTCCCGGTTTCATACTGAGCAGAGAGTTCGTATACTCGTCAAAGCTGATGATCACGCGTTCACCGAATCCTGTGATGACATCTCCCTGCTGGATTCCCGCCAGCATTGCAGGAGAGTCCATTTCTACCTCTTTAATATAAGCTCCGTAAGGAACCCCAAGTTCGCTGTTAGCTTCCTCTGTGACATCCACACCCTTAAGACCCAGATAGGCGAATTTTTCTCCATTCGACATTTTCTCGATATGACGCTTCAATTCCGTAATACCGTAAGCACAAACCATATTTTTCATATCTGTGGCAGATTTGCCATTGGTAATGATACCAATGACCTGTCCCTGAAGATTGAATAATACACCGCCTGCATTCTGACTGCCTACAATATTCGTCTGCAGAATCCGATAAGTGGTATCCGATGCCGCCGACTCACTGGCAGAAGAAGTAATGATGCCATATCCCAGTGAGCCGTTAGTACCCATGGGACGCCCCAAAGCCACCACCGGAAGTCCGGCAATATCTTTGATATTAGAAGATCCAAAAGTAGCGATCGTAATATCATTCTTCAGAAAATCTTTATTCAGAGTATCCAGCTCTACGGCAATCACCGCCAGACCTGTAGTCTCATCTTTTTCCTTCAAAGATGCATCTGCCTGGGTGCCCTCGTTGAATGTGACAATAATGTCATCTGCTTGTTTTACCGGAGAATAATCGGTTAAAATCAGTAATTGCTTGCCATTTTGCGCTATGATCACACCGGATGACTGATTCTTGCTCTCATTTACATTATTGAACCAGTCCACACCGGATGACACTCCTGTCACAGTAACCATGGAACGGTTCATTTCTGCCACATACTGGGCAAGAGCACTGTAAATCTGTTTGTAATTATCCAGATCCAATATGATTCCGGATAACAATTCCCGGATTTGCTCCTGTTCCATAATCTCACCATGAACAGAAGAGGACTGACTGTTCTGATTCTCCTGCTGCATATTTTCTGCCAACATCTGCTCCGGAGACATCTCATCCTGATCTTCGGGGAATACCACCACCTGTGGTTCCTCTTCCGGGTACAACCAATTACTGATCACCGGTTCCAAAACCAAGAAAGTGAAACAGGCCACCAGACCGAAGATCACCGCCATGGAAACCGTGATCAAAGTCCGGCGCAACAGCTTTTTCTTATTTACCGGACGTTCCTTGATTTTTTCTATCATAAAATTTTTCTCAGAAACGTCATTTTGTTCCTTCTGCTTATTTTCTTGCGAATCCGCCATAAATATGCCTCCTCTGCTGCCTACAGATACCTCGGCTTTTCCTTAGGACTCTAATATCTCAATTATACAAAACTGTACCAAAAAAGGCAATAAATATGGTATAATAAGCTCACCCATAAAATCCTGCGTGACTGCTTGCAGGCAAAGCAGGATTTCTATGAGGGGAGCAAACAGACATGAGCAAGAAGGACGATAGTCCGGATTGCGAATGGATATAACGATTTCGAGAGTGCGCAGCACGAAGAAATCGTGTTATTATGTAAACCAGCATTGAGCAGTACCAAAATCGAGAGATGTCAATTCGACTGCTTGCAGGCGGAATTGACAGATCCGATTTTGATAGGGCGAAAGCCCGACAGCGAGGAAATGCGAAGCATTTTCGAGCTTGTACTGCGATAATCCATATTTCGAATTTCAATATTAAGGAGCCCCACATGAACACAAAAGTACTCACCACTTTAGAATATACGAAGATCATCGATCTCCTCACGGAAAAGGCCGACTCTGAGCCCGGTAAAAAGCTTTGCCGCGATCTGGTGCCTTCCACTGATCTTTCCACTATCAGAACCGCACAGCGGGAGACAAAAGACGCTTTAGCCCGTCTCTTCCGTATCGGCAGCACCTCATTTGGAAGTAACAGAGACTTAGGTTTTTCCATCCGTTCTCTGGAAATCGGCAGTTCTCTGTCCATGTCCGAATTGTTGAAGCTGGCATCCTTTTTGGATAATGTCAGCCGGATCAAAACCTATGGAAAAAAAGAACGGGAAGACCTCCCAAATGACAGCCTGGATGCCTACTTTGAGGGACTCACCCCTATGACACAGCTTGCTAATGAGATCAACCGCTGTATTTTATCGGAAGAGGAGATGGCAGATGATGCCAGTCCTAAATTAAAAAGTATCCGCCGCTCCAAGCTGTCCACCAATGAAAAAATCCATAGCCAGCTGACTTCCATGGTAAACGGCGCTTACCGTACCTTTTTGCAGGATGCAGTCATTACCATGCGTGATAACCGCTACTGTATCCCCGTAAAAGCCGAATATAAGAGCCAGGTGAGCGGTATGGTGCATGACCAGTCCTCCACCGGTTCCACCTTTTTCATCGAGCCGGCTGCTGTCGTGAACCTGAACAACCAGTTAAAAGAACTGGATCTGCAGGAGCAGGAGGAGATTGAAGTTATTCTGGGTGATCTGAGCAGCCAGGCTGCTGTTCATACCTCAGAGCTTGCCGCGGATCAGAAGATCATGACTACGCTGGACTTTATCTTTGCCAAGGCAAAACTTGCCATGGAACAGAATGCCACAGAGCCTATTTTCAACACTGAGCATTACATCCAGATCCGTAAGGGCCGTCATCCACTGTTAGATAAGAAAAAGGCGGTTCCCATTGATGTCCGTCTGGGTAAAGATTTTGACCTGTTGGTGATCACCGGTCCCAATACCGGTGGTAAGACCGTGTCTCTGAAGACGGTGGGACTGTTTACCCTGATGGGGCAGGCGGGACTGCATATTCCGGCACTGGATCGTTCCGAACTGTCTATTTTTTCGGAAGTATACGCAGATATCGGAGATGAGCAGAGTATTGAGCAGAGTTTGTCCACATTCTCTTCTCATATGACCAGAGTTGTCCACATTTTGCAGCACGCAGATGCGGATTCCCTGTGTTTATTTGATGAACTCGGTGCCGGAACAGATCCTACGGAGGGTGCCGCTCTGGCAATTGCTATCTTAAATTATCTGCATGACCGCGGCATCCGCACCATGGCTACCACGCATTATAGTGAGCTGAAAATCTACGCACTTTCCACGAATTTTGTAGAAAATGCCTGCTGTGAATTTGATGTGGAGACCCTTCGCCCCACCTACCGTCTGCTCATCGGTATTCCCGGTAAAAGTAATGCTTTCGCCATTTCTTCCAAACTCGGACTGTCCGACGAGATCATCCATGCTGCAAAAGAGCAGATCAGCAAAGAGGACGAAAGCTTTGAAGATGTCATCGCCGATCTGGAACAGAGCCGTGTGACCATTGAAAAAGAACAGCAGGAGATTGCGGAGTACAAAGAACGGATCCGTACCTTACAGGAACAGTTACAGAAGAAAAACGAAAAAATCGACCAGGCTAAAGACAAAATTCTCCGCGATGCTAATGAGAAGGCAAGAGCCATTCTCCAGGAAGCAAAGGATGTAGCTGACGAAACCATCCGTGATTTCAATAAAGCAGGTGCTTCTGCAGACATCAAGGAGCTGGAGAAAAAGAGACAGAAGGTCCGTGACAAGATCAATGAGAAGAACGGAAAACTGGCCCTTGGTAATACACAAAAGAAACCTGCTGGTCAGAAGACCGTGGATCCGAAGAAGCTTAAAAAAGGAGATTCCGTGAAGATCATTTCCATGAATCTCAAGGGAATCGTAAACACTCTGCCGGATGCCAGGGGCAACCTCTTCGTACAATGCGGAATTATGAGAATGCAGACGAATATTAACGATCTCGTACCGGTAAAAGAAGAGACTATTACAGCACCTGCCCTCCAGCGTACCAATACCGGCAAGTTGAAAATGTCCAAGTCCTTCTCCGTGTCCTCCGAGATCAACCTTCTGGGATGTACGGTAGATGAAGCCATTGCAAAACTGGATAAATACCTGGATGACGCTTATCTGGCTCATCTCCCCAGTGTGAGAGTCGTGCACGGAAAAGGCACCGGTGCTCTGCGCAATGCCGTACAGTCTCACTTAAAACGTCTGAAATACGTCAAAGAATACCGGTTGGGTGAATACGGTGAAGGTGATGCCGGCGTAACCATTGTTACTTTTAAATAATAACTGACAGGAGGCCTATACTACATGGTAAGTAAACAGAAAATTCTCATTGTAGATGATGATAATAATATTGCGGAACTGATCTCCCTATATCTGACGAAGGAATGTTTTGATACCATGATCGTCAATGACGGAGAATCCGTGATGCCGGCTATGGAGACCTTTGCTCCGAATCTGATTCTGTTGGATCTGATGCTTCCCGGCATTGACGGTTATCAGGTGTGCAGAGAAGTCCGGGCACAATACTCCGTTCCCATCATCATGCTTTCCGCAAAAGGTGAAGTCTTCGACAAGGTATTGGGACTGGAGCTGGGTGCGGATGATTATATGGAAAAACCTTTTGATTCAAAGGAACTGGTGGCCCGCGCCAAAGCAGTCCTCAGACGTTATAAGCCCTCCAATGCCCCCACAGAGAATCCTAACGACAAGTGTGTGGAATATGCGGATCTGACCATTAATCTGACCAATTATTCCGTCATCTATATGGGACACACCGTGGAAATGCCGCCGAAAGAACTGGAGCTTCTCTACTTTTTAGCATCCTCACCGAATCATGTATTCACCAGAGAACAGCTTCTGGATCAGATCTGGGGCTATGAATATATCGGTGATACCCGTACCGTGGATGTGCATATCAAGCGTCTCCGCGAGAAGATCAAGGATCATGCCAACTGGAAGATCAGCACCATCTGGGGCATTGGCTATAAATTCGAAGTACGTAATTAAGTCATACCAAAAGCAGGATTTGTTATGAAAAAAACACTTTATCTAAAATTTATACTCGCATATTTTATTTTTGGTGTATTTGGTTTCATCATTGTTACAACTTTTGTTCCCAATATGACCAAAGAACATCTGATCCGGGAAAAGGCAGAAAGTCTCTATTCCGAAGCAACCCTGATCGCCGGAACCTATGCCGGCGGATTGTACACCAGTGAAACAACTTTGGAGACCGTTAAAATGCAGCTGGACTCCCTGGCGGTCTACCTGAATTCCGAGATTCGCATCATCAATCCCTCCGGACGACTGGTACTGGATACCAATAGTCCCTTAGATGTGGAGAATGTGGTAGTCATTGAGAATTTTGATTCGACTGTAACCAGCGGCTCTTACTACATTGTTGGTGATTTCTTCGGTAATTTTGATTCAGATGTACTTACTGTATTTGCTCCCATTACCTCCAACTACAAGGTAAAAGGCTATGTAGTCATTCATACCGATATGAATGATATTCAGAAATCCTGTAACAGCCTGCTGAATATTTCCTATATCACCCTGGCAATCCTGTTCCTGCTATCCCTGATCATTCTGATCTTTTTCACCGAGATCGTATATATTCCTCTGCGGAAGATCACTCATGCCACAGAGCAGTATGCTGCCGGTAATATGCATTATGAATTTCAGGTGGATAGTGAGGATGAAATCGGTTATCTGGCTTCCTGTCTGAATTATATGGCAAGCGAAATTGCCCGTTCCGAGGATGATCAGAAAAAGTTTGTAGCCAATGTATCCCACGATTTCCGTTCCCCTCTGACCTCTATAAGGGGATATCTGGAGGCCATGCTGGACGGCACAATTCCACCGGAAATGCACGAAAAATACATTACTATCGTATTGAATGAAACAGAACGACTGACGAAGCTGACCAACAGTCTTTTAACCTTGAATAATCTTAACACCAAAGGAATGCTCTTAGATAAAACAGATTTTGATATCAATCAAGTGATCCGTAATACTGCAAGTACCTTTGAGGGCACCTGTCATAACAAATCCATTGCTATCGAGATGATCCTGACCGGCAATGAAATGTATGTCCATGCAGATATGGGTAAGATCCAGCAGGTACTCTATAATCTCATGGACAATGCCATTAAGTTCAGTCACCATGATTCTGTGATCCACATTGAGACCTCGGAGAAGAAAAATAAATTGTTTGTCTCCGTAAAAGACACAGGAATCGGTATTCCGAAAGAAGATCTGAAGCTGATCTGGGACAGATTTTACAAATCCGACCTATCCCGAGGCAAAGATAAAAAGGGAACCGGGCTGGGTCTTTCCATTGTAAAAGAGATTATCAATGCTCACGATGAACATATCAATGTGATCAGTACTCCCGGCGTTGGAAGTGAATTTATCTTCTCCCTGCCGAAATCCCATCAGGAAGACGAAGAGGATTAAGCCATACGGCCTAATCCTCTTTTTTCATCTATATAATCTATATATCCATGACACGATATAAATAACTGTTTCCCTGTTTTCCTACCCTTTCTATTGTCCCCATTTCAAATAATATATTCAATACCGTCTGTGCCAGTGAGAGAGGAATATGGGCTGCTTTCGCAAAATCCTTACTGTGAAATGGTTCTTCCAGTTCATAAGGTACAAATTGCAGATAATCCTCCGGCTGTCTGATTTCCACCTCTTCGATCAGATCCGTAGGAATCCTGTCATATCTCGTGGATCCTTTTTTCTTGTCACGACTCCAACCGTTTAACAGCCGGTATTCTTCCATATTCACCAATACAAATTTAAACCGGATATTCGGATCCTTCAGGAACATTTTGATCTTATATAGTTCCTTAAATGCCTGATAAGTGGATCCCTTTTTTGGGGATTTTCGCTTTTTACTTAGTTCACCGCTGTCTTCATCGATCCAGATCAGCCATTTTTCATAAGGAATGGGATAGACAATTGTCACCGGATACAAAGGTAAAAACGCCTGTAACTTTCCCCGCATACGGTTGAACTGTCTCGTCTGGATCTCGATGATCTCCCCATCCTTGTAAATATCCGCCACATAATTCTCTATGGGAATCTCCTGATGGTCCTCATCCGGCTCATAATAATCCTTAAAAATAGCATGAACCGTCTTCTCTGAGAGAGTTCCGATTCCCAGTCTCTGACGGTCCACGCCTATTATTTTTCTCTTAGCTTCTTCAAAACGCTTCTGATCCATGTGATCCATATTTTTTAATCAATCTCGGCATGCTTCGTATACAGAATCTTAAGCATGATAGGAGTGGAAATACTGGATACGATGATCAACAGAATGACTGCGGTAAAATACTCGGATCCGATCATTCCAACAGACAATCCCTTCTGTGCCACGATCAGGGCAACCTCACCTCTGGTCATCATACCGACACCGATCTTCAGAGCATCCGGTCCCTTGAATTTGCAGATTCTTGCCATCAGACCACAGCCGATGATCTTACACAGTAATGCTACAACGACGAATCCGATAGAAAATAACACAAATTCCCCGTTCAGATGATCAAAGCTGGTCTTAAGTCCAATACTTGCGAAGAAAATCGGTCCGAAGATCATATAAGAATTGATATCCATCTTCTCGGCTATATATTCCGAATCATGAATGGAGCAAAGGATAATACCTGCCACGTAAGCACCTGTAATATCCGCAATACCGAAGAATACCTCTGCTACATAAGCGAAAATAAAACAGAGCGCCAGACCTAAAATAGGAATACGTCTTGTATGCGGATATTTGTTATCCAGATACTGGAATACCTTGAACAATACAAATCCGACACCAATTGCGAACAGGAAGAACAGAAGAGTAGAAATTACTACACTTCCGGGATTGGAATCCGGATTTTTAAATCCGATGACAAAAGTAAGTACAATAATACCAATGACATCATCGATAATAGCGGCACTCATGATCGTTGTACCGACTTTACCTTTCAGTTTTCCCAGTTCTTTCAGAGACTGCACGGTAATACTTACACTGGTAGCCGTCATAATGACACCGATAAATACAGCTTCATAGAATTTCTCAGAGCCCCAGGGTGCCACTCCGTAAAATCCCATGTACAACAATGTTCCTCCTACCAAAGGAACAAATACACCCATACATGCGATCAGAAATGCCACAAATCCCGTCTTCATCAGATCCTTCAGATTCGTCTCCAGACCGGCGGAGAACATCAGCAGGATAACACCGATTTCTGCCATCTGGATCAGAAAATCCGATTGCTGCACCAGTCCAAGTACACTGGGTCCGATCAACAGACCGGCAATGATCTCACCTACCACCTGTGGTGCCTTACATTTTCTCGCAATGATACCAAACACCTTGGCAAATATAATAATGATTGCCAGATCTCTGAAAATACTATAAGATTCCATTTTTCACGCCTCTTTTATTTTAAAAATAATTTACTCATCATCCTCATTTTCCTCAGTGGGGAAAATCAGATTTTCTTCTGCTTCGTCCTCATCCTCAGAAACAGCTTCCTGTGCTACTTCTTCCATGGCTTCCTCAAGATTGTCGAATTCATGGTCTCCGTTGGAAAGCTTCTCACGTACCTTGGCAATCTGTGCTACCTTTACGCCGTTATCCAGATTGATCAGCTTTACACCTGATGTGATTCTGCTCAAAGTGGAGATATCCTGAACACGAAGCTGTATGATAATTCCTTCTGTGGTTATCATCATAATTTCGTTATCGTCATTTACAGCCTTGGCACCTACCACATCACCGGTTTTTTCAACGATCTTGTAGCACTTTACGCCTTTACCGCCACGTTTCTGTACGGTAAATTCATCCATATTGGTACGCTTACCCATTCCATTTTCAGATACGATCAACAGGTCACTGCCCTGAGTCTGTAACTGCATACCGATGATCTCATCCCCGGGAGATAAGTTCATACCAATAACACCCATGGAAGCTCTGCCTGTAGCCCGGACATCCGTTTCCTGAAAGCGGATGCACATACCCTGTTTGGTTACCAGGAAGATTTCACTGCTGCTGTCAGTGATTTTTACCTCGATCAGCTCATCCTCTTCTCGTAAGTTAATCGCAGTCAGTCCATTCTTTCTGACATTGGAGAACTCCATCAGAGGGGTCTTCTTCACAATACCGGTCTTAGTTACCATGAACAGATTCTTATCATCACTGTATTCATGAATCGGAATCATAGCAGTGATCTTCTCACCGGGTGCCAGCTGCAGAAGATTCACAATAGCAGTACCTCTTGCTGTACGACCGGCTTCTGGGATTTCATATGCCTTCAACCTGTAAACTCTTCCCATATTGGTGAAGAAATTCAGATAATGATGTGTAGTCGTCATCAGAAGATCTTCGATATAATCCTCATCAATCGTCTGCATTCCTTTGATTCCACGACCACCGCGGTTCTGTGCTTTAAAATTATCTACGGTCATACGCTTGATATAACCAAGACTGGTCATGGCAATGATAGTATTCTCCTTCGGAATCAGATCTTCCATAGAGATATCCAGTTCATCATAGCCGATCTTACTACGTCTGTCATCACCATATTTTTCAGCAATCGCAGTCATCTCTGTCTTGATGACACCCAATAACAGTTTTTCATCCGCCAAAATAGCCTTCAACTCCGCAATTTTTACTACCAGATCCTTATGCTCGTTCTCCAGCTTTTCTCTTTCCAGACCTGTCAGAGCACGCAGACGCATTTCTACGATTGCCTGTGCCTGGGCATCACTGAGTCCAAAGCGTTTGATCAATTCTGCTTTTGCTTCCTGAACATTCTTAGAACCACGGATGATGCGGATGACTTCGTCAATGTTATCCAGAGCGATCAGTAATCCTTTCAGAATATGAGCTCTCTCCTGCGCTTTATTCAGGTCATACTGTGTTCTTCTTGTCACAACATCTTCCTGATGACGCAGGTAGTACTGCAACATCTCAAGAAGATTCATAACCTTCGGCTGATTATCAACGAGCGCCAGCATGATCACACCAAATGTATCCTGAAGCTGTGTATGTTTATATAACTGATTCAGAATTACATTCGGATTCACATCACGACGAAGCTCAATACAGATTCTCATACCTTCACGGTTAGACTGGTCACTTAAATCAGTGATTCCATCAATCTTTTTATCTCTTACAAGTTCAGCGATCTTTTCGATCAGACGTGCTTTATTTACCATATACGGAAGCTCAGTAACAATAATTCTGTTCTTTCCGTTCTGCATTGGCTCAATGTTTGTCACCGCACGCACTCTGATCTTACCGCGTCCTGTTCTGTATGCCTCTTCAATTCCTCTTGTTCCAAGGATCTCCGCACCTGTAGGGAAATCTGGTCCCTTCACGATTTCAAGGATTTCCTCGATTGTCGTCTCTTCTTTATCTGCAATCTGATCATCTATGATCTGAACAACTGCTGAAATAACCTCACGCAGATTATGCGGCGGGATATTCGTTGCCATACCTACTGCAATACCTGATGTTCCATTTACCAGAAGATTCGGAAATCTGGACGGAAGTACAGTAGGCTCCTTCTCTGTTTCATCAAAGTTCGGGATAAAATCTACGGTATTTTTGTTAATGTCCGCTGTCATCTCCATGGAGATCCTACTCAGACGTGCCTCTGTATAACGCATTGCAGCAGCGCCATCACCGTCCACTGAACCAAAGTTTCCGTGTCCATCTACAAGAGGATAACGGGTAGACCACTCCTGTGCAAGATTAACGAGAGCTCCATAAATCGAGCTGTCTCCATGAGGATGGTATTTTCCCATCGTATCACCGACAATACGCGCACATTTACGATGCGGTTTGTCCGGTCCATTATTTAATTCTATCATTGAGTACAGAATTCGTCTCTGTACCGGCTTAAGTCCGTCTCTAACATCCGGAAGAGCACGGGCAGCGATTACGCTCATGGCATAGTCGATGTATGAAGTCTCCATCGTCTTTTTCAGATCGACTTCATGGACTTTGTCAAAAATATTGTCTTCCATCACTTGTCTCCTTTTTTCTAGGGTCAGTCTATCATATTCAAAACCTGGCTGGGTTTCGCGTTTTTACGCTCTGCACCAGCTCAAAATCTGACTGGGTTTCGCGTTCTTACGCTCCACACCAGCTCAAAAATCTGACGATTTTTTCGCTGGGTTGGCATTTCTAATGCCAACCCAGATAGATTCATCCAATCATGCTTTCAAGTAAACTTGAAACATGCTTGACTGAATCTACCTGTTGTGTCGCTATAACTACTATATATCCAAGTTTTGTACATACTTTGCGTTTTCTTCGATGAATTCTCTTCTTGGTTCTACTTTGTCTCCCATAAGGGTTGTGAAAGTAAGATCGAGCTCGGAAGAGGTCTCATCATCCATCGTTACACGCAGAAGGATTCTGTGCTCCGGATCCATAGTTGTCTCCCAAAGCTGCTCTGCATCCATCTCTCCAAGACCTTTGTAACGCTGGATCTTATTGTTGCTGTCACGACCAACTTCTGTAAGAATCTGGTTCAGTTCGTCATCGCTGTATGCGTACCATACCTTCTTGTTCTTCTCCAGCTTATACAGCGGCGGCTGCGCAAGATATACATATCCCTCTTTGATCAGATCCGGCATGAAACGATACAGGAATGTCAAAAGAAGTGTACTGATGTGCGCTCCATCGACATCGGCATCGGTCATGATAATGATCTTGTGATATCTCAGCTTACTGATATCAAAATCTTCGTGGATTCCCGTTCCAAATGCTGTGATCATTGCCTTAATCTCAGCATTTCCGTAAATCTTATCAAGACGTGCTTTCTCTACGTTCAGAATCTTACCACGCAGTGGCAGGATTGCCTGAGTTGCACGGTCTCTGGCTGTCTTCGCAGAACCGCCGGCGGAATCTCCCTCGACAATATAGATCTCACACTTGGACGGATCTTTATCTGAACAGTCTGCCAGTTTTCCCGGAAGGGACATTCCCTCAAGAGCTGACTTTCTTCTTGTAAGATCTCTTGCTTTTCTGGCTGCTTCACGGGCACGCTGTGCCATAACAGACTTTTCGATGATCATCTTTGCAACACTTGGATTCTGCTCCAGGAAGATCTCCAGCTGTGTTCTGACGATATTATCAACAGCTCCACGTGCTTCACTGTTTCCAAGTTTCTGCTTTGTCTGTCCTTCAAACTGAGGATCCTCAATCTTGACACTGACAATCGCAGTCAGTCCCTCACGGATATCCTCTCCTGAAAGCTGCTCATTCTCTTTCAGCAGCTTATTTTTCTTGCCATAATCGTTGAATACCTTGGTCAATGCACTTCTGAATCCTGCAATATGAGTACCACCCTCCGGCGTTGTAATATTGTTTACAAAACCGTAAGTAGTCTCATTGTAGCAGTCATTATGCTGCATAGCAACCTC
>OLFY01002817.1_pt1 | contig 16068 bp, 20 predicted proteins | sample 1605611 | NCBI WGS metagenome assembly OLFY01 (sample SAMEA3888923, study PRJEB22519) | human gut metagenome | biome: human gut; feature: human-associated habitat; material: faeces | place: Denmark | collected 2011
TATCTGAAAAAGGGGTATAACCGGGATAATGCGGAGATGATGGCTAGGGAGTTCTTTAGGTATGAGAGTTGAATTGTCTTGTAATTGAAAAATGGTATGTATTTACTGAAAAGTTTAAGCTATGTGAATAGATAATTATGTTATAATTATATTAAAATTTTAGTAGTGGGGGAAATGAAATGTATGATTTCTTATTGGAATTGAAAAAGGTTTCGATTTGGGGTGCTTTACCTTTGTTTGTAAATGTTATATTTGTAATAATAATAATTACGGTTTCAAGTATAAAAAAAGACAAACTTTCACCTGTCGATGAGTTATGTGATAAAAGAAAAAATCATAAATTACAAAAGATTTTTTTGCGTGTTGATCTTTTTTCGGAAGTGTATTTATTTGTATGCTCGATTTTTGCGTGTATTCCACTTGTAGCAATTTTTAATCAAAAATACTGTACTTATATTAATGGAATGATTGACAAAATAGAAGTTGTAGGTAGCAGTGTTTTAGGATTAACAACAATTGCTGTAACATTATCAGTTGCAGTTATTCTTTTTGATAGAAAGTATTACATTGTTTTTTCAATACGTGATGTTCTTCAAAAATACAAATTTGCAGAATGTTTGTTTATAAGTGTGTCGAGTTGCGTAATAGTAATTATTATGCAAATTACTCTGATAAATCAAACTATTGAGTCACTTTTTGATTTGGTTAGGTTTATGGTGTTTGAAATTGTTACTATATACAATATTGTTGCTAATACTTATGTCCTTTTCATTATTGTTTATATTATGTTTTTTGAGCAAAGAAAAGAACTTGAAATATTAGGACAGTTATATCGAAGTTTTTGGATTGATAGACTTGATACATCGACTTTTAAAGAAAAAACGAATTGGAGCAAAGAAGCAGTTGAAATAAATGTTGATTATTTGCTTCAGAAATATGTTGATACATGTAGGAAAAAGAAAATATTAAAAATAGATTATATCGAGTTTGCAACAACATTGGATACATATAAGCCAAAATGGTATAATAAAGCAAGAAATAAATTTATTAAATTGAATATAATTTGCATGTTGAGTAGTATATTATTGGACATTGCTTGTTTGAATAGAAAATGTATTATTCTAGTTGTGATTAATTTAGTTTTTACTGCAATTAATATAGGGATTACCTTTTGTGAAAAAGACTGTATACACTTGGTGATTTTAAAATTTTTTTCTGATACATGGGGATATTATATTCATCAGAGAAATAATAAAGAAAAATTTATTCCAAGAGTTGCATTAAGAAAAAGCAATGTATATGACAAATATATAATGAGAATGAATAGTCTTAATGCTTTTTTTTACATATGGATAAATTATATAGATTATAAAAATAGTGAAAACAAACTAGTTATAGATATGTATCAAGAGGTGATAGACTGCTTAGTGTCGATGGAAAATATTAATAGTGTTATATATATGCCAATATTTATTGTTGGGTTCTTCTTATATGAGAAAAATATAAATGTATTAACTGCAAGAGAGATATATAATAAAATAGTTGAAAATGGAAATTTATTTGAAATGATGTTTATGAGTCAAATAGTACATTTGACGAGAAATGATAAAAAATGCATTCAAGATGCAAAGAAGTATTTGTTATGGTTACAACAAATAGGTGATATAAAGGAATAAAAGTGGAGAGAGCATGGATAAAGAAATAATTAAAAAAATATATAATGATATTTTTCTTTATATACAACATAGTAATATTGATTTGTTTTTATGTGGTGGAGCTAGTAATAAATCATATGTTTCAAACCGAGATCAATTAAGAAAGCGGACAGATCTTTCAGCTTATCCACGATGCGCCGGGCCTCGGTTTCAATCCGGCTGTCATGCAAAGCCGTAACGTGGGCTTTGGCTGTCCGTTCTCGGATAGGTCAGCATCTTCTTTTCATACAGCGTTTGGGCATAGTCAGGTCAGCTTTACCATTACCGAAAAAACGACTACGGCCATTGTCGGCCCTTGCGTTGTTGCAGTCTTGAAAAGGAGGGCGAATATGATACGACAGCCAGAATGGGGAACCCGGAATGTGAACAAATATTTTTACGAGAGTGAAGCCCGGAGGATTGCCGAACTCAATGAAATATTCGGAGATATAGAATTGACTGAGGCAGAAATGCGGATGCTGATATGGCTTGCCGGATGGGATGAATATACGATAGAAAATGTACTTTCGGCTATCCGAAAAGCTATAGCGGCGGAAGTAAAGCGGAGGCACCAGCCGCCCCGTCCGTAGGACGGAAAAGCCCCCGGCAGGGCGCAAAGGCAGCTTTTGATGGATGGAACGGCTGTCAAAAGTGCTTTTGCGTTACTTTCAACGAAAGTAACAAAGTTTATACGCCGTATCCGGCGCTGACTACCCAGACAGGGAGAAAGGATATTGATTGAAGCGAACTATCAGCTTTATGACAGGAAAAGGCTCTGTCAACCATAATAGCAGAAAATTCTATGCAAAGAATACTGACCCGAAGCGAAGCTGTCTGAACGTGGAATATTGCAATGAAAATGTTAAGGACGTATATCACGAATTGTTTGATGAAGCACTCACCCGGTACAATGAGAAGCAGACCAGATGTGATCGCCGGATTGACGATTATTATGAGAAAATCCGTTCCGGCAAGCAGGAAAAGCCATTCCATGAAATTATTTTGCAAATCGGGGATAAGGACAACATGGGGGCAAAGACAGAGAACGGACAGCTTGCGGCAAAGGTGCTGGATAAATATATGCGGGATTTCCAGCGGCGAAATCCTACGTTAAGAGTATTTAGTGCCTATCTTCATATGGACGAAGCAACGCCCCACTTGCATATAGATTTTGTACTGTATACGACAGGAAGCAAGCGGGGACTTGATACAAGAGTTTCTTTGAAGCAGGCGTTATCTGCTCTCGGATTTAAAGGTGGTACAAGGCGGGAAACGGAATTAAATCAGTGGGTGGCTTATGAGAAAGAACAGCTTGCCGCCGTCATGCTGGAACATGGGATTGAGTGGGAGAAGAAAGGCACACATGAAAAGCATTTATCTGTTTTGGACTTTGAGAAAAAGGAGCGGGCAAAGGAAGTCGCAGAATTGGAGCAATCTATTTCTGACGGAAAAGAGCGATTATCAGATATTCAGATTCAGCATAGAAAAGCAGTGCAGGAAACAGAGCAGATACGGCAGAAGGGCGAAGCAATCCGGCAGGAAGTGTCGGAACTTTCGGAAACAAGTGATTTGCTGAAGGAGCAGGCGACAACGCTGGCAGAGGACAAGAAAAAGCTACTGTCTGATAATGTGAAATTGGAGAAGAAACAGAAGAAATTGCAACAAGATATTGAGAAAATGGTTCAGTCTAAGGCGGTCATGGAACGGAACATACATGCTTATGACGAGGACGAGAAGTGGCAGCTGCCTGAACCGGCGGCGTTGATGTCTGCAAAGGCTTATAAGGATAAAAAAGCTTTTCCGCTTGTGGAGAAATTGAAAGAAACGATAAAAGCACTGACAATTAAATGCGTCCAGCTTGCAGAACAGGGAAAGAAACTAAAAGAAAAAGTTACCTGGCAGGAGCAGCAGATCAGTCGCTTGACAGATAAGGTCATGGAGCAGAGCGACATTATTGACCGATTGCAGGAGAAAACGGAAGATTTGGGGCGTTTGGAACGTTATTTCGGCAGAGAACAGGTGCAGTCGATAGTTGAGCGGTCTAAGGCTCTGGAATGGGCAGAAAAGGAAAATAAACGTCCGAAATGTGTATTTGATATGAGCAGATAGGGGGATTGATAGGATGACAGATATGGAGAAAAAAGTTATGGTTCGGCTGTGTGCGAAAATCCTTTCAGAAACAGATTTGTATGATACAGATATAGAAGTACGCAATCTAATTGACTGGATATGTGTGTCGGAGCAGATAAAATCAAACAATAACGAGATACGAAGTCTAACCGGGGAATATAAGCGGATAGAGCCGGATTGCCGGGAGGGACTGCGGACGCAGTTGGAGCACATGAAGTCACTCTGTAAAGAACGTGAGAGCTTGTATGAGAAGCAGAATGATTTGAAATGGCAGAAGCAGAAAATCGAGAGAGCATTGGAACGGTATGGATTTGGGGCATGGCGGCGGCTGTGCCCCTTATATCTTGTGGCAAAATTGCTGATAATATGCTAAAATCAAAGAGCAGAGATAAAAACACAACGTAAGGGATAACATCTCTTATAGAGCCGGTAGGTAGTCCGGCCGCACCGTTTTGGTGTAAGTAGCCCTCCCTCCTTGGGTCGTCCGTTCTTTGTTCAGTACAATTTTTAAGGAGGAATTGTCATGGACAAAGTATCAGGCAGATTGACAGTATTTTTTGAGGAACCATTCTGGATAGGTGTGTTTGAACGCATATCGGAGGGGAAATTATCTGTATGCAAGGTTACGTTTGGGGCGGAGCCGAAAGATTATGAGGTATACGATTTTGTTTTGAGAAATTACTGTCGACTGAAATTTAGTCCGGCTGTGGCAACTGATGTAAAAGAAGCTGTTCGCAATCCGAAACGGGTACAGAGAGAAGTGCGGAAACAGGTACAGAATACCGGGATCGGCACGAAGTCGCAACAGGCTTTGAAATTACAGCAGGAGCAGTTGAAAACTGAACGCAAGACTGTGAGCCGGGAACAACGGGAAGCAGAAAAACAGCGGCAGTTTGAACTGAAACAGCAGAAAAGGAAAGAAAAGCATAGGGGCAGGTAACGCCTGTCCCGGCGTTCCTTTATCAAATTGCGTAGACTTTGTTGTTACGCTTTAGAGGGTTTGAAACGCTTGTTTTATAAGGGCTTGGAAGTGCCGAAATGATATGGGCGATACTTTATACCTTTACCGTTCAAATTGGATTTTGGTTGCGTAACAGGAGCGATTGCACATATCCTTGGTGGATATAATTACATGGTGCTAGCACCATGTAGAAATAGGATCAGAAAGGTTAAATGGTGTTTTCATAATGTCTATATCAGTAAAGCTGAATAAAAATGGTATTAAAAAATTACAGAAAGAATTAGAACAAGAAATGAAAAAGAGGACGATAGTGAGGGAAGGCGTAGGATTGCGTAAAGATAGTGAGAAATTTTTGAAAATAGTATTGGAAAAAAGAGAAGAAAATGGGAGTGATATTGTCACTTGTACATTAGATATGTTTAGTGAAATTCCAAACATTGAATTTAATGTTGGAAATATAATGGATGATTTGAAACTACATAATTGTATTAGCAGTAATAGTACAGTATTTATTTCTGGCGAGGTGCAGGTTATATTGACTATAGATGGAATTGAGTATTTTAAGGAGAAGGAGATTCAAATGAAAGAAAATCAAAGAATTACGAATAATACCAATAATTTTTATGGAGAAGTTACCGGTGTACAAATTCAACAAGGTACGGTTAATTCTTCACAATCTCAATCAGTTAATCAAGGGTTTGATTATGCTGAAGTGGCTGAAATCATTCAAAAGATAAAAAAATATGATTCTTTTTTGGATGATGAGTATGGAGAAAATGCTTTGGAAATGCGAAATAAAATCGACGAAATAGAGGATTTGGTGCAAAAGGAAGAAAATCCCAGTAGAATAAAGGCTTTGCTAAATGATATTAAAAACTTGTCCATAGGTGTGGCAGGTAGTTTAATTGCTTCTGGTATTGTTACTCTTTTGAGTAGAGTGTAGGAGGCATATATGAGTGGTATAGTCATTGAACTTCAAAGAGAAGCATTAGATGAAAAAATATCATCATATGAATCAGGATATGCAGGTAAAAACCGGAAAGTGTCATAGTGTACCAACTGTATTAGAGAATGGGAAACTGGAACTTTCGGAACAATGGGAATGGACAAGCGGAGAATGTTCTAAGGGAGAGTCTTTGCTGATGGAGGTGTAGAATGAAAGAAAACTATGAATATAAAAAAGCAACTATAGAAGATATTAATGAACTGGTAAGAACAAGAATTATTGTTCTTCGTGCTGTCAATAAACTGTCAGATGACGTGGATATGTCAGTGGTGGAGAAAGAGTCTTATGAGTATTATAAGCGAGCATTAGAAACTGGTGAGCATATTACATATCTAGTGTATGATAACGGAACTTTTATTGGTGCAGGTGGTGTCAGCTTCTATCAGGTAATGCCGACATATCATAATCCGACTGGTAAAAAAGCGTATATTATGAATATGTATACGGCACCGGAATATCGAAGGAAGGAAATTGCAATTCATACATTGGATTTACTGGTAAAGGATGCGAGGGAACAGGGCGCATCACAGATTACTTTAGAGGCGACAGAGATGGGACGGTCATTGTATGAAAAATATGGATTTGTAAAAATGGAAGATGAAATGGAGCTGATCAAATGACAAGAGTTTATTTCGTGTGACACGCACAGCCGGAACACAATTGGGAAGAAGACAGGACAAGACTTTTGACGGAAGAAGGTAAGAAAGATTCTGTGGTGCCATATATTATCGAACTGGACTTTGAAAGCGGCTGTAACGAAATGGAATCTGAATGTCCGATTTACAGTTTTAAGTTGATTGCCAAACAGGAACATTGTTATATAGAGAAGCAATTTAAGGATAAGCAGCGTACGGATAAAAAATAATATTGTTTTATCTATGGAGGAATTGTAGTTATGCAATATGCAAGAAAATTGAGAAAAGGTGACAAAGTAGCAATTGTAAGTTTGTCGAGTGGAATGCTTGGTGAAGAATTTTGCAGTCATAATATTGAGATTGGTGTAAAGAGATTAAAAGAATATGGTTTGGAGCCGGTATTTATGCCTAATGCTTTGAAGGGGATTGAATATTTGCAAACTCACCCGCAAGCAAGGGCGAAAGACCTAAAAGATGCATTTCTGGATAATTCTATTGCAGGGATCATTTGCGCAATTGGTGGTGATGATACATACAGACTTTTGCCTTATCTGATGGAAGATGAAGAGTTTATAAAGGCGGTAGAGGAGCATCCAAAATTATTTACAGGATTCTCAGACACTACTATCAATCATTTGATGTTTTATAAATTGGGCTTGTCTACTTATTACGGGCCAAACTTTATTTGTGATTTGGGAGAAATTGCAGATGAGATGTTACCATATACCAAAAGGGCATTTGAGAGTTATTTGGAAGGTAATGAATCTGATGAAATTATATCCAGTGATACTTGGTATGAAGAAAGAGAAGATTTTTCAAGAGCCGCAATAGGAACAGAAAGAAAAACTCATAAGGAAGAACGTGGGTTTGAACTTCTCCAGGGAAGTGAAATTTTCCAAGGAGGATTATTAGGTGGATGTTTGGAAAGCCTTTATGATGTATTGACTAATAGCAGATATGAAGATGAAAAGGAAGTTTGTGAAAGATATGATCTGTTTCCAAATAAGAAAGAGTGGATTGGGAAAATTCTATTTATAGAAACTTGCGAAGAAAAACCGACTCCTGAATTGTTTGAAAGAGAAGTGTTATTACTGAAAGAAAAGGGAGTATTCGACGTGGTAAATGGTGTATTAGTTGGAAAACCACAGGATGAAGCTTATTATCAGGAATATAAAGATATTCTTATTAGAGTGATAGACAATGAAAAATTTCCGATTGTTTATAATGTGAATTTCGGACATTCTATGCCACGATGTGCGTTACAGTATGGTGCTGTTGCAAAGGTAGATATGAAGCAGAAAAAGATTTATATGAATAGATAGGAGCGAATACTATGGCTGTGTCATATAACAAATTATGGAAATTATTAGTGGATAAAAAAATGAGCAAATCTGATTTGCGTAAAAAGGCAGAAATTGCTCCTAACACGATGACAAAATTACGTCGTGATGAAGAAGTAAGCCTTACAATCCTAAGTAAGATATGTAAGACTCTAAATGCAGATTTTGGCGATATTATGGAATATGTACCTGATGCGGAAATTTGGGATTTGTATGATGAAAATAGGGAACTTCTTGGGAAGGACCATGTTAGAGGTGAGCAGTTACCAATAGACGGATATCATCTGGTGGTACATGTATGGATTCGAAATTCAAAGGGAGAGTATCTGATTGCGCAGCGCACAGCAAACAGACCAACATTTCCCTTGGTGTGGGAATGTGTGGATGGTTCAGTGATAAAAGGGGAAGATAGTTTGCAAGGTGCACTTAGAGAAGTAAAAGAAGAAGTAGGGGTAGATTTATTACCAGAAAAGGGACATGTTATTTTGTCTGATATAAAGAAAATAGAGTTCGGTAAAGTAGTTAATAAAATTGTAGATGTTTGGTTGTTCGAGTATGATGGAGAGGTTGATTTGAGCAATGCCACAACAGATGAAGTGGCGCAAGTTGCGTGGATGGGCAGAAGTCAGATAAAAGAATTATTTGATGCAAATATGTTTGTGGATACATTGGAGTATTTTTTTACGGAAGTGGAGAAAGAAGGGAGATAAATGTTTAAGTTTATATTTGATTTAATAACAGAGCCATTAGGGCTACCAATTGAATGGTACTATGAATGGATTATTCTATTAGTTATTGGAGAAATAGCATATCGTGTGGCATATGATAAGGTGGGTGTTTTGTATCAAAGCGGTTCTATATCTGGAAGGGCAGCAGGCTCATTTGTTCATTGGATAATTCGTACTGTTGTATTTGTGGCAATATGGGCAATAACATATGGAGTGATTTGGATTGGCAAATTTGTTATGGCACATAAAATACAGGTCGCTATTGGTATATGTAGTATTGTGTCGGTTGTTATAGCCGTAAAAATATTAATTTGGATTAAAGAACGAAATAAATTAGTCAAAGTGCCAGTAAATGTTGAAGATAATGATAACCGGTAAAATACTTTAGAAATAAAGAAAGTTGGTGGATATATGAAGGAAAAAGAACATCAATCCATAGAGTGGAAGGAATCATGGCAGGATGAGTATTTAAAATGGATTTGTGGATATGCCAATGCCTACGGTGGAACAATATACATAGGTACGGATGACGATGGTAATGTTGTAGGTATTGATAATGCAAGAGATTTATTAGAACGAATTCCTAATAAGATTACAGATACAATGGGAATCATTGCAGATGTGAACTTGTTATATAAAGGCGAACTTGAGTATCTGCAGATAATTGTTGATAAATACCCATCTTTAATAAGTTTTCGTGGAAAATATTATTATCGTTCCGGAAGTACCATGCGTGAGATTACCGGAAAGGAATTGGAAAGAGCTTTGTTAAAAACGCAGGGAAGAACATGGGATGGTGTGCCTCTGCCAAAACTGTCAGTATCTGACTTAAAGCAGGATGCAATACAGTTATTTAAAGATAAGGCAGTGAAAAGAGGAAGGCTTACGAAGGAAGAAGTCAGTGTGGAAGATACTATCTTGATGGATAACCTGCACCTAATTGATGAAGATGGATATTTGATAAGAGCAGCAATGCTTGCATTTTATAAAGATCCAGAGAAGTGGGTAACAGGTTCTTATATCAAAATCGGATATTTTGGAAAATCGGATTCCGATTTGGTGTATCAGGATGAGGTGCACGGGCCTTTGATAGAGCAGGTAGATAAGACCGTTGATTTAGTTTATACAAAATATATGAAGGCCTTGATTGATTATGAGGGAGTCCAGAGAATTGAGCAATTTATGTTCCACAAGGACGCATTCCGTGAGATTTTATTGAATGCCATTGTTCATAAGGATTACAGTAGCTATAATCCAATCCAGATTAGTGTTTATGAGGATAAGATTTATATTTGGAACGATGGTGAGATGCCTCCAAATCTGGATTCTACTGACAAATTGTTTATGAAACATTCATCAAAGCCTTATAATCCGAAATTGGCTAATATCTTTTTCAAAAGCGGTATGATTGAAGCGTGGGGAAGAGGATTTGAGAAGATTAGGGAAGCTTGTGCGTTGTATGATGGACCATTGCCGGAATACGAGATTAATGAGGCTGGAATTATGGCTCTTTGCAAGGCTTGTGATAGGTATTGTGGGTTGTTAAGAGATGATGGTCATCATCATGGTCAATGCGACCAAGAAGGTGACCATGATGAAGAACAAGATATAATGAGGCGGATAATCGCATTTTGTAGCGAACCTAAAACTGCAAGCGAAATAATGCAAAAATTCAATTTGGAGCGTTCATATTTTCGAAGGCATTATCTGAATAAGATGCTCAAAACTGGTGAGTTACAAAGAACTGAGCCTGATAAGCCGAAAAGTAAGAATCAAAAGTATTATTCGTAAATATATTCATCAACTTGGTCACAATGACCAAGTTGAGAACATGTAATGTAAAACAATACATTTAGAAAAAATGCTACAAATAAGAGAGGTGATCAACGTGGATGATGAAAAGGCAGTTACTATAACAAATACGCACGTGCCTGATAAATTGTATGGATATGGATTACAGGTTCGTCAGATGTTGTACGAATTATTGAATTGTGGAATAGACTGTGTGGTGAGTGTGGAAAAATTTGATGATGTAGGTGTTGAAAATGGTAATGAGAAAATTGCAATACAAACAAAAAGTGCGTTATCAGATAGAAATCCTGTTTCAGACAGAGCTGTAGATCTTTGGAAAACCTTGTATAATTGGCTCATTGCACTTAAAGAAGGGGAATTGCCATTAGATTCAACTATATTTACATTGGTTATTAATGTAAATAAGAGTGGAAACATTGTTACATGGCTAAATCAAGTATGTGATGAAAAAGGATCGGAAGAGGTTTATCAAAAAATACGAGATGTATTTACAGGAGAAGACGGAAAATATATTGAACAAAGTGATTCCATCAATCATTACATAGTATCGTTCTTGGCCGAAGAAAATAAGAAGTATGCATTGTATATTATTGAGAAATTTAAATTAGTTGTAATAGGTGAGGGGCACACAGATAAATTATATGATGAGTTTAGAGCCAAGACTTATCTGCCATCGGATATACAACTATTAGTTTTTGATAAAATGTTAGGATGGATTGATAAAACTACTGCTTTGCAGATTGAAAGTGGACAAGTCATGCAAATAACAAAAAAGAGTTTTAATAATGAATTGATATTAACACAAAGATTGGTTAATCAAAATAAATCTTTAGTTGAATTGGCTCCAAGTCCAACAAAGGCAGAAATAGAATTGCAACAAAATGAATACAAGACATATATTAGACAACTTCAGATAATTGATTTAGATTATGATGCCCAGTTGACGGCAATAAATGATTACTTAAAAGCCTTTGCAAACAGAACTATGTGGGCTGTAAAGGGAGATATAAATGAAGAAATATTACAAAACTATTACATGGATTTAGAAGGGCGTTGGAAAACCAAAAAGAATATTATAGAAATGGACAAGGATGAATGGGAAGAGGCTAAAAGAGGTAGGTATTTGTACTACAAGTGTCAAGATGAAGACGTAAATATGGGGGTAATAGTGACTCCTAGAAGCTTTAAGAATGGATGCTATCATGAATTAGCAGATCAGCAACAAATAGGATGGCATCCAAATTATAAAGAAAAACTGAAAGAAGATGAAAAAGATGTTTAATGAATACGATAATGTGCGAAATCCTATGTTGGGTGCATATCTTTTGTGGAATTTTGTGCTGGGATATTTTTCGGAAAAGAATGAAGCGACACCAATTGAAGAATTATTTATTGTGTTACCTATGATCATGAAAGAAGATGTTGCAAAGCAAATTAAGTCCACAAATAAAGCATCTGGAATGCGAGCTATGTCTGACAAGTTTATGAAACCAGATGTTTTGAAAAATGATTTGATTTGTGACCTTCATAATGATATAGAAAAGATGAAGGATATAACAGCAACATCATTGGCGGAAGCAATAAAGGCTGGATTGATTTCTATGGATGTAGAATATAATACGATTTTTCCATTGGAATTGAAGAAACGAAATAAAGAATCCGACAATGTTTTAAAAATGGGGAAGAATGCTGAAAAACTAGGGCAATGGTGTGCGGGAATGAATTTGATTCAGATTGAAGAAATTTTGAAAGTGAGGTTTTAGAATGCAATTTCAAATTGAAAAACTTATATTGTGGCCTAAAAATCAGAAGTATTCTTATAAGGATATTGAATTAAATACAAATTCAGTTAATGTTATTACCGGAGACTCCAGGACTGGAAAATCAGCTATTATACCTATAATTGATTATTGTTTGGCAAGTGGTGAGTGTTATATACCAACACAGACAATAAGGAATGCATGTAGCTGGTTTGGTGTGGTCATAAAACTTGAGAAAAATAAAGTGTTATTAGCGAGAAGGGAACCAGGTGCACAAAAGTCAACAAGTGATATGCTGTTTATTCAAGGTGAAGAAATCGAAATTCCTGAAATCCCAGAAAAAAATACAAATTGTCAGGCAGTAAAGAGATTTTTAGATGAATATGCAAGGCTGAGTTTTTTAGAAACAGAAGATACTTATTATGGGAGTAGGCCTGCATTTCGTGATCTGATGTCATTCTGCTTTCAACCCCAAAATGTGGTTGCAAATGCTAATATATTGTTTTATAAAACAGATAAGACAGAGCATAGAAATAAGCTGATTAATATATTTCCATATGTATTAGGTGCTATCACACCAGAGGCACTGTCAGCGCGTCAGGAATTAATGGATTTACAGAGAAAATTGAAGAAGAAAGAAAGCGATTATGAAAAATTATGTGAATTGACCATTCGATGGGAAAATGAAATTAAGGCATGGATTTCAGTTGCAATTGAATTAGGTTTATTAGAAGAAACTAGTAGAAATATGAAATTTGAAGCACAGTTGGTATTGCTTCAAGAACTTGTAAAAAATAATACAGAAGAAAAGGTAATCAAAAGTAATGGCATAATTAAGAGTTCAGAAGAAATGGTAATGTTAAGAGAAAAAGAGAATGAACTTGCTATGGAACTCACAAAATACAAAAATCGCCATATCGAAATGTCTCAATTGATGAAAAGTGTCTCTGAGTATAGAGATGCACTTTCAATACAAGTGGAGCGGTTAAATATTGCCGAGTGGTTAGATGAAAAAGCAAGAAAAGAGCACATATGTCCTGTGTGTCAACAGAAATGTTCTGATGATAGTCAAAGAAATATATATCTAAGCAGATTAGAAGATAACAGAAAGAAAAAGAAACAGATGGAAGAAATTCCTGCAGCATTTGAAAGAGAATATGATATGGTAAAAGGTCAGATTCAGAGATTGACAGATGAGTTGGTAGCAGTTCAAAAACGAATTAGAATCGAAGAGAATAAACTGAAACCTCTAAGAGAGAATGACGAAGCAAATCATAGCAGATATACATTGGATGGAATCTCAAGATTTCTAGGAAAAATTGAATATGCTAGTGAAACGATTGCATCTTTGGAGTCTGATGGAGAGTTGTCAGCAGAGATAACAATGCTTCGGGAAAGAATTGCAAAATTGAAAAAGATTGCGGATGAATCTGTAATTAAAATGAAAATTGAGAATGCAATTACAAAGATATCGGTAAAGCAGATGGAATTATTGAAGTTAATGGATGCAGAACGTCCGGATGATCCATTTAGGTTAGATTATAAGAATTTGACTGTGGAAGTGGATGGAGAAGATGGAAGAAAAGACTATCTATGGGAAATTGGTAGTGGTTCAAACTGGTTAGCTTATCATATTTCCACTATATTGGGGCTTCAGGAATATTTCTCGACTTTTCAGTCCTCAGTACCTAATTTTGTTGTATTTGATCAACCGAGTCAAGTATATTTTCCTCATAGTTCAGCAGATGGTGGGGAAGTACATGATTTGGGAGACTTGGACAGAGAGGCGGTAAAGAGTATATTTACAACTATGGCAAAGTGTATATCAAATGTTAACAACAATATGCAGATTCTTGTATTAGAGCATGCAGATTCGTCAATATACGGCGATGTGCAAGGCATAAACGAAGTTTGCGTGTGGAGAGATGGAGAAAAGCTTATTCCTTTTGAGTGGATTGGTTAGAGGGGGAAGTAGTAAAATTGTGGAGGCTTAAAGCTTGCTTAAATTGGTGCCATAATCATAATATAGAAGAAATGTAAGGTGACAATTTTTATTGAAGTGAGAAATACTATAAATATGTAGGAGAAGTTAAAAATGTGTAAAGTAACACGTGAAAGCATAAAGGATTCTGATATTAATATAAAAAGAGTTGAAAATCGTTTGTTTGAAATTGCAGAGTCAATTAAAATTAATAACAAAAATAACTTAACAGATATAAATGTTATATGTGAAGAAATATTTGGACAGATATTAAATAAATTGTATGATATTAATCTTGTTTCAATGTCGGCTGAAGTTTCAGGAAATTTTATAGCAGTGGATTTGGTTGATTATAAAAAAAGAATTGCTTATCAAGTAACATCACGGTGTGATCGTAACAAAATAGAACGGACAATACAAAAATTTAATGACTCATAGTTGTATAATGACATTGATGAACTGAGGTTTCTTATTTTAAATTCTGTTGAGCATAATTATAATGGTGCTGATATAATACATCTAAAAAGTGGAAAAGAGTTTTCATATACAAAGGATATAATGAATTTTAACAAACTTATAGGAGAAATAAAAAAGAAAAATGAAATAGAAAATAATTTTATTGTAGATGTGTACGATTGTATTAGCATGGTATATGATTCTGGAAGACTAAAATACTTTAGTATAGTAAAAGAAACTGAATCTCTAATGCAAAATGTAACTATAGATCTAGATGATACAAAATCATGGATAAAAGGTTATGGCGATATTCAGCTATCAGCATTTATTCCTTTGTCGTATAAAGGAGAGTTAAGTTGCATGTTACAAATACGACAGCATAATTTATCTGGTGCATATATTACATTTAATCAAGAGATGTTATTATCTGATTATTTTGTTTCCGAATCCGAATTTGAAACTAAACATAATGTTGGAAGATATGAGGATGAAGAGGAGATGTATATGCAGATTCAAAATATACGTATTAATTTAAATGCACATCATGTATATAAATTATTTGAAGAGCTTAAGGAAGAGTATTATGAGACAAGAAGACAGATTAATAGCATTCTTGGAGTTGAAGGTCTGAATAAGGACGGGGATAAATACCTACTTATGACAATTGATACAATGGAATGGGAAGAAATATTATTTTTTGCGAGAAATCATGATTGGTTTCAGGATGGAGACGAAATAGAATGGAATATTTTTAATAATAATGGTAGTACAAATAGTTTGATTCTGTCCCCAAATGTATATGGAACGGTCAGAGGAGATATATTAGCAAAAATATCGGTATATCCAAATGAATTTGGAAATAATAAATTAAATTTGTATTGGGAACCTGGATTTAAATCAAATGAGAGATGTATGGATTGCTTTGATAATATAGTTAAATGGAAAGCAGATTATACAGAAGATTGGATTAAGAATAAGCTGTTAGAAAAAGCACATATATATTACGAAAAATTCAATGGTAAGCCTCTTTTTTGGCAGAGGATATTTGGATAACGCTTCGTCTGATAATACAGGAAAGAAAAATAATTTAGTTTTAAATAAGCGAAACATTGAATTTTTTGGAAATTTTCGATAAGGCCAGTCTTGTAGCCTTATTTTTGGCATGAGACTATAAGACTGAAAAAAATTAAATCATTTTCAAAGAGGGGGACATTATTAGATAATGTTTAATTTGCTGGTGCAAATCATCATCAGTTTCTAATAGAGATTGGTGATATGGCTAATTAAACCAGTTCATAGCATCCACATAATCCTGCAACCCATTTTTCTTCAGTACCAGTTTGGCATATAAAAGAGGTGCTTCCTCTGCTAGCCGGTAAAGATAAACAATATCATTCTGGTCATCGAAGAGGACAAAGGAATTACATTCCTTGCAATGGATAAGCAGAATGGTGTTTTTGCCATTATTAACAATAACAAAGTCTGTATTAGGTTCATACATACCAAACTAGTAACAAGGATTATTTTGTTTCATGGTGTTCTCCTTCCCACAGATACTTAGCACC
>OLFY01002834.1_pt1 | contig 15993 bp, 15 predicted proteins | sample 1605611 | NCBI WGS metagenome assembly OLFY01 (sample SAMEA3888923, study PRJEB22519) | human gut metagenome | biome: human gut; feature: human-associated habitat; material: faeces | place: Denmark | collected 2011
TCGTGTTGAAACCTTTCTGCGATACGCAACGCAAGGTGGAAGCTCTGTTTGCCGGAAAGACGGATGAGGCATCCCTTCGGATTAAGAAAGGACTGTTTGCCATAGCCAATGAAGTGCTGTTCCTGCGCGATCCGCGTGAGCCGGATAAATTCCACCCGCGTATTTCGGCTAGCCAGTCCTACTTGTATCGCGAGTTGAGCGCTTCTGACCAATATGCTTTTGACCAGTTATATTGGAACTTTTTCTATCACCGCCATAATGAGTTCTGGAAAGCTCAAGCCTTTAACCGCCTGACTCCGCTGGTAGGCAGTACGAACATGTTGGTTTGTGGCGAAGACTTAGGAATGATCCCGGAATCCGTCCCCGATGTGATGAACAAATTGCAGATATTCAGTCTGGAAATAGAACGTATGCCCAAGACTCCGCAACGTGAATTTTCGGACTTGTACAACCTGCCTTATCATTCGGTTTGTACGACATCCACCCACGATATGACACCGCTCCGTAGCTGGTGGAAAGAGGACCGTGCTAAGATACAGCGTTATTATAATAATGTTCTGGGATATGCCGGGGATGCGCCAGAGGAATGTACGGCAGATTTGGCGACGCAGATCGTTTCCAACCACCTGGCGACGGCTTCGATGCTGGCTATAATCCCTATACAGGACTGGTTTGCAATGGATGACTCCATCAAGCGGAAAGATTACGAAGCGGAACGCATCAACGTCCCGTCCGATTCAAACCATTATTGGCGATACAGGATGCACATCACGTTGGAGAAACTGATCGAGGCAGACTGCCTGAATAACAAGATTACGGAACTGATTAGGAATTCGGGGAGAAAATAAACAGCCAGTCGGTTCTACAGTCGCGGAGGAGCACGCTATTTTTTCAGAAAATAAGTAAATAGAGTGTTCCTCCGTTATTTTTTTATATATTTGCTTCATTGTAAGTTATAACAGTAGGTTTAAACGAAAAAGTATCCGTGGCTCCCTTCATATGAAGGGGATAGCCGGCTTTTTTGTGGCGCCGGCTATCCATTCCTTATTATAAGAAATATGCAATGGGTACGAACTGAAGATTACTAATTTAAACTTTATAATATATGATGAACAAACTTTACTTTTATTGTCTTGCCCTATTTGTGGCACCGACTTTTTCAGCCTTCGGGCAAACTCAACCCTCGCAGGACGAGAATGGGTATTATTTAATAGAGAGTGCGGAACATCTGAAATGGTTCCGGGATCAGGTGAATGCTTCCGAGCATGAACAAGTGGACACCAACGGTGACGGTCAAATCAACATGGACGACGATACGGTTGTCCGGCTTAATGCCAAACTGACGGCCGACATCGATCTCGGTGGCGAATCTTGGACGCCGATCGGTGAGTATAACAACGGCGAGGAGCCTGATGAAGTCCGTTTCGGAGGCTACTTCGACGGGCAGGGACATGTCATCAAGGGACTGAACGTCCAGCCGATCGACGGGCGGCAGTCGTACGGGCTGTTCGGCTATGTCGCTTGGGGTGTGGTGAAGAACCTCGGCATAGTTGGCGGCACGGTCACTTCCAAAGCCGATGATGGGCAGGAATACACCGGTGCCATCAGCGGGATGCTCAGCTACGGACGTATTGAGAACTGCTTCAGCACTGCCACTGTCAGAGGGAAGCATCGGCGGATTGACCGGCGGTATGCGCAAGATCAGCAGCGTTTCGAACAGCTACAATGCCGGGACGGTCATCAATCCGTCAGGTATGGCAGGTGGCATTACCGGATACATAGGCAGCGATGCGAGCGTCTATAACTGTTACAATATGGGCAAGGTGACCGGTGGCGCGATTTCGGGTGATGACTACAGCGAAAGCACCCTCCGCTCAGGTGAGGAAGAACTGCCCTCCATCATTGACTGCTATTATCTGGAAGGTGCTGGCTCCGGCACGCTTGCCAAGGCACTTTCGGCTTCCGATTTCGTGACCACCATCAATGAAAAGCTCTTCACCGATCCGAATAACGGTGAGGATTTCCCCTGGGACGGCAAGGCGAACCTTACAGGCGATAGGTTGTCTGTTCCGACATTCGACAGCAGTTCTGTCGTGGAAGTTCCTCTCGATGATGATCCGACGGCTACGGAAACCATCGCGAAGGGAGAAAGCCACATACAGGCGATCGATGGACGTATCTGTATCACGACATCCGAACCGATGAAAGTGCGAGTAGTCAATATTGCCGGGCAGACGGTTCGTACCGTTTCTCTATCGGATGGCTATAGCGAAATGACCGGTTTGGCTGAAGGCGTCTATATTGTCGTCTTGGAAGACGGGACATGCGTGAAAGTCTTGTTACGGTAAGGACGACTGTCAGATATAAAACAAGAAGTCACAGAATTGAAGGAGAAAACGCTCCTCCGGTTCTGTGACTTTATTATGAAAAAGGATTTTGTCGTTATTTTTCCCCTGACATCTTGCAAACCCCGTTGAAGCGGGCGTTCGGTTCGATCTCCAGCGTTTGGGCGAATATATCGCCTTTGATGACGGCGGTCGCTTTCAGGACAAGTTTGTCACTGACGTGTATGGAACCTTCCACTTCCCCTAATATTTCGGCATTTGTGGAAACGATGTTTCCCGTGACGTTCCCTTTCGGGCCGATCACGATCTTGCCGCTACAACTTACATCTCCTTCGATTTTTCCATCCAGGCGGAAGTCTGTTTCCGTCACGATGTCGCCTTTAACGGTCGTACCGGCGGCAAGGGTATTATGCAGGCCGCCATTCGTGTTTTCTTCTTTTTGCTTTATTCCCATCATATATGTAGTTAGTTGCTTATCGCAAATATAAGACTATTTTTTGGCAGAAAGGTTTACTTTATTTACATTTACAGATAAAATAACGAATTATGACAACAAAGATAGAACTGGAGAAAATGAGATTCTATGCCTACCACGGCGTAATGCCGCAGGAGACGAAGGTGGGGAACGATTTCGTTGTGGATCTGATTCTTACGGCTCCATTGGAGCAGGCTGTGAAGAGTGACGAATTGGACGATACGATCAACTATGCGGCCGTCTATGCGGTTGTAAAAGAGCAGATGGATATCCCTTCCAAGCTGATAGAACATGTGGCAGGACGGATTTTGTATGCTCTGAAGGAGCGTTTCCCCCAGCTGGCAGCAGTCGAGTTGAAACTCTCTAAGCTGAATCCGCCCTTCGGAGGTGATGTCCATAGCGCATCGATCATCCTTGGTGAAACTTTCTCCTGAAATCAATCTTTTGCCGGGCTTAGTCCTTCGGCAAAAGATTTTTATAATTTAGCTGGTTCGTTATTTGGCGGGAGGGGCGTATGCTCCGTATCTTTGTAGCCTAAAGCACAAATAATATATTCACCATGGCATTTACCAACAACGTAATGATTGTCCGCCACGGATTGCTGGCGAAGTTAGTGAAACTTTGGAAGGAAAACCGTCTGCTCGAAGAGATAGACCGTCTGCCTATCGAGTTGAGTCCCCGTAAGTCGAAAGTCATCGGCCGTTGCTGTGTGCACAAGGAACGGGCTGTGTGGAAGTACAAGACATTGCCGCTGCTCGGATTCGATATGCAGGACGAGGTCGACGAGCTGACCCCTTTGTCTGAATACGCCAAACAAGCGTTGCTGCGCTCGGAAAACAAGAAAGAGAACCTGATGTGCGTGGTGGATGAAGCCTGTTCGTCCTGCGTACAGGTGAACTATGAGATTACGAACCTTTGTCGTGGCTGCGTGGCGCGCAGTTGTTATATGAACTGTCCGAAAGACGCGATCCGCTTCAAGAAGAACGGGCAGGCGGAGATCGACCATGATACCTGTATCAGTTGCGGCAAATGCCACCAGAACTGCCCCTATCATGCTATCGTGTATATCCCGATCCCTTGCGAGGAAGTTTGCCCGGTGAAGGCGATCAGCAAGGACGAGTACGGGGTGGAACATATCGACGAATCCAAATGTATCTATTGCGGCAAATGCGTGAACGCCTGTCCTTTTGGGGCGATATTCGAGATATCCCAGGTGTTTGACATCCTGCAACGCCTGCGCAACAAGGAACCGATGGTAGCCATTGTCGCCCCGTCCATCCTGGCCCAGTTTGCGGCTCCGGTGGAGAAGGTCTACGGGGCCATCAAGTCACTGGGCTTCCTTGAAGTTGTGGAAGTGGCGCAGGGAGCGATGGAGACGACCCGCCACGAAGCCGAAGAACTGAAAGAAAAGTTGGCGGAAGGCCAACCGTTTATGACGACCAGTTGTTGTCCGTCTTATATTCAGCTTGCCGAGAAACATATCCCGGACTTGAAAAAATATATTTCGACTACCGGTTCGCCGATGTACTACACCGCCCGGATCGTGAAGGAGAAATATCCGGATGCCAAGATCGTGTTCGTCGGCCCGTGCGTGGCGAAGCGGAAAGAAGTGAAGATGGACCCCTGTGTGGATTTTACGCTCACGTTCGAAGAGGTCGGTTCCGTGTTGGCCGGTATGGATATCAAGATCGAAGAGGCACAACCGTTCACCGTCTTGCGTAACTCCGTACGTGAGGCACATGGATTTGCACAAGCAGGCGGTGTGATCAATGCAGTGAAGGTCTACTTGAAAGAAGATCAGGATGCTAGCTTGAATACGATCCAGGTGGCCAACCTTACGAAGAAGAACGTCGCATTGTTGCGTGCATACGCTAAGACAGGCAAGGCTCCGGGACAATTTATCGAGGTGATGGCCTGTGAAGGCGGTTGTGTGACCGGTCCGTGTGTGCATGGCGACCGGTCTGCCGGGCAGAAACAGTTGCTTAAAGAGCTTACTAAATACTAAACGCAAATGATGAAGAAGATTGTTTTACTCTTTTCGCTGGCGGGAGCGTTATTGCTGACGGCATGCGGACCGCGGGAGATTCCTGCGAAAGGAGACTTTACCGTACGTGTGTTTGACGATACGCCCGTACGGTTTGCACCGGATATCTATCCGGAAGCCTATAATGCGCCGGGGGCGGACAGCATTTACCATCTGGTGAACGGGCGTATCATCCTGAAGAAAATAACGTTGCCCGAATACGAACGCAATGTGTCTGTCAAATTGAAGGTGACGATTGCCTCCAACGGCGACCGCTGGGATAAGTCCGGTTCCTGTTTCGTCCTGCCGAAAGAGTCGGGCATCAACCTGCTGAACATCGCTAAGGGAGAAAAGCAGTTCCCGGAAGTGGATAGTACGAAGCTGGAACACATGGTCGGGATCGTTGCGGGCGAAGATTATAAACCGACGGTCGAACTGATGCGTTTCATGACACCTTTCGGGGTAGGACATTTCAGTGCCCCCGACGACAGTCTGACGCATAACCGTAAGCCGGTCTATATCGACCATTGGGAAGATAGCGTCAGCTGGGAACAGGATATAACCGACCTGTATCCACTTTTGGAAGGAGGAGCCTATGTTGGCATCTTTATCGACACCTGGACGACGGAAGGCTATATCGCCAGTATGACGGTCGATGTGGATGAATCCGGCCTGGCTTATGATCCGCTGACCCGCCGCCATGTGGAGCCGTTGATGAATACGGTCTACTACGAGGGGCAGACCTATCCGGATATCTTTGCCCGTCGGGACGTGTCGACGGATTTCGAGATTCCCGCCGGTGTGCGTAATGTCCGGCTGAAATATATCGTGACCGGTCATGGCGGCCATTCCGGTGGTGATGAATTTGTCGAGAAACGCAATATCGTTTCGATCGATGGGAAAGAAGTGTTGAACTTCATCCCCTGGCGTTCGGATTGTGCCTCTTTCCGCCGTTTCAACCCGGCAACGGGCGTGTGGCTGAAAGAGCGCCTGGCTTCTTATATTGCCAAAGACGGTTATTCGGAAAAGAAAGTGGAAGAACCGTTAGGATCATCCGACCTGTCACGTTCCAACTGGTGTCCGGGTTCGGATGTGATGCCTGAAGAGATTCTTTTGACAGATATCGCGCCGGGCAAGCATACCTTCACGGTCAGCATTCCCGAAGCAGCAGAGATAGACGGGAACAAGCTGAACCATTGGCTCGTGTCTGCTTATTTAGTATGGGAAAAATAATGTGCCGATATTTTATTGGCACATTATTCTATTGACACATTATAAAAATAGTATTATTATGGATTCATTGTTACCTTTTTTTCTGTTATGTTTTACCTCGTTTTTTACGCTGACAAATCCGTTAGGGACGATGCCTGTCTTTCTGACCATGACGAATGGCATGAGTGAGGAACAGCGTCGTGCCATTGTCCGCCGCGCTACAATCGTATCGTTCCTGACGCTGATGGTTTTCACTTTCTCCGGGCAGTTCCTGTTCAAGTTTTTCGGTATTTCGACAAACGGGTTCCGTATTGCGGGTGGCATTATCATCTTCACGATCGGTTTCGACATGTTGCAGGCACGCTATGCGAAAGCCAAGCTGAAAGAGGAGGAGGTGAAGACATATGTGAACGACATTTCCATTACGCCCCTTGCCATCCCGATGCTCTGCGGGCCGGGTGCGATCGCCAATGCCTTGATGCTGATGGACGATGCCGTGACATTGGCAAAGAAGTGCATCTTGATCGGGACGATCGGATTGATCTATTTTATCACCTACCTGATCCTCCGCGCTTCCACACGTCTGAACCGTTACATGGGCGAGACGGGCAATAACGTCATGATGCGCCTGATGGGATTGATTCTGATGGTGATCGCCGTAGAGTGTTTCGTGAGCGGTTTCAAGCCGATCATGATCGACATTTTGCAGCACTCGAACCTGTAAAAAAGACAAGGGAAGGCATTGCTTTCCCTTGCAACTCCGGTACAGTCCGGTAAAGAGTGTTGTTTTTTGTATCTACCTGTTTAATATGATGTTATGTTTTAAAGGAAGAGAAAGCGGACAAATGCGGACAGAACGGACACCCGATATATTTATTTTCCGAGCGGGGGATTGATCCCCCCCAAAATGGCAGAATAAATCCTTTTCCCTTTTCCTTTTTCTTTTGCCAAGGGATTAATCCTCCGGCAAAAGAGCAGAATAAATTCTTTTCCCTTTTCCTTTTTTCCTTGCCAGGGGATTAATCCCCTGGCAAAATAGATGATGATACCCTATAGGATATATTTTTTACTCAATAGGGCAGAGCCCTCTGCCCTATTGGGAAGCAGATGGGGTTATGTATGGTAAATATACATTTATTTATGAAAGCCGGTCTTGAGAGAGCCTGGAAATTATGGACATCCGATTTGCAACAGACGTGCATCCCAAAAGTGGTTTTGGGAATGGATTTTAGAGGTTGTTTGTTGATTATTAGCGTTTTAGTAAAATGTCGGAATTTTTATATATCGGGTGTCCGTTCTGTCCGTACTTGTCCGTTTGCCTGCAAAATTCTCTCTGTTCATAGTTCCGTGAATCTCTTTTTCCCCTGTAAATAGAACGCTAAGATCAGGCTTCCTTTTCGCAGCTCCGGAATGCCGGAAAGTTTTGTTTTGGCGAGATTCTCACGGCGGACCGGTTCGTAAGACGGTTTTAGCTCGTGGAACGCCTTCCGGGCCTCATACACGGCACGGGCGTTCGGGTAATGGCCGGTCAGCAGAAACTTGGCAGCGGCGATATAGTCCAGCCAGAAACGTGCATGCATCACGTGCTTCAAATCCTTTTCCGGCAAGTTCTTATATAGCATCAGCAGGTTGTTTCGGAAATTGAGGAACGTCTTGCGCGGACTCTCGACATTCAGCGTGGCGCCTCCCACGTGGTACACGACCGACGATGGCGTACAGACCAGCCGGTAGCCGCGCGAACGTAGCCGCCAGCACAGATCGATTTCTTCCTGATGGGCAAAGAACCCGGCATCGAGGCCGCCCACCTCTTTGTAAGTGGCCGTACGGACGAACAGGCAGGCCCCCGTGGCCCAAAGCAGGTCGGCAGGCGTGTCATATTGTCCGGCATCTTTCTCGACGACATGCAGGACGCGTCCGCGGCAATACGGATAGCCGTACCGGTCCATATATCCCCCTGCCGCTCCGGCATACTCGAAGTATTCTTTATTCCGTTGGGCGCGTATCTTGGGCTGGACGCCGGCAATCGTTTTGTCGGCGTCCAGCGCGGCGATAGGTGCATCCAGCCATCCCGGAGTGACTTCGACATCGCTGTTGAGCAAGACTGTGTATTCGTGTCCGATATGCTTCAATGCCTGGTTATATCCTTCGGCAAAGCCGTAATTCTTGTCCAGCCGGATGATGCCGACCGTCGGAAACTTTGTTTTCAGCATCTCGATGGAATCGTCCGTAGAGCCGTTGTCGGCAACGATTACATCTGCCCATTCGCCGGGTGTGCAAGCGACAACGGAGGGCAGGAATTCTTCCATCAGCGCGCGGCCGTTCCAGTTTAGGATGACGACGGCAAGACGTTTGTCCGGTTGAAAGTTGAAAGTTGAAAGTTGAAAGTTTTCGTTTGTTTTCATATTGTGTGTGCTTTTTTTGTAATTTAACTTTCAACTCTCAACTCTCCACTTTCAACTCTCTTATGTTTCCATCTCTTATGCGTCCAAAGCCACCCCGACGGATTGCGCAAGATACATTTTTCCATCAAGCGGGCATATTGTTCGGTAATCCAGTTCTCAGGAGTCTCTTTGGGAGTCTCGGTCACCAGTTTCATATCTATGGTATAGTAGCCGCGTTTCACCTGCTTCGTGTCGAGGAATATGACCGGCAAATCCAGTTTGCGGGCAAGGCGTTCGGGGCCGGTCAGGATGGAGGAATCCTGGTTCAGGAAGTTCGTCCAGTAGTGCAGGTTGTTCCGGCTCGGTGTCTGGTCGGCGATAAAGATCACGACACAGCGGGTTTTGTCTTTCTTCAGGGTGATGACATCGCGCACGGTGTCCTGTTTTTTGATCCCAAAGGAACCGAATTTTGTACGCAGGTTAAAAAACAGGCGATCGAATGCCTGGTTGTTGAGGGGTCGGTATATCTGGTAGATGCGGGAATCCTTGAAACGGGAAGTCGAGCCGGAAAACCATTCCCAGTTGCCGTAATGTCCCATCAGGAGGATAAAACAGGTGTGTCCTTTCTCCATCAGCGTGTCTACCAGTTCGGGATTTTTCAGGAAAGCCCGGCGTTGTAACTCTTCGAGGGAGATGTGGGCGAGCTTGATCGTCTCGACCACGTAGTCGGCGAAGTGATGGTAGAACTCGCGTTCCAGCCGGCGCAGTTCGGTGTCCGATTTATCGGGAAAAGAGGCTTTCATATTTTGCCTGACGACTTTCACCCTGTATCTGACGACCTTATAGACCAGAGCATAGAGGATATCCGATAATATATAAAGCGCCCACATCGGCAATAAGGCATGAACCTTTACCCAACTGTAGATAAGCGCATATTGTATTTTATTCCACATGATGGTTTTATTAATTTTTATTTGTGTAAATGCTGATTTATCTGTTGCTTTTCTCTTGAAAGAAAAGTAACCAAAAGTTCAAGGCTAAAGTTGCTTCGCTACTCCGTTCCCTTCGTTCGCTGTCGCGTCTGAAACTCGCTTCGCTCAGACAGCAGACGTTCCGGGTGCTCACTACGGTCTCTGCGCTTAACGCTCACCGGCTTAGGCCGGAAATAGAGCCTGACGGCTCTTCGGGGATTGCCGATGCTACCTGCTCCTTTGCGATCCCACATTTGATGTGGGAACAGGCTTGTCCCCCGTGCTTGACACGGGGGTGCAGAAGAACTGTCGGTTAAGCCTTGATCTTTTGGCTACTTTTGGATCAAGCCAAAAGTAACGGATAAATCATTTATTCTATAATCTTTACTACTAACGCCGTTTTGTCCTCGTTCCAACCTTCCAGTATGACCTGCCGGGTTTCGTTGACCAACGAGTGGTCGTACGGGATCTCCACCTTGATATAATTCTCCGTGAAGCCGTGCATCATGCCTCCTTTGCGTGTTTGTTCAAACAAGACATTCGCCTTCTGGCCGATATGCGCTTCGTAGAAAGCATGGAGCTTACGGTCGGATATGTCCAGCAATTGCTGGCTGCGGGCATGCTTGGTTTTCGGGTCGACGACGTGGTCGATCTTGAGTGCCTGCGTACCCGGCCGTTCCGAATAGCTGAACACGTGCAGCTGGCTGATGTCCAGGCTTTCGATAAAGGTGCGGGCCTCCTCGAAACAGGTATCCGTTTCACCCCGCGTACCGACGATCACATCGACGCCGATAAAGGCGTGCGGCATGACCTCTTTGATCTTTTCGATCTTATGCCGGAACAGGGTCGTGTCGTAACGGCGGCGCATCAGTTTCAGCACCTCGTCGCTTCCGCTCTGTAACGGAATATGAAAATGAGGAGCGAAACGTCTGCTGCATGCCACGAAATCGATCGCCTCGTCCGTGATCAGGTTCGGTTCGATGGAGGAGATACGGTAGCGTACGATCCCTTCCACCTTGTCGAGGGCGCGGATCAGGTCGATAAACGTCTCCCCGGTGCTCTTCCCGAAGTCGCCGATGTTGACGCCTGTCAGCACGATCTCTTTTCCCCCGTTTGAGGCGACCTCTTCGGCCTGCTTCACCATGCTGGCGATCGTCCCGTTGCGACTGCGTCCGCGGGCAAAGGGGATCGTGCAGTAGGAACAGAAATAATCGCATCCGTCCTGCACTTTCAGGAAATGGCGCGTACGGTCGTCTGCCGAGCAGGAAGGGGAGAAAGTACGGATATCTTTCGTCCGGGAAGCGATTATGGCGCCTCCCTCTTCTCTCTTTTTCAGATCGTCCAGATACATTAACAAATACAGCTTCTGCTCGGCTCCCAAGACAAGGTCGACTCCTTCGATATGGGAAACCTCTTCCGGCTTTAACTGGGCGTAGCAACCGGTCACGACGATGAACGCCCCTGGGTGCTGTTTGCCGATCCGGCGGATCGCCTGGCGGCATTTCTTGTCGGCAAGTTCTGTCACGGAGCAGGTGTTGACAACGCAAATATCGGCCTTTTCACCCGGACGTGCTTTGCGTACGCCCTGTTCGGCAAGGACTTTCCCTATGGTCGAAGTTTCGGCGAAATTCAGCTTGCATCCTAAGGTATAGTATGCGGCTATCTTGTTCTCAAAAACAGTCTTATCAATCATTGTCTTTTAATTATCGCGCAAATTTACGGAAAATGTTTGGAGATAGTATATTCTTATCGTTTATTGTGGAACCGGTAACCTATCCCTAACATCAGGTTGTTGGGGTCTTTGAATTTGCTCAACTGGTATCCCACGTGCAGGAACAGGTTGCGTGTGACAGATGTTTTCAGTGCCAGGATTTGGTACATCCCTTGCGTATCGGTGCATTTGTGGTAAACATTGTAGCCTATGCCTACATTGATCGTGAAGATCGGCATGACCAGTTCGCCCCGTACGGATAGCCCGACTGCCAATTGTTCCTTGAATGGCGGACGGTAAAACCTGTGCTCGGCCTGGTCGTTGTAGTCGGCTTCGTATTCCTTGATGTTGGCACTTTCGTCGTATTGTACGTCGAGCGATGCTCCGGCACGGAAATATTGGTGGAAGTTATACATAGGATTGAAATTGAATCCTAATACGCCGAACGAGCCGGGGGCGAGGTAGGCTTCATCGGGCTTGATAACCCCTTTTCGTTTCGAGGCGCCATATAAGACGATGTCGTAGCTGATGTGAGGTTTGATGCGTTGTGTGGTCCGCCTGCCTGACATCACCGTCCCGGCATTTGCTCCGAAGGTGTGCACCAGGCCTATCCTGCCTCCGACGGTATTGACGCCTGCGTTGGGGTACTGGGTGTTTCCGTTGGAGAAGTGGCTCAGGTCGATGCCTGCCGTCAGTTGCCATCCTGCCGCCAGTTGCCAGTTCAGCAAGAATCCCAAATTGATATAGGCATTGATCTTTGACCCCACAACATAATTATAGGCGTTGGTTCCCGGATGGTACTTTTTCCATCCGAAAGAGGCCCCGAAGTTCCATTCGTAATCCAGTGACAGGCGGGAGGAGAGCCGGGCTATGCGTGCTCCCTGGAATGCATATACTGCAACCGGAGTCCCGATCTCGGCCTTGTCAAAGAAAGAGTGGTATGAGACACCGATTCCCTGGTACGTGTGCGGGTATAATTTCCCGTAGCGCGAATCGGGATGAAACCGGAAAGAGTATTTCAGGTGTGCCGACACGGACTTACGCAAGGGTTGCCATGCAGCGTTCTCGCCGGCAAAGAACTCATTGGTGGGGATGAGGTAGACGGGACGGAAGTCGATACCGACCCCGTGTGTGAGCGGATGGCGGGAGACGGTGTCGTTCGCCCCTGTCTCTTGTGCACATATACGAGTGCATCCTAACACACATATTGTTATAAGTACTTTCCAGTTCTTCATGTCTCATCCGTTTATTCGGTTGCCAAAGATAGGTAAAAATTTAGTTTGTCAAACCTTTGGGTATTGTTGTACTGTTGGTTAAACTCTGGCTATCTGTTGTGTATTTGTCGGATAGTCTGTATTTTTGCGCAAATTATAATACAGTGTGCAGTATGATACAAGAGAATTTTATCAAGATATACGAGAAAAGTTTCAAGAAGAACTGGGAACTGCCCGCCTTGACGGATTACAGCAAAGGGACGACCTTTTCTTTCGCCGATGTGGCCAAAGAGATTGCCCGTATCCATATCCTATTTGAAGAATGTCAGATACGGCGGGGAGATAAGATTGCTCTGATCGGAAAAGACAGTGCCCGCTGGTGTATTGTTTATATGGCCGCTGTGACCTACGGAGCGATTATAGTACCTATCTTGCAGGACTTCAGTCCGAACGATGTGCATCATATTATCAATCACTCCGAGTCGGTTTTCCTTTTTGTCAGTGACCGTATCTGGGATACACTGGAAGAGGAAATGATCGAGGACGTGCGTGGTGTCTTTTCGCTGTCCGATTTCCGTTGCCTGCATCAGCGCGATGGTGAAAGCATTCAGAAGCTTTTGAAAGGCATGGATGAGAAGATGGCGGAAAAGTATCCGGACGGTTTCGGCAAGGATGATATCGAATATGCGGAACTGGACAATGACAAAGTGGTCCTGTTGAACTATACTTCCGGCACGACCGGTTTCAGTAAAGGGGTTATGCTTACCGGAAACAACCTGGCGGGGAATGTGATGTACGGCATCGAGCTTGGCGTATTGTACAGGGGGGAACGCGAACTCTGTTTTCTGCCGTTGGCACATGCTTATAGTTGTGCGTTCAATTTCCTGGTTCCGATGGCTGTCGGGGCGCATGTCTACCTGTTGGGGAAGGTTCCTTCTCCCAAAATCCTGTTGAAAGCCTTCGAGGAGGTGAAACCGAACCTGATCCTGACGGTCCCGTTGATCCTGGAGAAGATTTACAAGAAAATGATCCTGCCGCAGCTTAGCAAGACGACTATGAAGGTGGCGTTGAATATTCCATTGCTGGATTCCCGTATCTATGCACAGATACGGAAGAAACTGGTTGATGCCTTCGGCGGACGTTTTCGTGAAGTGATCGTGGGAGGAGCGGCCATGAATGAGGAGGTGACGAATTTCCTTTATAAGATCAAATTCCCGTTCACGATCGGTTATGGTATGACGGAATGTGGACCGCTGATCAGCTATGACCATAATGACGAGTATGTCCCCGGTTCATGCGGCCAGATATTGAAGGGCATCATGAAGGTGCGTATCGACTCGGAAGATCCTTATAATAAGGTAGGAGAAATTCAGGTGAGCGGCGAAAATGTGATGAAAGGTTATTATAAGAACGAGGAAGCGACTTCCAAGGTTTTTACGGAGGACGGCTGGTTGCGTACGGGTGACTTGGGGACGATCGACGCCGATAACCGTATTTATATCCGTGGCCGTAGCAAGACGATGATCTTGGGGGCGAGCGGACAGAACATTTATCCGGAAGAGATCGAATCGAAGCTGAACAACTTGCCGTTTGTAATGGAAAGCATCATAATAGAGAAGAACGGTAAGCTGGTAGGGCTTGTTTATCCGGATTACGATACGGTGGACAGCACGGGAATTTCGCATGAAGATCTTCCGATCATCATGGAGCAGAACCGGATCGAACTTAACAAACTTTTAGCACCTTACGAAGCTGTTTCCGCCCTGCAATTGTATCCGACAGAATTCGAAAAGACGCCTAAGAAAAGTATTAAGCGTTACTTGTATAGCAACTATTGATTAGTTTATATAGTCTGTAAATCAGATCGTTGAGGCTTGTGTATAAAATATTTTGAAAAAAAGCGCAATATGTTGTACAACATATTTGATTAATACATACATTTGCATCGTTTTAAGACAAGAAGATATTATAGACCGTTTAAATTAAAAAAACAAAATGAAAAAGTTAGTTGCATTTGCTGCTGTTATCGCAGCTGTATCATTCGCATCTTGTGGCAACAAATCAGCAGAAAACACTGAAGTTGCAGAAACTGAAACAGAAGCTACAGTAGAAGAAGTTGTCGCTCCAGCTGAACAAGCTACAACAGAAGAAACTGCGGTTGCTGAAGGTGATTCAACTGCTGTTGAAGCTCCGGCTGCTGAAACTGAAGCTGCTCCTGCTGAATAATCATTCGGCAATTAGTGACGAGGACAGTCTGTATGCATGTAACATACAGACTTTTTTTGTTTTTAAACTTATGTAAATTATATATATATGAAACGAACACTATTACTCCTTCCGGCTATTGCTTGCCTGAGCCTGTCTGTTTTCGCACAGGTTCCTGTAGATAAAACTGTCTCGTTGCAGAGTGTTGAAATCCAGGGAAAACGCTTTGGAGGCTTGACCGGTGGGGAAGTGAAACGCCTGCAGGTGGACAGCAACCTGAGTGGCCTGACGGGGACGACAGCCGACGTATTCCGCCTGCTGCCTTCCGTTGTGACCGATATCGAGGGAGGAATCACGTTCCGTGGTTCCAATAATCCCGGCTTGCTGATAAACGGAGTGCCCTACGGCTTGCTGGAAGAGTATAGCGGGGATATGCTGATCCAGCTTCCGGCACTGTTCTTCGACCGGGTGTCGATGACGTCGACTCCTTCCATCGGGCTTGTGCCGGATGGAGATGCAGGGATTCTGAACCTGTCGTCTGCTGTTTATACGGCCGCTGATTCGCCTCTGGTCCTGACGTTGGGAGCAGGATTCCAGGAACGTTATAATGCCGGTGCGATCCTGAATTTGCATCCGGGCAAGTTTCATATTGTCGGAAAATATAATTATCGCCGGGAGTTTCGTAAGCGTACGTTCAGCAAGTCGACGACGAACAAAGGGGGGACAACCGTCATGAACAATAATGCGTCCGCCCGCCCCGATGTGCATCTCGCCGATCTGAGTGTCGGATATGACCTGACGGCAAACGACCTGATCACGGTTTACGGTCTGTATAACCTGATGGATTACAGCCGCTACGGGAAGATCCATAACAATAAGCTGGTGGACGGGAATCTGCAACCGGTGGCCTCGACGCAATTCAAGGACAAAACAATGATCATAAGCGTATTTCCGTCCGTGGACACATCCGTCTGCGCGTTGCAGAACATCCGCTTCAACCGCGAAGCCGCCCGGCTCGACAAAGACGTCGTCATCCTGTCGCTGTCGGTCGATCTGCCGTTCGCTCAAAAACGCTTCTGCGCGGCCGAGCACATCGACAACGTCCGCGTCTACTCGGACTACCGCGACCTGGATTTCGGCATGAAGTACGGATTCGTCATCAAGGAGCTGCGACTGCTGGGTCGCGGCGTCGTCGTCGTAGACCGCAAAGGAATCGTCCGATACATCGAATACGTGTCCGAAATCAAGAACGAGCCCGACTACGACGCGGCGCTGAAAGCCGTCAGGGAACTGAAATAGAAACGCGGGAGTTGGGGTCGATCCCCGCTGAGCAGGCACAAAGCTACCGCGCGTCCTGCCGGGGCTTGACGATTACGAAAGAAGGCAAGGCATCGAGCAGCGGAAGAGCGTACCGAATCAGGTGGTTCCATGCGTCGTAGCTCACGACGACCAACTG
>OLFY01002877.1_pt1 | contig 15774 bp, 4 predicted proteins | sample 1605611 | NCBI WGS metagenome assembly OLFY01 (sample SAMEA3888923, study PRJEB22519) | human gut metagenome | biome: human gut; feature: human-associated habitat; material: faeces | place: Denmark | collected 2011
CCCTAATCAAAGACCAGTCCATAACGATAGAGGCTCTAAAGGTAGGGGTGTGGGTGAAGAATGAATGGAGTAGTAGTAATTTCGGAGGAACGTCAACATCTCGTAAAAATTCATATACTGGATTACATGTAGAACCGATTATAGAGGCGAATAAAACCTATCCAAGTAGTTCATGTGCTGCCGTGTTGACATACGACCCGACTCAAATGGTTACATCTTCTCAAAAAACGGTTGTTTCCCTTTATACTGATTCTCCGTATGTTTATGGAGCGTCAACACTTTTTGATTCTGCGATAACGACCGATTCAGAAAGACTATATGGATATGGTCATATACAAGGAAGTTTTTATTTGAGTTCTACTTCTGATGGTGATTTTCAGAACTTAAATTATGTACTTTGTGGATTTGCTGGTGCAAATAGGTTTACATGGGGACAGATACATATAAGGAGAGGTTCGTTGAATTATGTAAAAGGACATAATGATTCTACTTTGGGTTCAGTATTCCAAAATAGTAATAATTATTCTGTAAGAAATTCTTTATGTACTTTGATAACACAAAAAGAATTGGATTCAGTTAGTGACAATATTAATGCACAAGAAATAGTGGTAACACCAAAAACACCCTATTCTACTAACGAAATTAGTATATCAATTCAGGCGTATGATATTGGTTCCACTATGTCTATTTATAATTTAGATATTACCGGACCTTCTGTCGGAAGAAAAATCAATATATTCTTTTATAAGAGAGTACAAGTCAGTTACTCTAAACGTCAATTAATATTACTTGTAAGCGGCCCTCAAAAAACCTTTTCACAAGAAAATCTGACTTTTGATTTTTATGTATTGGTATGGAAGGAATCACCTACATGGAATTATATAAATAGTGATAGTGGTGTGCAATATTGGCATTGTTATAACAACGTACCTTCTGCCATTACAAGCAATATGGGAAACAACTTTTGGATGAGTCCAGACAGGAGAATAATGTTTTACATTGGGAAAGGCCCGTGGGGAGCATCAAAAGGAATAAATACAGCAAGAAGCGGTTCCTTTCTGTTCAACGAAAACGGTTGGGCTGTTGCATCACCAGCTATCAATGATAGTTATACGGAAGAAGTTAGAAACACTCTTGCAAATTATTATGTCCTTGATATTCAATTTAACAAAAATGGTTCTAAAATGATTGTATTGTGTAACGAGCAAAAAGGAACACAAGGAGCTACACTTATTGCTGATTCTTATGTTGAAGGTATACATCCGACTAATATATTTTGTTTTATAGCGTTAAGTGGCGGGAAATGGAAAAATATACCATTCCCTGCGGTAGGACTTACTAATTTCTGGAATAAATATACCGCTTCCGGAAGTGGTAAACTTAGACCATTCTTTAGTATTAACCAGAACTATTTGGGTAATTCGTGGGATATGAGCTTCGTTTATCCATCATATAGTGAAAATGCGACAGCTTATTACGCTAAACTGACTTTCGGAGACTAATAAAATAAGTGTTCATATTAATTAAGGCAACCATATACCTAAACATCTTTATTATGAATTGGTATATGGTTGCCGTTTTATTTATTCTCCCCAGGTTAAATTATAACTATAGGAAGTATAAGGGGGTTGCCCTCCTGGATAAACGAAATTAATTATTTCATTATTTATGAAATTAAAGGAAGGTTTGTAAGTATTACCGGAACTTGAAGCAGAAGCTGCATAATTGTTCCATAATGAACTCAATCCTACGTTAGTATGTGACAGTTGTTTCCATTGCTTTTTTGATTTATCTAATATAAAGCACATTATAATATCGGGTTGAATTCCTTCGATATAGGTTGTCTCTGTTAAAGTACCATCACCGAAATATCCTTTAGAAGAATTCCCAAGAACCATCATTTTATCAGAATTAGAATTGAATCTAACTTTCAATATATAATATTCTTTTGTGGCTTGATATACAGAATCCGTATTAGTAGACGTTACATACGATTTATTCGTGAATCCGGTTTCTGTAAATAATACAGAATTATCTGCGGCACGTACATAATACAATCCTTTTGTATAAACTGAAGTAGAAGAAGTAGAAATAAAGAACCACCATTTTGAATCGGGTGAAATCCAGCAATCTCCTCCAATTACAGATTTAACGACAGATGGGATATTGTAATAGCAAGCCCAGTTAGATATATCCATTATTTCTATACCCGTTGTATTTCCCATAGTTACAACATAAATCAAATAATCGAATTTATTTGTCACTTGTTCATTAAATAATCTTCCCAACAATATTGCTTTTTTATTAATTTCTCCTATTTTAATAAAACCAATATGATTCCAACTTATTGAATCTGGGTATGGATAATTAGTAAGCTCTCTATAATCAATTCGCTCATTTGATGATGTAGTACCTCCCGTTTTAACTTGAACTCTTCCTACTATGAAAAAATAATTATTATAACCATATACACTGTAGTAATACCAGTTATTTTGGGCAGTAGAAATAACTGTTATTGTAGCAATTGCTTTTAATATAGAATAATTATTGAGCAACTTTAATAAATTATTTGATGAAAGTCCTAAAACATAAGCATTATTACTTCTTTTATAAGTGATTACTGCGTTAGGTGCAGTCGTAAACATATCCACTGTACCTATATAAAGAGAATACTGGAATATACATGCATAATTAATTATATATAATTTACCGTTATCATCATTATATATAGATGCTTCACCATTTAAAATAAGGGAAGACGGTGATAAAACATTTATATACACCTTATTCTCCCAAAGAATATAAGTGTCTTGGGTAAGTTTTATTAAAGAAGTTTCTCGAAGACTTGATGACTGTGTATTTGCACAAGAAAATCCGAAATAAGTACCCGATGGTGATTTAAATGCTATTGCAAATGAATTACTGATAGCCAAAACATCATGCGATACATTTCGCATTAATAAGGTTGTGTAATATCCAGATGGTAGACTTTGGCTGAAATATGGATTCATATTTGCTGATTCTACATCGCTCACCCACACCCCTACCTTTAGAGCCTCTATCGTTATGGACTGGTCTTTGACGAGAGAGATTGAGGTAGTGGAACGGTTCGGATAATTCCATGTTCCTGTTCCGGTCGCTCCCCATGTTGTCGTACCTCCTGCTTCCCACCAATAGTTACCCGGCTTTATCTTCAATACCACCTGTCCGCTCGAATTTGTAGTGCCGCTATATGCTGTGCTGGTGTTGTTGCTTGACAGCTTCACTATTACACCACTTCCTACGCTTGTTCCTGTGTTCGCGTCATTTACCGTTATCGTTATCGTCACCTCACTTGGTGTCAGATTGATTGTCAAGCCTCCTGTATTGTTGCTTGTCGTATTTGACGTGACGTATCTTGTAGCGGTTACTATATATCTGTTTGTCAGTCCAGATACATATACTGTTGCTTGTCCTGCACTGTTTGTTGTCACGGTCTGCGTTGCTTGTCCTGCACCTAATTCACCGGAAGTCTGATAACTACCGTTTATACCGTACATGTTTATTGTAGCTCCACTTACAGCCGCATTCGTATAAACATTCCTTACAGTTACAGTCATACTCTTTATCGCTGTAGAATAGAATGCTGTAGCGTCATTGTTATGTCCTATATTACTGAAATTGTAATTAGGAGTGATGGAATACGGTGTTTCGGTTGTTGTTGTACCAGTCACAAAATAATTCGCCAATTTTGCCGTTATCGTTGTTGTAATACCTGCTATCCATGTATATGTAGCCAAGTAATATACTGCATTATTGGCTGTTAATGATACAGTCGTTGCTACTCCTGCTGTAGTAAATACTGGTTTTACAAGATTTGGTGTTCCCCACCATCCTAATACTGGCGTCGAAAATGGTATTTTTAGCCTAAATTCTGTACCTACACTCTTCGTCAATCTTACCGCATTCTGTGTAGTCGTTGCTGTAGGCATTGTTATCGTCGTGCTTCCGTTTACCCAATAGCTTGTACCTCCACCCCATGACAATGTATATGAACCTGCTATCATCGGCCCGAATGACACTTGACCACTGCTATTTGTCGTTCCACTAAACGTGACAGATGACAAACTCTTATTCGTCAACGTTACCGGACATCCGTTCGCATTCCCTTTTACCGCACTCTGATAATAGTCCTTCATTGTTATTGTGATAGAAGAACTTGTCTCACTCATTTTCAGATTAAGAGGACTTGCCTGCGTTGCCGATAATGTACCAGTCAGTTTATTGTAGTTCGTCTTGGAAAACGAATATCCTCTGCCTATACTACTTCTATATACAGTCCAGTTACCGCTGCTGTCTGTCGTTCCTGTCTGTCCAAAATAGGAACATGATACACCGCTTATATTTGTCCCATAATTAGAACTCTTTATATTGAATGTCAGACGTGCTGTTACATTCAGTGTCATAGTCCACTTCTCATTTTCATTAGTCCATGTGTGACCCTGCGAAGCATTACTATAATAACTTGCATAATTTTTCGGTGTATAGGTGTAGTTTATACCTGCATATACGGTATTTGTTTTTGTGGCATCTGTACCCAATGTTATTTCTCCTGCTGGTGCATTTGAACCAGACGGAACACCTCTTACTATAACAACACTCGGCAATATATAGGTGCCAACACTTGGTATTGATTCTTGAACAGTTATTGTCACCGTTCGCGTCGTTCTGTTCATCGTCACTGTATAAGGTGATGTCTGTGTGGCGGTAACTGTTCCTACGTAGTTGTTGAAATACTGTGCCGTGGCGGTCATTTGTCTGTCCAGTCCGCTTCTGTAGAAGCTTCCTCCAGACGGAAGTGTCTGTCCGAAATAGGTTATCGTTCCAGAAAGCGCATTACTTATATTGTAAATATTTGCTACCGTATTAATAGTTATCTTCTGATTACAAGCCAGCCATACATTTATAAGTTGCCCTGCTGATGTATAGGTAATCTTCTGACTTGAATTGCTATAATAATTCGGTCTTGTTACTGGTGATATTGTAATAGGTGTACCAAGATAAGTCACAAAAGATACACTACCGTTCGCATCCAACGTTAACGGACTTGTAGAAGCTGCTGGACTGAAATTCATCTTCATAGATGAGTATTGTCCCATTGCAAAATTGACGAATGTATCTGTTCCAGAAGCTGCCTTTCTTGTTATTTTTACAGCATTTGAACCACTGCTATTGTTATATACATTTACGTTATTCATCCCTTTATCAAAAAAGAAGTCTCTATAGGCGTTTGGTATCTTGTCATAGGTACATTTACTTAAAATTGTAGCATCTGACGCATTTTGTACATTACTTCCAGTTATGTCGTATACAGTAACCATTTCGAGATACCATGTAACTGGTCTGCTTCCGCCATTCAGATAAAAGAAGTTGGTTGTTGAAAAACTTCCAGTAGAACCACATCTTACATAATAGGCATAAGTATACCATCCCCCTGTTCCGTTTCCATTATTAGAATCAACCCATTTTCTTACTGAATTGTCTCCCGTCGCATTACTTGCAAAAACAAGTTGTCTTCCTGCCGGAACCTTTGCTCTAAAATATGCTACAAATTCCTTGTTTGCTGCTGTTGGTGTACCAAAATAGAAGCCGCCTAATCCAGGAGTTACAGTAGAACTTGCATCTGTAGTGATTTCAAGCATATATTTAGGAGTAACTGGTACAGCTTCACTTACCGACAAACTTACTGTAGCGGTTGAACGTGTCATTACCGCGTTGAACGGAGACGCGGTGTCTGACGTTATACTGCCTCTATAATTACCGTGATATGTCGCTGTGATATCTACGTTTCTCGTTACAGAACTCCTATACAGTGATACATTACCGCTACTGTCAGTTGTTCCTGTCTGATGGAAATATGATACCGTAGCACCACTCAAATTTGTTCCGCTTGGCACGTTTGATTTGACATTTATAGTTATCTTTGCCGTTACCGTCAAATCCATAGTCCACGACTGATTGGCGGCTGTATAGGTGTGTTTCTGTGTCGGGTTGCTATAAAAAGCCGGATGTCCCACTACCGTAAACGACATTTCCGTACCTATATATCCGTTGAATGTCACTGCACCGTTCGCATCTGTTGTAAGTGTTCCGGTTGCACTTCCTGCTGTATATTTTATCTGTAAGTTCTGATAATAAGTTGTTTGTGCTGGCGTTACTTCTCTTACTACAAGTGTAACCGGATTAGCGGCACGTGTCATTACGATATTGAACGGTGAAGTAGAATCGAACCTTATCTGACCTGTATAAGATTCAAGATTTGCAGCACTCACCGATATATTACGAGGGTCTGAACCGCTCCAGTAGAACACTGCGTTTCCGCTTGCATCCGTCGTTTTTGTCTGAGTAAAATAATTTACTGTTGCACCTTGAATGTTTTGCCCTGGTACATTATCTTTCACATTTACAGTTATCTGTTTCGCACAAGTGAGATTCATGTTCCATACTTCACCTGCCGTTGTAAATGTATGTGTCTGCTCATAATTTGTGTAAAACGGTCTTCTGTTTGCGGCTGTTATTGTGAATGTGATAGGAATGCCAATATATGCCTCAAACGTATTTTTACCACTACTGATAGTTCCGTTTCCTGCTGCTGATGTATAATTCAAAGTGAAATTCCAATCTCCGTCCAAAATAACTTTTGCACCACCCGGTATCACTTCATATTGCTGTACTGTCACTACATGCTTATTTCTTAGCATCGTAACATTAAGCGGTGAAGCTGTAGTAGGAGCAATGGTTCCGTTTACCGTGCTGTAATCCTCCTTGTCTAAAGAATAGTCTTTTGTCAGTGCTGACCGGAACAATGAAGCGTTACCGCTTGCATCCGTTGTCACTACCTGTTCATTGTAAGCTACCGTTACTCCCTGGATATTGTTTTTCACATATACATCCTTTACATTGACCGTTATCTTTGAGGTCACATTCAAGTTGAACGGCCATATCACACCGTCTTCGGTCCATGTATAGGATTGTGTCGGATTGCTGTAAAAATTCGGGTACGAATCAGTTGTGAACGTGTATTCCAGTCCCTTTATCAATAACTGATTGGTATAACCGTTCTCATCCAAAGTAAGCTTTATCGTTCCTGCCTTGGATGTCATTGTAATGGTCTGATTTGACAAATACGCCCTTCCTGCCGCACCATACACCTCCGAAACTTGAATACCTGCGTTAATCAATTCATATTGTACTTCTACATCCAACACTGTACCACTTTCATTTTGAGGATGGAAAAATGTATCGGATGAAACCTCTCCTGCAAGCACTTCATAAGTGTATTCTCCTACCGGAACATTCGGCATGACTACCGTTCCTTCCGCGTTCGTCTCACCCTCGAACACAATATCCGACAATGCGTTGTTTGTCACACGTACTAAAATTCCGTCCGGTGGTAAAACTCCCTGTGTTGATACATGGAAAGTAACTGGATATTCCTTCGCCTCCAATTCAATATCCATTCTTGTTTCTGTTCCAGTAGGCTTGAAATTCCCAGTCTTGGTATTGTAATGTTGCTTGCTTACACTGTAAGACATATTTACCGGAGATATGTACATTTGCACTATCCCGTCCGTATCGGTCGTTCCTGTCTGGTTCACAGACATTCCACTGAACGTCACTGATGCGCCACTTAACTCACCATACAGATTGGATGTGATATATACCGGAATTCTCTTTGAACATGTATATACAAGGTCTTTTGTGTTTGCATCTTTATAATTGACTGTAGCTATTACACCGTTTCCGGAATAGAATCCTACTGGCTGCACCTGGAAACGTTCTGCAATTCCTGCATACACTGTTTTTGTAAATTGTCCGCTTGCATTCGTCGTTACATTCGCACCCGAAGATGTACTATTGTCGTTGTAATAGCATGCAAGCACAAGACCTGTCTTTACCGGATTTGATGCTGTAGTCGAAATAGAGGGTATTATTTCTTTTACCGTGAATGTGACTGATTTCGTTCTTCTTGTTAATACTGCTGAATGCGTCTTGTCCGTAGGCAGATAGATGTTTTCTGTCTTGCTGTTGAAATTACTGTTTCCACCTCCATAGGTTATCGTATAATTTCCAGGCGGTATATTGAAATTTCCATTTCCTTGTGATGTCAATTGTCCGCTTGCATCCGTTGTTCCAGAAAAACTATATGATTGTGAAGATGTTCCGCTCCATGCACTCGTAACCGTTACCGGACAACTTTCTGCCGCCTTGGAATAGGGGTTACTTGCTGTCAATGTCAGACTGAATATCATTGCAGCATAACCCATGATTATATCCATATAATCAGCTGATAACGGGGGTGTGAATGTTCCAGTCTTTTTCGTATGGTCTGTTACTGTACACTCATAGCTCATTGCAATAGGTGAAATGTACACTCTTGCCGAACCATCACTTCCGGACGTAACGGTTTGAGGCAGTGACATTCCGGACACCTTTATAGTCGCATTTTCAAGCGGTCTTAGGGTATTCTGCTGTTTTACTCTCAATTCAAGCCTTTTTGAAGCCGTTATTTCCATCAGTGTAGGTACACTCGCACCGAAGCCCCAGTTCTTGATTAGCAGACCTTCATTCTCATAGAAACCTTTCTCTTTTATTGTCAACTGATAATCAATACCCGGCATTACTTCCGGAAATATCTTTCCTGCCGCATTCGTCGTGTATTCCCGTACATTGTCGTTGTACATGTTCTTTACCGAAATAACAATTCCGGCCTTAACCGGATTGAAGTTCAAAGCAGCTTTCTGTTCAGCAGTTATCTTTACAGTCACCTGGCTTACCGGGGTCGTTACCGTCACGTCCACATAGAAAGTTCTTAGCTCTGCATCACGTGTCACATTCGGCTGCACTGTCAACATCGTGCCTTCCAAAGAAGCTATTTCATCATTCGATACATTGAATTTCAATTCAGCACCTCCACTTGCAAAATCGTATGGCTCGTCCTCACCACCGATTTCTGCACGTCTGAAAGTCTTTACATGTTCCATTAAATCGAACGTCACCCCTTTGTTAGGAACAACGAAATTTTCCGGTGTATGAACTATGTAATAATAACTGTCATTGGATAACGTCTCGGCTGTATTTTCACCACTGAACCTTACCGTGGTAGCGTCACCGGACACACCAGGAATATTCTCTATTACGTCAACTTCCGGTTCGATTTCCCTTCTTGTCATAGTAAAGGGAAGGTCTATATCCTTCAATTTTTCAAGCGTTATCGACTGGTTTTCTACCGCATCATAATATCTGTGTGTCGCGTTCCAGGTATATTCCCCTGCTTCCGCTCCAAGCTGTAACACGCCTATATCATTCGTATAGCCAAAATCCACCTTAATTCCAGTCCCCTTGTTTATCAATTCGATATATACACCGTAAATAGGAGCTTTCGTTATCGCGTCCGTTGCGGTGTATGTTATTACCGTGTCTCTCAATTCGAGATAAATAGTTTCTACGACGTCTTGGTCTTTAATTACAATTTGTCCAGTATATCTTTTATAATTTCTTTGAGTAACTACATAATCATAAGTTCCATTACCAAGAGTTACAGTTGCTACACCATTTATATTTGTAATTTTTGTTTCTTCATTGATATTCAACTCAGCTCCTTGAATATAATTACCGTTCTCAATATCACGAACAATCAGCTTTAAAGTATAGAATGCCTTGTTTAATTTAATAATCTTAGATATAGGTGCATCATCCACAACAATAAAGTCTGAATACGACATATAACCGCTTCTAAACACTGTATAAGTAAATGTGCCGTTCGGTAAGCTTACAATAACTACACCATGTTCGTCTGTTAGATATGTAGATTCGTTAATTGAAACTGTTGCATTAGGAATCACCATATCATTTTCTGAATCAAGAACAGTAAATTTAACCTCATAGGGAATAGCATCAAGCTCAACAAGAATACAATTCGGTTTTTCTCCTACTATATCAATTGTTTCGTTGTACTCTTGATATCCTTCTTTCATTACACGCATCTCATATTGACCTGCTTGAAGTCCTATTTGAGCTTGTCCTTCATTATCAGTTCTTTGAGTTGTATTTGTAACTGTAATATCTGCTTGAGGTACATAAATACTTCTTCTTCTATCAATAACAGCGAAATTGACTGTCAATGATTCAAGAAACATTCTTTCAAAGATTTCTACTGGTTTATTTTCAACAGTCAAAACACTTTCAATGGTTTTAAATCCAGCTTTTGATACTGTATAACTATATATTCCAGGTTCTAAATCTACAGAAGCTATACCTGTATCATCAGTTTCAAGAGTATTAATTCCAATCTTGATTTCTGCACCTTCCATAGGAGCTTCACCTTCGTATATCGTGAAAGTCACTTTATAAGGGGTTGCTTCAAAATTATTAATCGTTATAAAAATTGGACCATTTAATACTACAAATTCACCAGTCTGTTGAATCCAATTTGCTTTATTCAATGTATATGTATATTCACCATTTTCAAGTAATATATTAGCAGTACCAGATTCATCTGTTGTAATAACTTTGTTTCCAATAGTAATAAACGCACCAGGAACTGCAACATTCTTCAATGTAGTTACAGTAAATGAAACAAGATATTTCTGAGAAAGAATTGCAGATTGTGAACCTTTATAAATATCACTCTCTCCTGCTGGATAAAAAATATTAGAAAGACTACTACCAGAATCATATAAAATGTTTCCTTCCAAGTCTCGCATTCTGAATCCTTTGATACGAGGTAACATATTCAAAGGAACTTCTTCGTCAAAGTAAGGAAAGAAATATTCATCCGGCACATATTTCACACCTTCCGCAGTTTTAACAACTTGAAGTAAATCATCCCATTGTACAACTTTTCCTGCTTCCCAAAAACGGAAATCAAGATATTTCGTCATAGCAATTTGAATATTCTTTCTTGCATCAGCAATATTTGTATTAGGGGATAATTCAACACGGAAATCAATACCTTGTTCTCCTCCAACATACATCCATTTTGCATTTTCAAGAATAATACCTACTGATTCACCTGATAAATTTAATTCAGTTAAACCAAAATAAGGAGTAGCTTTTTCAAGTAATTCTTCAAGCTCATCATCTGTAAAGAAAGAACCATTCTGAGTTACAAGATAAATATGAGTCTTTCCATCTTCACCTAATCCTACATTCATAACCTTCAGAATTCTATCATCAAGGTCTTGGAAAATCTGTGTCCAAGATTCCACTGTTTCTTCTGAAAGTCTGTTATTGTAATTTATAATTCTGTTTCTAAAAGTCTCGTCATCTTCATAATCACGTCCACCAATAGCTGCATATTCGTTAGTACATTCTATATGCGTCAATGGTCTTGGAGAAACTTGTGTAATACTATTAGCTTCTACATTCGTAGCAGAACCAGTGATTACACTTCTTACACTTACATATCCATAACCAGAATTATCAACTGTAAACGGTTTATCTACAACGAATCTGATACCATTCTTAGAAATAAAAGTTGTACCTACTTCATATAATGTTCCAGGTTCAGCATATACTCTTATATAAGTAGATGAGCCAAGAGCTTGTTTTCGAGGACTTACACCAAACAATGCTGCTGATTTATCCAGATATGTACCAGTTGCAGATGTAGGAAATATCTGTGCTTCTACAATAGCAATATCTTTAATTGCTTTTTGAGCAACTTTTGCAGTACCAAATGCAACTGCATTCAACACTGAACCATCTGCTATGTTAGAAACCTTATCTGTTTTGTTTAAAAACATTTCAATCCACAAATTCTTCAGATTTGCGATTGTGTTACTTACCTTTGTTATCATAACATGTTATATTGGAACATTAATTAAAAAATCTTCTTTTGTCACTGTAGTAGCTCTTACTTTCATAAAGATACTATCCTCAACCTTCTTCAAGTCAATCAATTCAGCACTCGCCCAACGATTATCTCTTTGGAACATATTCATCAATGATTTAAATATAATCGGATATTGAATCGCATTTGTAGTCTGACCAATAAAATCAGAAGGAAGGCCGTAATCAGTAAATTCAGGAATACAACCTTTAACTGCTTCAAGAATAATCTGAAGAGCTTGTTCCATAGATTTTTGGAATTTAATAATCTTCAAATCTTCATTCTCAAATACAAATTCAATCGATAAATCCTTACCAAGAATATTCTCATTCACTAAGGTATCAACCACATTATCAACATAATTAATACCTACATTCTTTAAATTCACAGAAAAAGTATTACTACCATGACCAGTAACATAATCTTCTTCAATTATATATTGAGGTACAACTATATCTACCCAATCATCTTCAGGATTTTCCAATTCAAGTTGTTCAGATACAGTTTCAAATGTCTCACCAGTTCTTAATTGTTTTTCTAATTGCAAGGTATTTGTTCTTCCTACAGAAGCACTTCTTAACCATCTATCAGAATTCTTTATAGTTGTCAACTTTGTAACAATTTCAGAAAAATTTTCAAGAAGTTCCCACATAGAAATATCGTCCAACTTATTCTCATGTAATTGAAATAATGGTTCAATAATATTAATCTGTGCAATTAATTTGTCTAACTCATAAAAAGAATCTGCATTAATCTCCCCACCCTGATAATAATCCACAATATAAGGATAATATTCAGAGCAAAAATCAACGTAGGATTGAAAGAAATCTTTTATATTGTATCCTGTAACTGAAAGAAACTTTTCGTACATATCCATAGCTACAAAATATTAGCAATTGACGCAGCAAGGTCATTGACTCCTTTTTGGATTGCACCTGCTGCACAAATTTTCGTCAAAGCTGTTTTTGCTTTCTTAGCTCCTGCTACAGATTCTAAAGGGGCAATTGCAGTCATTGATAAATTATAATCCCATATCATATTCCTTTGAAGATTCTGAGAAAAAGATAATCCTGCTGGTGGCACTACAACTAAATAACTTTCACCTAAAGCCATGTTATAAAAATACAATCTCAATGGTAAACCTAATTGGTCTACTCCATTGCTTTTTGAAATTATAGCTTGCAATATCTTTATACATCCATATCCAGTTTTGATACCAGCATCAAAAGATGCAGATTTCAAACTGTTAGTACCTTTACCAGAAATATCTGTCAACGACCATTTACCTGCCGACATACTATAAGCTGCACCTGTCAGACTACTTGCAGCTCCTCCTAATGATAATAAGATTTTAAAAGTCCTACCGAAATCTCCTCTAATGTTTATTTGTTGAGGAGTAAAAGTCGGTGAACTCAATACAGTTATTCCACCTGCAGTATTCCTTATCGTTTCTCTCTTAGGTTCAGTTTTGGTTATACTGTTAGGATTAATAGGAAAAGTGAAAAAGTCAATTGTGTTGTTCTGAGAATCGGCTAATTCAAGTGTACAGAGATATACCTCAAAATCATTCGGAAATTGAGATGCTAATACTGCTCGTCCTGCAGTTTCGATAATCCCTGATGCTTTTTGAATTGCTGATTGTGCTAAATTTGCCATACAATGTTTTCTTTATCGCCTAAAGATACGAATTATTTCATTAATCTGAAAAAGTTACCGTGCTTTTTATACCATCAAATTGTAATGGATTTACTGCTGCTACTGCACCTACACCTGCACCAAATCCGGCTTTACCTCCATCCATCGCTGCCGAACCTGCAAGTGCTGTTTGCCATGCGTTCTTTAACGTCATTATCTGGTTTTCTACATTATTCAACATTTGAATAAGTGTATTTGCTAAAGTCAACGGTTCTTTAGCACCATTTATTTCTACTTTTTGTCCAGTAATAAGTTTAATCAGATTTCGAGTTAATTGAACTTGCTCTTCATCATTATTAAAACCAATAATCAAATTATTATCATCTATAGTTATATGTTCCTGTTTATCATGCAGATTGATATCTATTTGATTGTCATCTATCAATAAATGAGTTTCTTTTTGATTTGTTCTTCTATACAAATCAAATTTTTCCATATCAAAAACTATCTTTCTAACTTCTTCACCTGGACTCTCAACTTCTTTCTTGACATTGACTATTTCAGCTTCAATTGATTTGTATCCTGTAACTTTAACTTTCTCAGATGCTTTAAGTTCAATTTCTCCTGAAGATTGTAATCGAATTTTATGTTCTACATTCCCACCCATAGTGATATTCAAATTAATCGGCTTAGATTTACCGACTAAATTCAAATTCCACTCTCTGTTAATTGGGTCCATACAAAACAACATATCTGTATCTTCAGATGTCTTTCTAAATCTTTGAATTTCTTCTGACCAAGCAAAGATTTCGTCATTACCTTGTAGAGTTCCAATTATTATCGGTTGATTTCTAAATGCACCTGATGCTATTACAACTTGAGTTCCTTTTTCACCTGGCTCTTCAGGAAATTGAATGTTTTGTATAGCTTCGTTTGTAATATAAACATCAGTCTTAAAAAGACCTCCTTCTACAAGAACGCAAACTTTGTTCGTTCTATAACAGGTTTCTATATAAGAGTCTCTATCTATTTGAGTAGGAATCATTATATAACCAGTTGTCACTGGTCCCAAATCATTATATTGAAATTTAGGTTTATTTCCAGCCATTATTTTAATCCTCCATACATTTTTCTATTCAAAAAATATTCAAATTGAGATTTGTCTACAATCGGACTCGTTGCTGTTGTTAGATTTCCTTGTTGAGCACTTTTTGCAGCTTGCTTGAGTTCTTTCAAATCTACAAGTTTAAAATACGACGGTTTAAAAGAACCTCCAGTAGGGGAAATTGCTTCATTGACAGATGCATTACTTGCTCCAACTTGAGAATTGTCTTGTCTCTTACTCGTACCTAATATCGAACTTCCTTTAAGAATTGGAACATACATTCCTCTTTCAACTTGAATCGTTGTTCTTCTATCTATTCCTCCTTCAGTAAACGACACTTCATTCGAAACACTCAATACATAGAAGAATTCATTCGTGCTTTCATTCAATACAAATGAACCAACTTTTATTCTTCTATCTCCATTTATTACAATTGTTCCAGTCCTTGTAAACGGAAGATAAGCATTACTTTCAACTATATAAATAAGGTCATTCAACAACGCTGCTTGCATTGTAACAAATTGTTCTGGTCCTTCATATCCATTTATCACTCGCATCTGAGCGTACATATCATTTATTTCCAATTTTCGATTGCCCCATAATTCTGCATATTCATTCAAATAAACAATAGGTACAAAAGCAAGATTCACTTGTTGCTTATCTCCAAGAATATTGTTGTTTTGAACATGAATTTGAAACCACGAATATATTCTTGAATCGTAACTTAGATTATATGACAAAACATTGTCTGGAGTTATTGTAATATAACTACCTTTCTCGAATGCATCCATTATGGCATGCTCTGTAAACGGTGGTTGTCTAACAATCAAGTCAATCGTATTTATGTATGTATCAAAAAAGAATTCTACAAATGGATACTGACAACACCTACTCATATAATCCATTAATGTCCCATTAGGATTTCCAATACTTGAATCAACAACAATTCTTTGTTGGACTTCAGGACTCATATAAGTCTTGACAATCTGCCATATACCATTCACCTTTGCAGTTTCAAGCCCTTCAACTTGATAACTTTGAATTCTCTTGTCTTTCCATGATTTGAACAATTCGTTCTTACAAACACCAATATTAGACATTATATTAATTACAAACCAGATTATCTCATTGATTCTCTTGTATTTATAACTCCATATATAAT